>Ga0256839_1005360_pt1 | contig 11899 bp, 9 predicted proteins | sample 354166metaG_FD_185968 | JGI IMG/M metagenome (GOLD analysis project Ga0256839, IMG submission 185968) | Hydrothermal vent microbial communities from Mid Atlantic Ridge, Atlantic Ocean - 354-166 | ecosystem: Environmental > Aquatic > Marine > Hydrothermal vents | place: Atlantic Ocean: Mid...
AAGGGTTTATCAACGAAGAGCTGATCTTCAGAGAGATAGCGGCGTATCCTCCTTTTGTCTCACTCGCACGCATCCTCATCGCCCACAAAGACGAGTCCAAAGCCTCCAAACTCACGCTTGATACCGTCTCCAAACTCAAAGCCTTCGAGAGAGTCGAGATCGTCGGGCACGGCAAAGCCCCCGTCGAGCGGATCGCCGGCAAATACCGTTTCCAGATACTGCTCAAATCCAAAGAGCGCATCGCCCTGCTCAAAGCTCTGCACGCCGTGGACAGACGAGAGATCGAGATCGATATGGATCCGGTCGAATTTTCTTAGAAAAGTGTTACTTTTTTAGTGAGGAGTGAGGAGTGAGGAGTGAGGAGTGTCGGTTTGCATTGCTTTGCAATGCTTTTATTACCTTTTTCGGTTAAAATACATTATGGGTATTTTAGAAGATAAAAGTTATCACTTTTCTATCCGTATTGTTAAATGCAGTCAATATCTACAAGACGACAAAAAAGAATTTATTTTAAGCAAACAGCTTCTACGCTCAGGTACCTCTATAGGCGCTTTGATCGCAGAAGGAAAATATGCACAATCTAAAGCGGACTTTATCAACAAACTCTATATCGCCTTAAAAGAGGCGAATGAGACACACTATTGGTTACGTCTCTTGCGAGACTGTGACTATTTATCTGAAACATTAGCCGATAGTCTTCTTCGAGATAGTGAGGCACTGATCAAAATGCTTTCAGCAAGTACAAAAACAGCAAAAGAGAATCCAACCTATGAAAAATAGAAAACAAACGAAGTTTGTCTTCCGACACTCCCCACTCCTCACTCCTCACTCCTCACTTAAGCTCCCAAGGAGAGCATCGTGAAAGAGCGCTACCCTACCAAAAAAATATTCGTCGGCGATGTCGCTGTCGGTGGTGATGCGCCGATCTCGGTACAATCGATGACCTACTCCGATACGCGCGATGTCGCCCAGACGGTCGAGCAGATCAACCGGCTGCACTTTGCCGGAGCGGATATGGTGCGTGTGGCGGTGCCGGATATGGAGGATGCGTTGGCACTCAAAGCGATCAAAGAGCAGATCTCGCTGCCGTTGATCGCCGATATCCACTTCAACTACCGTCTGGCACTCGAAGCGGCTAAGTGGGTGGACTGTATCCGCTTCAATCCGGGCAATATCGGGGAGAAGGGGCGGATCAAAGAGATCGTCAAAGCGTGCCAGGAACGCAACCTACCCATCCGTGTGGGGGTCAATGCAGGAAGTCTGGAGAAGGAGTTCGAGGATCGCTACGGAGCGACGGCGGAGGGGATGGTCGCCTCTGCGGAGTACAACATCAAGTTCCTTGAAGACCTCGGCTTTACCGACATCAAGGTATCACTCAAGGCAAGCGATGTGGACAGAACAGTCGAAGCCTACCGTATGCTGCGCCCCAAAAACAACTACCCTTTCCATCTGGGAGTGACCGAAGCGGGGACGATCTTCCACGCAACAGTTAAGTCTGCCATCGGACTGGGCGCGCTGCTGCTGGACGGCATCGGCGATACGCTACGCGTCTCCATCACCGGAGAGCTTGAAGAGGAGATCAAGGTCGGCAAAGCGATCCTCAAAGACTCCGGACGCGTGCAAGAGGGGCTCAACATCATCTCATGCCCCACCTGCGGGCGTATCGAGGCCGATCTTGTCAGTGCCGTGGCTGAAGTGGAAAAACGCACCGCCCACATCAAGACCCCGATGGATGTGAGTGTCATGGGATGTGTGGTCAACGCCATCGGAGAGGCAAAACACGCCGATGTCGCCATCGCCTACGGCAAAGGTTCGGGACTCATCATGGTCAAAGGCGAAGTGGTCGCCAAACTCCCCGAAGACCAGCTCGTAGAGCGCTTTGTCGAGGAAGTGGAGCGTTTTGCCGCACAAAGTGAGTGAGGATGAAGCTGCGCTTCAAGTGAATAGTTAAGAGTGAATAGTGAATAGTTGTGGTATGCTTTTCTTTACAGAAAAGCTTTGTAGTAATGGAGATTTTTCATGCATCAAATAGAGGTTTTGCATAGCAAAACAAACCGACACTACTCACTACTCACTACTCACTACTCACTCTCTCCATCAAAGGCACTTTGATGGAAAATATGTACAACCTCAACATCGAACGCGCTGTACTCTCTGCGATCATCTTCGATCCGGAGATCTATGAGGAGATTGCCTCCAAGCTCAATCCGCATGACTTCTATCTGCCGTTCCATCAGCATGTCTTTACGGCGATGGAGGAGCTGAGCCGTGAGGAAAAGCCGATCGATGAGGAGTTCCTCAAATCCAAGCTTCAGAGTATGGGCAAGTTCGATGAGGTAGCAATGCTCGATCTGCTCTCGGCAAACCCCATCTCCAATACCTCTGCCTATCTTGCCGAGATCAAAGCCAAAGCTGCCAAACGCGCACTTGCCACGCTTGCTACCGAGATCAAGAAAGTGACGATAGAGGATGACCTGCCTGCGGAGGAGGTGATGAACCTGGTAGAGAAAAAGCTCTATGAGATCACCCAGAACAACACCAACGAGGATTTCCGTGAGTCCAAAGAGATCACACTCGCAATGCTCGATGAGATCAACCGCCTTAAAGCACTGGGCAACTCCAAGCTCATCGGTACCGATACGGGCTTTATGAACCTCAATGACAAAACCTCCGGATTTGGCAAAGGGGATCTGGTGATCGTCGCGGCACGACCGGCTATGGGGAAGTGTCTGGGAAAAGGTACCAAAGTACTTATGTATGACGGTACGCTTAAAAAGGTAGAAGATGTAAAGGTAGGAGACAAACTGATGGGAGATGACTCCACACCTCGCACCGTACTTTCTCTAGCAAGAGGACGAGAGGAGATGTACTGGGTACGGCAGAATAAAGGGATCGACTATCGTGTCAACAAATCGCATATCCTTTCACTGAAACGATCACGCAATGAGGGAAAACATAAACATGGCGATGTGCTCAACATCGAGCTCTCCGAATATATCCGAAAGAGTGAGAAATTCAAATCCAACTACAAAGGCTACAAAGTCGCCGTAGAGTATGCACAGAAGCCTCTGCCGGTTGAACCCTACTTTTTGGGTATATGGCTTGGAGACGGCAGAAGCAGTGATGTGCGTATTGCCTCCGAAGACGAAGAGGTGATAGTCTACCTGCAAGAGTATGCCTATAGACTGGATAAGAAACTGCATCGTTACGAGGTGGACGGAAAATGCACAATGTACGGCATCACCACGATCCAAGAAGAGGGAGCGCTCAAAGATGTCAGTGATTCATTGCAAGGGAAACTGCGACTACTCGGACTGATAGAAAACAAACATATCCCCTATCTTTATCTGGTGAACAGTACCGAAAATCGACTGGAGCTGCTTGCCGGCTTGATCGACAGTGACGGATATTATGATGACAAGCATCATGTCTTTGAGATCGTTCAAAAGAGTGAACGCCTCGCCAAAGAGATCAAACTCCTTGCCGATTCACTTGGCTTTCGTGTCTCTCTCAAACAGAAAAAAGCAACGATCAAATCGATCGGATACGAAAGTGATGTCTTCAGGCTTCGTATCGTAGGAGATCTCGAACACATACCTACCAAAATTAAGCGCAAACAGGCACGACCGCTACAATCCAACAGAGACCATCGGCATACGGGTATCACAGTTGAGTTTGACAAGGTAGACGACTACTACGGATTTGTACTTGACGGTAACCATCTCTTTCTTTTGGAGGATATGACCGTTACACACAATACGGCTCTCGTACTAAACATGACCCTCAAAGCGATCGAACGAAATGAAGGAGTGGCGTTCTTCTCGCTGGAGATGCCTGCAGAACAGCTGATGCTCAGACTGTTGGCGGCAAAGACCTCCATCCCCCTGCAACAGCTTCGTGTAGGGGATCTCAATGATGAGCAGTGGGCGCAGCTCTCCGCAGCAACCGATGAGCTCTCCCAAAAGAAGCTCTTTGTCGATGACGGCGGCTATGCGACGATCCACCATGTGCGAAGTAAACTCCGTAAGCTCAAGACACAACATCCCGAGATATCGATGGCGATCATCGACTACCTCCAGCTGATGAGCGGTGAGGGACGGGAAGGCAGACAGCAGGAGATCTCGGAGATCTCCCGTGGGCTCAAACAGCTTGCGCGTGAGCTCCAGATCCCCATCATCGCACTCTCTCAGCTCAACCGTAGTCTGGAGAGCCGTGACAACAAACGCCCAATGCTCTCGGATCTGCGTGAGTCGGGAGCCATCGAGCAGGATGCCGACATCATCCTCTTTGTCTATCGCGGTGTGGTCTACAAAATGAATGAGATGAAAGAGAAGCTGGAGAAAGCCAAAACCGAAGGCAATGCCGACAAGATCTCCGAGTACCAGAAGAAGTATGACGAACTGCTGCGCAACAACAACGAAGATACGGAATTGATCATCGGTAAGCAGCGTAACGGACCTACCGGTACGGTCGATCTGATCTTCCAGAAACGCTTCACCCGCTTTGTCGATGCGACACACTCTCCGGCGTTCGAGGTGGTGTATGAGGATGGGGATATCCCTGCCAATACGGGTCATATCGATGTGCCTACAATCTGATCGGATACACCGGAGAAGCTTCCGTGTCCGCACTCTCCAAACCGACACTCTTTCAAACACGCAGAGAGTATCTGATCTTCTTTGGGGTCATCGGGGTACTTCTTCTGCTGAGACTGGGGTGGGCATACAATCACTATCGTGACTTTATTGCAAAACCCTTCTATTTCACCTATGCCACTGTCGAACGCGCCTATATCAAGCACAAAGGGCACAAACGCTATCAGGTCATCAAAGCGCGAAGCGATGAGGGGCTGCACTTCTATACAACCACCCACTACCGCAAGGATCTCTCTCATACCCGTATCCGTCTGCAGCTCTTCCCTGATGCGTCTCTCTCCTTTTGGAACTACTTGGGGACAGGGTATCTTAAAAGTCGCATCAAAAAGGTGGAGAGAGTGCCCGAAACAATCAAAGATACGCTTTTTAAGCAGGTAGCCACACAGCATTCCAATCCGGTGATCGCTTCGTTTTATAACGCCATCTTCTTTGCAACACCGCTTGACGCTCACCTTAGGGACAAAGTCTCGCAACTTGGGATCAGCCATCTAGTGGCACTGAGCGGGTTTCATCTGGGGATACTGTGGAGTATGGTCTATGGCTTGGGTCTGCTGCTCTACCGTCCTTTGCAGCAACGCTTCTTTCCCTATCGGTATGTGTTGATGGATGTGGGTGCGGTGGCGATCGTGCTGCTGGGTGTCTATGTCTGGTTCACCGGTGCACCGCCCTCACTGGTGCGCGCCTATGCGATGGTACTCTTTGGGTGGACAGTGTTGCTTGCGGGCGTAGAGTTGCTGAGCTTCTCTTTTCTTGCGACCGTAGCGGCACTTTTGCTGCTGCTTTTCCCTACTTTACTGGTCTCCATAGGCTTCTGGTTCTCTTTGGCGGGTGTCTTCTACATCTTTTTGCTGCTTCGCTACACTTCTCACCTCTCCAAATGGCACGTCATGCTTTGGGTCATTCCGCCGGGGATCTTTCTCTTGATGCTGCCGGTGGTGCATCTTGTCTTTCCTGTGACCGGTATATGGCAGCTTCTCTCACCCTTCATTTCCCTGATTTTTATCCCTTTCTATCCCTTGGTAATGATACTTCACCTGCTTGGGGTCGGTGGACTGCTTGACCCTTGGCTTGCAGCACTTTTTGCCCTGCCGAATACCCCAACCGCCTCCCTGCTGCCTTGGTGGGCGGGGGTACTCTATGGTGTTCTCTCTTTGGCGGCGATACGGTACAAATCGGCGTTTGTGATGCTGATGATCGTGGCGGCGGGGTATGCGGGGTATCTTTTTGCATAAACATTGAGGGTACCCACAAGGGGCACCCCTACGGAAAAATATCTATATACTGTAGGGGCAATCCCTTCTGGTTGCCCTCCGTACAGATTAGATCTTCTCTATCTTGATATCTTTATTAAGCAGATAGCAAAAACGCAGCCCATGCAGGAAGATCGCCCATGAGATATAGATCCACAAGAGGAAAAAGAGCACGGTGCTGATCGAGCCATAGACCGAGGTGTAGGTTTTGTTGTGTACAACATAGAAGACAAAACCGCTCTTGGAGAGGTACCAGATGAGTGAGGCGATAAAGGAGCTTGTCATCGCTGCACGCGTTTTGATACGCGTATTGGCAGAGAGCTGATAGGCGATATAGAATGCCATCCAGACGACAAGATAGGGCAGAAAAAAGTAGAGGTGGATCATACTGGTGAATGCGTTGCGATCCAAATAGCCCTGTACCCAGTTGCTCAAGTAGAACGATCCTCCAATCATCAGGGGGATAAGAAGGATAAGCAGAAGATAGGTTCGGATACTTTTGAGGATGCCCCGTTCGGGAAGCTCGAAGATATCGTTGACAATGTAATCGTAGTTCTTGAAGAACATGATCGCAGCAAAGATGACATAGAGCCCGCCCATCCAGCCTAGCTTGTCGGAGTTGGCGATGAACTGGTTGATCCTGCTCATGATCTCCTCGGACTGTGTGGGCATAAGGTTGGCGAAGATCAGTGCCTGTACCTTGTCGTAGAGCTCGTTGAATATCGGCAGCGTGGTGAAGACATAGAGGAAGATCACCAGAAGCGGGATGATGGAGAAGATCGTGTTCCAGCTGAGACTTGCGGCATAATAACCTACTTTATCCTCAAAAAGATCCCTGAAAAAATCACGGAGGAAGATATAGTACTGCCGGATGATCACCGATCTATGTGTCGGTATGGAGGTTTCATCCTCCATCCTCCATCCTCCATTCTCCATCACACTACAGTCCCATTTTTCCCGGATTGAGGATACCGTTGGGATCGAAGGCGTGTTTGATATCTTTGAAGAGCTGCAGTTCGGCATCGTTGAATGCGATGTTCATAAAGGGTGCTTTGGAGGTGCCGATCCCATGTTCTCCGCTGAGCGTACCGCCCATCTCGACGACCAGTTCAAAGATCTCTTCGATCGCCTTGTGTCCCTCCTCAATCTGCTTCTCATCCGATCCGTCCACCATCACGTTGACGTGAATATTGCCGTCCCCGGCGTGTCCGAAACAGGGTACTTTGAAGCCGTAGCAGTCACCGATCTCATAGATCCTGTTGAGCGCTTCAGGGAGCATACTTCGAGGCACGGAGATATCTTCATTGAGCTTTTTGCTTCCGAAGATCGTGATGGAGGGAGAGGCGTTGCGTCTGGCGTACCAAAGCTTGTCCCTCTCCTCATCGGTGTGCGCGACGACGAAATCCTGCGCACCGTTCTCTTTGAAAGAGTTTTGCAGAATATCCAACTGGAAATCGACCTCCTCGATGACATTGCCGTCCACATCCCCGATCAGCAGTGCGCCGGCATCTTCGGGCAGAGAGACACCCAGTTTCTCTTTGAGTGCCTGTACCACCAGCGCGTCCATAAACTCCATCGCCACAGGATTCGCCCCGCCGGCAAGCGACTTGAATACCGCGTTCATCGCATCCTCCACCGAAGGGAATACCCCCATATAGGCTTTGCGGAATTTGGGCTTGGGAAGCAACTTGACCGTGATCTCAGTAATGACCGCCAGTGTCCCCTCCGAAGCGATCAGAATACCGGCAATATTGTATCCCGCCACATCCTTGATGGTACGTTTGCCCGCACGGATGATGTCACCGTTGGCTCGCACGGCACGCAGTGCCATCACATAGTCTTTGGTGATGCCGTACTTCGCCGCACGCATTCCCCCAGCATTTTCACTGACATTGCCGCCGATGGTGGAGTACTCCTCGCTGGCAGGGTCAGGCGGGTAGAAGAGTCCTACCTCTTCGACAGCTCGTTGCAGATCCATATTGATCACACCAGGCTGTACTACGGCAACCATATTCTCCATATCGATCTCGAGGATCTTGTTCATATGCTTTTCGAACGCCAGCGTGATCCCGCCGTTGGTCGGCAACGCCCCACCGGTGAACCCGCTTCCCGCTCCTCGCGGGGTGATCACGATCCCATGGTGGTTGCAGTAGACAAGGATGCGGCTCACATCCTCCTCATGGCGCGGGAAGACCACCGCATCAGGCTCGAAACGTGTGCGTGTCGCGTCGTAACTGTAGGCGATCATATGCGCCTTGTCACTGTAGACATTCTCCTTGCCCACCATATCTTCAAGTGCTTTGATATGCTTGGTATCCAACATCAGAACTGCTCCGTCAACTGATAGTAGTCACCCTCTCCGCTATCGGAGAACATCCCTGTTCGAAAAGAGTCAAAACGCATAAAAAACGGATATTTGGCTTTGGTACCGACAGGCTTGAAGGCTTTTTGGGCAACAACCTGGCCGGAGATGGGGTCGAGAAGCACCGCACTGTTACGTTTGACGATATAGATCAAACCAACCTGATACTGCTTGGCGAAAACCGCCAAATTCTCTTTGGTCGGATAGGCATCCCCTTGTCGGGAAAGGAATGCAGCAAGCAAGTCGGGATGGATCCATCTTTTTCGTGTAGCAGAAGTGATCTTGGCATAGGTCTGCGCATCAGGGGCAATGAGAAGTACCGTATCGTAAAGATAGCCCCCGATCACTTTATCACCTTTGTGAATGGGCGTCTTGATCGTAGGGAGCTCATCATGATGGATGATCTCTTTGGTCAGCAGTTGAGCGCTGCCCTCTTTTGAAGTCTGTGCGATATAGCCCGTGATCGCTTCGAGTTCATTAGCGAAGTTATGTACCACTACCCCACTCATCCCTGTCACGGGAAAGGGTTTGGAGAGCCTGATATCCGTTCCGTTGGCAGCGGAGATGGTCGTATGGACAGTGGGAGGGAAAAACCCGGCAACAAGCGGCACCATGGCAACAAGCACGGAGAGTGCGATCTTTTGCATAACAATCCTTTATTATATGATGGTTGATTATACAGCCAAAAGATTAAAAGTCCAATGAGAAGGGGTGTTAATCTAAATCGGATATAATAATACCCACTAATTTGGGGAGGCTGCAAAAGGTATGAGGATCATCGTATTGGGGTTGATGTGGATCACTGTGACATTTGGTATGCAGGTACACTGTCAACAATGGGAAAAAGGGAAAACATTCTCCGACTATCTCAACGAAAGAAATGTCTCCGGAACAGTTCTGCAATCGGTCTCCCAAGAGGACAAGAAGTTCCTTTTGGAAATACGCAGCGACTATAGATACTATGAGTTGCTCGACGAGAATGGAACACTCGATCAGGCACTCATCCCCATCAGTGAAGAGATGCAGATCCATCTGTTCAAAAAGCCCTACTCTAAAGCGTACGGCTTCGATATCATCCCTATCGTCTATCACGAAGAGGCGTACTTTGGCAAAGTAGAGATCACCTCCAACCCCTACAGCGATACACTCAAAGCAACCAACCATCCTCAGCTCGCCAAACGCCTCTCTATGGCGCTTCAAGATGTACTTGAGACAAAAAAGCTGCACAAAGATGATCAAATCGCGTTTCTTTATACCCAAAAAACACGTCTTGGCTTGATCTATGCAATGCCAAAGATCAAAACGGTACGTATAAAGACCAAAAAGAAAACCGAGTTTGTCTATGTCGATGAGGAGGGGCACGGCTATACTCAAATAGGCAAGAGGATCACCTACACAGTGATGGGGAAAAAGAAGGTGGTATATACCCGAAGGGTCAAAAGCAGCAAAGGTGTCCGTTTTGGGATGCCTCTGCGTCATCCGCGGGTCACTTCGAGCTTCTCCTATCGTCGCTGGCATCCGATCCTGCACCGTTATCGACCCCATCACGGGACGGACTTCGGAGCACGGCGGGGGACACCGCTGCTTGCGGTCAATGATGGCAAAGTGATCTACGCAGGATGGATGGGCGGATACGGACGTGTCGTCAAGATCAAGCACGCCGACGGCTATATCTCACTCTACGCCCACCAGAGCCGCATACGGGTCAAACGCGGTCAATATGTCAAAAAGGGACAGATCATCGGTTATGTGGGCAGTACAGGCAGAAGTACGGGGCCTCATCTGCACTTTGGACTTATGAAGAACGGACGATGGATCGATCCGATGAAGGTGCTGCGCAAAAAATCGATCGGCAGAGCGACTGTGTTGAAAAAATTCACCAAATATGAAGATGTCAAGACCACCAAATACAGGAAGGTCGAGATCAAGGATGCACAAAAAAACAGAGAGAAACTGGAAGCTTACCTTCTCAAGGATACCCCCTCTTATATCTGGAGTGAAGAGCGCTTTGGGAGTAAACTTTACGACGAGGAGGTCATGGGAGATGAGTAGCGAGATCACAAATTTTCGCCTCGAACCGTTGCTTGAGTCGCACTTCATCAAGACTGCTCTTGCCAAATACAGACAAAACGGACTACCCAAAAGTTGGGAGATCGTTGAGGCGCACGACAGTGTTGCAATCTTGCTCTATCATACTGAGCGCAATGCCTTCATCCTAGTCAAGCAGTTCCGCCCGGCAGTCTACCTCAACAACCGGAACGGAGAGACAGTCGAACTCTGTGCCGGGATCGTGGACAAAGATCTTCCTCTGGTACAGATCGCCATTGAGGAGATCGACGAGGAGTGTGGATATCAAGTACCGCTGGATGCGATCGAGCGTGTCGCAGCGTTCCACACTTCGGTGGGGTTCGCAGGTAGCAAACAGACACTTTACTATGCCGAAGTCGATGAAAAGATGCGGGTGAGTGACGGTGGCGGTGTAGATGGTGAACTGATCGAAGTGATCGAGCTTCCTACTGATAAGATGACGGAGTTCATCTTTGATGAGTCCATCGCCAAGACTCCGGGGTTGATGTTTGCCTTTATGTGGTGGAAGGAGAGATATGGCTAAGTTCACCGTCAAAAGCCCTTATGCTCCCTCCGGAGACCAACCCGAAGCGATCGAAGCGCTAAGCAGTTCCATCCTTGCAGGCAACCGCTACCAGACACTGCTGGGAGTGACCGGGTCGGGCAAGACCTATACGATGGCGAAGATCATTGAGAAGACCAAAAAGCCCACGCTCATCATGACGCACAACAAAACGCTTGCCGCACAGCTCTACAGTGAGTTCAAGAGCTTCTTCCCCAACAACCACGTGGAGTACTTCATCTCCTACTACGACTACTATCAGCCCGAAGCCTATCTGCCCAGACAGGATCTCTTTATCGAAAAGGACAGCTCGATCAATCAGGAACTCGAACGCCTCAGGCTCTCTGCGACCGCCTCACTGCTGAGCCATGACGATGTCATCGTCATCGCTTCGGTCTCCGCCAACTACGGATTGGGATCGCCGGAGGACTACAAAAGTATTGTCCAGAAGTTGGTAGTTGGCGAAGAATACGACCAGAAAGCCCTGCTGCTCAAGCTGGTCGATATGGGCTACAAACGCAACGACGAGTTCTTTGACATCGGGAACTTCCGTGTCAACGGCGAAGTGGTCGACATCTACCCCGCCTACTCGGAGGAGTTCGCCATCCGTGTGGAGTTCTTCGGTGACGAGGTCGAAGCGATCTATGAGTTCAATTCACTTACCGGGGAGAAGAACAGAGATCTCAACGAGGTGACGATCTACTCCGCCAACCAGTTCATCGTCGGCAAAGAGAAGCTTGCCCGTGCGATCAAGACCATCGAGGAGGAGCTGGACGAACGTCTGGCGTATTTTCAGAGTGAAGGGCGTATGGTAGAGTACAACCGTCTCAAACAGCGTACTGAGTTCGATCTGGAGATGCTTGAAGCAACAGGGATGTGCAAAGGGATCGAGAACTACTCGCGACACCTCACGGGCAAAAAACCCGGAGAGACACCCTACTCGATGATGGACTACTTCGAGACGATGCATGACGACTATCTAGTGATCGTCGATGAGTCGCAT
>Ga0256839_1005361_pt1 | contig 11894 bp, 6 predicted proteins | sample 354166metaG_FD_185968 | JGI IMG/M metagenome (GOLD analysis project Ga0256839, IMG submission 185968) | Hydrothermal vent microbial communities from Mid Atlantic Ridge, Atlantic Ocean - 354-166 | ecosystem: Environmental > Aquatic > Marine > Hydrothermal vents | place: Atlantic Ocean: Mid...
CACCGTTCGTCGTCAATCGCCATGACGCAGAGCTTTGTCGGAAATATCCTTGCGGCACCAGGCTCCTTCCCAGCGGATGCAGCGGACCGCTTCGTAGGCGCGGCGCTTGGCCGCGGGAATCGTCTCTCCCAGGGCGGTGACGCCCAGCACTCGGCCCCCTGCAGTCACGATCTGACCATCTTCCTCCCGAGTCCCCGCGTGAAACACTTGGACATTCTCCAGAGCCGCGGCGTCTTCCAACCCGCGAATGGGCAGACCTTTCTGGTAAGACCCTGGATAGCCTTCGGACGCCATCACCACGCAAACCGACGGCCTGGGGTCCCACACCGGCGGAGCGATTTCGTCCAGACGTCCACTGGCCGTGGCGTCCAGTATCTCGAACAGGTCGCTCTGCAATCGCATCAACAGCGGCTGACACTCGGGGTCGCCGAAGCGGACGTTGTATTCCAGGACTTTCGGCCCCTGATGCGTGATCATCAAGCCGGCATACAGCACGCCGCGCAGAGGATGGCGGCCTCGCTTCATGGCGTGAATCGTCGGCACGATCACTCGTTCTTCGATGTACCGCAACATATCGGCGTCGACCAGCGGAGCCGGCGAGTAGGCACCCATCCCCCCGGTGTTCGGGCCGACATCGCCGTCATAGGCCGGCTTGTGGTCCTGGCAGGGCGGCAGGGTCACGATGGTACGCCCGTCGGTAATGGCCAGTACGCTGGCTTCCTCGCCATCGAAGCGTTCCTCGATGATCAACTGAGAACCGGCATCGCCGAATTGTCGCTTTCGGGCGATGCGGTCGATGGCATCGAGGGCGTCCTGGCGGTTGCGACAGACGGTCACTCCCTTGCCGGCCGCCAGTCCGTCGGCCTTGATCACCACGGCCACATCTTCGTCGGCACTGGGGTAGCGGTCTCGAATAAACCGCTCGGCAGCGTCCGCCTCGCGGAAGACATGGTAATCGGCGGTGGGCACGTCGGCCTGTCTCAGCAGGTTCTTGCAAAACACCTTGCTCGATTCCAATCGGGCGGCCGCGCGAGTCGGTCCGAAAATGCGCAGTTTCGCTTCCAGAAACGCGTCGACGATTCCGGCAGCCAGCGGCGCTTCCGGGCCGACCACCGTGAGGCCGATGCGGTTTTCCCGAGCGAACGCCAGAAGCTCGTCGATGTCCGTCGCCGCAATGGGCACGTTTTCGCCGTGGTGGGCCGTGCCGGCGTTGCCCGGTGCCACAAAAACTCGCTCCACGTGCGAACTTTGCGCTAGTTTCCACGCCAGCGCGTGTTCGCGTCCGCCACCTCCGATGACCAGTACCTTCATGGCTTCGTATCACTCCCCGTGCTGTCCGCTTGCATGCCGATGCCCGCTTGTACGACCGGATCGCCCGCGCGTCGACCTGAGCTCCCCATTCCTTGACGTCGATCATCGGCCGACGTCAGTGAAAGTTTCGGCCGGATCATCGGTGGTGGCAAGTAGTGCGGAACCTGGCTGTGATAGGGACCTCTACCATTCCAATGTCCGTTTGTGGTGCTCTATGCGCATTTTTGTCGCCAGATTTTCCAAAAAGATGCCGATTCAGGGCAGACTCCCCTCGGTGAACATTCCGGGTAGGTGTGCCCTTTGCAAGGTCGGACGACGTGATAGACTATCGCCCACAACAGCAACGAGTTGACAACGATTGTGCCCGCGCGCCATACTTGCAACTTCAATTGTGAAAAAGATCACAAAAGCCCCTCTTTTTAGGTGCACGTCAAGCTCATTTGTTGAGGCAACTGCCGATGCCAGATAAGGATAAGATGTCGGTCGAGGAGATTCTCGCCGCGTGTCGGAAGTTGGATGGGGGCGGGGACACGTCCGCCTCACAGCCATCGGCCGCCGAAGAACCGCCGGCTCCTGCGGCGACTCCCGCAGCCGAACCGCCGTCGGGCAAGAAGCCGAGCGAGATGTCGGTCGAGGAGATTCTCGCGGCGGCGCGAGCCGAGAAGGCAGGTCGCGGCGAGGCCTCTTCTTCAGAGGCATCGGCGCCGACGTCGGCAGCGGCTCCGGTGGCCCCCAAGAAGAAGCCGAGCGAGATGTCGGTGGAGGAGATTTTGGCGGCGGCGCGAGCCGAAAAATCTCGGCCGGCGACTCCCGCGAAACCGGCAGCCAAACCCAAGCCGGCAGCGTCAGCCAAGCCGGCAGCCAAGTCATCTCCCAAGCCGGCGGCGGGCGGAAAGAAACCGAGCGGCCCGCTCGACACGGCCAGCATCCTGGCGGCAGCTCGCAAAGGCAGCAAGCGTGGACCGGTGAGCAAGGAAGAGGCGGCTCGCACAGCGGCTCCGGCAGCGGCCAAGGCCGGATCGCGGGTCCCGCCGATGCCCTCAAAGCCCGACTTCCTCCGGCCGGCGGCCAAGTCCAAACCGGCGGAATCGCGCCGCGGTTTTTTCGGTTCGCTGATCGGGATTGTGTTCGGGTCGGCGATGGCGGTCGGTTTCGTGTCGCTGGCGGTGACCCAGTTGCTGTGGCTGCTGGGGTTTGCTCGCTTCATGTTCCCCAACATATTGATCGAGCCTCCATCGAAATTCAAAGTCGGCTTTCCGGACGTGATCGGTCCCGGGCAGGTCGTCACCAAATTCAAGGCGCAGTTCGGCGTGTGGATCGTGCGAAACGAATACGAGGGCGTGGATCAGATCTACGCGCTTCGCTCGGTGTGCACGCATCTGGGCTGCACGCCCAACTGGCTGGAAGCGGAACAGAAGTTCAAATGTCCCTGTCACGGCAGCGGCTTCTACAAGAACGGCATCAACTTCGAGGGGCCGGCTCCACGTCCGTTGGAGCGTTACGCGATTACGATCGCCGACGACGGGCAGCTCGAAGTCGACAAGAGCCGCAAGTTCCAGCAGGAGCTCGGACAATGGAACGACCCGCAGTCCTTCGTTCCCGTTTGAGTCGACTCCCGGACGGACTCGCCGTGAACCAGCCATAACCGAAATCGCGGACCGGCAGCCGGACGGATGCAGCGCGAGACTGCCGTACAATCGAGTCCCCACATCATACCTTGACAATCGAAACCTCTGAACGGAACCATCGATGGCCTCAATCAGCGACATCATCCGGGAATCGCAGATTTGGAAGAGTATTTTTCGGCATCCGATGCCGATCGACCGCCGCAACCGGATTGTGGTGATGTTGACGAATTTCTTCCTGCACCTGCACCCCGTGTCGATCAAGAAGCAGGGGATCGCCCTCAGTTACACCTGGTGCATGGGCGGCGTCACCTTCTTCCTTTTCCTGGTGGAAACGGTGACAGGGGTCTTGTTGATGTTCTACTATCGCCCGACAGTCGAGTTGGCGTTCCAGGACATCACCAACTTGCGGGACGTGATGGCGATGGGGGTATTGCGCGAAATCCATCGCTGGGGAGCTCACGCGATGGTCATCACCGTGTGGCTCCACATGTACCGCGTCTTTCTCACCGGCAGCTACAAACCGCCTCGAGAGTTCAACTGGGTGATCGGCGTGGTGCTGTTGCTATTGACTCTGCTGTTATCGTTCACCGGTTACCTGCTCCCGTGGGACCAGTTGGCGATTTGGGCGATCACCGTCGGCTCGAATATGGCTCGAGCCACTCCCTTCCTCGGGCACGAAGGACCGGGGGCGGCCTTACTGACGCTCGACGGTCGCAACATGATCACTCAGGTGTCCGACGCCCGGTTCGGCCTGTTGGCTGCGCGGATCGTGGGTGAGGAGACGTTGAACCGATTCTACGTATTGCACTGCGTTTTCATTCCGCTGGTGGTGGCGCTGCTCCTGGCGATCCACTTCTGGCGGGTGCGGAAGGACGGCGGCATCAGTACGCCGTTGTAGCAATGCCTTGGTGAAAACGAGACAGGCAGCGGTTGTTTTTTTACTTTCGCCTTCAAAGTTGACACGGACGCCATGCACGGCCACGTTGATCACGCCACATTCTTACAGCAAATCTCGTCGTTTCTCGGCTTTTACTACATAGCGCTGGCGGCGATGAACGGCATCGCGGCGCTGGCCATCTGGCGCGGCGGGAGATCGAAGACGTTGTTTCGAGTGGGGCCGCTGACGTTCACCAACGCGCTGTTGTGGACGGTGGTGGCGTTTTTCTTCCTGTTGATGGCGCCTCTTGCCATGAGTGGCAGCGAGCCGTTGATGCGGTGGGTCTCGATGCCGGACGCCTTCAAACACGCCGCGGACGCGGTGATGGGACCGGTCGCCTACTCGTTGGGGTCGTTCCTCATCCTGGCGGTGCTGTTTTCTTTCCGCAAGTTCTTCGTCAAGACGTGGGTCGCCTGGTTGGGGCTCAACCTGTCGTTCTTGTTCATGGGATTGTCGATCACCGATCCCGATTTCGCCGCCATCGTGACCAAGCCGGACAACGTTCCCATTGTGGGGCTGATCTTCCTGCTCGGATTCTTCACCTGGCTGGCCACCGCCAAAGCGGTGAAGAATGACGAACGGATTGCTCGAGGCGAAAAGCCGCTCGAGGCGGTCGACAACGAGAAAATCCTGGTGTGGCCCGACCTGGTCTACACCGAATTGATCTGCATGGTGGCCCTCACGGCGCTGCTGCTATTGTGGGGCATCGCCTTGCAGGCTCCGCTGGAAGAGCCGGCCAGCAGCGTCAAGACCCCCAACCCGTCGAAGGCCCCCTGGTACTTCCTCGGGCTGCAGGAAATGCTGGTCTATTACGATCCCTGGATGGCCGGCGTGGTGTTGCCGAGCGTGGTGATCGTCGGCCTGATGGCCATTCCCTACATCGACTTCAACCGTCGCGGCAATGGCTACTACACCATCAACGAACGGAAGTTCGCCTACGTGATCTTCCAATTCGGTTTTCTCGTGCTGTGGGTCACCTTGATCGTCATGGGAACCTTCTTGCGCGGTCCCAACTGGAACTTCTTCGGGTTTTACGAGACATGGGACGTCCACAAAGTCGTGCCCATGAACAACGTCGACCTGTCGGAGTATTTCTGGATTCGAGGGCTCGGTCGCGAGATGCCCAGGGCACCGGAAGGGTCCGGAGCCGGTCTCGAGTTGCTCTACATCCTGTGGCGCGAGGCACCGGGAATCATCTTGCTGATCGGCTACTTCACGGTGATTCCGCCGGCGATGGTGGTCTACAGCAAGTTCTTCCGAAACATGTATCTCAAGATGGGCTTGATCCGCTTCATGGTGATGAGCCACCTGCTACTGCTGATGGGCCTGCTGCCGATCAAAATGGTCTGCCGCTGGTCGTTCGATCTGAAGTACTTCATCGCCATCAAAGAGTACTTCCTCAACTTTTAGTTCCTTCCCGGATTCCACTCCAAACTGGACCAGACAACCCAAACAGATACCGGAGAGGTCGAGGATGCCCGCAACGGAAAAGACATGGCGCGACACGAGGCTCTTGCACCGTGTTTTCGCAGCCTCCTCCCTGGTGTTGCTGTTCGCCACCATTTTGCTGTTCGCCAAGGATCACGCTCGCGAGTGGAAAACCCACCAACGAACCGCTCGCAAAGTCAATCTGCGACTTACGGCTTGGCGGCAACTTCAGTTCGAGACCGAGGATGCCGTGCGCGAACGCCATGCCTTGCAGGCGGAGCTCCGTCTGGCCAAGGCTGCGCCGATCGACGTCCAGGCCGTCGAGTCGTTTGTCCAGATTCTGCAGGCGGACTATGAGCGCCGCTCCGAATCGCCCCCCAAGCTGGAAACACTCGTTCAGCGCGCCGACCAGTACAACCAATATCGCAAGCAATCCGGAATCGACGGCGGCTCGCAGGACAACCCCTTCGCTCGGTTTTCGCAGGCATTCAGCCGGTACGGGGACCTGCGGGACCAGCTCGAACAAGCGCGCAGTCAACGGAAGCAGGCCGAGACGGTGGGGGATGAAGAAGGAGAGAAGGCGGCCTCCCGGAAAATCACCCAGTTGGAAAACAAACTGGCGGCGGCCAAGCGCCAACTGGAAGAGGCTCGCAAACAGCGGCGGGAAATGCTGGAAAAACTGGCGAAGCGCCGCGAAGCCGTCCTCGATGCGTTGAAGAAGCACTACGAGGCTGCTCGGTTCCGCGAAGAGACCGCGCTGAAATCGAAACAGTTCGCCACCGCCGACCTCGATGCGGCTCGAGCCAACGTCGGACTGGCTCTGCGAGACGGCAGGCCGGCCGAGGAACTGCAGCGGCTCGAACAGAAGGTGCAACAGCTCAAGGCCGAAGTCGATCGACTCGAGTTGGCCTATCAGCAAGCCCAAACCACGCGGCGCCAACTCGAGGACCAGATCAAACAACTGGAATCGCGAGCCGCGGCCATCGAAAAGAAGTTGGAAGACAATCTGGCCGACCTCGAGCGGCTCAATCGGGCGATCGAGGACGAACGGTCGACCTATTTCGTGAACGGCTTCTGGCCGGGCAAGAAATGGCTGGAACTCCCCATTCTCGATGCCTTCAATTCGCCGCTGAAGATCGACAACCTGTGGGCCGAAGATCTCGAACAACCTCTGGGAAGCTTCGCGCGCCCGCGCCGTTACGACCGCTGCACCACCTGCCACAACGCCATCGACAAGACAATGCCCGGTACGGCCGACGTGCCGGCGCTGGAACCGGCCGAAGTGGTCGACTTCGTGCTGCGGTTCGGCGATGGTGAAGTCGCGGAAGGAGAAGAGGGTACGGCCGACGCCGACAAGGATGCCGACGAGCTGGTCGCCATCCTGGGCGAGACAATCGCCGTCGATGTCCCCGAGAACGAGCGAGAACTGAGGCGCACGGTCGGGGTGATCCTCGCCGACGAGGGACTGATCCGCACGGGCGACGTGACGGTGCAGTTCGTGCAGCCGCAGTCACCGGCGGCTCGAGCCGAATTCGATCTGGTGCGAGGCACCAACTGGCAGGCGACCGCCACGGAGCTGACCGAGTATCCGCTGCAACCTCACCGCGAACTGCGTCCGGCGGAAATCGCCGTTCTACCGGGAGCCCTCCCCAACGAAAGCGAACTTCGGTTGACGCTGCGAGGCAATGGCGGCGACACGGTACTGACGCTCGCGGCGGAAACGGAAATCGAAGACGCCTATCGGCAATTCGCCGCGGCGGCAGCCAAGGTCGGCGCGATGGCCGTGCTGGACGGAGAGACGATTGTCCTTCGATCGCAAGACGTCGGCCCCGACGCGTTTGTGGCACTGACTGCCGAAGGCGAATCGGCCACCGACTTCCTCGAGTACCTCTCGGCGAAGGCTGCCTTCGGTGTGAACCTGCGGCCGCCTCGAGTCGTGCCGGGACTCAAGGTGGGCGATGTCCTGCTGGCCATCAACGACGATCCGGTGAAGAACCGCAACTGGGCCGTTCAGCGACTGATGGATGCCGCACGCACCGGGGAGACGCTCCGTCTGAAAGTCCGGCGAGGACTGGAACATCCTTACGCTACGCACCCCAGATTGGACCTGTTCCTCGGTTCGCTGAGCCCTCACAAGAAGTCCGATTTCGCCTGCACCGTCTGCCACATGGGGCAGGGGAGTGCCACCGATTTCAAATGGGCGTCGCACACTCCCGATTCGCTGGAACAGGAAGAGGATTGGCGCAAACGTCTGGGATGGTTCGACAACGTGCACTGGATCTATCCCATGTTTCCCAAGCGATTCGCCGAGAGTGGTTGCGTCAAATGTCACCACGACATGGTGGAACTGGAGCCCAGTGACCGGTTCCCCGAAGCACCGGCTCCGAAGGTAACGCAAGGCTACCACCTGGTGCGGAAATTCGGCTGCTACGGTTGCCACGAAATCAACGGGTTCAAAGGACCGGGCCAGCGGCAGGGGCCCGATCTGCGGCTCGAGCCGAACTACTACGCCGCCGCCCAACAGTTCCGCGGTGCCGCCGGAACCGGCTACGACCGGCTGACCGATGAAGAAAAGTCGTGGCTCGAGGAACTGATCGAGCACCCCGAGCAGGATGCCGTGCGGCACCGCGTGCTGGAGATGATCCAGCAGGATGCGGCCATCGCCGCCAAGAAGAACAGGGGGACGAAGAAAAGCGGCGCTGCCGCGGACGCCGATTCGCCCGACTCGAAACAACCACAAGAAAGCGGCCCGTCGCCGCGGTTTTCTCGCGAAGTCCATACCAAAATCGCGTCGCTGTTGGCCGACGTCGAAACTCCGGGCTCGCTCCGGCGAGCCGGACCGGCGCTGCGGTATGTCGGCCGGAAGCTCGACCGAGCCTTCCTGTTCGACTGGATCCTCAATCCCAAGCGGTTCCGTCCGTCGACGAAGATGCCGCGGTTCTTCGGCAACTACGCCCACTTGGACGCCGAGAACCGAGCCAAAGGCGAGTCGCTGGGGAAAGTCGAAGTCGCCGGCATCGTGGAGTACCTGCTCCATTATTCGCAGTCGTTCGAGTACGCCCAGCCTCCCACCGGGATCACTCCGGTGAAGACGGACGAGGAAAAGCAAGCGCAGGTTGCTCGAGGCAAGGTCGTGTTCGAACGCTGCTTGGCTTGCCACACGCATGTCGATTTCGCCGATATGGCCCCCTACCGCAGGGACGACGAGATCGTCCAGGGCCCCGACCTGTCGTATCTGGGTGATAAACTCAAGACCGAGCAGGGGCGCAAGTGGCTCTACTCTTGGGTCAAAGAACCGATGCGGTATCACGTGCGCACGGTGATGCCCCAGTTCGATTTCTCCCCGGTGACGCACCGGGATACCGACGGCAAGGTGACGATGGTGACCGACCCGGCGGCCGACGTCGTCGCCTACCTGCTCAGCAGCCGGCGCGAATCGGATCAGCCCGTCCCCTACGAGTTCTCCGACGAGGCGCTCGATACTCTGGCCCTGGAAAACCTCAAGGAGCGGTTCCACTGGACCAAAGCCGAGTTGTATCTCAAGGAAGGGATTCCCGAGTCGCTGCGAAGCGGCCTCAAGGGTGCCGAACAGGAACTGGTGATCGAGCAGGCCGAGCGAAAGGGCGCCCGCGATTTCGCCGCTCTGCTCAAGCAGAAAAAACTGCGTTACGTAGGTCGCAAGGCACTTTCCAAATACGGCTGCTTCGGCTGCCATGACATCCCCGGTTTCGAGGATGCCAAGCCGATCGGCACGGGGCTGGCCGACTGGGGAGTCAAGGAGACGAGCAAGCTGGCTTTCGAGCACATTCTGCAGTACCTCGAACACGGGCACGGCCATCCGTCCGCGGCCCCGGCGGAACACGGCATCGGCGAACATCCCGAGGGTGTGATCGGGCCGGTGGAAACTCCCCCCGAGTTCTTCCTGCATCAGCTCAAGTCGCACAGCCGCATCGGCTTCTTGTTCCAGAAACTGACCGAGCCGCGTTCGTACGATTACCACGTGGCGGAAAACAAGCGGTACAACGAGTGGCTGCGGATGCCGCAGTTCTCCTTCAGTGTCGAGCAGCGCGAGGCCATCATGACCTTCGTGCTGGGACTGGTCGCCGATCCGCCTCGCGCCAAGTACGTTTACCGCCACGGCCCTCGCCAACAAGCCATCCTGGAAGGAAAGCGACTGATCGAGAAGTACAACTGCGGTGGTTGCCATATTCTCAATGTGGAGCGTTGGGAACTGGCCTACCCCGCGGACACCTTCGAGCCTCAGACACTCGACCCCACCTTCCCGTTCGTGCTCCACCCCTTCACCACCGAAGAACTGGAAAAGGGACGGCAAGTCGACCACCGCGGGTTGATGCGGTCGACGGTGTACGTGCTGCCGAAGCTGAACGAAGACGGGCGTCCCGTCGTCAGTGGCGAATACGAGGGAGAACTGGGGCCTCTGGCCGATGACAGCACTTACGATCCGCTGACAGCGGAATTCCAGGTTCATCTCTATCGCCCGGCCATCCTCAGCGGTCATCCCTACCAAGTCACGGCCGATGCCATATCGGTACGCAACTCGTATATCGAGCGCCGTTACGGAGCGTGGGGCGGAGCGCTGACGCGGTACTTGCTGGCTCGCGTCGTGGCCCGCGAAAAGGAAGTCAACCCCAGCGCCAAGGGCGCCGAGGCGTGGGGCTGGCTGCCGCCGCCGTTGATCGGCGAAGGAGAGAAGATCCAGACCTCTTGGCTGCACCGTTTCCTGCTGGCACCGCGGCGCATCCGACCGGCCGTGGAATTCGCCATGCCCCGCTTCAACCTGTCGTCCCAGGAGGCCGCCGCGCTGGCCGACTACTTCGCGGCGGTGGACAATGAGAATTATCCCTACGAGTTCCCGCAGGAAAAGCGAACCGACTATTTGGCTCGGCGCGAATCCGAATATGCCGCCAAACTAAGGAAGCTGGGAGTCGCCAACGAAGCAACGGACAGCGAGCTGGCTCGGCGGCACCTGGAAGATGCGATGAAGATCGTCATCTCGCCCAACTACTGCCAGAAGTGCCACCGCATCGCCGACTATCTGATCGCGGGGAGCCCGCGGGGTCTGGCCCCCAACCTGGCCGACGTGCAACATCGTCTGCGAGCGGACTACGTGCGGCGATGGGTGGGCAAGCCGACCAGCATCCTTCCCTACACCGGGATGGTGGCTCCGATCGACAAGCTCGACTACGACGACCCGCTGCTGGGGACGAAGGTGCCCCAAGACCTCTACCACGGCAATGCTATCGAGCAGCTCGACGCCCTGGTCGACCTGCTGATGAATTTCGATGTGTACGTCCAGCGGCGAGCCCCCATTACGCCGATTGTGGAAGCCAACCTCAAGTCGGCCAAGCCGGCCGGCGGGGCCGACCAGCCGGAATCCGGGGGCGCGGAACCGCCGAGGGACCCGATGGCGGAAAATCGCCCTTCGCCTTAAGATGCCAATTGGAGCACGGCAACGCGCTTGGCCAACCAAACCATACGAAGGAGTCTTTCCCATGCGTCGATTGTTCAGTCTTTTGCTGGTAGTGGTCCTGTCGTCCACCGCCTCACTCACCCACGCCGCCGGCTGGGGCCACATCAAGGGCAAATTCGTGTTCGACGGCACCGCCCCTTCCGCCGCATCGCTCACGATCACCAAAGACAAGGAATACTGCGGGAAGTTTTCGCTGGTCGATGAGCGGCTGGTGGTCAATCCCGACAACAAGGGAATCGCCAACGTGGTGGTGATGCTCTATGTACGCCGAGGCAAGAAGGTCAAGATCCATCCGGATTTGAAGAACGTCTCCGGCGCGGTGGAACTGGACAACAACCACTGCCGCTTCGATCCTCACGTCACCTTTGTCCGCACCGGCCAGGAACTGCTGATCAAGAACTCCGACACGATCGGACACAACACCAAGATAGATACCTTCTCCAATCCGTCGACCAACTTCACGGTCCCGGAAAAAGGGGAACTGAAGCAGACGTTCAAGAAACCGGAAACGAGCCCCGTTCCCGTCTCCTGCTCGATCCATCCCTGGATGCAGGGCTACCTGGTGATCAAGGACCATCCGTATGTGGCCGTGAGCAACAAGGACGGCGAGTTCGAGATCAAGAACCTGCCGACCGGCAAGCTGACGTTCGTCTTTTGGCAAGAGAAGTCGGGATACGTCGACAAGGTGACCTATAAGGGAAAGAAGACCCGGCTGCGACGCGGTCGGATCGAAATCGATGTGAAGGACGGCGAGACGGTGGACCTCGGTGAGATCCGGGTCGCCGCCGACGTCTTCAAGAAGTAGTGGAGACAGAATAACGCGTTGAGAATTCGTGTCACACCGACACCGCGGGTCCACCGGGGGCGTCGACCCCCGGTGGCCCGGCGTGGCGCGACACGGCGTTCCCTTCGGCGTCGTTTACTTACCAGCTCTTGTTCCTGGCATTGTTGATCGGTCATGCGAGTCTTCGGCTTACTTGGACTGGGTTGTGTTGCGGCGGTCGTCACGATCTCGGGTTGTGGTCCGTCATCGGGTCCCGACATCCGGGCCAACGTCGGTCGCGCCGAGTCGATCCGCACATCGCTGCGCCGACTCTTG
>Ga0256839_1005362_pt1 | contig 11893 bp, 12 predicted proteins | sample 354166metaG_FD_185968 | JGI IMG/M metagenome (GOLD analysis project Ga0256839, IMG submission 185968) | Hydrothermal vent microbial communities from Mid Atlantic Ridge, Atlantic Ocean - 354-166 | ecosystem: Environmental > Aquatic > Marine > Hydrothermal vents | place: Atlantic Ocean: Mid...
TCGATTCGGCCATGCCACGCGGAACGCGTGCCCGTCCTTCCGGGCTGAGGAACATGGACAGAACCGTGGACTTTCCGGCGTTCAACTGGCCGACGATCCCGATAATCGGACAGTGCACGATGGACTTGTAGTGCTGTGCTTGATTGAGCTTCTGGTGGAGCTCTGCACGCGCCTCTTCTGGAACTGCCCGCTCGATCACGGCCCGCAGGCTCAGGGTTTCGCCCCGCCCCACCTCGCGGAATGCCTGGCGGGAAAGCGAAGACTCGTAGAGCTGGATCAGCTCCAGCGCGCGATCAAATGTGCCCTGCTGTTCCGAAACTGCCCCGTCTGTTCTCATCGACGATTCCCCTCCCTAGCGAGGAGAAATCGAACGCGAGTTCTCGCCCCCTCGAAAGGCCGCGAAGCCCGATCAGCGCCCCGCGGCTCGCCCACGAAGGGGGCAAGGCCCACGGAACTCATCATCCGAGCCGGACCGCTAACTGAAGCTTACTAAACTGATTCTAAGAACCGCCGCAAGCTGGTTTCAAGGGGGGCTCCCTCTTCAAAAGCGCGGCGACCCCGGGTGGGCTTGCAAGGAAAAGTAAGGCATAGCGGTCGGTCGGAACGGATCGCGTAATGGTCTGCGCGTAGCCGGTGTGCGGACAACTTCGGTGGTTGAAGCTGGTCAGCGATGGCCGATCGAGCTGGCCGCAGGATCTTCTCCGTGCTGCCCCGCCGATCCGCATCTGTTGCGTGGTCGGAACGAACGGTCGGCGGTGTGAGACGCTGTTAGCTCACCGAAGGGAGGCTACGCTCCCCGGGGCGGACTCACGCACCCAGAGGCTGACAACGACCGAGTGCTCATCCGCGCAGCCCACGTCGTACAGGACACGCGTCTGCTTGCGGCGGTAGCCGGGGAGCGTCACCATGGCGAGGGCGCTCCGCAGCGACGCCACCGTCCAGATGCGCCGGTGGCGGAGACCATCGAGCGACGTGAGCGCACCGGCGCGAACCAGAGCGGGCGCATACACGACCAGGCGTTCGTTTCGTTGAGCCACGTACGGGGCGTACGCCGTGAGCGGGACGTTCACGCCGAAGTGTTCCAGGTAGTACTTGAGCCGAAAGTAACACTGGCCGTCGCCGATCACGAGGTCCTCGGGCTGAACGCGACCGATCAGCCACTCAGCAGCTTCCAGGATTGCTTCCCCCGCGGGCGTCCTCGTAGCCAACGCCGAGATCCCCGCGATTCCCACCACGAAGACGAAGATGGCGTGGACACATCGCCGCAGGGGCCGGCCGTAGATCACGAACGGGCGGCTGGCCAGGTTGATCATGGCCAGCGGCACGAGATGCAGGAGATAGCGCACCTCGAAGATGCTCTGATGAAGTATCTTCGTGGTCACAATGATGGCGGCCGCGTGAGTGAGAAGAAGCATCAGGAAGAGCCACTCGATCGCGGCTCCGAACCAGGGAATCACCACGAATAGCCCGATAAGGATCGTCGCCAATGCGATGAGAGGACGGTTCAGCGGTGGCGAGGTGAGCACACTGATCGGTTCGGTGAAAAGCTGTGCTCCGAAGCCCGCCACGGCCTCCCACTTCAGAGGGGGAATCCAGAACCCCCCGCTGACCCGCCGCGCTTGTCCGAGCAGAAACGGCACCCACGGCAGATAGCAAAGGACCACCGCCCCGGCCGACAACGCGAACATGCGCACGACGCGCCCGGTCCGCATCCGGGCGTTCACGACAACGGCCCCGGCCAGCCACGTCAGTTCGCCTGCTACCACGAAGAGACCGTAGTTGTGGCTGTAAACGCTGATCAGAGCGCCGATGGCCCACGTGACCCAGGCAGCGAGCCGCTCGGGGGTGCGAAAGATAAGCACGCAGCCCAGGACGCTGAGCATGGTGCCGAACATGAGCATGGCGTACATGCGAGCCATGTAGGCCGTGCTGGCGCAGGCGGGGTTCAGAGCGCAGAGCAGTCCGGCTACGAAGGCCAGTTCTCGGGAGCCCTCTCCTTGCTTGAACGCGAAGCCATGTCTGGCTGCCAGGTAGGCGAGCAGGACCGCCGCCGTAGAAAACAACCCGGATAGAAGTCGCATGGAGAAGATGCTGTCGCCGAAGATGCGGATCCACAAGTGAAGCAGCACGTAGTGGCCGGGCGGGTGCGTGTCTTCGGCGACCATGGCAGGCACTTCGGGCAGGGGGGCCCTGGCCACCGCCCAACTGAACGATTCATCGTTCCAGAAGCAGATTTGAGCTGTCCACGGGTTGACGCGACCGGCCAATGCCACAGCGAGGATGACGGCCAGAGCGAGCACGTCCGGGTTGCGCATCGATGAGGTGAACCACCGTCTCATGGCACCGTTTCCTCCGAGGGGGCATGCGCAGCGGCCAGGCCGGAACCGCACCGGCTGGGCCGTTCGAGAGCCGCTTGCACGCGGAGAACAGGATGACGGGCATCGGAAGGTTGAACTCCATCGTGCTATCCGGATCCAACCCATGCCGAAGGAGTACTGCTCGCCATTGCTTGGACGTGGCGAACACCACTCCTCCTTCGATACGCGTGATAAGCAGACGGTGGACGATGTAACCTGCGGGCGAATCGATCGAGCCGTCCACGATGACGGCGCGTCCGCCCGGTTTGAGCACGCGAGAGATTTCCCGACAGGCTTGCTCGATTGACCGGAAGTGATGGGCAGCGTGGGTGCAGAGGACGACGTCGAACGACTCGGCAGCGAACGGCAGCGCCTCGGCCACGGCCTTAATGCGGGGGCATGGATGCTTCCCCCGAGGCACCGGGTCGACGGCAATGTAGCGGATGCGGGGGTTGCGGTGGCAGAGCAGGCGTCCGAGCCCGGCGGAGCCGGCGCCGACGTCGAGGATCCGACCGGCCGCCTGCTCGCCCAGGCACCGAGCGACCTTCCGATGGGTCGGTTCGAAGATCCAGCGGTAGAGGAAGCGGTTCTCGTACACACCGTTGTGCGGTGCGGTGGGGTACGAGGGATCGGAGGTACTGAGGGGGGCTCGTCGTGGGAGCAGATCTAAAGGGGGGTTGTGCTTCGTCCGTAATCCGGTTGGGCGGTGGCTGCCGATCCGCCGGCTCCCCAGGGCAAGCCGTTCTCGAAGCCTCAGCAGCCCGGTGATCATACCGATGCCGTCCCGGAGCAGTCGAAGTCGCGACCCTGGGCACTCGGTCCAGTGCACGGCCAGAGCCTGCAGGGGGAGCTTCATCCGGCGTGCCTTGAGAAGCAGCTCGAGGTCGAAAAGGTAACCCGTTTCCGCGGCCCCCTCTACGACGGGCTGCAGGCGGCGGCGATGCAGGGCCTTGAAGCCGATCTGAGGGTCCACGACGGGGAGACCAACGACCCATCGAGCTGCCAGGGCGAACAGTCGGCTGGCCAACCTCCGCCGCCGGTCGCGTTGCACCCAACCCAGAGCTTGCCCGCGCACACGACAGCCGAGGGCAACAGCGGCCCCCCGATAAACGGCTGCCGCAAGGCGAAGCAGGTCTTCAGGGGGGGTAGCACCGTCGGCGTCCGCGAAAACCACGCATTCGCCTGCGGCGTGCAGGAAACCATCCCGTAAAGAGGCCCCCTTGCCAAGGTTTTTCTCGTGCCGCAGCACGTGGACGCGCTCTGCGAAAGGCGAAGCGGCGAGGAGTTGCCGGATGGGTGGTTCGCTGCCGTCGTCCACGACGATCACCTCGAACCGGTCTCCCAAGGCGTCCTGAAGCACCGGGAACAGGCGCCGCAGGTGTCTGAGGAGACGTTCGTCCTCGTTGTAGGCCGGGATCACCACGGAGAGCTTCGGTGCGCGGGCCCGGTCGGTGTCGGCGGTCCGTTGCCCTCGGTTCGGTTGCTGCGATCGAGCGAACGAGGGTCGAGTTGTTTCACTTTGTCCGCGCAGGTCCATGGCTGTCGCTCACCGGGGGTAGCTCAGGCCGAGGCAATTTCCACAGGTCAGAGTAGCTGACCGGATGAGTCGAGACGCTGCTGCGACTGACAAAGATCCACCCCGGGCCAGGCGGCAGTTGGGTAAGGATACGACCGGAGGGGGCGACGACGCAGGAGCCTCGGTAGGTTTGCGCGGAGAATTGCCAGTAGCCGGTCTGCAGGGCACGCGATCGCATTGCCCAGCGGTGCTCGAAGAGCAGGCTGGGCGCGGTCGCGAAGTAGGATTCGTTCCCCACGTGCACCATCGCTGCGTTGGTGGGGGGATCCTGCGCCGTCCAGCCCCAGTACACGTACTTTTCCAGGCAGATCGCCGCCTGCAGGTTCACCCTGCGGGTACCGATGAGGCAGGCGAAAACCCGGCGGTGCCGGCCGGGGCGCAGGTAGCCCGGAGGGCGCTGCCAGAGGCGGAGCCACTGTCCGGCCGCGCCCAGCTCCGGGGGAAGCGTTTCCACGAACCAGACCAGGGTGCCTTTTTCGTACCACTGGATCTGCCCATCCGGGGAGATGCAGACCGCTCCGTTCGTCATGTCGCCGTTGGGATAGTGGAGCAGGAGCCCGGCGATGAAGTGGGCGCCCGTTTGGGCCGCGATCCGTTCGCCGAATGGACGGATGCCAAACGTCCCGGTCGACTCGAGGAGACGCAAGCGGCCACGACTGTCTTCTTCAACGTAGGCCGGTGCAAGGGAAGTCTCGGGCCAGACGATGAGCGAGGGGCGATGGCGCTGGAGAGCGGCAAGCGTTAGTCTGGCTGCTGCGTCCCCGGTCGGAAGCGGTCGTGTCGGATTCCCGGGAAGCGGTCGAAACGGCGTGCCCGGCTGGATGATCAAGACTCCGTCAACAGGAGGGGACGCGGTCGTGGCCGGTCTCAACGCGGTCCCGCCGAGCAGGAGGCCCAGGGTCATGGCGAGCCACGCTCCCCAGTAGAAGCGACGCCGCGAGCGATACGCCAGCGCGGCCGCCAGCACGGTCTGGTGGAGGAAGTTGATCCACGCGACACCGAGGGGGCCGATCATGGCGAGCAGCCGGCCGGTTGGGAAAACGCTGAGGGGGGCGTGCGACAGCAGTGTAGGCCAGGAGAAAGCGCAGGCTCGCAGATGCTCGACCAGAACCGCTACGACGGGGCCTATGGTTAACAGGGCAAGGGGGTTGGGGCTAAGCAAAGCGTAGCATTCTGCGATCAATCCGATCTCGATGCCGAATACCAGACAGGCCCCGAAGGCGGCCAGTTTGCCGTGTGGGAAATCTGAGAGCGCGAACAGATACGGTGCCGCCGCGGCGGCAGCGAGTGTCCCGATAAGAGTCGCCCAACCCAGGCGCCAACGACGCGTGACGGCGCGGTAGAAGAGTGGAACCCACAGGAGCGTCGCTCCGGCGGCGAGTCCCAGCCGGTAGGTGCCGGTCCAGGCGCCTACGACGAGCAGCGCCCAGACGAGGTGGCCGGCGAGCGCACGCAGCCACGCGGCGGCCCGTTGCAGTACGGGCTCTCTAGCTCGGGCGATGGCGTGGCCCGAAGGATCGTCGGTTACACGTTGAACATGGCTTGCAAACATGGCCCGAAACAGCACAGGAGTTGCCTGATCTGGACGTTATCCCGACCTGTTTCCTCCGCGAGTTATCTGCCGGCATCGTTCCTTGTCCCGACGGCGTACGTTATCTGCTTGATCCGTCTTCATTGCCCGCTGCCGGTTCGAGCGTTTCGGCCGGTGAGTTCCTTTTCGCGTCCCGGGCGGGGGCCTGAGCCGTGGGGGGCAGACCGAGAGGCAGATCGTAGGTGTCGCCCGGGTGGAGGAAAACCTGGAGGGAGGATGGCTGATACGGTTGCCCGATCCACTGGTACGGGAACATATGCCGGATCGTGGCGGTTTCACCGGGAGCGAGCCTGAGCGGAAACTCCGCTTCGGTCACCTGCTGTCACCCGCGCGCTGCCCCCAGGATGAGAAGGTCGCGCAGCAACAGGTTCCGCACCTGTAGTGTCACCACGGCCATTTGGCCATCCTCAGATCTCGAAAAGCCCACCGTCTGCACGCTGAGAGGACGTCCACAAGCGGCATCGACGACGCCACGCCAGGAACCGCAGTGGCACCAGACCCAGGCGCCTGCGGAGAACCAGGCCAGGGCGAGGATGCCGAGCAGGAGCCTTCGTTCGCCGCGGGGGGAAAGGCTCCGGCGGACAAGTTTTTCGCCCGCACCGGCGTGCGCGCCGTCCCCTGTCGTCCGGTTCATCGGCGAAGATGCGTCGGACGCCATGCGCGTACCTCCCGCTAATGGTTGCGCTATGCTTCCGCTTCTCGTTCCCTCCGACGGCTCCCGAACAGGCGGAGCACGAAGAGAGCCGTAAGGGTGCCGAGTGCTCCGATCAGGGTCCAGAGCCACAGCCGGGATCGACTCGGCCCCTCAACAGGTTTGGGTATCCCGAACGCCGCCAGGGTGAACTCCCGTTCGGGGGGGTGGTTTGGGGTTGTACGATAGTATTTCCGCCTCCCATATCATGGGCTCCCAGTCCGGCGGTCGGTTGGCGACCTTTGCGCATTGACCCATCGTCGGGATTGCGACTCCCCCGACCTGCTCGCCGTAAGACAGCCGGGCCACCCATTTCCACCTCCCGTTTCTAGGTGCCTCCATGTAGCCCCATTCCCACCGCACCGGTACCCAGCCCAACTCGGGTACGAACCAGAAACGCGCCTGTGGTGGGCCCACGTTCAGTTCACCGTCCACACGTACGGCTTTGTAGCCGTAGATCTCCGTCCAGGCTGCGCGGAGTCGCCGGACTTCAGAGCTCCGCAGCAACCATTCCTCCAGGGAAATCCCGATGAAAGAAAGGGGCACGAAGGGGAGCCACCCGAGATTGACTCCGTGCTGTGCCAATCCGTTTGCAACATCGCCCTGCCAGATGTCACTCCTAGGCCAGGGGAGCGGAATTCGCCTGGTAAGCACGTACGAACCCCGCCCGGTTACCCCTTTTACGCGGCGGATCCCGTAGCGCGTCTGGTGCGTGACCAAACGGCAGCTTTTCACGACGGACGGGTTCGACGGGTCAAGCCAATCGATCCGCACAAGGGGCCACCGTACAAGGACACGCATCAGTTCCTCGCGGTACTCTTCCGGTGCACGCGGGTGGTAGATGTGAACGAGGTAAGTTCCGTTGAGGTACACTTCTGACTGGCGCCGGAAGGCGATCGGGTACTCCTGCTTGAAATACTCCAACGCGTCGACCGCGTCCGCTTGACCGCCCGCGCTCGCGGTCCACAGGAGTACCGTACACATCCACAATGGCCAGGCTATCCGCAACATCGTGGGACCCTATTGCAGTCGTTCTAACCTTTGCGAGCCTGGGTACCGCGCGGTCCAGCTCGCCTCAATCCGTCGCGCCCGCCGATGAGGCAAGGCCACACGCCCAATCTATCGCCCGCCACATGGCTTCTCCACGGTTAAATTCTGTCGCTCGCTTCCGACGGAAACCGTTTCTAGCCGGGCGTACCCCCACCGGTGCCTTGAGACCCCTGACAAGGGACTAGCGATCGCGGGGGTGGCAACAATCGCAACCTGGTCCTCTCGCCTGTACGCATAGGCAATAAGGAGTAGGGTTGCATTGGAGACCATTATCGGCGCAGGTCACCCCGTCCGGGTCGACTCTGCACGGGCGAGCCGGGGCCACCGGACACGGGTCCAGGTCTTCCTGTGGACACGGGCCAAACGCCAGCGCCGGCGCGACTACCAGGCTACCCACAAACACTCCCATCGACAGACCGGCAAACGCCGCAAGAAAGTGCGCTCTGAGACTCATCTTAACGCCTCCGTTCAACCGAGTTCGACGCCGCGCTCTTTCGGGCAGACGAAGTCCGGTGCTACGCGCTACCCTGTTTCTCTCGCCGACCTGTTCTCGACAGGCGAAGCAGGAACAGAACGGTAAGCGTGCCTAGCGCACCGATCAGGGTCCACAGCCACAGCCGGGATCGACTCGGCTCTTGAGGCGGCGCGGGTATCCCGAACGCGGCCAGGGTGAACTCCCGCTTGGGGGGCGGTTCTGGGTTGTACGATAGTATTTCCGCCTCCCATATCATGGGCTCCCAGTCCGGCGGTCGATCGGGAACCACCATAGCGCACTTTCCCGCCGTGGCAATTCCCACTCCCCGGACCTGGTCGCCGTAAAACAGCCGGGCTACCCACTTCCACCTCCCGTTCTGTGGGGCCTCCATATAACCCCATTCCCACCGCACCGGTACCCAGCCCAACTCGGGGACGAACCAGAAGCGTACCTGTGGAGGACCTACGTTTAACTCTGCGTCCACACGTACGGCTTTGTAGCCGTAGATCTCCGTCCAGGCTGCCCGGAGCCCCCGGACTTCAGAGCTCCGCAGCAGCCATTCCTCCAGGGAAATCCCGATGAAAGAAAGGGGCACGAAGGGGAGCCACCCGAGATTCACCGCGTGCTGTGCCAGCCGGTTTGCCACGTTTCCCTGCCAGGTGTCGCTGCGAGGCCAGGGAACCCGAATTTGCCTCGTAAGGACGTAGGAGCCCGTTCCGGTTATGCCTTTCAAGCGGCGGATCCCGTACTCTGACTGGTGGCTCACCAAACGCGAGCCTTTGACTATGGACGGGTTCGACGGATCCAGCACGTCAATCCGCACAAGGGGCCAGCGTGCAAGCACACGCATCAAGTCTTGCCGGTGTGCCTCGTCTAAGTGCGGATGGTAGATGTGAACTAGGTAGGTTCCGTTGAGGTACACTTCTGACTGGTGTCGGAACGCGGTCGGGTACTCCTGCTTGAAACACTCCAACGCATCTGCGTCGGCCGCTTGAGCGCGTCCGACCGCAGCGAACAAGAGCACCCAGTACAGGGACAATACCCATGCCCTCCGCGACATCGTGACACCATACTGCCGTTTTTGCGACTCTTGCGGGCCTACGTACCGCCCGATCCAGCTCGCTTCCGGCCGTCGTGCCTGGAGAGGATGCACGGGCAGACACACCGTTTGCGGCCGCTCACAAGCTGTCTTTGCGTTACTCCCTGATGCTGACTGCGGAGGCAAACCGTTTACGGCGTAACCCGCGCTACCGGCAGCTTCTAAGCCGGAATGCGAGACTATGGGTCGACGGGGTGGCAACAATCGCAACCTCCGCCTCTGGCTTGCTGGCATATGCAATAAGGATCCTGGTTGCACGGGCCCGTGTCGGGACACGTCCCATCGGGCGCGGCTCTGCAGGGACGAGCCGGGGCTGGCACCGGACACGGGTCTCGATCCTCCGCTGGACAGGGCGGCGGGGGGCCGAAGCCGAGTGCCGGTGTCACCACCAAGCTCCCCACAAGGATCCCCATCGACAGACCGGCAAACGCCGCAAGAAAGTGCGCTTTGAGACCCATCTTAACGCCTCCGTTCAACCGAGTTCGACGCCGCGCTCTTTCGGGCAGACGAAGCCCGGTGCTACGCGCTACCCTGTTTCTCTCGCCGACCTGTTCTCGACAGGCGAAGCAGGAACAGAACGGTAAGCGTGCCTAGCGCACCGATCAGGGTCCACAGCCACAGCCGGGATCGGGCTCGCACCTTGCTCGGTTCGGGGATACCGAACGCTGCCAGGGTAAACTCACGCTCAGGGGGTCGTTCGAGTTCGTAGGAGAGCATTTCAGCCTGCCATACGGTGGGTTGCTCGTTTTCGAGGCGCAAAACTGCCTTGGCGGTCTTGATGATGCCGATGCCGTTGACCTGTTCCTCGTAGGACATCTCGACAAGCCACGCGCCTCGTTCCCAGCGCAATGGGACCCAGCCCAGATCAGGAGCAAACCAGAAATAAAAAGACCGGCGTCCGTGATCTCCGAAGTCCTCCACCGCCTCTACTCTGACCGCTCTGCAACCTCCAAGGTCCTCCCAGCTTGCTGCCTTCAGCTCAACGTTCCTGTCGTGGAAAAAGTAGTCCTCGAACATTACCCCGAAAAAACCGAGGGGAAGCAGCGGGAGGAACCCTTGATTCGTTGCCATGGTGAAGATGTCCTCCTCGGCCTGTCCCGGCAAAACCCGCGTCCGCTGACGGAGGACGAACGACCCCCGCTGGCGCGACCTGCGCACCGATATGAACCGATCTGGCCCCTGAATTGTTGCGGAGACGGGCGATGTCCTGTCCGAAGGATCGAGCATGTCGTAGCGGATAACAGGCCAGCGCAAAAGGATACGCATTCGCCCGTCGGTCGACCTTCGTGGCCAATGTACGTGCAGGAGGTAAGTGCCGTTACCGTAAAGTCTGAGGAGTTCCTGAAAAGCACGAGGGTACTGGTTCCTGAAGTACGATAGGGCATCGATGCTTCCCTCCTCGGCGGGCGGGGCGAAGAGCAGCGCGAGACCGGCCAAACAGGGCACCAAACGAGCAACCATCACCTCCTACCTCCAGACCTTCGGCGTCGGTGGGCAGCCCCGCCGTGCGGGCAGTGCCTAGCGGAAGCACGCTCGCGAACGCGTGAGGCCCACCCCCGGACAACGCAACCGCCAAGAACCCGCGAGAGCCCCGGAACCGGCCCAGCTGCGTGTTCCAGGCACACGGAGCACAGGGCCGTACCCACGACGCCCCGGGCCCGATGTAGCATCGCCTCCGTTAATTACCAGGGTTACCAGGGTCCTCGAACGTGACGCACCTACACCCGTTGCGCGTTTGCTCACAGACGCATTGAGGATTGTCGTGGCATCTCTGTCCCGCACTTTCACAGTCGTTCCCGTTCGCACGGCAAGGATATCTCGGAGGGTTGACAGGACACGGCCTAGGCTGATCGGCAAAGTAGCCGAGCGCCGGCCCCGGCGCAAGCACCAGGCTACCCACAAACAGCCCCATCGACAGACCGGCAAGCGCCGCAAGAAAGTGCGCTTTGAGAGTCATCTTAACGCCTCCTTTGAACCCGTTCACCGAGCGAAACTTCGTCCGCCTCTACCGGCTTCCGCCTGCTTACCTGGATCACCTTGGACACCGGGATGGTCCACCATGTCCCTCAGCTCGTACGCCACGGCTTCCACGACGCCGTCGCGGACGCGAAGAACCACCGGCAAACGTCCCACCAGCACAACCTGGTCCCGAGGACGAAAGATCACCGCCGCCTTGACCGCCGGCACACGTTCCGCCCGACCATCCACTACACACCAGGCAACCGGCTCGGAACCTTCCCCCTTGGCCAGCCTCTCCAGCCAACGCTTGCACAGCGAACACTGCGTCGTGCCGATCACAACCAGCCACTCGCCTGTACCAAGCCGCTCCACCTGCCCCCTCACAGATGCGAACAACGCCAACGGAAACGGCCTCTGCACCAGAGAGGCGATCTGGACCTGCTGCCCATCGCCGCGCAGGTTTGTCCACGCCCCAGGCGAAGAGGTGAGCACGGGGATCGCTAACGCACCGGCCACACCCCACACGCACACAACCAGCGGCGCCCGCCAAAGACGCTCGCTCCAAACCGAAGATCGCCAGGCAAGGAACAAACCGGTCGCGATCGCAACATCCACCACGACCTGAAGGGCAGGGGGCACTTCCACGGTACCGAAGCATCCGCAGCTTTCCTGGCCCTCGGCAACCATCGCGCCGGCCAAAACGGCATACGCGAGGTACAGGAAGCTAAATGCCAGCCAAACGGGACGCGACCCGATGTGAGCGAGCAGCAGCCCTGCGGCTAGCTCGGCCACGGCCACCGCCGTGGCCGCCGGTGCGGCAACCGCCCCCCAGACGGGCAGGACCACGTAGCCCACCTCGGCGATCTCCAGGAGCTTCAAGGCTCCGGCCGCCACAAGCAGCAACGCCCCCGCAAGCCGAACCGCCGCGAAGAAGACCGCCGACGTGAACGGCCCGTGCAAGCTCCTGTTTTGCCCCTGATCCGTCTCTACCACGTGGGGGTGGCCGTAGAGACGCATCTCCACTCCCCTTCGCTGCGCTGAGCTGATCTCACCGCATGACGATGAGTGAAGCCAAAGGTATTATCCTCCTCATCC
>Ga0256839_1005363_pt1 | contig 11892 bp, 13 predicted proteins | sample 354166metaG_FD_185968 | JGI IMG/M metagenome (GOLD analysis project Ga0256839, IMG submission 185968) | Hydrothermal vent microbial communities from Mid Atlantic Ridge, Atlantic Ocean - 354-166 | ecosystem: Environmental > Aquatic > Marine > Hydrothermal vents | place: Atlantic Ocean: Mid...
TCTCATATCTTGCTGGTTTTATGGGGGTTTATATGCGCTCGCCCTGCCCGCTACGCGACCCGGAGAGAAATCCGGACGGATACACGCTACTCTACCGGGCAACCCTGCCCGAGCACCTCGCTGCCCTGCTCCAGGATAAAATCCAGAAATGTCTTCGCCGTCAGCGACAATGTCTTCCCTTTCAGATGCACCGCATACCAACGACGCCGGATCGGAAAACCTTGTACATCCAGAATCGCGAGCTTGCCAGTGCTGCTCTCCAGCAGCAACGCATGCTGTGACAACACACCCAGGCCCAGGCCGGACATCACGCCCTGTTTGATGGCTTCCGCGCTGCCCAGCTCCATATAGGGTTCCATTCGCAAACCGTTTTCTTTCAGCAATCTGCCTAAGGCGATGCGTGTTCCTGAGCCCTCCTCCCGTTCCAGAAAACGTTCACTCACCAGTGCCTCTAAAGGAATATTTTTCTGCCCCACCAGCGGATGCTCCGGCGGCGCGACGGGTACCAGGATATTTTCCAGAAACGGGTAACTTTCAAGTTGCGAGTCATCCGGAATTCGACCCATGACGACAAAGTCATCCTCGTTATTGAGAAGGCGTTCGACCACCCGCGCACGATTGCTAAAGCGCAAGCGCGGCTCCACATCAGGATAGTGGCGCAGGAACTGCCCCAGCAAACGTGGCAAAAAGTATTGTGTGGTGGTAACAACCGAGAGCGCCAACGGCCCCTGAACATTGCCTTTCATACGCTCGATATCAACGCCGAGGTCATCAAGCTTGCCCAGAATCTCGAGACTCGTTGCATACACAGCCTCCCCCGCCGGGGTCGGAAAGGTCTTCTTTCCGACCTTCTCGAACAGTGGCAGACCAATCTGCTCTTCGAGCCGCTTGATCTGAATCGAGACCGCAGGCTGGGTCAAGTGCAGCTCCTCTGCTGCACGGGTATAGCTACCGATGCGCAACACCGCTTCAAACAATCTCAGTTGTTGCAGGGTCAAATGCACAACAAAACCTCAAAACATAAGCATTGCTAATATGGATAATAACATATATCAATTTTTGTTTATGAGTAAGGCGGATTATATTACGCGCTCGGTTGACAACACGACAGCGAAAAACGTCGTCAGCCAGCAAGAGTTATCAGGCCAGGAGGTCGCTGCTTCCCGGCCCAACTGAAACCAATGAGGAACATTAGCAATGGCTAAGAAGTATGATGCCGGTGTAAAAGAATACCGCGAAACGTATTGGCGCCCAGACTATACCCCGAAGGACACGGATATTCTGGCCTGTTTCAAGATCACGCCCCAGGATGGCGTACCTCGCGAAGAAGTCGCTGCCGCAGTTGCCGCTGAGTCTTCCACCGGCACCTGGACGACAGTATGGACTGACCTGCTGACCGACCTTGACTACTACAAGGGCGTCGCTTACGCCATTGAAGACGTACCTGGCGACGACACCTGCTTCTATGCCTTTATCGCCTACCCGATCGACCTGTTCGAGGAAGGTTCTGTCGTTAACGTCATGACCTCTCTGGTCGGTAACGTATTCGGTTTCAAGGCACTGCGCGCACTGCGTCTGGAAGACGTTCGCTTCCCGATCGCCTATGTCATGACCTGTAATGGACCACCACAAGGCATCACGCTGGAGCGCGATATCCTCAACAAGTATGGCCGTCCACTGCTGGGCTGCACCATCAAGCCAAAGCTGGGCCTGTCTGCCAAGAACTATGGCCGCGCCTGCTATGAAGGTCTGCGTGGTGGTCTCGACTTCACCAAGGATGATGAGAACGTCAACTCACAGCCGTTCATGCGCTGGAGAGCACGCTTCGATTTCGTCATGGAAGCAATCCAAAAGGCCGAAGCAGAAACCGGCGAGCGTAAAGGTCACTACCTGAACGTTACCGCACCGACTTCTGATGAAATGATGAAGCGTGCCGAATACGCCAAGGAAATCGGCGCGCCGATCATCATGCACGATTACATCACCGGCGGCTGGTCAGCCAACACCCAACTGGCGCAATGGTGTCAGGACAACGGCATGTTGCTGCACATTCACCGCGCCATGCACGCGGTACTCGATCGCAACCCGCACCACGGCATCCACTTCCGCGTGCTGACCAAGATCCTGCGTCTGTCCGGTGGTGACCACCTGCACTCCGGTACTGTTGTCGGCAAGCTGGAAGGCGATCGTGATGCTACCCTGGGCTGGATCGACATCATGCGCGATTCCTACATCAAAGAAGACCGTTCACGCGGTATCTTCTTCGATCAGGACTGGGGCGCGATGCCTGGTGTCTTCCCCGTCGCTTCCGGTGGTATCCACGTTTGGCACATGCCTGCGCTGGTCAGCATCTTCGGTGATGACTCCGTATTGCAGTTCGGTGGTGGCACTCTGGGTCACCCATGGGGCAATGCAGCGGGCGCAGCAGCCAACCGCGTTGCGGTTGAAGCCTGTGTCGAAGCGCGCAACACCGGTCGTGAGCTTGAGAAGGAAGGCAAAGATATCCTTACTGCCGCCGCCAAGCACAGTCCTGAGCTGGCTGCCGCGATGGAAACCTGGAAGGAAATCAAGTTTGAATTCGACACCGTTGACAAACTCGACGTTTCTCACAAGTAATCAACCGGGTCTGCTGCGGTGCGCTTGAGCACCGCGGTGACTGTTAACAAATTTAGGAGTATAAAATGCAAGATTATCAATCCAGCTTGAGCGATCCTTCAAGCCGTAAGTTTGAAACCTTTTCCTACCTGCCGGAGATGACCGAAGAGCAGATTCGTCAGCAAATCGAATACATCGTCAGCAAGGGCTGGAACCCGGGCATCGAACACACCGAGCCGGAAAATGCCAATGGCCACTACTGGTACATGTGGAAACTGCCAATGTTCGGCGAGACCGATGTCGATGCGATCATGAAAGAGGTCGAAGCCTGTCATGCCGCGCATCCGGACAACCACGTCCGTCTGCTCGGCTTTGATAACTTTGCCCAGTCCGCTGGCGCATCGATGGTTATCTACCGCGGCAAAACCGTTTAGTCAACGGGAATGAAGCTGGTCTGGCCACTGATCAGTGGTCAGACCATTTCCCTAACAGCGAACTGGAAAATAATGGATAAACCCAAGACCTACGTCGGGCTGGAAAACGAGATCAACGGCGGCATGACCACCATTGGCAAAATCATCCGCGACGCCTGGGTATTTGGCATCCTCGATGAGACAGAAACCTGCAAGGGCTGGAACCTAGCCGGGATCGACACTTTGCTACAGAAGGTCAATGCCGAGTGGGACAAGTACGGTTGCCTGGTCAGCCGTCTGCCACCAGATCTGTTAGAACGCCATCAACGCATTCATGGCGAGGCCCTGGCAAAGGCCAAAGCCGCCGGCTGGTCCGGTGAATACGAAACCGATGACGAAGAATAGATACACTTTAACAATACAACGGGTGCGATTATGTCTGACACAACAGTAGATCCGAAGCAGTACATTATTAAGGATGAACCCTACTACGAGCCGGTCGGCGACGAAATCGAGCTGTACGAAGCCGCTTACAATGCCCGCATGCCGATGATGCTGAAAGGGCCGACCGGCTGTGGCAAATCGCGCTTCGTTGAATACATCGCCTGGAAGCTCGGCAAGCCATTGATCACTGTGGCTTGTAACGAAGACATGACCGCTTCCGACCTGGTTGGTCGCTTTCTGCTCGACAAGGACGGCACCAAATGGCAGGACGGCCCGCTGACCACCGCGGCACGCATCGGCGCGATCTGCTACCTCGACGAGGTGGTCGAAGCACGTCAGGACACCACCGTCGTCATTCACCCGCTGACCGACCACCGCCGCGTGCTGCCGCTCGACAAGAAAGGCGAACTAGTCGAAGCGCACGAAGATTTCCAGCTGGTCATTTCCTACAACCCAGGCTACCAAAGCCTGATGAAAGACCTCAAGCAGTCCACCAAGCAGCGTTTTGGCGGCCTCGATTTCGACTACCCCGAAGCCGAACTGGAAACCTCGATCGTCACCAAGGAATCTGGTGTTGACAAGGAAACGGCTGAGAAGCTGGTGCAGATCGCACACCGTGCACGCAACCTGAAAGGACACGGTCTCGACGAGGGTATCTCCACCCGCTTGCTGGTCTACGCCGGGCAGCTGATCAGCAAAGGCGTCAAGCCTGAAGCCGCGTGCAGCATGACCATGGTGACCCCGTTGACAGACGACCCGGACATGCGCGACACCCTGAATGCAGCCGTACAAACCTTCCTGGGGTAAGCCCGGCCCGGTGCCTGGGTCATACACCCAGGCACATCGGCGGAGCCGCTTGTCTCGCAATAACCGGCTCGCGATGGCCTGTTGATTCAGCAGGTGAAAATTACTGAGGGTGTACCGTCATGTCATCTGTCAAACTCGAAGATTACGCTGAACTGTTACAGGAAGTTGCACCAGAAATAAAAGACGTGCTGGAAGGCACCTTCCACGAAGCCGCGCGCATCATGTCTCCCGCCGGACTGGAGGATTATCTGGAAGGCGCCAAGGCGCTGGCTCGCCTGGGACGTGGTTCTGATCTGGTCATCACTTATATTCAGGAAATGCCGCTGGTCGCCAAGGAATGCGGCGAAGACATCATTCCCGATGTCATCAGTGCGGCAATGAAAGTCTCGTCGATGACATCGGGTGAAGTCATCACCCTGCTGTTTTCCAGCCTGCCGTCTGCCGCCCGCTATCTCGGTGATGGCCAACTGGTGCGCGGGTATCTGACCCTGATCCACCAGCTGGCCTCGACCGCCGCACGCGGTCTGCGGCCGATGCTGTCGCATATCGACGAACTGCTGTCGAAGCTGACGCTCTCCGGCCTGCGCCGCTGGGCCAATTTCGGCGCTCAGGCTTATCGCCGCGACTTCAACAATCTCACCTCGTACTTCAACCTGGAGTCGCAGGACAGCCGTGCGATGCTGGAAAAGGAGCGCCGCGGCGTCTTGTTCGTCAAGGTTCAGCGCAAGCTCAACTTCTACCTGCGCGCGCTGTGGGGACGTGATTTCTTCCTTCGTCCTACCGGCGCCGACTACACCGATTTCCGCCCCTATGTGGAAGAGCGCATTCTGCATCTGCCGGATGCGGTAGACGACATTGGCGATATTCCGGGGCTGGAACTCTACCGCGCCACCGCCGCGCACATGGCGGCGCATCTGATGTACACCACAGCATCGATTTCAGCGGAGCAACTGAGCCCGGCGCAGATGTTCTTTATCGGCTTGCTCGAAGATGCGCGCGTCGAATACAAGGCAGCGAGAGCCTTTCCGGGGCTGAAAAAGCTTTGGATTTCATTGATGCAAGTCGAGTATGACGAGCCGGTGGAGCATCCGACAGTACCGGTGCTGGAAAAACTCGCATTGCAGTTACTCGACAGCAGCGTCAAAAGCGGTGACGGAGCGATCGACGCCTTTGTCGAGCGTTTCCATGCTGAAATCGAAGACAAGCAGGACGACAATCATTTTTCATGGATGATGGGCGTCGAGTTGTTCAATCTGTTTGCCGGCCGCAAAGCCATGCCGAGCCTGCGCATTCTGGAGCGTTATCGCATCCCGTACCGCGATGACAACCGCATCATCTGGCATTTCGAGGATATTGACTGGAACAAGAGCTTCGAATACATGGCCGCCAGCCAGCGCCAGGTTCGGCACAAGGTCAGCCCGCTGATGATGGCGCACGAGGTAGACTGCGAACTGGCTGGTGACGATGCCCAGGAAGTATGGATTTGCAGCGATCCCATGCGTCCATATGAAGACGACCTGAGCGACAACCAAGTCACCTTCAACGACATGTGGGGCAAGGAGCCGGTATCGGAGCCATTCCACTACCACGAGTGGGACTACCAGATTCAGCTCCACCGCCCCGACTGGGCGACTGTCTACGAGCGCCGCCAACCAAAAGGCAATCCGGAAGACATCGATAACATCCTGACCTTGCATAAGCCAATCGCACACCGCATCCGGCAGATTATCGACCTGCTCGCACCAGCCGGGGTACAGCGCGAACGCGGCCTGGAAGATGGCGATGAAATCGACATCAATGCCGCCGTCGATGCCATGATCGCCATCCGCATGGGCGAGCAACCCAGCCCGCGTATCACCATGCGCAACGTGCTGAAGACACGCGACCTGGCGGTTGTGCTGCTGCTCGACCTGTCCGAATCAACGAATGAAGTCATTGGCAATTCAGATAAGACTGTACTCGAGCTGACCCGTGAGGCCGCCACCCTGGTATCGGTAGCAATAGAAGGTATTGGCGACCCGTTCGCCGTACACGGCTTCGCCTCCGATGGGCGCCACGACGTACAGTATTACCGTTTCAAGGATTTCAACCAGCATTTCGACGACGAGGCAAAAGCACGCCTGGCCGGTATGCGCGGCGGTCTTTCCACCCGCATGGGCGCGGCGCTGCGTCATGCTGGACATCACCTGTACCAGCAACAGGAGCGACGCAAGCTGATTCTGCTGGTCACCGACGGCGAGCCAGCGGATATCGACGAGCAGGATCCACAACATCTACGCCACGACACCAAGAAAGCGGTGGAAGAACTTTACAGTACCGGGGTGTTGACCTATTGCCTGACCCTCGACGCCAACGCCGATGCCTATGTCAAGCGCATCTTCGGGGAAAACAACTATACGATCATCGAACACGTCGATCGCCTGCCCGAGCAGCTGCCGCTGCTGTTCGCCAGTCTCACGGGTTAAGGCCAGGAATGACGACGCGAATCACCGACATGCCCGTGATGGCTTCGCGTCCTGCCGAAATCGAGGCGAGCGTCTACAACCTGTGGCGACGCTCGCGGATGCATTTCGGACCCCATACCCGGCTGGATATTCCCGATCTTCCGCAAATGGTGCTGATTCTCGATGAGGACAGCTGGGTGGTCGTCAACGAAAGGCAGTACGACCTGCCGATCCTGGCATGGGTGGACTTTCAGGACGCCCATCGCGACAGCCTGCACAAGCCGATCGCCTGCACACTCAACTATTATCACTACATGGCCAGCAGCATCCGTGCCAAGGTGCTCGACCGCATGGCCGAAATACTTGAGTGCCACCTCAAGGAAAAGCGGCGGCCGTGACATCGACGCAGCGATCATCGCTGTCACTCGTCCGCCTGCTGCACAAACTGGCCTCCTCGGCCTGCGGCATTGTTGCGCTACTGCTGGGACTGGCTGGCGTGGCACTGCCATTATTGCCGACGACACCATTTCTGCTGCTGGCGGCATTCTGCTTTTTCCACGGCTCCAGACGGCTACATCGCTGGCTGGAATCACACCCTTGGGTCGGCACACAACTCAGGCTATGGCGTCAGCACCGTGCTATCACCCCGAAAACGCGGTACGTTGCACTACTCTACCTTTGGCTGACCATCACCCTGTCAGTCACACTGTTTGCGAACAGTTGGATCGTACGCATGATTCTGCTCAGCATTGCAAGCATGGTGACCCTGTACTTGATGCGACTGAAAACCTTGCCAGCAATCAGCGCAGCAACCTGGCAGGAACAGACGCAAAACCTGCCGAAACATGAGCGTAAGCAATGATTCCAGATCCCGACCCTGCCCTGCTGCACAGCCTCTACTGGATTACACTGTTCGCCGTCATCGTCTCCTCCGCCTCGGCGGTGTTGATGGCGGGATTCAAACAGTTCGACCTGTTCGGTGTCGTCATCATCGCCATCACCACCGGACTCGGTGGCGGCTCGCTGCGCGACATGCTGCTGGGCCAGGAGGTATTCTGGATTGCGGATCAACGCTTCTTTCTGGCATCACTGGGCAGTGCCTTCGCGGTGTTTCTGACTGCGCGGCTGATGCCGATTTCTCCCCGACTGTTTCTGATCCCCGATGCCGCAGGACTCGCCACCTTTGGCGTCGTCGGCACCCTGGTGGCACTGATGGCGGGAACCCCCTGGCTGGTGGCCAGCTTTCTCGGCGTGATGACCGGGGTGATGGGCGGCATTTTTCGCGACGTGCTGTGTAACGAGCCACCCATCGTGTTCCACAGCCCACTCTACGCCACGGTTTCGTGGGCGGGCTCACTGCTGTTCATCGGTCTGCTGCAACTCGAAATCGATACAACGCTCGCCGCCCTGGCCGCCGGGCTCAGCATCTTCTGCGCGCGCCTGCTGGCGCTCTATTTCGACATTCGACTACCGCGGTTTCAGCTGAAGCAGTGATGTTGCTGCTGACGGTCAATACGCTCTTTTCAAGTCACTTGTAGGGTGTGCGTCGTCAGGTGCGCAGTAGGTGGTCGGCAATGGTGGGCACGCTGCGCGCGCACCACCCTACGGGTCAGTGGTGAACTCTCTTCTTGTTGGGTAGTGTTTGCGCAGATAGTCGAAATATTGGCCGATTTCGGCGTCCTCAACCTCAAGAATTGCCTTGAGTCTGACGCTGTCGGTCTCGATATCGTAGGCGTCGAGAACCTGTTGTCTGACCTCCGGATCAGGCGACAGGGTTACTTTGATCTGTGGCTGATCGAATACCACATCGCTACTGCCCCAAACGGGCTGTTCGCCGAGAAATTCGCAGCAGGCGCGATAGATCATTTCCGTGCCGCGTATTTTGCCATCCGCGCTGTAGCCGGCGATGTGGGCGGTGCCGAGCAGGGTTTGCTGCAACATCCGGGGGTCGATATCAGGTTCGTTTTCCCAGACATCGAGCACTACCGCGAGGTCGTCAGCCGTTGTCACCCTATCGAGTAGTGCGGCTTCTTCGACCACCTCACCACGCGCGGCATTGATCAACAACGTGCCCGGCCGCAAAGCGGCAATACGCGCCGCGTTCATCAGCTTCAATGTCGGATGCTGACCTTCGGTCACCAGTGGCACATGCAGGGTAACGATATCGCATTCCAGCGCCGCATCGAGCGAACGCAAACCGTCGACACCCTGCTCTGCCAGTGGCGGATCGTTGACCACGCAGCGCATGCCAAGCGATTCGCAGCGCTGCACGACACGTTTGCCAACGTTGCCATAGCCGACCACGCCAACGCTGCGTCCGGGCAGGAGGACGTCGTTTTCCAAAGCCCAATGGCAGATTGCCGCGATCACATACTCGGCCGCAGAGACGGCGTTGCTCCCCGGCGCATGGGCAAAGGCGATCCCGGCCGTGTGCAAATAGTCGAGATCGATATGGTTGACCCCCGCCGTTGCAGAAGCGACGAAGCGTACCGGCGAATCTGCCAGCAAGGCAGCGTCGACGCGCGTGACCGAGCGCACCAGCAAAATGTCGGCACTGACCATATCTGCCGCTTGGAGGCTGCGGCCATTGACGGTGGTGACCTCGCCAAGCGAAGCAAAGGCTTCCCGCACGGCGGGGATATTCTCGTCAGCAACAATTTTCATTTTCGGGGATCACCCACAGACAAGGTCGGCCCGGGATTATCCCGCATTTCTCACCGGGTGACGAGATGATCGTGCAGGGCTTTGGATTCACAAGGGTTTTTGTGAAGGAGTGGAATAACAGTGTGTATTTCCGACTGAACAAAATCCCTTGTGGATTCAAAGAACAAGCGAGGGCTCGGCAATCCGGTGAGAAATGCGGGATTATACGTCAGTATTGGCAATACGATCGTAGTAGCGGGCGCGATAGAGCAGACGTTTGCGCTGCGGACTATCGTCGAAGCCTTCACGGTCGTGCAAAACGTTGTTGCAGATCAGTCCCATGCCTGATTCGAGCCTGCCACGCATGATGTAGGGACTATCCGAGTCGAGAATATCGGCCAGCGCTGCAACGGCGGCACGGGTAATCTCGTCGTCCTTCCACTCGATGCTTCGTGTACGCGCGGTGTAGCGCATGTGTAGGTTCCCCGTTTCCTGATCCACCGAAAACACCGGCCCTGTTTCTGCCTTGCGCAGCACTTCACCATTGCGTTCACGCGCCGGGATGGTCATTGCATCGGGCGCCATCAACGCCGTGATGTACGCGGGGTTCTGCTCACGCAGTAGCAACCAGGCGATTTCGTGATCCAGCAGCGCATTGGCGCCACCACTTTCCGCGCTGCGCACGCAATGCAGCAGCAGGCCGTGAATCTGCCGATCTGCTGGATTGTAGTAGCCATCGGTATGCCACTTGATAGGACGATTGGAATAAGGAATATAGCCGCTGTGATCAGTATCATCGTTGGTCGTCAGCGATGTCAGGCCATCCTCGTCGCCCAGCCAGTTGTGATCGATGCGCTGCAAGCCAAGCTGCCGCGCCAGCGCATGCGGGATAGCACGATCAGGGTCCTCATTCGGCGCTGAGGCATAGATCGCCATATTGTTATCGATGCAACGACGCAGAATGGCACCGTATTCCCGACTGGATAGATCACGCGGATCTTTGACCTCGACGATCAAGTCATCCAGCGACGTCGCGGCACGCTCCAGCTTTTCATCCCGCCAGCGCAGATACTGATCCCGATTTTCCGGGTAGAATGGGCTCATGCTCTGAATTCCCTGCGGACAATGCTTCAGCATCACCGACGAACCTCTCGAACAACGGCAATAGACGTGATAACGGCTCAGGTTTCGGCGTTGAAATAGCAGATTTGGGGAGCTGTTACACGACACCCCCGGGGACAGACAGCCCATGCACGCCAAAACCCGAATGACTGGGCACTACAAATCAGCGAAGGGATATTCTCACAACCCACACCATGTTGATTGACATATCTCAAGCCGGTCGACGTTAACAACCAATGGCAGGAACATGAAAGGCAATCTGCAAAAGATGCGCGGTGAACTGCGCGAAGACGGTCACATCGACTATGCGCTGCGCGTAGGTGCTGACGAACTGCCGCTCAACCCGTTGCTGGGGAAGTCGCTGAAGCTGACATACAGTGGCGCCATTCACTGCGATGCCTGCGGCCGCAAGACGAGCAAGAGCTATGCGCAAGGCCACTGCTACCCCTGCATGAAGAAGCTGGCACGCTGCGATATGTGCATTCTCAAACCGGAGACCTGCCACTATGCCGACGGTACCTGCCGGGAGCCTGACTGGGGTGAGACGCACTGCATGATCCCGCACTACGTCTATCTGGCGAACACTTCCGGAATCAAGGTCGGCATCACCCGCCATTCACAGATTCCGACCCGCTGGATCGACCAGGGCGCCACCCAGGCGTTGCCAATCTTCAAAGTCATGACGCGACAGCTCTCCGGCCTGGTGGAAACCGCACTGGCGAAACTGATCGCCGACAAAACCAACTGGCGCGCCATGCTCAAGGGCGATCACGACGACATCGACCTGAAAACCCGTGCCGACGCGCTGCTGCCGCAGATCGAGAAGCAACTGGCATCGCTGAGTGAATCATTTGGCGATGGCGCGATTCAGCGCATTGATGAGCAGATTGTCGCGCTGCATTACCCGGTCGCGCAGTACCCGACGAAGATTGCATCACACAATTTCGACAAGAACCCGGTGGTGGAGGGAACGCTGCAAGGCATCAAGGGGCAGTATCTGATCTTCGATAGCGGGGTGATCAATATCCGCAAGTTCACCGGCTATGAGGTTGAGGTGGATGCCGCCTGAGCGGATTGGGATAGCTCCGCCAGCAGGCCATTCTTTTCCAGTACCCGGTAGGTCTTTTGCGCGCTTTTCGCCAGCCGCGACACATCGCCCAGGGTTGGTATTTCACCATCGCCGAGGCGCGCTTCCCAGTCCAGCAGCTCGGTGTCCAGATAGTTGAGCAGCTTCATCGAACAGCCTTCACAGGGGCCGATGCAAAGCTGCGATTCGGGCCGATCGAAGGGCAGCGATGTCCAGGGCGAGCGCATATAAACTCCCATAAAACCAGCAAGATATGAGATCATACAGAGAAACCACATTAGGAGTTTCCCGTGACCGCCTGCTTGATTGAACACTTTTCGCCGTTAGAAGACCCTCG
>Ga0256839_1005365_pt1 | contig 11892 bp, 4 predicted proteins | sample 354166metaG_FD_185968 | JGI IMG/M metagenome (GOLD analysis project Ga0256839, IMG submission 185968) | Hydrothermal vent microbial communities from Mid Atlantic Ridge, Atlantic Ocean - 354-166 | ecosystem: Environmental > Aquatic > Marine > Hydrothermal vents | place: Atlantic Ocean: Mid...
GTTACCTGTGTTGACAAGCAGTTTTTCTGGTAGGTCATCAAAATTATCGTAATCATTGATTAAAGAACTCACCAACGGAGCTAATGGGTAAAGTTTACCATCAACATTAATGTCAAATGACAGTGAAAACCAGTCATTGGTGTCTTCTTCGCTTTCAACCACAATTTCGGCATCGTAGTTGAAGTTTAGTTTAAAAGAGTCATCAATGTTTACCTGCCAGTCTTGTTCTTGCAGTTGTGGTATATCTTGACTTAAAAAATGATTCCACTGCATTAACCCTTGTTGGGTAGATTGCGCAAAAGAAAAACATAATTGGGTTTGTTCTTCATCGATTAACATTAAGCCAAGTTCAAGTAATTGTTGTAATTTTTTGCTTTCTTCGGCTAAATGTCGTGTGATTAAGGTTTCGGCATCGTCCTCAAAATGGTGGGTTTTTTGTTCTCGCGGTTGGTAGTCGCATAACAAATTATTGTACAGAAAATTTAATTTTATTAAAAAACCAACGCTATCTTTGTTATCTTCTTGATAAATGGTAATCACAGGAATTGGTTTTGTGTCTAAAGTTTCGACTTTATAATCTTTTGGGGTCTCGATTTTGACACTTTTTAATGCACTAGCTAAATTTTTATAAACAGCTCCGACTTGGGTGTTGGGTATGTCAGGTGAACGAGTAAAGGCATCGAGTGTTGCAAAATTAACTTCGGAGCTTACTTGGTAAACTTCATGGCTGTCTTTATCAATAACTAACACGGGCTGCGTTGCAATCATTGTGCTTTTTCCTAGACCAAAATCAATTTGCAGTTGTTTATGTTTGTTATCGCTTTTTTTCCAATAGATAGTTGGGGAGATGGTTTTTGGATTAAATTTCAGGGCTTGATTGGATTTTTGGTAAAAACAACGCCCTGTTTTAATTAAGGATTTAATTAAAAGATTGCCTACAGTGCCTTTTATTGTGTAGTAATAATACGAGTTGTCCGTGGCATTAATAATCTCTTGTACGCGTTCATCCTGTGCATCCAATATATCATTATGCGCGTAATTGAATGAGCTAAAATTGACCATGCTACCTCTGCCAACTTTGCCATTTTTAAGAATACGCGAGCGGTATATTTTCAAATCATCGCTATTTTTATTTTCAAATAAACGGTAAAGAATAAAGTCTTCGCTGTTTTGTGTGGTTATAGGTATGCTGTTGTTATTTTGCTTGGCTAGGGTGTCTTTTATCCACTTATCAACAAGGCTCGTTGTCATGTCTTGTTTATTGCTAGCTGTGTTTTTAGGTGAAATACGGGTAGAATCGTATTGGTATTGAAAACAAGTTGCCACTACATGTTTGCAATTATAACCAACAGGGCAACTGCAGTCACCATCAATCTCAATATCATCGCCTAACAAACTTTGGTTGATAACAATATCTTGAATGTAGTGACTTTTATAACTGCCTTTGACTTTTGAATGTAGAATTAAGGAATAACCTGTCTCTTCTCGAATTTCATAGGAGAGAACTTTACTTTGCAAGAAATAATTTTTCCCACGTTTATAGTCGTTATATTCTACCGCTTCACTGATTTGATAGGTGGATATTTTCATTATTGTATTATAATAAGAAATATTGCTTGAGGACATGCTTTTTTGCAAAAGCTGTCATTAAATATGTGCTTTAAGAGATTTGGTAAGATGTGAATAAATCGAAAATTGCTCACCCCACGTCGTTGTGAGCGTAGCAATCTTGGTTTGTTGCCTAATTCAAGAATGTTCCCTCGTCTTTTTACTCCTTAGTTAACGACGGTTTCTTTGAGTAGTATAGGGGCGAGTAGTTACTATATTAATAATGTTGGCGGCTTGGGAGCCTTAACCGGCAATAATCCAGGTGATGGCATAAAAGTTTTGCAAGTTGATGGCACCTCAGATTTGGTGGTGCTTTTGCAAGGCGGTGTGCTTATGACACCATTATTCAAGTATACATTGGTCAAAAACCCCAATGATGGAAGCTGGTATTTACAGAGCCAAGCCAATAGTGCCGATGAAGCAGATATCAACAATGGCAACAATACCGATAACTCAGGCAATGGTGGCACGGCTATAGCGTATATGATCCCAGTACTTAATAATTGGTCATTAATATTTTATGCTATTTTAGTGCTGCTTATTGCATTCGGTTTTTTCAACGCTCGCTATAAAAAAGCATAAAGCGTAACAATCCCCATCGCAAGCACCCACAAGGGGATGCTACTACCTATGGATTTGCTTGTTATTATTCATTTTATCAAATTATTTGACCTACTTTTCTCTCTTATTACGGTGGTAGAGGTAATGCAAACAATAATAGAGCAACAATCATGAAAAAAATAGCAATCATTCTACTCGTTTTATTCACTCATTGGGCATTTGCTGCCACTTATATCGGTACCGATAGTAACTGGTTTAATCCCAATAATTGGGATACAGGAATGCTGCCTGATGCCACAACGGATATTGTCTTAAATGGCAATTCACAGGTCTTGATTGATCCTGCTTTATCACCAACAGGTCCTGTTATGGTGCATAATATTGCACTCAATAACTCAGCGGTTTTAACCCTGATGGATGGTTCAGTCTTTCAGTACAATCAATTGGATGTCAATGATACGGCTTTGCTTGATGCCCATTCCAGTCAGATGAGTGGTGACCAATTGCAACTCAATACCAATACCGCAGCTGCAGGATCTTTTGGAATATTTTTTAACCCAACCACCAATGATACCCGTTCGATTAAAATCATTGCAAAAACCCCAAGGGTGACAATGTTTCTGGGTGGCTTGATTGCTGCTAGTCCTGGCAATACTGGCATGGGGCATTATGCTACTTTGTTGGCTGATGATGTCGAACTGAATGGGCAACTGCATATTGAGACCATTTATGGCTTTACTCCGTCAGTTGGCGATACTTTTCAGATAGTAACGGCTCGAAATTCCCTGATAGGAACGTTTGACAATGCTCGCGAAGGCGATGTAGTGGCTCGTTTTGGTCAAGTGAATTTGGTGATTAGTTATACCGGTGGTGATGGCAATGATGTGGTGTTAAGTGCGGTCAGTGACACCTCTACTTTCATCGGCACTGATGGTGATTGGTTTAATCCCAATAACTGGGATACTGGCACAGTACCAGGGCGATCGGATGCGGTGGTAATTCCCACAGGTACACCACCCATATTTGTCACCAATGCCACCGTGGATGTGGGTTCTATGGATATGGATGATACCGATTTTAACTTGTCCAATGGTGTGGTTCATATTTTTGGCTGGGGATCTGTTAGAAGTTTTCGTAAATTTAATCCATCCTTTGTACAAGCCCAAGAAATGACTATGGTCGGTGATGAGGGCACGACTGCTTTTGGTTTGGGCGGTACAGCACCCGCTTCAAACAATAACCAAGGCCCTGGTTTTTATGCCAATGTGCAGACCAACAACATCCAACTGGCAGGTTCTTTACAAATCTTGTTTATGTATGGTTTTGTCCCACAAGATGGCGATGTGTTTCAAATCATTACCGTTGATGGGCAGTTAACGGGCAGTTTCTTTGGGGTGAATGAAGGGGATATTGTGGCACAAATCAATGGGGTAGATTTGAGGCTGAGCTATACTGGTGGAGATGGCAATGATGTAGTACTGACTGCTGTGAACTCGATTGCGGGAATTGCTGCTGTGATTCCGACCTTAAACAGCTTAATGTTATTGGTTTTGATGGGTTTGGTTTTGGTGGTGGGTTTGTTAGGACAACGTGAAACTGTTAATTGATGGATAAGAAAATTTCATCTAATACCCAAAATCAAAGGCATCCACAAGGGGATGCCTACTTTTTTAAGGTACTGTAGCACTATCAATTTGGTTCAATAAAAAATCAACATGGCGTTTGATATTTAAATAATCATTAGGAAATTTCTTAAAGAGGAATTGGTGATTAGTTAACACTGTTTTAGCCGATTTAAATTGATGTTTTTTTAAAAAAAGTTGTGCTTGAATGATATGAGTATAGTCTTCATACCGATGATGTATTTTGATGCATGATTTAAAATCATTCACATCATCTTGAGCATTGCTGGCTGACTTGCTTATTACCGATAATTCAGTTTTTATCAACTGATAATAGCACTGTTCATACTTGCTCTTAAAAATAGAAACATCATTAACTTGCTGTCTTATTTCATCAAAAATATTTTGTGCCTGTATTACTTTATTGAGCTGTATGTATACCAAAACAACTCTTTTTTTAAATTTTATAGTTAAAAAATCTAACCCTTCAGTGTGTTTTTCATAGATGTATATGGCTCGTTTATAGGCATTAATGGCTTCTTGTAACCTACCTGAGCGAGATAAGTTATAGGCATAATACGTTAAATAATCTCCTAAGAATTTCGGTCTCATTTTTTTGTGTTTTTCTAACTTTTCAATGCCTAACTGTCCATATTTAGTTGCTTTTTCTGGCATGTGTTTGTACCCATAATAAATACTTGTTAGGTTGTAATTACTTGCCAACATTATATCAGTTGTTTGCGTGTTGTTTTTTAGCTTTAAATCAATTTGCTGAATAACTTCAAAAGCTTTATCAAAGTTTTTCATTCTAATATAAGTATCTGCCAAATTATGCAACCGATAGATTAGTTCATCAAAATTTTTATCTGGAATTGTTTGAAATATTTTCAAATCCATTTGAATTCTTTTTATGGCTCTTGGATACTGTTCTAGTTCAATTAAAGGATTATAATAATCAAATAGAATTTTCTCATATAGATTTTTATTAAGAGGTGTTTGAGACAACACTATTTTTTCAGCATTGCTTAATATTTCAATAGCTTTTTTATGTTCTTCTAAATTATACTCAAGTGCTGCTCTTGTGACCATCAGCAATAAACACTGTTCATTAGTCTTACTTAATTTGGATATGCATTTCCTTAAATATGGGACAATATTATTTTGTATTTTAGTGTATTTGTTAAGACTTAAATAACTATCAAAGATAACATTGAGCATAGAAAACCGAGTTTCTTCATCAATATTAGCTTTATTTTTTAGTTTTATCAGCGCATCGTCTAATATATCTTCAGCGGTCAATTCTTCTCCTGAGAGTTTAGGACGGGCTTGTTTAAAAATATTCAACAAAAATTCTGTTACTTGTTTTGATTTTAAGTTTTCTTTTTGAGCGACTTGTTTTTGATTAAAGGCAATGGTTTTTTGACGTTCCGCTTCTTGAGCCTTATGGTAGGAAAAAATGCTAGAAGCAACCAAGGTGAAAAGTGTCAAAACAATAGCCAAGGTTGCCACTTTATGCCGTTGCATCATTTTGCCAAAGGTATAGAAAAAACTGGCTTTGCGGGCTTTTACAGGTCGATTATTGCAAAAGTTGTTTAAATCATCGGCAAAGTCTTTGACGCTGACGTAGCGTTTTTCGGGTTCATTTGCCAGTGCTTTGTGGAGGATATTTTCCAAATCGCCTTGAATTTTACCTGTTGGGATATTGGCAAGTTCGGGGAACAGAGCTTGTTTTTGTTGGCGTGTGGTGATTTTGGTAAGTGTGCCTGAGAGTAGCTTTTGCTCGCGTTGGTGTTGTGTATCACCAGCAAAGGGATGAAAGCCAGTGATGAGTTCGTAGGCAATAATTGCCAAGGAAAACAAATCGCTTTGGGTGCCAACTGCCTTGCCTTGAATTTGTTCAGGGCTGGCATAACTACGGGTCATGATTTGGGTGGCAGTTTTGCTGTCGTTATCGCTATCAAGTAATTTGGCAATGCCAAAATCTAATAACTTTACTTGCCCTTCTTGAGTGACCAAAATATTGCCAGGTTTTAAATCGCGGTGCAAGACTAACTTTTGATGCGCAAAACCAACGGCATCACATATTTGTAAAATGAGTTCAATGCGTTGATTGAGGCTCGGCAAATTTTCTATGCAATATTCATCTATCTCCAAACCTTCTATGTGTTCCATCACCAGATACGCTTGCTTTTTGTCGGTTGTACCGCCATCCAATAAGTGAGCAATATTGGGGTGGGTCAGTTGGGCAAGTATTTGCCGTTCATTTTCAAAACGGGCTTGTGTTTGTGGGTTAAAGTGTGTGTGTGGTAATTTTATCGCAACTTTTTGTTCAAATTCGCCATCGTTTCTAAAGGCTAAAAAAACCTGTCCCATACCACCTTCGCCCAATGGTTTGACGATTTTGTAAGCAGCAATTTGCTGATTTGCCCAGTTTGGTTTAACCCCATCAGAGGAGGTATCAATATCAGCCGAAATGGCCTGTATATTGGTCGCCATATCTATGTCTTTATCGGCAGCCAACATGCTTTTGAGTAGATTTATTTGTTGGCTATCGAGTATTTTTTGTTGCTCTAAAGCAGCAAATTGTTGTTTGCATTCTGCTTTATCCAAGCCTGCAAATTGCTCAAAATATTTTTTTACAATGGAAAATTTATTTTCAGATTGAGACAAGATATTCCTTCGTTTGCTATTATTATTATCTGATTTTTACAAATTATTGAGACAAAGTCTAATTATTTTGACCCACTTTCATCTACTTTTACGGTGGTAGATAGGTAAACAACAATAATTGGGTAAAATCATGAAAAATAAAATCGTTCTTTCCTTAGGGATTGCCTTGGTTGTGGTGTTATCTGCCACCCAGGCCATCAATTATATTAACCAACCAGTCATACCTCAAGCCGTATTAAAAGCGGTTGAGTTGGGCATGGACAAAACCACGGCTCAAGCCATGTTTGATGACGGTGTGGCAGCACATGAGATTCGTCCGCGTTTTGTCAGTGCTTGGCTAAAGGACAAACAAGGGCAAGTCGAAGGGGCCAAGCAGTTTGAAGCCTTGCAAGCCAAGATGAACAATCCTGACTTAAAAGCAGCTTTTGCTGTTTTGGGTTCGGACAAGACCAAACAATTGTTGTTAGAAAAAGACCGTGCGGTGCAACTCAAGTCTGATGATAACAACAAACGCAGTTCGTTATCTTTGGCTGAAATCAAAAACATGATGAGCCATGATGAGTTTATGGCATACACCGATATGCTTTGGCACAGACGCACTTCACAGCCTTTGTTGAAATATCCACAATTTGATAAAAAAACAGGCAATCAAATAAAAGCAGCAACATTGACGGTGGGTGATACCAACAATGCGGGTTGTGGTTTCCCGAATATCCAAACGGCTTTAAATTTTGCTCAAGATGGAGATTTTATCAGTGTTTCAGAAGATGCCATCACTGGAGTGAATGCACAATTTTCGGTGTTAGGTAAAAGCGTGACTATTACTGGCGGTCTGGATTCGACTTGTTCGGTTTTTACTGCCAATCGTACGCCACTACAAGCAGGAGTTGCTGGTGCGGTGGTTAATATTGATGTCAGTGGCGGTAAGAATGTGACCTTAGCTGGATTTGACATCAGTGGTTCGCAAACCGATGCCAGTGATTTTAGTTCTGGTGTTGTCATCACCAGTGACAATGGTTTTGGTACGGTCACTCTTAGTAATAACCATATCCATGACAACAATTCCAAGTTAGGTGGTGGTGTTGCGATTATGGGCGGTGCCTTGGTGAGTATGGATCAAAATACTGAAATTTATAGCAACAATGCGAGCAATGATGGTGGTGGAATTTACTGTAAAGATTCGGCTCTATCAACACAAGATGTCTTGATTGGTCGTTTCAATGGCGTGGCACAAGGTAATATGGCCAGTTCTGGCAATGGTGGCGGAATATTTGAGGACAATTGTAGCATCAATTTAGGTTCGAGTGCTGGTCCAGTAGAAATCAGTTACAACCAGGCCAATCTTGGTTCAGCCCTTTATCTCCTTAACAACAGTCCAGTGACAATGAAGAATGCTAGTTCTCGCATCAGTTTTAATGAGAATGGTTATATTATTTATATGGAAAATGGTGCTTTATTGACCATAGAAGATGCTCAAGTCACAGATAACACCAATAACACCAACGTGTTTCGTCTCGATAATATCAGTGTGTTGAATATTAAATCCTTATGTGAAGCATCCCCTTGTGCCACCGTTAGTCGCAATGATGGTGCAGTATTTTCAACCGGTGGCAGTAGCATTATGAATGTTGTCAAAACGGTCATATCAGATAACACTGGCAACATTGTTGATTCAGCGAGTTCAACTGGTACTTTGTTATTTATCAGCAACAGTTTAATCAGCAACAATACGGCGGATAAATTGTTTATTATGGACTCACTAAACGGCAGTGAAAGCAAACTGTCATTAGACTTTAATACCATAGTCAATAATACCGGCAGTAATGCAGTGATGGAGAGTATCAATAATTCTTCCATTACTTTTACCTCTAATATTCTTTGGAACAACAGTTTTGCCAATTTACAAACGGGAATTTCAGCGGATATCACAGTAGTTGATTCAGTCATTCAATATGATCCAACGGGATTTGCCAATACGGTACAACAAGATCCCGTATTTGTGGATGCTGCCAACAATAATTTTCACATACAAAGAACATCACCAGCAATGGACAGAGGCACAAGTGTTGCGACTGAGGACATTGATGGTGATGTGCGCCCCTTAGGATTGGGTAAAGAAGCGGGCATGGATGAATACGCCGATTTGGTCGGTATCAATGGTGCGGCTTGTGATTATCCAACGGTTTCAATGGCGATTGCTGCGTCCTCTGCTGGCGATACCATTTATATTTCCAAAGGCACTTATGTTGAGCAATTGGGTGTGATTGATAAAGATTTGGACTTTGTTTCGGCAACTGATGATTGTGCTGCGGTGAATATGGCTGCTCTAAGTACTGATGTGGTGATTGATGGTGGCAATCAATTTTCAACAAATGGCGGGATAGTGAATATTGTTAATAGTGCCACGGTCAGTTTCAGCAATCTTTCTCTAAAAAATGCTCAGGCACAATATGGAGGCATCATTAATATTGCAGACAATACAACCTTGGTATTAACCAATGTCAATGTCAGCAATGGCACAACAGGCTTATTTGGAACAGGCGGCAATATCAATGCCGATGGAGCAGGATCAAGCATTATTTTAAATGGTGATACCGCCATCTTTTCTGGTGTCGGCAATACAAATGGAGGTGGAATCTCAAGCTCAGGAGTCGTCATCATGAATGATACATCCCATATTGGTGTTGAGGATTTTGGAAATAGCGCAATCGATGGTGCAGGCATTCATTTTTCATTAGGTGGTTCCATAACCATGAACAATCAAAGTAGCATTTATGCCAACGTCGCCACAGGTGCATCTGGCATGGGCGGAGGAATATTTGGTAAAAATATTGTTGCTAAATTGATGGATGATGCCAACATTGGTTTGGGGTTTGATGCCACGGGGAACAGAGCCAAAACGGGTGCTGGTATGTATTTAGAGCAAACCTCAGATAATGCCCAGCATGACAACCTGATGCAAGGCAATGCAAAAGTTCAGCACAATTTGTCTTTTGGGAATGGCGCAGGCATTGCCATGATTGATAATGCCAGTATGGATTTCATCTCAGGTGCCATTGAATATAATCGCATTGACCCTGATGTGGGCGATGATTTTAAAGGAGTAGGTTTATATTCCGACGGCATGGCCAATGTTCTAAACTTTAGCATTGGGAGTAATTTTGTCATCAGACAAAACAAAAAGGTGGATGACGATGGTAAAGTGAGTGGTGGTGGGGTTGCTATTGATGGGGCAAATACCACATTGAATGTTAGTGGTGACATAAATAACAATACAGCCTCTAAAGTGGGTGCTGGTCTTGCCATATTCAATGGTGCACATGTAGTTCTTAACCAAGCAGAGGTTAGAAATAATAATGTCAACGCTCCAGGAAACCCTACTTTTGAACAGCAAGGAGGAGGCATATGGTTAGGTGCAAATACTGATTTAATTGTTAATGACAGCATGATTGTTACAAATATTGCTTTATATGGTGGTGGTATCTATGCCTTAAATTCAACCCTAACAATTAATGGCAATAACGGTGGTTCAAAACTTGATACGAATTTTGTCAACAAGGATGGCGGTGCAGTCAATGCTGTTGATAGTACTATCACCGTATCTGGGGATGTGTCTGTTTCATCGAACAACGCCCGTAATGGTGCTGGTTTAATGCTTGATAGCACCCCCATATCCAGTACTACAAACTTGCCAAATGGCATACTCATAGATAATAATTCTGGACTGGTTGATGGCGCTGGCATTTTTGCAACTAATAATTCCCCTGTAAATTTAAGCAATGGTGTTTTTTCAAACAATACCGCAGTGGGAAAAGGAGGTGCTTTGTACAACGATTTAAGTAATTCAGTGTTAACAGATATGCAGTTTATCAATAATTCTGCAGACTTGGGTGGCGCGATTTATGAAGCTGGTTTTAGTTGGGTGGTGGTTAGTGGAAGTTTAAATTGTGTGCAATCGCAAATAGCACCTAATTATTGTTCAAATTTTACAGGAAACTCAGCAACCACAGCGGGTGCAGCCATTTTGGTAAATTCACAAGATGGTAGCAATCTCTTTCAGATGTTTAAAACCGTGGTGCATGATAATACCTCGAATCCTCAAGGCAGTATACTAATCTCTTCAAATTCTACAACTGCAGATTTTAAGGATAGTTTATTCTATAATAATGGCTCACAGGGCATACTCTCTGCCAGTGACAGTAAAATAAAAATCAACCGTGTCACCATGAATAACAGTGGTTTAAATATTGCCGCCCCTAATGTTGATACATTTGTTAAGAATACCATTGTCTGGAATGCTCCAGTCACCGTTCCTGCAGGAATGACAGGCTTTTGCAACATATCTCCCAACAATGAATTAACGGGAATCAATAGCGATCCACTATTTGAAACATCTCTAGAAGGGCCTTATCATTTAGCAGCCAACTCCCCTGCAATAGATGTTTGTGCAGATGTTGCTGGAGAAAATGATTTAGATGGGCGCGCACGCACAATTAATAGCAACAGCATTAATAATGCGGGGTTTGAAACCGACATGGGTGCTTTTGAAAGACCTTTATTTGGTAATCTTATAGTCACTAAAATAGGCATGGGAAGTGTTGTATCAGACTTGGCTGGTATTAATTGCGGCGTTGATTGTACTGAATCTTACGAACTGGGTAAAACTGTTCAACTAAGCGCCACACCCGCTGCTGGTTTTCTTTTCAAACAATGGACTGGCGCCTGTTTTAATCAATCTGCAACTTGTAATATTGCAATCAATGGATTGACTGAAACAGATGTTGAATTTGTTGAATTATTTACCTTAACAGTCAGTGTTGAAGGTGTGGGTTCAGGACATATTGAATCGGCAATTCCTGGCATCAATTGTGGCACAACCTGTACAGGTGATTATGAAGATGGAACATCGGTCACTTTAAATGCCATCACTGATAACATGGTTACCAGTTTTGACCATTGGCAAGGCGCATGTCAAGGACAAGGTGCCAGTTGTACACTCACCATGGATGCCGATAAAGATTCACAGGCTTTCTTTACCGCCCCTGAGTTGTTGTTTAAAGATGACTTTGAGTAATTCTTATATCTTCTGACTCAAAAAAGCGAGGTTTATCCTCGCTTTTTTGTAACTATATACACCGCAAATATCCATGTCGCAACAGATACAAACAAGTCCCTCGTAGTGGCTGGCCTTGTCCCTGCCTGTTTTTTTATAATTTAGTCAATAAAGATTCTACTCGCTGTTTAACACTTAGACAATCTTGTGGGAAGTTTTGTCATAGTTGCATGGATTTTTGTAAGATGGCTTGCTGAATTCGAGTCATAAGTGCAACTCCTTTGATTTATTCATGTTTATTCCAGTTAATTTCTCAAAAATCTCATAAGGTGTTTTATATCCCAAACATTTTCTAGGTCTGCTGTTCAATTTATGGAC
>Ga0256839_1005366_pt1 | contig 11892 bp, 11 predicted proteins | sample 354166metaG_FD_185968 | JGI IMG/M metagenome (GOLD analysis project Ga0256839, IMG submission 185968) | Hydrothermal vent microbial communities from Mid Atlantic Ridge, Atlantic Ocean - 354-166 | ecosystem: Environmental > Aquatic > Marine > Hydrothermal vents | place: Atlantic Ocean: Mid...
CGAGCCGGTGGCGATGACGAAACGCCGCCCGGCGATGCGCCGCCCGCCCACCTCCACCTCCCGGGGCGAGACGAACCGCGCCGGCTCGCCCAGCAGCACCTCGCAGCCGTAGCCGCGGAAGCGTTCCGGGTCGTCGTGCTCCTGGATGCGGTGGATGACCGCGCGCACGCGCGCCATGACCCGGTCCAGCTCCACCGGTGACAGCGTGGCCTCCAGGCCCCACTGGCCCGCGCGCGCCACGGTGTGCGCCGCGCGGGCGGCGTGAATGAGCGTCTTGCTGGGCACGCAGCCCGTGTGCAGGCAGTCGCCGCCCAGCCGCTCGCTCCGCTCGATGAGCGTGACCGCCAGCCCGAGCTGCGCGGCCACGCTGGCCACCACCAAGCCCGCGGGCCCGCCGCCGATGATCACCAGGTCGCGCCGGCGGGACGGACTCACGGCGCCGTGCCTGCCTTCCCGCCCGCCGCGGGCAGGTCCACGCGGGCGCGGTAGATCTCGTAGGCGATGGGGGATTCGGGCTCGTAGCCGATGCGCCGGCGCCGGCTCTCCTCCAGCAGGTGGTAGCGCACCACCGCCTCGGCGGCCACGGCCGCGGGCGGCAAGGCGAGCCGGTAGGTGCGCGGCCGGCCCGGGGCCAGGCGCGTGTCCCGCAGGTCCACGATCACCGGCCGCCACAGGATGCGGCGGATGAGGGTGTGGCGCGCCTCGTCCAGGACGCGGCCGCGGCCGTCCAGGGCGCGCAGCACCACGGTCAGGTGGCGGTCCGGCGTGCCCGTGGGCAGGTAGTGGGCGGTGCCGGTGTTGGTGAGAGTGAGGACGGCCGCCCGGCCGCCACGGTCCACGACCAGCCTCGCCGTCAGCGCCCGCTTCACCATGGCCGGGTCGTGGCCGCCGCGCCACAGGTGGCGGCGCGTCCGGCGCACCGGCCCGCCTTCCACCAGCGGCCGCTCGGCCAATGGCATGTGGCACTCCACGCAGCCCAGCCCGGCGGGCGACGGCAGCACGGTCTCGCCCGAGCGGCCCCGCAGGCCGCCCTCGCGGCCGGCCCGGATCTCGGTCACGGTGCCGCACGGCGGCAGGCGCAGGAAGGTGTCCCAGCGCTCGCCGTCCACCACGTGGCAGCGCACGCACACCTGGTTGGGGTGGGCCATCCGGCGCACCGGGTGCGGCGCGGCGGTGTCGCCGTAGGGACCGAGCACGGCGCCCTGGCGCAGGTGACAGGCGGCACAGGTGACCCCCTCGTGCTGGAGGGCGGGATCGAAGTCCGGGTTGGGGCCCGGCGCGAGCACGGGCTCGAGCCCCTGGCGGTCGCGGAAGCCCAGCAGGCGCCGCGGCTGCTGGCGGTCGAGGGGCGTGTGGCAGTTGCGGCAGATCCAGGGCCGGTCCTCGAAGGCCCAGTCCACCTGGAAGTAGGGATCGGTCCAGGCCCGGCTGTGCATGGCCGTGCGCCACTCCCGGTAGAACGCCCGGTGGCAGGCGCCGCAGGTCTGCGCGCCCAGGTCGCCCAGCACGGCGGGCGCGCTCCGGGTGTCCACGGTTTCGGCGAAGCGATCGCTGACGACGAAAAAGGTCATGGGCCGTACCATCAACCAGGCGAGCCCGCCGGCCAGCAGCGCCAGGACGCCCCAGCCCGCCAGCCGCCGGCGGTTCATCCCCCGGGCCCCCGCGGCGGCCCGGCGCGCTCCCGGTCAGTGCTCAACGGGCAGGCCGCGGGCATTCCATTCCACCATGCCGCCCTTGACCACGTGCACGCGGGCGAAGCCGATGCGGGACAGGAGCCGGGCGGCCTTGACCGAGCGGCGGTGGGTGCGGCAGACGACCGCCACCGGGCGCTCCCTGGCCTCGGCCAGGCGCACCGTGTTGCCCGGCAGCTTGTCCAGGGGAATGTTGAGGGCACCGGCCACGTGGCCCAGCTTGCCGTGGAACTCCTCGGGCGCGCGCACGTCCAGCACCAGCAGGTCTTCGCCGGCGTCCAGCTTCCCCTTGAGCTCGTCCACGGTCATCATGGGCCCCTGCCGCAGGCGGGCGACGAAGCGCGGGAGGAAGGCCACCGCCGCCAGCAGGGCCAGGGCGATGAGCCCCTTCTGCATCAGGCCGCCGCCGCCGGCCAGGGCCTCGCGCCCGGCATAGCCCACCCAGGTGTAGGCCACGGCCCCCGGCAGCATGAAGACCCACGAGGCCAGCACGTAGTGCCAGAAGCGGATGCGGGTCAGGCCCAGGGCATAGTTGAGGAGGTTGAAGGGGAACAGCGGCACCAGGCGCACGAAGGCCACGAAGCGCCAGCCCTCCTTCTCCACCCCGTCCATGAGCTGCTGGACCCGGCCCCCGGTGCGCCGCGCCACCCAGTCCCCGGCCAGGTGGCGCGCCAGCAGGAAGGCCGCCGCCGCGCCCAGGGTGGCGCCGGTGAGGTTGTAGAGGGTGCCGGCCACGGGCCCGAACAGCGCGCCCCCGGCCAGGGTCAGCACCGAGCCGGGCAGGAACAGCACCGTGGCCACGGCATAGATGAGCATGAACAGGAGCGGCCCGGCCATGCCGGCCTGGTCCACCCAGGCCTGGACCGCGGCCGGGTCCAGCTCCTCGCGCCAGGCCGCGGCGGCGGCCACGCCGGCCACCAGCAGCGCCGCCAGCACCCAGCGCGACCAGCCGCGCCGTGCGACGGCGGCCGCCGGCGCGGTGGCGGTGGCCGGGTACCGTTGGGTTCGTTCTGCAGTGTTCATGGGCCGTAACTCCTGGAAATCGCTGGAACCGGGGTTTGCCTGCTCCGCCTCACTCCACCGCGGCATCCGGCCGCCCGCCGTCCCAGCGGCGGCGGTTGATGGCATAGCCGGTGATGCGCCCGGTGAAGGGCAGGGCCAGCATCCCCGGCAACCACGCCACCTGGCGGGGCGAGCGGTACTTGTGAATGCCGATGGTCATGGCCTCGTGCCCGGCCCGCGGCTGGTCGCGGTAGGTGCCGAACAGGCGGTCCCACCACGGCAGGTTGAAGCCGAAGTTGCTGTTGGCCTCGTCGTCCTCCACCGAGTGGTGCACCCGGTGCATGTCCGGGGTGACCACGAACCAGCGCAGCACCCGGTCCAGGCGGGGCGGGATGCGCACGTTGCCGTGGTTGAACATGGCGGTGGCGTTGAGCAGCACCTCGAAGATCACCACCGCCACCAGCGGCGGCCCCAGCAGGACGATGGCCGCGAACTTGATGCCCATGGACAGGATGATCTCCAGGGTGTGGAAGCGGGCGCCGGTGGTCACGTCGAAGTCCAGGTCGGCATGGTGGACCCGGTGCAGCCGCCACAGCACGGGCACGGCGTGCACCATCACGTGCTGGAGCCAGATGACGAAGTCCAGGATCACCACCGAGGCCGCCACCGCGAGCCAGCCCGGGACCTCCACCACGTTGAACAGTCCCCAACCCTGGCGCGCGGCGGCCGCGGCCATGCCCACCGCGGCGGCGGGAAACAGCAGCCGCAGCACCACGCTGTTGAGGACCACCAGGCCCAGGTTGTTGGCCCAGCGCACCGCCTTGGACACGGTGAGCGCGCGCCGTGGCGCCAGGATCTCCCACAGGGCCACCAGGCCCAGCGTGCCGAAGAAGAACCCCAGCCGGATGGCCGGCTCGTGGGCCATGATCCATTCGTTCATGGCTTTCCCCTCTCGTGGCCACCCGCCGGTGGCGCCGTGCTATACTCGAATCAATAACAACTATTCAATCGAATAGTTGAATAGTAGTTTAGCCGGAGACCGGGAGATGTCAACAGGAAGTTTCAAGCAGGACCTGTTCGCCCAGTTCGCCCGCGTGGGCAAGGCCCTGTCCAACGCCAACAGGCTGGAATTGCTGGAATTCCTGGCCCAGGGCGAGCGCAGCGTGGAGGCCCTGGCCAGGGTCTCGGGGCTGTCCGTGGCCAACACCTCCCAGCACCTCCAGCAGCTGCGCCAGGCGGGGCTGGTCACCTGCCGCAAGGAAGGGCTGCGGGTCTTCTACCGCCTCAGCGGCGACGACGTGGTGGCCCTGCTCGATGCCCTGCGCGCGGTGGCCGAGCGCCACCTGGCCGAGGTGGACAAGCTGGTGAACACTTACCTCACGGTCAAGGACAGCCTGGAGCCGGTACCGGCACAGGAGCTGCTGGAGCGGGCGCGCCAGGGCCTGGTGACGGTCATCGACGTGCGCCCGCCGGAGGAGTACGCCGCCGGCCACCTGCCGGGGGCGGTGAACATCCCCCTGGCGGAACTGGAACAGCGGCTGGACGAGCTGGACCCCGGCCAGGAGGTCGTGGCCTACTGCCGCGGACCCCACTGCGTGCTGGCCTTCGACGCGGTGGCCCGGCTGCGGGAGAAGGGACTGCGGGCGCGGCGGCTGGAAAACGGCTACCCGGAATGGAAGCTGGCCGGGCTGCCGGTGGAACAGGAGGGCCGGTGAGGCCACGGGTCCAAAAGATGACGCGGATCAACATTCCCCCGGCCGGACCCGGCTAGGCTGCGCGTCTCATTCCACCGACTCGACAGGAGGTCGCCATGAACATCCGCAAGGCAGTGGTCGTTTCCCTTTTCCTTTCCGCTCTCGGCACCGCCGGCCTGGCCCAGGCGGGCGAGGAGATCTACGGCTGGCAGCTCATGACGCCGCAGGAGCGGCAGGCATACCAAGAGAAGATGAAGGCCCTCAAGACGGAGGAGGAACGCAAGGCCTTTCTCCGCCAGCACCGCGAGGCCATGCACAAGCGCGCCGAGGCCCGGGGCGTCACCCTGCCCGGCATGAAGGACCCCGGCCACATGGAGCACCATCCACAGGGCTCCATGGGTGGCGGCATGGGCAAGGGGGGCGGCACGGGCAAGTGACGCCGCCGGTTTTCCGTTCCCGGCAAGGTTTCGGGGGACGGAGGACGGAAGACGGACGACAGAAAGGCCGTCTCACCCGAAATCGATGGGTCCTTCGTGCCTTTGCGTTGAAATTCAGACAACGTGGGGTGCGTCCGCCCCGCGGACGCACCCTAAGGAGCGGTGCGACGGCCGCGCCGCCGCACCCTGCCCGCGGCGGGATCAGTCGGGCTCGTAGCCCAGGTTGGGGGCCAGCCAGCGCTCCACCTCGGCCACGGGCATGCCCTTGCGCCGGGCGTAGTCTTCCACCTGGTCGCGGTTGATCTTGCCCACGCCGAAGTAGCGCGCCTCGGGGTGCATGAAGTACCAGCCGCACACCGAGGCCGCGGGCAGCATGGCCATGGACTCGGTGAGGTGGATGCGCGCCCGCTCGTCCACTTCGATGAGCCGCCACAGGGTGGGCTTCTCCGTGTGGTCGGGGCAGGCGGGATAACCCGGCGCCGGGCGGATGCCGCGGTACTGTTCCTTCACCAGGCGCACGTTGTCGAACTTCGGGTCGTCCAGCCCCGTGCGCGGGGTCCAGGGCCCCTCCTCCACCTGCCAGTCGACGTGGCGCACGCGGTCGTGCATGTGCTCGGCGAAGGCCTCGGCCAGGCGGTCGGCCAGGGCCTTGAGCATGATGGCGTGGTAATCGTCGTGGGCGGCCTCGAAGCGGGCCACGTGCTCGTCGATGCCCAGGCCGGCGGTCACCGCAAACACGCCGATGTAGTCGGCCAGGCCCGACTCCCGCGGCGCCACGAAGTCCGCCAGGCACTGGTTGGGCCGCCCCGGCGGCTTGCGGGTCTGCTGGCGCAGGTGGTGCAGCACGGCCTTCACCTCCGAGCGGGACTCGTCGGCATAGACCTCGATGTCGTCGTCGCCCACGGTGTTGGCGGGGAAGAAGCCGATGACGCCGCGCGCGTGCAGCCAGCGCTCGGTGATGATCCGGTCCAGCATGCGGTTGGCGTCGTCGTACAGCTCGCGCGCGTGCGGGCCCACCTTGGGATCGTCGAGGATGCCGGGCCAGCTCCCGGCCAGCTCCCAGGTCTTGAAAAAGGGCGTCCAGTCGATGTACGGGCGCAGGAACTCCAGCGGCATGTCGCAGAAGCCCTGGATCCCGAGGCGCCGCGGCACCGGCGGGGTGTAGGCCGACCAGTCGATGGGCGTCTTGTTGGCCCGGGCGTCCTCCAGCGTCAGCCAGTCGGTGCGCCGTTTCTTGCCCTGGTGCATTTCCCGCACCTGGGCGTACTCGGCCCGCAGCTTGCGGGTGAACTCCTCGCGCAGGTCGGGACTGATGAGGTTCTGGGCCACGCCCACCGCGCGCGAGGCGTCCTTGACGTAGACCGTGGGGGCGTTTTCGTAGTGGGGCTCGATCTTGACCGCCGTGTGCACCCGCGAGGTGGTGGCCCCGCCGATCATGAGCGGCACCCGGAAGCCCTGGCGCTGCATCTCCCTGGCCACGTGGGACATCTCCTCCAGCGACGGCGTGATGAGCCCCGACAGCCCGATGATGTCCGCCTGCTTCTCCCGCGCCTCCTCCAGGATGCGGTTGGCCGGCACCATCACGCCCAGGTCGATGACCTCGAAGTTGTTGCACTGGAGCACCACGCCGACGATGTTCTTGCCGATGTCGTGCACGTCGCCCTTGACCGTGGCCATGAGGATGCGGCCCTGGGCCTGGCTGTTCTCGTCCTTTTCCGCCTCGATGTAAGGGATGAGGTGGGCCACGGCCTTCTTCATCACCCGCGCGCTCTTGACCACCTGGGGCAGGAACATCTTGCCCGCGCCGAACAGGTCCCCCACGGTGTTCATCCCGTCCATGAGCGGGCCCTCGATGACCTGCAGCGGGTGGTCGTACTGCAGGCGCGCCTCCTCGGTGTCCTCCACCACCCAGGTATCGATGCCCTTGACCAGCGCATACTCCAGCCGCCTGGCGACCGGCCACGAGCGCCACTCCTCGTCCACCTTGTCGGCGCCGGTGGCGCCCTCGGCGCGGTACTTGTCGGCGATCTCCAGCAGGCGCTCGGTGGCATCGGGCCGGCGGTTGAGCACCACGTCCTCCACCCGCTCGCGCAGCTCGGGGGGCAGGTCGTCGTAGACCGCGAGCTGGCCGGCGTTGACGATGCCCATGTCCATGCCGGCGCGGATGGCGTGATACAGGAACACCGAGTGGATGGCCTCGCGCACCGCGTTGTTGCCGCGGAAGGAAAACGAGATGTTGGACACCCCGCCCGAGACCAGGACATGGGGCAGGGTGCGCTTGATCTCGCGCGTGGCCTCGATGAAGTCCACCCCGTAGTTGGCGTGCTCCTCGATGCCGGTGGCCACGGCGAAGATGTTGGGGTCGAAGATGATGTCCTCGGGCGGGAAGTCCAGTTTTTCCGTCAGCAGGCGGTAGGCCCGGGTGCAGATCTCCACCTTGCGCTGGCGGGTGTCGGCCTGGCCCTGCTCGTCGAAGGCCATGACGATGACCGCCGCGCCGTAGCGGCGCACCAGGCGCGCCTGCTCCAGGAACTTCTCCTCGCCCTCCTTGAGCGAGATGGAATTGACCACCCCCTTGCCCTGCACGCACTTGAGCCCGGCCTCCAGGATCTCCCACTTGGAGGAATCGATCATCACCGGCACCCGGGCGATGTCGGGCTCCGAGGCCACCAGGTTGAGGAACCTGGTCATGGCCTCGACGCCGTCGAGCAGTCCCTCGTCCATGTTGACGTCGATCATCTGGGCCCCGTTCTCCACCTGCTGGCGCGCCACCTCCAGCGCGGTGTCGTAGTCGCCCTCCAGGATCAGGCGCTTGAAGCGGGCCGAGCCGGTGACGTTGGTGCGCTCGCCCACGTTGACGAACAGCGAGTCCGGGCCGATGTTGAGGGGCTCCAGGCCGGCCAGGCGGGTGGTGTGGTCCCGGTCCGGGATGGCGCGCGGCGGATGCGGCGCCACCGCCTCGGCGATGGCGCGGATGTGTTCCGGGGTGGTGCCGCAGCAGCCGCCCACGATGTTGAGAAAACCGGACCGGGCCCACTCGCCGATCTCCGCCGCCATGGCCCCGGGCGACTCGTCGTACTCGCCGAACTCGTTGGGCAGGCCGGCGTTGGGATGGGCGTTGACGGCGCAGTCGCAGATCCCGGCCAGCTCCTCCACGTACTGGCGCAGCTCCTTCGCCCCCAGGGCGCAGTTGAGCCCGAAGCTCACCGGCCCGATGTGCCGCAGCGAGTTCCAGAACGCCTCCGCGGTCTGGCCCGAGAGGGTGCGCCCGGAGGCATCGGTGATGGTGCCGGAGATGATCACCGGCAGGCGGCGGCCGCTGCGGGCGAAGTACTCGTCGATGGCGAACAGGGCGGCCTTGGCGTTGAGGGTGTCGAACACCGTCTCCACCATGACGATGTCCACCCCGCCCTCCACCAGCCCGCGCAGGGCCTCGCCGTAGGCCGCCCGCAGCTCGTCGAAGGTGATGTTGCGGTAGCCCGGGTTGTTGACGTCGGGTGAGATGGAAGCGGTGCGGTTGGTGGGCCCCAGCACCCCGGCCACGAAGCGCGGCCGCGACGGGTCCCGCGCGGTGGCCGCGTCGGCGGCCTCCCGCGCGATGCGGGCCGCGGCCAGGTTCAGTTCGTGCACCAGGTGCTCCAGGCCGTAGTCGGCCTGGGAGATGGCCGTGGCGTTGAAGGTGTTGGTCTCGACGATGTCGGCCCCCGCCTCCAGGTAGGCGGCGTGGATGTCGCGGATGATGTCGGGCCGGGTCAGGCACAGCAGGTCGTTGTTGCCCTTGAGGTCCGAGGGGTGATCAGCGAAGCGCTCGCCCCGGTAGTCGGCCTCCCCCAGGCCGTAGCCCTGGATCATGGTGCCCATGGCCCCGTCGAGGATGAGGATGCGCTGGCGCAGGCAATCGTCGAAGGTGGACATCCCAGGCCCTGGAGGGGTTGCGGAAGGGCCGGGATTTTAGCATGCTTGAACCGGGTTCAGGCCAAGAAGGCCGTCGCCGGGCACCGGGGGCCCCATGCATCTACGCCTCATCCTGCTCTGTCTGCCGGTACTGGTGTCGGCCCCGGGGGGTGCGGGCGCGGATGCCACGCTCGTTCTCAAGGGCGGCGGCGAAGCCCCCATGGTCACGCTCCAGGTGCGGGACGGCATGGCCCGCATGCAGGCCCTGGGCAGCCGCGATTACGTGGTGTTCGACGCCGCCCGCAACCTGCTGTTCCTGGTGGAACCCGGGCGGTCCCGCTACATCGAGGTGGACGAGGCCTCCCTGGTCCGCACGGCGCGCGCCCTGGCCGCCCATCGCGAGGTCATGAAGCAGCAGATCCTGCGCCTGCCCCAGGAACAACGTGCCCGGGCCCTGGCCGAAATGGGCCTGGATGACGTGGAACTGGAGATCCGGCCCGGTGCCACGCGCGAGGTGGGCGGGGTGCGGTGCCGCGACCACGAAGTGCGGCGTGGTGGCGAGGTGCTGGGAGGGGCCTGCATGGCCAGCGCCCGGGACCTGGGACTCTCGCCCCGGGACTTCCGGGCCCTGAGCGGAATGCGGGCGATGCTGCGCCGGATGTCCGCACTCGAGGGGCCCCAGGCCATGGACCCGGTGCTGCTGGTGGAGGGTGGCGTCCCCGTCTCCGGCCACGATGCCGTCCGCGGCGAGAGCTTCGAACTCCAGTCCCTCAGCACCCGGCCGATCAACCCCGCCCTGTTCACCGAGTACACCCGCTACCGGCGCCAGCGCATGGCCGACGCGCTGCCCCCGGACCCCTGCTGACATCAATCCAGGGACCGTAGCCCGGGTGCAGACGCGTAGGCCAGCTTGAGCGTAGCGAAAGCCGACGCCGTGGTTCCGGCGGCATCGCTGCGCGGTGCCGCCCTACGGCGCTGGCTGCCGGCAAGCTCGATTTCTCCAGAATCAATCCGCATGTCACCACCTAACCCACTCGAAATTCAAAGAGCCGTTTTTTCAGCCGAGGGCGTTCCTCAGCAGCACCAGGGTCTCGCGGTACAGCAGCATGATGCCGGCCGCCATGAGCAGCAGCCCGAACATGGTGGCGGTGCGCCCGTGGATGCGCGGCACGGTGAAAGGAAACCGCTTCATGCCGCCCGGTGGCAGCTTGGCCGAGGCGAACACCCGGTAGCCGAACCAGAACGCCACCAGCAGGGGCAGGATGCGCCACAGGCTGTAGGCCAGGGTGGCCAGGAACCGCTTCTGCTCCGCCAGGCGGGCGTAGGCCACGGCATCGGCGGCCCCGCCGCGGGTGATGGCCCAGTCGATGAGCGGGCCGATGGCCAGCCCCGCCAGCACGTAGAGCGCCACCGCCAGCAGCAGGTTGGTGCGCAGGCGGCGATCGCCGGGGACCATCTCGGGCTGCTGGCGTCCTCCGGGAATGCGGGCCATGGCGAGGCCGGGACCTCAGAGGGCGTCGAGCCAGCGCTTGAGCTCGCGCGCCTCGCGCTGGAGGAAGGCCCGGTCGCGGTAGGCGTTGGTGATGAGCGCGATTCCCTGGCCGCGCGCCAGCAGGTGCAGGGCGAGCTGGCGGGCGTCGCGGGCCCGGCCCAGGGCCTTGAGCTGGCGCTCCAGCCACGCGCGGACCACCTCGAACATGCGCGCGGCGTCGGACTGCAGGGCATGGCGCAGCTTGGCCAGCTCGGTGCACAGGGACCCCATGGGGCAGCCGTACTGGGCGATGTGCTCCTGCTCGGCGGTGAGCATGTCCACGTAACGCCGCAGCCGGTCGCGCGGGTCCGCCAGCTCCGCCTCCCACGCCGCCAGCGTCTCGGCCAGGTGGTGCGCGCGCTGGTCGATGACCGCGGCCAGGATCTCGTCCTTGGTCTTGAAGTAATAATAAAAGTTGCCGCGCGGGATGCCGGCGGCGTCGGCGATGTCCGAGAACGAGGTGTGCACGTAGCCCTGGCGGTAGAACAGGTCGTCCGCCGCGGCCACGATCTTCTGCCGGTTGATGTCGCCCTTGCCCATACGGCCTTCCAGCCTCCAAGTCAGCCGGCGGTCTTCCGGACCGCCGGCTGACAGGCTACCGCGCTTTGCCGGCCTTGCAAAGGGCGCCGGGATCAGGCTGCGGCCCGGACCATGCGGGCCGGCCGTGCCCCTCAGGCCTTGCGGACGATGAAGCGGAACTCGCCGCCGGAGGCGGCCGCCTCCTCCAGCACGTTCCCGGTCTGGGCGCAGAAGGCCTCCACGTCCTTGAGCGACCCGGGATCGGTGGCCAGCAGCCGGACCCGGGCCCCGGCCGCCTGGCCGGCCAGAACCTTTTTCAGCTTGAGGATGGGCAGGGGGCAGTTGAGCCCGCGGGTGTCCAGTTCCAGCGGCTCGGCGCCGGCGGCGGAAAAGGCGGTCTGGGTCATGATGGTCCTCCCGTCGGTCGTGACAAGATATATGTCAGACGTATGTCTGACACTGCACCAAGATTAGACGACCATCTGAGTTTGTCAAGGGCGGGACCGGCGCAGGTGCCGGGCGGCGCTCAGCACTGCTCCCAGGGCAGCCCCTCGAAGCGCCAGCCGCCCAGGCTGGAGCGGTGGTGGTGCTCGTCCAGCTCGCCCTCGAAGCCCTCGGCCACGTTGTACACCTCGTGGAAACCCTGGCGCAGCAGTTCCTCGCCCGCCTCCAGCGAGCGCTTGCCGCTGCGGCAGATGAGGATCACCGGCACGTTGCGCCCGCCCTCGCGGTGGTCGAGCCCGCCCAGGATGAGCTTGCGCACCTCCACCGCGAAATGGGGATTGATGGTCCAGTCGGGCTCGTCGATCCAGGGGATGTTGATGGCCCCCACGGGATGGCCGATGAACAGGAACTCCATGTGCGAGCGCACGTCCACCAGCACCGCGCGCGGGTCGTCCTGGAGGAGCTGCCAGGCCTCCCGGGGATGAAGGGTGATCACGCCGGCCATGCCGCACCTCGGGGCGGGGACGAGACCCCAAGCATAGCAGGCCGGACCGGGCCCGGCAGGCGGCGGCGGAACTTCAGTCGCCCTCGCGGGGAGTGACCCGGAGGATCACCCCGTCCACGCCCGTGACCTCCACCCGGGTGCCGGCGGGGACGTCCGGCCCCTCCACCTTCCAGGT
>Ga0256839_1005367_pt1 | contig 11892 bp, 5 predicted proteins | sample 354166metaG_FD_185968 | JGI IMG/M metagenome (GOLD analysis project Ga0256839, IMG submission 185968) | Hydrothermal vent microbial communities from Mid Atlantic Ridge, Atlantic Ocean - 354-166 | ecosystem: Environmental > Aquatic > Marine > Hydrothermal vents | place: Atlantic Ocean: Mid...
GGCCGATGCCCGACCCCGGAAACTCGGCCTCGGTGTGCAGGCGCTGGAAGGGCTCGAACAGCTTGCCGGCATGGGCCATGTCGAATCCGGCCCCGTTGTCGCTGACGCACCAGGCAGTGCCGTCCTCGCAGGGCTCCGCCGCGAAGCGGATCCGGGGATTCGGCGTCCGGGCGGTGTACTTCCAGGCATTGCCCAGCAGGTTTTCCAGCACGGCCCGCAGCAGGCCGGGATCGGCCTCGGCCTGCAGATCCGGTTCGATGATCCATTCCACCTGGCGCTGGGGATCCCGGCGCCCCAGCTCGGCGGCGATCTCGCCGGCCAGGGCGGAGAGATCCACCGTCTGCCAGTGCAGTTCGCTGCGGGACAGTTTCGAGAGCTTGAGCAGGGCGTCGATAAGGTCGCCCATGCGCTGGGCGGCGTGCCGCACCCGTTCCAGGTATTCGCGCCCGGTGGGATCGAGGCGCTCGCCGTACTCCTCGAGCAGAGCGTGGCTGAAGCCGTCGATGGCCCGCAGGGGGGAGCGCAAATCGTGGGAGACGGTATAGCTGAAGGAAGCCAGTTCCCGGTTGGCCCGGGTCAGTTCGGCCGTGCGCCACGCGACCTGTTCCTCGAGCCGATCGCGGTAGTCCTCGAGCGCGCGCCGCGCCGCCAGCCGTTCGCTGATGTCGACGAAGGTGACCACGGCGCCGATGATCTCGCCCTCACGGCGGATGGGGTGGGACCAGTATTCCACCGGAAAGGCACCGCCGTCGGCGCGCCAGAACACGTCCTCCTCGCCATGCGCCGTTTCGCCGCGCCGGGCGGCCTGCAGGATGGGGCATTCCGCCGGCGGATAGGGCGAACCATCAGCCCGGGTGTGATGCATCAGGGCGTGCATGTCGCGCCCGAGCACCGCCTCCTCCGAAGCCCGTCCCAGCATTCGCAGGCAGGCCGGGTTGACGAAGATGCAACGCCCCTCGAGATCGATGCCATAGATGGCCTCGGCGGTGGATTCGAGCAGCAGGCGCACCATGGCCTCCCGTTCCCGGTGGGCCGCCTCGGCGGCCCGGCGCCGTTCTTCCAGCCGCTGGGTATGGATGGCGATGGCCGCCTCGCGGGCCATGTTCTCGAACAGCAGGATCTCCTCGGCCGTGTAGTGATGGCAACGCTCGCGGCAGATGCTCATCAGCACGCCCAGCCGTTCTTCGTCCACCTGCAACGGGGTGGCCAGGGCCGAACAGACCCGGAACTGCTCGCGCATGCGCGGGCTGACCCGGGGATCCCGGGCCACGTCGTCCAGCGCCAGGGTCTTGCCCTCGTGGTAGACGCTGACTGCCATGGCGGTCTCGTCAAGCGCGAGCCGGAAATGGCCTTCCGGCGCATAGGGCACGCCGCTCTGGATCACGCCCACCAGTTCCTCACGCTGCGGATCCCTGAGAATAAGGAACACCATGTCGCCCGGGATGGCCTCGTCAACCAGGCCGACGATGGTCTCCAGCAGTTCCGGTAGATCCCGCTTTTCGCCCGCGCTGCGCAGCAGGCGGTTGGAGACATCGAGGGCAGCGTTGCGGATCCGCAGGGCATCCAGGAGCTGCCGATAGCCCTCGGTCAGCACGCCCAGCTCGTCGGTGGAACGGGGCCGAAGCCGGGCGCCGAGCGCCGGCATGTCAGCACCGCCGACGATCACCGCCTGCAGGGGCTGGAGCGACTGGCCGAAACTGCGCACGAAAATGAGGCTGCCGCCCACCGCCAGCAGTTCCAGGCTCAGCCAGACGGCGAAGGTTTCCAGGGTGAAGAAACCGGTGCGGGTCCAGTAGTACTGGACCAGGATGGTGTCGATCAGCAGCGGCACGAGGGCCCCGATCAGGAAGACCTTGGTGCGGATGGTCACCAGCGGCCGCTGCAGGGGCAGGCGGCCCAGGGCCCGGCCGAAGAGATCGAGGATCAGGAAGAAGATGGGCAGGCCGACGATGATCGAGACAATCAGAGCCACCAGGTGGATGCGGAACCAGTCGATGGGCGGCGCCAGATAGCCGGTGCTCAGCCAGGTGCCGAGGATCACCGACCCCGGCGCCAGCAGCAGATAGAGCAGGAACAGGCTCCAGTAATGCCAGGGAAAGCGCCGCAGGCTCTGCCGGGCGGCGTCGATGCGCGTCGGCACGGGCTGATCGAGATAGTCCGCAAAGGGCCGGATCCGGCGCGGGAAATACCACAGGGCGAAGAACAGCCAGCCGAGAATGAACACCGGCTCCAGGGGATGCGTCAACAAGGCCACGACCTGGACGGGTGTGAGGATGCCCAGATAGAGGATGAACAGCAGGCCGAAAACCGGCGGGATCAGCCAGGTGAGAAGAATCAACTGGAAGAAATGGCGCCGGAACGTGGCGCCATCCAGGTGGGGCTGTTCATCGGACTCGCGGGGCATCCGTTACTCGCAGCATGACCGGGGAAAGGTCTGCTCCCAAGGATAGCGCATTTCCTCCCTGCTCATGGCCGTTGAAAAAGCCCCATCCCATGGCTTTTTCAACCCGGGCCCGGAAAACGCGCTTCCCGTTCCCTCACACAGGCTGTTGAAATACGATATTTTTCAACAGCCTGTCAGGCCAGTTTCACCCGCGCGAAGCGGCGCTTGCCGACCTGGAAGACGTGGGTCTCGCCTGACGGCAGGCGCCGTTTCGTGTCTTCGATCTTCTCGCCGTCGATGCGCACCGCCCCCTGGCGGATCATGCGCAGGGCTTCGGAAGTACTCTGGACCAGCCCCGCCTCGCGCAGCAGGTTGGCGATGGGCAGACCCTCGGCGCCGGCGGTGAGCGTCACCTCCGGCATCTCGTCGGGCATGGCACCCTTCTGGAAGCGGGCGATGAAATTCTCGCGCGCCTTGCGCGCCGCCTCGGGGGAGTGGAAACGGGCCACGATCTCCTCGCCCAGCAGGAACTTCACGTCACGGGGGTTGCGGCCCTCGGCCACCTCCTGGCGCAGTTTTTCGATCTCGCTCATGGGCCGAAAGCTCAGCAGCTCGAACCAGCGCCACATGAGATCGTCGGAGATGGACATGGTCTTGCCGAACATCTCGTCGGGCGACTCGTCGATACCGATGTAGTTGCCCAGGGACTTGGACATCTTCTGCACGCCGTCCAGGCCCTCGAGAATCGGCACGGTGATCACCACCTGGGGCGGCTGCCCGTACTGCTTCTGCAGCTCCCGGCCCACCAGCAGGTTGAATTTCTGATCGGTGCCGCCCAGCTCCACGTCGGCCTTCATGGCCACGGAGTCGTATCCCTGGATGAGCGGATAGAGGAATTCGTGGATGGCGATGGGCTGGCCGGACTGGTAGCGCCTGGCGAAGTCGTCCCGCTCGAGCATGCGGGCCACGGTGTACTTGGCGGCGAGCTGGATCAGGCCGGCCGAGTCCATCTCGTTCATCCAGCTCGAATTGAACATCACCAGGGTCTTCTCCGGATCGAGGATCTTGAAGATCTGCTGCTCGTAGGTGCGAGCGTTCTCGATCACCTCGTCCCGGGTCAGGGGCGGACGGGTGGCGCTCTTGCCGGTAGGATCGCCAATCATTCCGGTGAAATCGCCGATCAAGAACAGCACCTCGTGCCCCAGATCCTGGAAGGTGCGCAGCTTGTTGATGAGCACCGTGTGTCCCAGGTGCAGATCGGGCGCGGTGGGATCGAAACCGGCCTTGACCCGCAGGGGCCGGCCCCTCTCCAGACGTTCCACCAGTTCCGACTCGACCAGGATCTCCTCGGTTCCCCGCCGGATCCGTTCCAGTGCCTCGGCCACGGACATCTTGTGCAACTCCTCGGTTTCAAAGGGCGCGTAGATTAGCACACGCCCGCCCGGACCGGACCGCGGCGATCCGCGGTATCCGGGGCGAGCGGAAAACGGTATCCTGTCAATTGACCCGGCTCGCGTTTCGGGCTATCTTCGGGTGGAAACAAAAAATCAATAAATTCCGTGGATTATAATTCCTTCTTCACAAGGGACTACAAGTCGCTGCTGGAACCGGCTCCCCGCCGTCGACGGCGCTGGACGAGCCTGCACACCCTGCTGCTGGCCAGCGCCATGGCCACGCTGACCACGGTGCTGGTTTTCATCTCGGCCGACGCCGAAGCCACCCGCCCCACCACCGCCGCCGCCGCCAAGGACGATCGCCCCCAGCGGATCACCATAACGTTGGCCTTCCCGGCGCTGGAGAACGAATCGGCTGTGGTGCCGGCGCCGCCAACTCGCAACCCGGCAGCCGACGAGGGGAGCGGAGCTTTGGATGCGGCCGCCAGCCCGCCCGCCACGAGCGACTCCCAATGGCGCCGCGTCAACGTCCGCCGGGGCGACAGCCTGGCGCGGATCTTCCGCCGGGAAGGCCTCGATCCGGCCGATCTGCATCGCATCGTGCAACTGGGCCCGCTGACCCGTGCCCTGCGCCATCTCCAGCCCGGCCAGGCGTTCCGCTTCCGGGTGGACGAACAGGGACGCCTGGTGGCCATGGAATACGTGATGAGCCGACTCGAATCGCTGGTCGTCACCCGCCAGGACTCGGGGTTCACCGCACGCCAGGTTCAGCATCCCCTCGAGGCGCGGCTGGCCTATGCCGCCGGCGAGATCGAAAGCTCCCTGTTCGAGGCCGGCAAGAGCGCCGGCCTGAGCGATGCGCTGATCATGGAACTGGTGGGTATCTTCGGCTGGGACATCGACTTCGCCATGGACATCCGCCAGGGCGATCGCTTCTCGCTGCTCTACGAGGAGCAGTACCTGCAGGGCGAGAAGATCCGCAACGGCCCCATCGTGGCGGCCGAATTCACCACCCGCGGCCGCACCTTCCGCGCCGTGCGCTACACCGACGCCCGGGGCCACAGCGACTACTACACCCCGGACGGCCATTCCATGCGCAAGGCCTTCCTGCGCACGCCGGTGGACTTCCGCCGGATCAGCTCCCGTTTCGGCCGCCGCCACCATCCCGTGCTCAACCGCATGAAGATGCACAAGGGCGTCGATTACGCCGCCCGGCGGGGCACGCCCATCAAGGCCGCCGGGGATGGCCGGATCGTCTTCCGCGGGCACAAGGGCGGCTATGGCCGGGTAATCATCATCCAGCACGGCGGCCGTTACAGCACCCTCTACGCCCACATGTCGGCCTTCAAGAAGGGCCTGCGGGTCGGCTCGCGGGTCCGCCAGGGCCAGATTATCGGCTTCGTCGGCAGCTCCGGGCGGGCCACCGGCCCCCACCTGCATTACGAATTCCGCGTCGACGGCGTACATCGCAATCCGCTGACCGTCAAGCTGCCCGACGCCGCCCCTCTCCGCCAGACCTATCTGGAGGATTTCCGGCAAAAGACCGCGGGGCTGCTGAGCCAGCTCGACCTGTACAACCGCACCCGTCTCGCCCTGCGCCAGCCCTGATGCGCAACTCTGGCGATCTGTTCATCGGCCTGATGAGCGGCAGCAGTCTCGACGGCATCGACGCCGTGCTGGTGCGCCTGCCGGAAACAGAGCCGCCGGAACTGTTGGCCTGCCACCGGCGCCCGCTGCCGGCGGATCTGCGGCAGGCGATGGACGCCCTCACCCGTCCCGGCGAGAACGAGCTGGCGCGCCTGGCTGCGGCCGACGTGCGCATGGGCCGGGAACTGGCCGCCGCGGTGCGGGAACTGCTGGCCCAGAACGATATCGACGCCGCTACCGTGCAGGCCATCGGCAGCCACGGCCAGACCCTGCGCCACTGGCCCGGTGGCGAGACCCCCACCAGCCTGCAGATCGGCGATCCGAACCTCATTGCCGAGCGCACCGGCATCACCACCGTGGCCGACTTCCGCCGCCGCGACATGGCCGCCGGCGGCCAGGGCGCGCCGCTGGTACCCGCCTTCCACGCGGCCGTGTTCCGGCATCCGGTCGAATCCCGGGCGATCCTCAACCTCGGCGGCATCGCCAACCTGACCCTGCTGCCCGCCGATCCCGCCGCCCCCGTGCAGGGCTTCGACTCCGGCCCCGGCAATGCCCTCATGGACGCCTGGATCGCCCGCCACCAGAACCGGCCCCATGACGCCGAAGGCCGCTGGGCGGCCAGCGGACGGGTACATGCCGATCTACTGGCGGCCCTGCTCGCCGATCCCTATTTCGGGGCGCCGCCGCCCAAGAGCACCGGCCGCGATCACTTCCACCTGGACTGGGCCGCCCGGCAATGGCCAAAACTCGACGCATTGCCGCCAGCCGACGTGATGGCCACCTTCCTGGAACTGACCGCCGTCTCCATCCGCGACGCCCTCCTGGCACACGCGCCCGATGCCGGGCGTCTGCTGATCTGCGGCGGCGGCGTGCACAACGCCCGGCTCCTGCAGCGCCTGCAGGCCCTGTTGCCCGATCTCCCCGTGGAGTCCACTGCCCGCCATGGCCTCGCTCCCGACTGGGTCGAGGCCGTGGCCTTCGCCTGGCTGGCGCGGCAGGCGCTGGCAGGGCGACCGGGCAATCTGCCCTCGGTCACCGGGGCCGGGCGCGCCGTGATTCTGGGCACGATCCACCCCGCCTGATCCAGCAGGCCGGACGAAACCCTGGCGATCACCGCCAGGAATGGCCTGTCAGAAGGCCGCGCAGGCTTCGTTCAGCGGCGCCACCAGGTCACAGAAATCGACGATGCTGAACCGGCGCACAGCGGCGCCTGCGCCGGTGCCGTTCGTTGCCTCGATGAAGAGATCCCAGGGGCCGCCGAACGGCGGCACGCTCACGGCGATCATGCCGTTGGCCGCCGTCGAGGTATCCGTCTCGACAAGGGACGAATCGTTGAGATCCGCTGCGCTGCTCGACAGGTAGCCCACCCGGACATTGTCGGCGCCACGCACATCCCAGTACACCTCGTAGCGGGTGTCGCCGGTATTCGGATCCGCCACATTCACGTAGTAGGCGCTGTCGATGACGGGAGATGCCGTGTTGACATACGTCACAACCAGGGGCGGACTGCTGGCCTGGCCCTCGGCATTTTCCGCATACAGGATGAAAGTCTTGTCTGCCGTTGACCTCACGCGATAGATCCGTTGCCGTGGCCGAAGATTCGTCAGCGTGTCTGCCGTTTGATCTGCCAGTTGCAGGCGGGTTGCCCCACGCACACCGATCCGCAGAACCACGTCGTTGGCCACGACCTGATAACGCCCTGTCGCATCCTTTGCAAATATTGGCGTGACGTACGCATCGAAACGGTTGATTTCCGGTGGCAGGCCCCGATCGCCGAAGTCGAGAACACGGGGCATGATCGCGTTGGTGTTCGGATCCCTTTCACAGCCGGTGAACTCCTGCTCAACCGTTGCATACAAGGCGGGCGCATCCTTTGCTTCGCCAGACAAGGTAATCGTCATTCCGCCAGGCAGGATACGGTAGATCGTGCCATTGCCGCCAACCGCTGCCGTGGCATAGGCCGGCAAGCCGGCCGCTCTGGACAAACGCGCGGTAATGGTGGCCGAGATTCCGGCCGGAAGCCCCCGAATCTCGATGGGCGTCAGACAGTAACTCCCCGCCTTGAAATCGAAGTTCCACCAGGAAAAATGGCTCACCTCGGCCCGCAGGGCCAGGCCGGTCGGCGACGCCGTCGATTCCACGACCACGCCCTGGTCGCTTTCCTGCCGCCACAGGCCCGTGGTCTCGTCCAGCGACCAGACGGCCTGATTCGAGTCACCCGGCCGGATCTGACTTCCATCGGGATGGATGGTCACGAACACCGGAATTTCGATGGTCGCCCGCGGCGCCGAGGAACCGAGATTGACCGGCGTGCCATCGGGGAGGGTGAACACGAACTCCACCGTGCCGTAGGAGAGGATCAACTCGGCCGGCGCCCCGTTGATATCGGTGCCGGCGAAGCGGCCGGGAAATGCCCACACTTCGCGATCATCGGCAACGTCCACCGGCGTCACCTGCAGCAGCACCTCGCCCTGCACTGGTTGCTCCTGTCCCTGGGCATCGTGGTACACCAGGCTGCCCGGCGGGATGACGACCCGGGCGCCCTGCGGATCGGCATACTCGAAGCCGTCCTGGGCGTTGGGAATGCGCACCACGGGACCGCGTCGGCGCAAGGTGAAATCCCGGCCCTGCAGCGTATCATCGATGGTCACCGGGAAGCTCTGGCTCGTGTATCCGTCCTTCCGCAATCGCAGGGTTCGCCGGGTGCCGGCGGGCAGGCGCAGAACGTACTGTCCCTGGACGTCGGTGCGCGCGAGCACGCCATCCTCGGCGGTGTAGATTTCGACTCCCTCCAGTGGTTCGCCACTGGCGGCCGCCAACACCTCCCCCCGAACGCCCGGACCCTCCTCGACTGACACCGGGGTGTCGGCCGTTCCTCCACCACAGGCCACGAGCCACAGCGATACGAACGCCGGCCAAAAGAACCGGAACCAATCCCGTTTCCTCATCATCATCATTCCTCTCCCTTATTTTACTGGCGGTTTTCCGGACACGAAAAAGCCGGTGACGCGGCAAACAGGAATCGTCGCGGGCCTCCGTTGCGGGACGTGGCGAGTTCCGTTTCACCGTTACCTGTCTGGCACGCCACCGGCTTGCGAGAATGCGTTACCGGGGTGTCGTGGCATCCTAACAAGGAGGGGAATCGAAGAGAAATATGACCAAGCGCATACTTCGGTTATGGCATGCCGCCCGACGCCACTGCCAAATCGATGGGAACGGTGATGGCGCGTCGAACGCGACGATTGCGGCTTGCAATCGCCTTGAATACAAAATACAATCATTCTCATTTAGACGATTGCAACCTGCCAGGCCCGCTCATGTTGTCACGCCGCACACCACTTGCTCTTCTCGTTTTCCTTTTTCTGACGACCTTCGCCGTCCAGGCCGAGCCGCGCAAGGATCCGGCGGCGGAATTGATCCATCTGCTCGCCTACATCGGGGTGGACTATCCGGGCACCGTGCAGGCCGGGCGGATCGTCAACCCCGACGAATATCGGGAGCAGGTGGAGTTCGCACAGCGGGTACCGAGACTGGTCGAAAAGCTGCCGGAAGGCGAGCTGCGCCTGGAGCTGGCCGCCCTGGGCCAGGCACTGATCGCGGCCATCGATGCGAAGGTGCCGGGCGACAAGGTCACCGGGATAACCGAACGCATGCAACACAAGGTGATCGCCCTGACCGGCACCGCCACCTCACCGCGCCGTCCACCCGCCCTGGCCAAGGGCGCAGCCCTCTACCAGCTCCATTGCGCCGCCTGTCACGGTGCGCAGGGCCGTGGTGACGGTCCCGCCGGCCAGGGCATGGACCCGCCGCCCAACGATTTCCATGACCGCGAACGCCAGTTCGTGCGCAGTCTCTACGGCCTGTACAACACCATCACCCTCGGCGTGAACGGCACCGGCATGCGCGCCTACACCGAACTGACCAGCGCCGAGCGCTGGGCCCTGGCCTTCTACGTGGGCAGCCTGCCTTTCACCCCGGAAGAGATCGCCCGAGGCAAGACGCTCTTCGAGACGGACAGCCTGACCGATCTGATACCCTCCCTGGACACACTGGCCCGCCTGACGGCCGAGCAGGCCCGGCTGCAGGCCGGGGAGGACGGGGTGGCCCTGCTGGCCTGGCTGCGCAACCATCCCGAAGCGCTGGGCAGCAGCGCCACGGCCCTGAACAAGGCCCAGGTGCTGCTCGACGAGAGCCTGACCGCCTACGAGACAGGCCGGGTGGAAGAGGCCTACCGGCTCGCCGTGGCCGCCTATCTGGACGGTTTCGAGGCGGTGGAAGCCGGCCTGCGCAACCTCGACGCGACGCTCGTCAGGAAGGTAGAGCGCGCCATGTCCACCTATCGTGCAACCCTCAATTCGCGCGCACCCCTGGACGAGGTCAAGGCACAGCATGCCGCGGCCAGCCGCCTGCTGGACGAAGCCCGGGAACTCCTGACCAGCACCGCTTTCACGCCGGCCATGAGTTTCGTCAGCGCCCTGGTGATTCTGCTGCGGGAAGGCCTGGAGGCGCTGCTGGTGCTGGCCGCCATCATCGCCCTGCTGATCAAGTCCGATCGCCGGGATGCGCTCCCCTGGGTGCACATGGGCTGGGTGAGCGCCCTGGCCCTGGGCGGCGTCACCTGGTGGTTCTCCCGTTACGTGATCACCATCAGTGGCGCCAACCGCGAAGTGACCGAAGGGGTAACCGCGCTGCTGGCCACAGCCATCCTGCTCTACGTGGGCTTCTGGCTCCATTCCAAGACCCACGCGCGAAGCTGGCAGCGCTTCCTGCAGGAAAAGATCCACGGCGCCCTGCAGGGCCGCACCCTCTGGGCCCTGACCGGCATCGCCTTCCTGGCCGTCTACCGGGAGGTGTTCGAGACGGTGCTGTTCCTCGAGGCCCTGAACCAGCAGACCGCCCCCGGCGAAGGTGAACGCATGCTCTGGTGGGGGGTGCTGACGGGCGTGGGGCTGCTGCTGGTGCTGACCTGGATCATCCTCAAGACCAGCCTGCGCCTGCCGCTGCGGCTGTTCTTCAACATCAATGCCTTCATCCTGTTCATCCTGGCCATCATCTTCACCGGCCACGGCATCGCGGCCCTGCAGGAAGCCGGCTACATCGATGCCCGCTACCTCGAACTGCCCACCTTCGACTGGGTGGGCTTCTACCCCACCGTGCAGACCATCCTGGGCCAGGCCCTGGTGATCGCACTGATCGCCGGGCTGTTCTTCTGGGAACGGTACCGGAATCAGCGCGAAGCCGCCTGAGGGTAGCGGTGGAAGCCGGATCGGAAAAGGGGCCCTGCAGGGCCCCTTTTCCGATCCGGGTACGCCGGCCTGACGGCAGAGGGGTTGCGCCGGACTCGCTGCGCTTGGGCCAGCCCACGAACCGCGTTTTTCGACAGCCGGTCAGCGCTGGTCGATGGGCACGTAGGGGCGCAAGGGTTCGCCGGTGTAGATCTGGGTGGGGCGGAAGATCCGGTTGTCGGCGAGCTGTTCGCGCCAGTGGGCGAGCCAGCCGGCGGTGCGGGCGATGGCGAAGATGGTGGTGAACTGATCGGAGGGGATGCCCATTTCCGCATAGAGCAACCCGGAGTAGAAATCGACGTTGGCATAGACGCCCTTCTTCGCCAGGCGATCCTCGCACACCTTCTCCACGGCCTTGGCCACCTCGAACAGGGGATTCACGTCGCCGCCGCGGGCTTCGATGAACCTGTCCATCAGCTTCTGCAGGATGATGGCACGGGGATCCTTGGTCTTGTATTCGCGGTGGCCCATGCCCCAGATGACCTGCTTCCCGGCCAGGCGCCTGTCCACGTATTCCTCGGCCCGCTCGGGCGCGCCGATCTCCTCGAGCATCTGCAGCACCTTCTGGTTGGCCCCGCCGTGCAGGGGACCGGAGAGGGCGCCGATGGCCGCGGCGATCACGCTGTAGGGATTGGCCAGGGTGGAGGCGTTGACCAGCACCGCGAAGGTGGAGGCGTTGATGGTGTGCTCGGCGTGCAGGATCAGGCACACGTCCATGATCCGCGCCAGCAGGGGATCGGGCTCGCGGCCGGTGAACATGTACAGGAAGTTCTCGGCGTAGGAGAGATCGTCGCGCGGCTCGACGGGATCGTAACCGGCGCGAATGTGCTCCCACATGGCCACAATGGGCCCCATGCGGGCCAGGATCTTGACGGTGGTGTTGTGGATGTAGTCGAGATCGTTGCAGGTGCTGGCGCCGGTGAGGCAGTCGCTGCCCGCGTAGAACATGGCCAGGGAGGAGACCACGGTCTGCAGCATCTCCATGGGATGGCCGCTGGCCGGCAGGTTCTTCATCAGACCCCGGGTATGGAACTTGATGCGCCGGTTCTCCATCAACTGGCGGCGGAATTCGGCCAGTTCCTGCTCGGTGGGCAGGCGGCCGTCGAGCAGCAGCAGGGCGGTCTCCTCGAAGGTGCTGTGCTCGGCCAGCTCCTCGATGCGGTAACCGCGATAGGACAGGATG
>Ga0256839_1005368_pt1 | contig 11891 bp, 8 predicted proteins | sample 354166metaG_FD_185968 | JGI IMG/M metagenome (GOLD analysis project Ga0256839, IMG submission 185968) | Hydrothermal vent microbial communities from Mid Atlantic Ridge, Atlantic Ocean - 354-166 | ecosystem: Environmental > Aquatic > Marine > Hydrothermal vents | place: Atlantic Ocean: Mid...
AGCATTTGATGCAATTAAGCGGTATCTTTCCCTGAGAGGGTTTAGTGTATTCCATGTCCAGAACATTACTGATATAGATGACAAGATCATAAATAGAGCTAATAAAGAGGGGAAGAGCTGGAAGGAGGTTGTAGAGGAGTATACGAGAGACTATATGGAGAACCTTGATAAACTTAAGATAGAGGTACACCTCCACCCTAGAGTAACTAGTCATATTAATGACATTATAAGTTTCATAGAGGGGCTTCTAGAAAAAGGATATGCCTATGTTGCTGAGAGCGGCAGTGTCTACTTCGATGTATCAAGCTATGATGGCTATGGCGAGCTTAGTGGTAGAGTAGGCCCTAGCGAGTGGAGGCAGGAAGAGGAAGTTCTTAGGGAGAAGAAGAACCCGTTTGATTTCGCTCTATGGAAGGCGTGGAAGCCAGGTGAGCCTTACTGGAATGCTCCATGGGGGCGTGGTAGACCTGGATGGCATATAGAGTGTAGTGTTATGGCCTCAAAGTACCTAGGTAGAGTGTTTGATATCCATGGTGGAGGACAGGATCTTGTATTCCCACATCATGAGAATGAGAGAGCTCAGAGTGAGGCACTATTTGGTGTAAAACCATGGGTACGTTACTGGCTACATACAGGCTACCTCACTATAAGCGGGGAGAAGATGAGTAAGAGTCTTGGAAACATTGTTGTGCTCAGAGAAGCTATTAAGAAGTGGGGTAGTGATGTTCTTAGACTATGGCTTCTCAGCGCCCACTATAGGTCGCAGCTAGATTATAACGAGCATTCGCTTGAGCAGAGTAGAGTAAATCTTAGAAGAATTGAAAGCGTAGCTACTGAACTGAGGAGGATCATCAGGGATAGAGAACCTAGTCCATCAATTAGTGAGAGAGAAGAGAAAGTTCTCACGAGAGTCCTAAACTATTACCTAGAGTTCCACCGAGCTATGAGTAGTGATTTTAATACAGCTGAGGCTCTAGCTACTGTTATAAGTTTAACGAGGCTAGCTAATAGCGAAATAATACCTGGCGAGTACTATACTGCCTCGGTGGTTTCTCTCAGACTACTAGACGAGTTTAATAGAGTATTTGCTGTACTCGATAGAGTACTCGGTGTACAAGTAGAGCCTATTACTGAGTGGGAGAAAATGTTCAAAAACGTAGTAGATGTTCTCCTTAATGTTAGGCAGAAGCTGAGAGAAGAAAAGAGATACGATCTATCAGACTGGATAAGATCAGAGCTGGGAAAGATAGGTATAAAGCTATACGACTACCCTGGTGGTAGAACTGTCTGGAAACTAGAGGAGAGGTAATTTCTCGATATACTAGCTATTAGTCCCACCTGGTCTCTCTATAGACTTTTACGCCCGGTGGTAGACGCCCTAGGTTAAGCCTAGATAGGCCTCTCTTTAGAGCTTCTTTGTCGCTCAAGCTCTTATCTGAATAACCAACTATGTAGACATAGAATGTCCTCTGCCAAGACCTAGGTAGCTCTATTGAAGCAACAGGTGTCCAGCCAGGCATGGGGAAGTCGAGAGAAACTACTACTGTACCATGAGAGAGTTCTTCTTCTAGCTTAGATCTTAGCTTCTGGTTGACACTAGTGAGTAGATACATGTATATTATTGTTGCATCTTTCACAGGTATTTGGAAAAAGTCTCCTTCAATTACCTCTATATTAGGTAGATTCCCCATCTTGGTAATTGTCTCACGTGCTCTCTTAACCAGGTCTTTCCTCAGCTCTACACACTTAACTTTAACTCCTGGGAAGCGGCGTGCTATAGCTGAGGCTACTCTAGCATCACCACATCCTAGCTCATATATAATATCGCCTATTCTTGGACGGAGTAGCTCGAGGAGATAGGTTAGAACTTCTTCCCTAGTTGGCACCCAGGGTACAGAAGGTGTTGAACTAAAGCTGTACATCCTCTAGAGGCCCTCAGCTCTTTATACTCCGTGTAGGTGTTATATTAGTTGCTGATTGATAAACTCTCCTATAAATCAGCTTAGTAGCCTAGCTGCGTAAATATATGCACCCCTATAAGTGGTATAGAAGTGGGGGAGAGAGTGGAGATAGACCCTATAAAGGGGTTTATGATAGGGTTCTTAATTATACTTGTAGGCATCTTTGTTATTGTATTCTCGGCAGTCTATTCAGCTGTTAAATCCGGCGGTAAAGCAGAGTATGGAGGAGCAGTAGTTATTGGACCTATACCTATCATCTTTGGGAGTAGTGAGAGAGCAGTAAAGATAGCAGTAATAGGAGCAATCATCTTAATGGCTTTGGCAATAGGCTTAATAGTATTCTCGTACATGCTATCTAGAAACATTATCTCTAAGCTACCCTAAAGCACTACGTAGTTACTTTACATAGTGATACTCAGCGTTACATCTAGGTAGCATGTCTCATTAACCTTCATTCTTATACAGTGATACTACACTATATTACTTAGAGGAGATAAGCTACCTTGGGGAAGAGCAAGGAGATCTATGGTGAGCATGTAGGCTACGTAGTTGATAATTCTACACCTAGCTATGTAAAGTTCGTCTCTACCAACCCTCCACCAGTAGGAGACTATGTTGTGATTGATAGGCCAGGTAAGCCTATTCTAGGGTTCGTTGAGAGCGTCGGAACAAGGAGTATAACACTATCCTCGCTACCTGGTAGCTATGACCCACAAATACTCGATAGACTTAGGGGAGAAGCTCTTAAAACACCAGGTGATACGTTCTTCGAATGTACCGCGTATTTGCTAGGTGATGTAGAGAACTTAGAGATGACGAGGACACCGCCACTACCAGGCGATCTAGTCTATAGGGCCTCTGATGAGCTACTAAGTTCTATCTTCGGGCCTAGGGGTAGAGAGTACATAGAAATAGGTGTTTTAGTGACTAGGCCTGATGTTAAAGTTTCTATCAATATTAATAGGATGGTGACTAGGCATGCAGCAATACTAGCTATTACTGGCGCTGGGAAAAGCAATACTGTGTCTATAGTAGCTGATAGAATAGTAGAGATGGGTGGTACACTACTAATATTCGATTTCCACGGAGAGTATGTCTACTCAGATCTAGGTAAGGGTAGACTTAATGTTATAGAGCCTCTACTTAGTCCAAGACTACTAAGCTTTTCAGAGCTACAATCACTACTAGGTATACCACATAATGCGCACCGTCAAGAGTACGTGTTTAGGCAAGCATATCGTAGCGCCAAGGAGAGCAGAGAGCAGAGAGGGTTCCTAGAAGATATCAGAGAAAGACTGGAGGACATAGCTAGACAAGATGATAATCGTGAGAATAGGAGAGCAGCTATAGGTGTTATTAATAGATTAGAAGTCTTAATGGAGAGATATGGAGAAATACTAGAAGATGTTGCTCCTAGGCTTATCGACCTACTTAAACCTGGCTATGTAAATGTGCTTAATCTTAGCAGAGTTGACGAGGAGGCAGCAGATGTTATTGTTAGCCATGTATTGAGAACAATGCTGTATGAGAGGAAGAAGCATAAACTTGGTGAAAAGAGTAGACTACAGTACCCTGTCCTGCTAGTTATCGAAGAAGCCCATATACTAGCACCTAAGGATAGAGATACCTCGTCTAAGTACTGGCTAGCAAGGATTGCTAGAGAAGGCCGTAAGTTCGGGCTTGGGTTATTATTGGTTAGTCAGAGGCCTAAGATATTAGATCCCAATGTTCTTAGCCAAGCAAATAACATGTTTATACTAAAGATAGTAGAGCCTAGTGATCAGAGACACGTACAGGCAGCAAGTGAGAGCCTAAGTGATAACTTATTGGTACAGCTGCCATCTCTTAATGTAGGTGAGGCAGTAGTAATAGGGCCTATGATACGGCTACCTGCGCTAGTAAAAATCTACAAGTATGAGGGTAGGCTGGGTGGCGCTGATCCGAACGTAGTAGAGGAGTGGATTAAGTACCGTGAGAGTCTATACAGGGATAGCCGCGTAGTTGAGGACATAATGTCGCAGGCAGAGGAGTACTGGGGGTAGCGAGGTATGGCTAGAGAGACTATACAAGTACTCCACTTCACAGATACACACTTAGGCCATAGGCAGTATGGGTTGATTGAGCGAGAGAACGATATCTACGAAGTATTTAGGGAAGCAGTAGAAGTAGCAGTTAGAGAGAGAGTAGATGCAGTTATCCACACAGGCGACTTCTTCGACACTACCCGTCCACCACCTCAGTCATACAAAGCTGCTCTTAGAGGACTAGCTCTTCTACGCGAGAAAGGCATACCATTCATAGCTATACCCGGAGACCACGACCTACCTAAGAGGCTTATACTAGCACCACTAGCACTTATAGAGGATCTAGGGTATGCTAGAGTACTAGGTTTAAGATCTAAAGCTCCATACGAATCAGCTACAATAAGGACAAAGAGTGGAGAACTACATGTTACTGGTATAAGAGCGCATAGGGGTGTTGAAGCTGAGGTAAGGCTACCACGGATTCTACAGAAATTGTCGCATCTAAGAGTAGAAGTACCCTCGATCCTAGCCCTCCACCAGAGTCTTAGCGAAGTTTCACCTTTCTACGAGATAAATCTAGGCCAGCTACCTAGGAGTTTCTCCTACTACGCAATGGGCCACTTACACTTATACCGTGAGCTTACTCTAGGAGAAGCCAAGGTTATCTACCCAGGGTCTATAGAAGCTCTGAAAGTAGACGAAGCCCAGGCGCAGCAAGAGAGGTACGTAGTCATCGTAGAAATAGACACTGTTAAGACTATATCGAGGAGTAAAATTAGGCTTGAATCAGTAAGGCCACAGCCAGTCTACGAGATCACCTATAATGGTGTAGAAGAACTTAGGAGAGAAGCTATGAGACTTAGGAAAGAGCTACTAGAGGTTGTATCTAGTAGTAAAAAACCTCTACTACAGATAAAAGTCGGGAGAGTTCCATCGGATATCAAGAGGAGAGTACACGATGAACTAGATAGGATATTTAGAGATGTAGTACTTCAGCATAGGATAATCATAGAAGCCTATACTAGGGATCTACCGCCTAGTATACAAGATGTAAAAGGCGTAGTAGATATTGAGTCAATACTCCTCCAGCTACTAGGTGATAAGAAGAAGGTAGAGATTGCACTAAACTTGATAAAGACTCTAGGTAGTGAATCAAGTAAGTATGCTGAGAAAGAAGCAGAGCACTATATACGTAGAGTTCTGCTAGGTGGGTAGGAGTGATTATCGAGAAGATAGAGCTAGAGAACTTTCTAAGCCATAAAAGGAGCACAGTAGAGCTTGGACGTGGTGTAATTGCCCTAGTAGGACCTAATGGTGCAGGTAAGACTAGTGTAATAGACGCAATAACCTATGCTCTCGCTGATGAACATAGTAGAGATCCTAGGGGGAGGAAAGAACCAGTTATTAGACTAGGATCCCTTAGTGCTAGAATCTCGCTAGTCTTCTCTACAGGTGGTAGAGAGTATAGAATAGATAAAAGGATACATAAATCTGCTACTACCGAGGCATCTCTATACACTACAACTACTGGTGGTCTTAGAGTAATAGCTAGAGGTGTTAGTAGTGTTAGGGCAGAACTAGCTAGAATACTAGGTATGGATCCTAAGCTCCTCGTTAAGCTCCAAGTAACTAGGCAGGGTGAGCTAGAAGATATACTAGTTAGAAGTGATAGAATAGATTTGATAGATACTATCCTAGGAATCAAGAATATAGAGAAGACATACGAATCGCTTAGAAATATTATTAGAGTGTTCGAAAGAGAATACGATGAACTCAAAGGTAGACTTGAAGGACTAAAACAAAGCTACTCTCTACTACCAGAGTATGAGAAGAAGGCAAAAGAAATAGAGACTAAGCTAGCTTCAACACTAACTAGTCTAAGAAGACTAGAAGAAGAAATAGAAGAAATAGAAGAAAAATATAACGAGCTAGAGAAGAAAATCAATACAAAGAAAGTACTACAGCAACGAGTAGATGATCTAAGAAAAGAAGTAGAAGAATTTGAACAAGCACTCGAGGAGAGGAGAGAAAAGCTAAGAGAGGCATCAAAAGCTTCTGAACAAGCTAGAAAATTATCATATATTGAAGAAGTAGTAGATACCTTAGAAGAAGCGTATAGAATAGATATCGAGCTATCATCTATCGAGAATCAGCTAAAGAAACTCACTAAGAGTATAGAGAGTAGAAGAAAACGTATAGAAGAGCTTAGAGAAGTAGCAAAAGACTATAGCTTCCTTAAGAGCTTAGAGAGGGAGAAAGAAGAACTAGAAGAAAAATATAATGAGTATAAAGATGCTATAAATAAGCTTAATCTGATCGATAGAGAAATAAGTAGCTTAAAGAAGGAAGAACCTATCTTAAGAAGAAGACTACTCAATGTAGTAGAGGAGGTAACTGGCTCTAGGAAAGAACTAGATAAGCCGGAGAAGTTCCAAGAACTCCTCGAGGAGATCCATAGAGAAGTTGAAGAAAAACTAGAAGCTATAGATAAGCAGCTCAGAGAGTATAGAGAGAGAGTTACTGAGTACCAGTCTAAGATAAGACAACTAGAAGACTACTTAGAGATAATTACTGGTTCTCGGAGAGAATGTCCTGTATGTAGGAGGCCTCTTAGGGAAGAAGATTGGCGAAACCTACTACAAGTATTAAAGCACGAGAAAGAAAAGCATCTCGATGAACTTCTTAGACTAGAAGATAGAGTTAGAGAGCTAGAAGAGCAACAGGAAAGATATAGGGAGTATGAAGAGAAACTAAGGAAGAAACAGCTAGAAACAGCTAGGATTGTAGAAAAACTAGTAGCAGTAGCTAGTAGAGTAGCAGAGCTAGAAGAAGAGAAGAATAAACTAAATACAAAGCTACTCCACCTATTAGTGGCAAAAAAAGAGTACGAGTCTATTGAGGAAAAAATCAAAGAGCTTAAGAAACGTGGCGTTGAAGAAGCATATGCTAGATTAAGTGCAGAGGAAGGAGAACTTAGGAGGGAAGAAGAGGAGAGGAGAGAATACGAGAAGAAGTTCTCCGAGAAGATTAGGAAGCTAGAGGAGTTACTAGGAAAACTGGGCATTGAGAGAGAAAAGATTCTCGAGGAGTTGAGAAAAGCAAGACTACTTTATAGAGAGTATCAAGAGTATAAGTCAAGAGCTCAACTACTACCAGTACTAGAGAGAGAAGTGTATTCGCTAGAAGTCGCTATTGCGGAGAAGAAAAAGGAGTATAATAACTATATAGAAGAGCTTAGTAGGTTAGAGGATATCGAGTCAGAATACGTTAAGACAAAGAGTAAGTACGAGGAAATGAGAGCAGAAAGAGAATCTATGATAAATACCGTTGGGAGGTTAAGAGGAGAGCTAGAGTTTGTAAAGAACGAGATCCAGAGACTACGCCAGTTAGGAGACGAAGTTAAGCAACTAGAAACAAGGCTAAGTAAGCTAGAACACACAGTATCTGTTCTTAAGAGTATAAGGGAGGTTCTAGCTAAAGATAAACTACCACGTCTAATACGCGCTAGGGCGAAGAACCTACTAGAGTACCACATACAGGAGATACTACAAGAGTTCCAGATAGAGTTTACAGCAGTACAGCTAGATGAAGACTTTGGAGTTACTCTCTTGACTCGAGAAGGGCCGAAAACAGTCTCTATGCTAAGTGGTGGAGAGAGGACAGCATTAGCAATAGCTTATCGACTTGCACTAGCTAGAGTTGTAGGTAGAAAGCTTGAATCACTAATACTAGATGAACCTACTGTACACTTAGATGAAGATAGGAGAAAGGAGCTTATAGATATTATTAGGTATGCTTCAAGCGTAACTGGTCTAGACCAGTTAATAGTAGTTACACACGATAGAGAAGTAGAAGATGCTGCAGATATAGTGCTAGAGATTAGTAAGAAAGATGGAGTAAGTATAGTTTCTCGTAAAGAAGGGATTAGTTTCTCTTAGGTTTTCTCCGAAGACACTATTGTTGGTAAAACCCAGTAAGTATTTTTAAGAAACTGTTATATAATCTCGATCTACCTCATATCTACATGAGAATAAATATAATCTTTTGGAGAATGTTTGAACAGGTGTATAGATTGTCTACAAAGAAGACAAAAGTACTAATACTCGGTGGAGGAGCTGGGGGGGCTGTTGTTGCACGTAGACTAAGTAAGTGGGAGAGAGGAGAAGTAGAAGTAACAATTATTGATAAATCTACATATCACGAGTTCCGCCCTTCGTACTTATGGGTAATGACTGGTATTAGAGAACCAGATGATGTAAGAAGACCTTTAAAACTACTAGAGAAGTATGGTATAAGAGTACTACAAGCAGAGGTATCTAAGATAGATGCTGCTAATAGGAAAGTCTATACTAGTGATGGAGCAAGCTACGATTATGACTATCTCGTTGTCTCGCTAGGTTCACTTGCAGGAGAACCTCCAGGCGATAGCTGTGCTCCATGGGAATTATCCGGCGCATTAGAGTGCCGTAAGAAACTAGCAACCCTAAGGAAGAAGGAACCGAGAGTAGTAGTAGGTATAAGTAGCTGGCCCTACAGATGTCCACCAGCACCTTTCGAAGTAGCTTCGCTGGTAAAGTATGTGCTTGAGCAGAGGGGGCTGAGTCCTAGAATAACAGTATTTCATGAATGGTCAGTACCAATGGAGCCTTTTGGGCCCCTAATGTCTAGTATGTTTAGAGAGATGCTTAATGATTTCAAGATAGAGTACGTAGGTAATGCAAAATTTGAGTCAATAGATTCTGAATCTAAAACCATTAGGACAAGTAGGGGTGAGTTCAGGTACGACTTAGCTATAATAGTACCCCCGCATCAGCCTCCACAGCCTATAGCGGAATCAGATCTAGCTGGCGAGGATGGCTATATGGATGTTAAGCTACCGAGTATGAGGAGTACTAAGTACGATGATGTATTTGGTGTAGGAGATGTTGTTGCTCCAAGGATAGGGCTTGGGATGGCTGGTGTTTTTGCACACTTCCAAGGAGAGCATGTGGCTAGCCAGATTCTCGACGAAGTAAGAGGAGTGTTTATGGGCGAGCACTATAATATGTCAGGTGTATGTGTTATGGATCTAGGCTATATGGGTGCAGCAGTATACTGTGATTTTGCGCCAAAGCTTATTGGTGGAAAACAGTGGCCAGATTGTAGAATGATTGGTGGTGCTAGAGCATTTCGTGTAGTAAAAATAGCTTTCGAGAAACAATGGTTTGCAAACCTTTTTGGTTACTAGGGGGTGAAGTAGAGTGGCTAGTTCTGCGTCTGATAAACTACAAGAGGTACTTTCAAAGGTAAACCAAGAGGAGCTAGAGGAGCTGTTAAATGCACTAGTAGAGTCAAAAGATGCACTTATACAGCTTGCAAAGCTAGCTAAGAAGCTACAAGAGTCTGGTATTTTATCGGCAATTGAGGCTGTCGTAGAGTCTAGTGATGAGGAGTTTAATGCGATAGCTAGAGCTGAGATGATGGGTATGATAGGTAATATGATGGTGGCTATGTATATGCTAGGTACAATAAATCAGCGTATCCTAGTAGAAATAAGTAATAAAGCACCATCATGTATAGATACTGCGTATGAGGAGTTCAATAAGGAGCATAAGAAGATGGGTATCCTAGAGATGGTTAATCTTATGAGGAGCCCAGAGTTCGCTGCTGTGTTAAGAGCTATGCACAGAATGTTGTCGTGTATGAAGAAGTAAGTCTCTACTCCTCTTTTTTCTCCCCCAGAATACTCTATACACTTATAGAGTCTATTTTCTCAGTATATGTAAAGTAGGTTTATTTACTAGCTAGTTTTGAAGATTTGTTGTGGATTAGCTGGTGGATAGGTAAAGTTGGCTATAGATTACGCTAGGGTGTTTGAGAGAGAGTTCTCGGTTATTGCTAGAGAAGCTGCATGTGCTGGTATAGGTTTCCACCTACTCTCATACTATGTTGAAGATAGTGGACATGATGCTTCAGTCTCGCTAGAATGTAGAGGTGAGGGTAGGTATAGAGTTGTAGTACTCGATAGTGATCCTAGGGGTTGCGATGAAGACTCGATAGTACATGCTGTAAATGCATTACCAGGTATACTATCTTCTAGGCTACTAGATGTTGAAGTAGACTGTAGTTATGCTAGTGATAGCGTAGGGCATCGATACTCGTTACACAATATACCTATAGTTATAATGCGTAGAGTACTCGATAAAGAGAGCTTTCTACGGGAAATCGCTTATGGAGCTAGAGAGTTATTCTTCTTAATAGGATGGAATGGCCAGATAGCCTACGGTCTCGGCGGAGAGAATAGCGTTATTATCCCACTAGTAAGTGGGCCTCTTTTCATCCATACGCATCCAAGCGAGAACTGCTACCCCTCATACCAAGACGTAAGATCCATGTCTGAGTTTTTCGCTAGTGGTGGTCTAGTAGAAATGATTGTTTCTAGGAGGTGTACTTCTATAGCTAGATTAGTAGAGCCATTCTTAGAAGAGGATTACTGGGCTTTACAAGAGATATCAAACTGTATGAGAAAGCGCCAGAGAGACTACTACGGCTACTACTCCTGTATCGAGAAGATGAAGAAGCTGAAGAGTGTTGTTTTCGAGGTAGTGTAGTATCTAAGAGTCTACTGTTGTTTTAGTAGAGTAGTTACATGTCGTAGTAGATCCCATCCATGCTCTATAACTGTACCCTTCTCGTAGCAATAGCTTTCACTGAAGACTATTCTCTCCCCGAAGCCTCTCCACGAGAGCATCCACGGCACAGGATCACCTGTATGTGCTCTCACATTACATGGTGTAGCATGATCTGATGTAACTAGTACCGCTGTTTCCTCTAGATCTATTTTTTCGAGGAGCGGTTGTACGAAGTACTTATCTATTAGCTCTATGCTTTTCTTCTTAGCTTTACAGTCCCCATCATGACCTGGTTCATCGGGTCCCTTTAGGTGGACGTAGACTAGACTATTTCTATCTCTTAGGGCATCTAGAACAGCTCTTAGCCTTACTGGTAGTTCTCTAGGCATATCTCCTCTTGGAGGAGGTACAGGGTATATCTTCATACCTGCTGCTCTAGCAATACCTACTTCTACCGGCATTTCTACTATCGCGGCTACGGGGGATAAACCAGTTATAGAGGATATAGGTGGTAGTCTGGGCTTAGTAGAGCCTGCGTCTCGTAGTAGTATAGCGTTAGCTTGTAGGAGGCCTTTCCTCTTACGCTCCATGTTTATGGGGTGGTTAGATAGCACTTCTAGTACTCTCTTTGTGAATTCATCTACTAGGTTACAAGTTATCCTAGACTCAGTAGCGTCGTCTAGTGGTCTACACTTAGGTAGGTAGGGGTTATACTCTCTAACAGCTACTGATACACTTCCCACTCTTCTATACGCTGGATCTATGTTGTCTACATTTGGGCTTAGTTTATACCTCCTACTACCAATAACTACTACTGCTCTATGACCGACTGTGTGTTTTACTCTTACGTATCCGTGCTCTCCGAGCTCCATACCGTCTATAGCTTCTGCAAGCTCTTCTGCTTCCCAGTCCTCGAGGCTACGGGCGACTCTTCTATCTATTATTAGTTTTGTATGTGGATCGACGGTTGCAAAATTTGCTCTAAATACGACTTCGTGCTCCTCGTCTATCTCTATACCAGCACCTAGTGCTTCTAGCGGGCCTCTCCCTGTGTAGTACTTATTAGGGTCGTAGCCTAGTAATGCAAGTGTTGCAGTATCACTTTCTGGTGCCTTCCCCCTACCTATGGGGAAGTGTACCCCGCATACAGCATGGCTAGCTAGCTTGTCTAAGCCTGGTGTCTCTGCTGCAGATAAGGGGGTCTCTGGGCTCTTTGGGTCATCAGATGCTCCATCTAGTACTATAACGAGGAGGTTTGTAGGGCTAGGCAATACTGTATCGCCTTGTATGACACG
>Ga0256839_1005369_pt1 | contig 11887 bp, 15 predicted proteins | sample 354166metaG_FD_185968 | JGI IMG/M metagenome (GOLD analysis project Ga0256839, IMG submission 185968) | Hydrothermal vent microbial communities from Mid Atlantic Ridge, Atlantic Ocean - 354-166 | ecosystem: Environmental > Aquatic > Marine > Hydrothermal vents | place: Atlantic Ocean: Mid...
TAGAACTAAAAAGACAACCCACCCATGCAGGAGAAGTACTTAGAGAAGAGTTTTTAGTCCCCTTTGGGCTTACACAAAGTGGACTTGCCAAGTCTCTGCATACTTCTTTTCGTGCTATCAATGAACTGGTAAACGAAAAAAGAGGTATCACTACTGAGATGGCTTTGAAACTTGCTAAGTATTTTGGGACTTCACCGCAGCTATGGCTAAACCTACAAAACCAGTATGACCTTTATAAGGTCTCACAAAAAAAGAAAGACATATTAGATGTTGTAGAAGTAGGACATTTTAACGTAGCATGAAAACCATCCAAAAAACCATTACTCTTCAAGCACAACCAAGAGGTTTTCACCTCATAGATGATGAGATACAAAATGCTCTAAGAAGTGACTTAGCAGACATACATGCTGGTACACTTCACATTTTTCTTAAGCATACTTCTGCTTCTTTGGCTCTAGGCGAGAACTATGAAAAGAGGTACGAGATGACCTAGAGAGTTTTTTTAACGATGTGGTAGATGAAGACAAACCGTACTATACACATACCTACGAAGGCAAAGATGATATGCCTGCACATATAAAGTCTGTCATCATCGGTGCATCTGTGAGCGTACCCATAACAGACGGTAGACTAAACCTTGGTACATGGCAGGGTATCTACCTCAATGAACATAGAGAGCATGCATCTTCTAGGGAAGTGGTACTTACCATTATGGGTGAATAGATGGATAAATAGAGTATTGGTAAACATTAAATAACACATATATATTCTACATTAAAGCTCAGAATATATCAACTTTTTTAATGGCTCATAGCCAAATGTTTGTAAGGGTTTTCCATTTACGAAATATGAAGGTGTCTTAGAGGCACCCACTGCTTTTGCATCTGCTAGGTCTTGTGCTATGAGTTTGTCTAGTGTTGGGTCTTTCATATCTGTGGCTAGTTTGTCCATGTCGATGCCAAGCTTTGGTAAATACTCCATAAGTTTTTGAGGGTTAGGATGATGATGGCTTGCCCAGTAGCGTTGTGTAGCAAACATCATTTCGAGTGTCTCTATAAATCTACCTTGCATTCTTGCAGATTCTAGTATCTTGACTGCAACATCTGAGCCTTCATGAAAAGTGGCATAACGTAAGGTGAGGCGTATTTTTCCTTCATTTTTCATCATGATGTCTTTTACGAAGGGGTGGAAAAGAGCACAGGTCTCACAAGCAGGATCCATAAACTCAACTATGTGTACCTTTGCATCTTTAGGCCCTATGCTCCACGAATAGGGTCTTTCAAAAAGTTCACTTTTATTTTGGGCCATTTGTGTTAGGGCTTGTGTTTGTTGATTTTTATACATATAGCCTGCTATAGCAAATAGGGCAATGAGACCTAGTGTAGTGAAGATGATGATTTTTTTCTGATTCATGTTAACCTCTCTTTTTAATGATGTACAGTAAAACTGAAAGGAGTGAAAATGCAAGGAGCGAAAGCATGGGAATGGTAATGAAACCAAAGACATCCATATACTTAGCTGAACAAGGTACACCTTGCGAGCAAGGACTTGCACTCTCAGGGATGATGTTGTACTGTAATAAATTATGATACACAGCAAATAGCCAGCCAAACCCTATAAATGGAGTGGCATACCTAAGTACTGTTTTGTCATAAGGAAACATCCCTACTAAGAGTATGATAGCCAATGGATACATGAATATGCGCTGGTACCAGCATAAAGTACATGGAGGAAAAGACATGACATCACTGAGGAAGAGACTCCCTAATGTTGCTATGGATGCTACAATCCACGCAAAAAATAGAAGTATCCATGTTGAGTTTGTTTTATTTGTTTGTGACATTGTTCACCCTTTGATTTACTTCTTTAGTTTTGTTATAAAAGTATATTGGTATTTTGTTAATAGGTACTTATTTAACATTATCGACACCTTTAATAAGCCTAAACCTAAGAGTCAATTGATATCTTACACAATTTTTTAATTAGTGAAGTACATAGTAAAAAGTTATAATTTTGTTATATATTTGTGTTATTTTTATAGACTATGGTAGGAGGTAAATAATGAAATATACATTTGATAGTAGCTGGAAAGAGTGGATACACCATAACATACGTCAAGGATGTGACAAGGAGGGGATGGTGAAAATACTGCTTAAAAATGACTTTTACCCAGAGTTAATACTCAATGAAATGAAGTACCAACCAAGTTCCATTGAAGTGTTAAATGCTATTCGTGAAAAAACGGATACACAACTTTTCAAACCCTCTTTTCTAGATCAAGGGTCTTTCCATTATGATTTTCTTTCAGAACCAAAATCGAACACAAACATCAACAATGATATGGGTACTTTGGATGATGTATCATTACCTTTTGCAAAAAGGATAGAAACAGACAAGGTACACATGTATGTCATAGATGACTTTTTGACAAATAAAGAGTGTGACAAAGTTGTAGCTCGTATACGAAAAAAATGTCGCCCCTCTACCATTACAAATTCTTCAGAGAGTGATACATCGTTTCGTACAAGTAAGACTTGTGACTTGAGCTATGTATCGGATGGTTTTATAGATGATTTAGATAGACGTATCTCAGATTATATGGGGTATGAAGTAGAAAGAGCAGAAGGTATACAAGGACAGTACTATCAGGAAGGTGACCAGTTTAAAACACATACTGACTATTTTGAACCTGATACACAAGAATATAAGGATTTTGCAAACCAAATGGGGCAACGTACCTGGACCTTTATGATTTACCTCAATGATGTTCCTGAAGGTGGTCACACAGAGTTTACTAAATTAGGGTTGAAGTTTAGACCCAAGAAGGGTCAAGCGGTAACTTGGAACAGTATAGATGAAAAGGGTGAGGTAAATCCAAATACTTTGCACTGGGCCAAGCCCATACTCAAAGGTGAAAAGTTTGTTATCACAAAATGGTTCCGAACACAAGGAAGTCTAATAAACCCTTTTATACCATATCTACATAACAAAATACCTGCTTTGACAAATACTGGGTTTAAGAAAATAAAACTACCCGATAGACTCTATGCAAAGATACATCAATTTTATGAAAATAACAGAGTCTATGCAGTCACAGAGAGTGATGCTGCCATAGGAACTTTTATACACACAAAAGAGAAGCATGCTCCAAGTAAAATGGTAGAACTCAGTGATACTCTACGCAGAGATATTTTTGGAACTGTTAATCCAATGCTTGAAGACTGGTGTGGTCATAAACTAAAAAACACAGCTGTGTATGGGATACGAGAATACCAAGAGGGTGCTACTTTAGATATGCATGTAGACCGTTACGAAACCCATGTATTAAGTATGATTATTAATGTAGAACAAGAGGTAAATGAAGAGTGGCCTCTTTATGTGTATGACCATTTTTATCGTTTACATAAAATCATATTGGCTCCAGGTGAAGTAGTGTTTTATGAGTCAGCCAAAATAGCCCATGGAAGACCAGAAGCACTTAAAGGTAAACGTTATGCCAATATCTTTGCACATACCATGCCCATAAACTGGGAAGAGAGAGCATCAGGATTTGGCAAAGTATTGGAAACTGGAAGATTACAACAGAAAATGAAATTTATAGTTTAAGTATGATTTTTGTGTTTACCTTGTTAACGTATAATATTCGAAAGGATGAGCATGAGTAAAGAAAACCTACTACGGATTACGCTCTTTGTCTCTGTACTTACGTTCAACCAAGTAGCTGCAGAAACATTTACATTACAAAAATTGAGTCAAATCCATAAAGCAAAGAGTGTAAAATTAAGTATCGCTAAGATTTTACACAACAGAGGTCTAGATGCAGATGCTGCTGAAGCATTGTCTGATGAGGTAATTTTAGATGAAATAGTATTTTCCGAAATGTTGGAAAATTTATTGAATGGATGTACATATGTGAAGGAAGAAGAAGTATACGCATATTTGAGTAGAGAGGTACTGTTTAGAAAAACCGTAAGGTTAGAGAGTTATGATTATCTTTTAGCGATGGTCTCTTCTATCATAAAAAGACCTCTAGACAAACAGACTCTCTCAAAGCTTCAGATGGTTGCAAGTGATAATAAGCTTTTAGATACGCGTTTGGTTTGATTTACAATCCATTAATACAATAATAATATACTAATATCTTATATCAAAAAATAAAAGGAAAACTACAATGATTAAAAAACTAACACTCGCTACCATAGCAACAGCAGCGACAATGGCACTACTCTTTATACCTGCACAAGCAGCAGATGGAATGAAATGTCAAGCAGGTAAATGTGGAGCAGCGATGACGCAAAAAGTAAAACTTAAGTCAGACTGCAAAGCTCCAAGCTGCAATAAAAGTAAGTCTTGTAAAAAAGGAAAATCTTGTAAAAAAATGAAAAAATATGGTTCTCCACTACTTGTGAACCTTCCTTCACCTATGAGAATGCTTGTAAAAATGGAAAACGACCCAAAACTTGCACTTACAGACGAACAAAAAACAAAACTTGCATCACAACGTAAAGTGATGATGCCAAAGATGACGAAACTTAAAGAAGATATAAAAGTAGCAAGTAAAGCCATCAAAGAAGCATGTAAAAAGAATACCCCTGCACAAGCACAAAAAGCAAATATAGAAAAACTTGCTATTTTAAAAGCAGAGGCTACGATGACAAAGCTTACATGTATAGAAGGCGTGAAGTCCGTACTTAGCAAAGAACAATTAGCGTACATGAAAGAACTAAGAAAAATGTATAAAGCTAAAAAAGGCAAAATGAACGCTATGATGCAAAATAAAATGGGTGAAATGAAAAAAGAGATGAAATGCCAAACTGCTAAATGTGGTACAGCAGAAAAATGTAAAAGTAAATAAAACTTTAACACTATGAGGGGTATGGTTTATACCATATTCACATACGTCTTTCCTCTTTCTCTGTTCCCTTGTAAAAACTCTCCCATACTTTAGAAACTTTAAGCATTACTTCCTATAATTAAACTATAACAGTTCTATAAAAAAGGAAAAAAATGCAAGATCATGTAGTGAATTATTTAGATAGAGCTATGACGCAAGTAAGAGATTTGGGTCTTGTACCTGAAAAGACACAAGAAGCACCTATACTCGCACTTATTGACAAAATATCAGATATTGATGAGACAAAAAGTATAGCAATTGCAAGAACACTTTCCCAAGCATCAGCGTTTAATGACATTGTGCGTAATGAAGTCTCTCAGATGAAAATAGGGGAACGTTACAGAGAAATTACCAATGGGTTTAACTCTATACGTGATGATGCAAAGCGAATGGTAGAGCAAGTAGAAGATGGAAAAATAGACACCTTTGAACGTATAGGAAATATATGGATGAAAGCCACACGAGGTGATATAGCAGAACGTTTTGATAAAATAAAACAAATCTACTTGGAAGTCTCAAGTGATTCAAAAGACCAAATAGACAGAGAACATACGATACTTAATGCGTATCAAGACTTTAGAGGGGCCATTAAAGAGTCTGAAATTCTTTCTTTAGACATACTCAAAGAGGCGGAAGCCCAGTGGAATGCTACAAAAGCGAAACTAGAGCATGCTGCTGAGACTATAGAAAAATATACAGGTGAAGACTTGGCAGAGCGTGCCAAACTTGAGCTTGCACGTGATGAGAAACTAAGAGCTTTACAAGACGCTGAAGAGCGTTACCAAATAGCCAAAGATTTAGCAGATAATTTGGGAATAAACTACAATACCTCTGAGGTCATCATGGCAAGACTCATGCAAACTTCAGCCATAAAAAAACGTGTATATCAGCAAGCGGTGACCTTTTTTGGTACAAATGAAACTGTTTTGACTGCATTAAGTGCTTCTTTTACAGGGCTTTTTGGTTTACATGAAAGTACAGAGTCGCTTGAAGCTATGAAAGAAGGTGTTTCTAAAAGTCTTGAAGACTTAGCTGATATAGGTGGAAAAGTACAAGATGCAGCTGTAAAAGCAGGGTATGGACCAACTATACGTGCAGATGCTGTAAAAAAACTGGTAGATTCTGTGGTGAACTTCCAAGAGCGTACAGTAGAGATGATAGATGAAATGCGTACACTTTCTGACCAAAATAGTGATGAGATACGCCACGCAGTAGAAGAAGGGAAACAACGTTTAACACGTATCATTAACCGTGGTGAATCACTGGCACTTCCATATAAAGTATAGTAAATGCCTGCACAAAAGAGGATACCTTTAGAAGATTTAATGGTAGCAATGGATGTTGTAGATACCCTACGACATCGTGAAATAATGGTAGACCGTGAACTTGGTGCAGTTGAACGTAGAGAGAAACTTGTAGAAAAACTACGTGAGATTTATGCTTCACAAGGTATAAAAGTAACAGATGAAATGCTTGAAGTTGGGGTACGTGCATTAGAAGAAGAACGTTTTGTTTTCACACCTGCTCCAGACACATTTTCTACATGGTTGGCAACACTTTATGTGAAACGTGATAGATGGTTAAAACCATTGCTAACAATTTTAGGTGTTTTTGTTGCAGCGGGAACTTTTTACTATGTGACATCTGTACGTCCTGTGCAAGTGGAAAAAGCAAACCTTCCTGTGGAAATAAAAAAAACATATGTAGAACTAGTCAATAAAAGCGCAGATAACAAAGCAACAAACATAGCAAATACTCTGCATGATGAAGCAAAAAATGCGCTAGAAAATGATGATATCACGTTAGCAAAAGAGAAACTAGAGGCACTCACAGCACTCTTGCAAAACCTCAAACAAAGTTACACTGTACAAATAGTACAAGGTGCAGGAAAACGTTCTGGTATATGGCGTGTCCCTCCTGGGAGTAGCTATGGTAAAAACTATTATATTATAGTTGAAGCTGTGAATGTCCAAGGGAAAAATGTACATGTGCAAATGCGAAATGAAGAAAACGATGAAATTGCTTCTGTGAATGAGTGGGGTATTCGTGTTGATGAAGAGACATTCAATCGTGTTGCAAAAGATAAAGCAGATGATGGGATTATTCAAGATAGGGTAGTGGGAGTGAAAAATACTGGGTATCTTTTGCCTTTGTATACTGTGTCCACCACAGGTGCGAGTATAACAAAATGGTAAGGAAAGTATGATGGTAAAAGGCATAAATACCTTAGAAGATATAGACGGTGTACTCCATACTGTAAGAAATGAAATAAGCAGAATAGATAAAGAGATAGATAGACTTTTTGAACATTCTCAAGAAAACAAACAGCGTCAGTCTCAAACTACAGAAGCACTTGCAAAGATTTATTTTACTGAGATTGAAAACAAAGATGTGAGTAAAAGGTCTGAGCGTAATATGAGCAAAGATGTACATGATTTACTTGAAAAACGTGCTAAAGTGTATAAGCTGTTATTAGAAGATATAGATGCAAATAATGTGACACTGACCTCACTCGAATCACAAAGAATGCAGAAGCATAAACTACTAGATGAAGCTGCAAGAAATGTGATAGAAAGAGAGCATGAAATACAGGCTATTCTTGAGAAAGATAAGGACTATCAAACGCAACTTGAAATCACTAGAAATAGTAAAAAAATAGCTAATGAATCAGAAGAAAAAGCTGTTGAAGCAGAACAAACACGTATAGAAAAAGGACACCCTTATGAAGAGGATATCTTTTTTTCTTATTTGTGGGATACAAAATATGGTACTTCAGAATATAAAGGTAAAACCTTCACCAAAATGTTAGATTCTTGGGTTGCATCATTGAGTGAGTATGAAAAATATAGAGTCAATTACTGGACATTACTAGAAATACCCAAACGTCTACGGATACATGCAGATGAAGAAAAAGAAGCTTATAATGATGCGCTTAAACAACTTTCTCAGATAGAGCACAAACAAGCAGAGAAAATGGAATTAGGTATTTTACAAGAAAAAGAACAAAATAAACAAGAAGATGTGGACAAGATAGATGATGAAATAGTAGCTTTAGAAAAGATACTTGAGTCACTAATAGATGAACGCCAAAAACATTTAGAAGATAGAGATAGTATTGCACAAGAGATTATCGCCAAGATAAATGATTTGCTTCTTCAGATGAGTTTACCACAACTAGACACGCTTGTAAAACAGACAGTTAACACAGATGATGATAGACTAGTTGAAGAGCTGAATATACTAAAAGATTTGGCTATTACAATGCAAAGTGATATAGATAAACATAGAAAACTTTATGATGCAAAGATACAACAATTACATGAAGTTGAAAGTTTAAGAGTAAAGTTTAAAAGTAGCCGTTATGATGATATACGTTCAGGGTTTGATAATGGTAGAGTGATAGAAGATATGCTTGGTGGATTACTAGGTAGTTTGGCTCAAAGTAATATACTTTGGGATACACTACGAAGAAGCCAAAGGCATGTAGACACAGGTTCTTGGCCAGACTTTGGGAGTGGTGGCTTTTCTTCAGGTTCTAATGCACCTTGGCATTTTCCTAAAAGTAGAGATGGGGGGAGTATTTTTAACTTACCAGATATGGGTGGGTTTTCTTCACGAAATACCTTAGATGATTTTTCGACAGGGGGAGGATTTTAGATGAAAAAACTGCATTATTTGTCTTATATGGACGCTTATAATTTAGCTTTAGACAAAGCACCTATGCAAACTACAACAGAAATAATACTTATAGATAAAGCTTTAGATAAAGTTTTGGCTGAAGATATTATAGTCGTAAAAAACCTTCCTTCTTTTGACAACTCTGCTATGGATGGTTTTGCTTTTAAGTATGAAGAACGAGGACAAAAACTTCGTGTTTCTGCGACTATCTTTGCAGGAGACAAACCTAAAGCCTTGCTCGAAAAAGCAAGCTGTTATAAAATAATGACAGGTGCACAAGTACCAAGTGATGCTGATACTGTTGTCCCCATAGAAGATTGTACAGAGGTCAATGAAGAAAGCGTGACTATACCTAAAGATATAAAAAAAGGCAATGCTTTTAGGTCTAAAGGTGAAGAACAAAAGGTAGGTAATGTCTTATTTATTGCGGGGGACCGTATTACTCCTGCACATGTAGCACTACTTTCAGCTCAAGGCATCATGGCTGTAAAAGTGTATAAGTCTTTACAAATAGCCGTTGTTTCTACAGGAGATGAGATAAAAGAACCATGGCAAAGTGCAAGTGAAAATGAGATTTATAATGCCAATGCCTTTGCTATTACCTCACAGTTAGAAAAGTATGGATTTACTGCAAGGTATGCAGGTGCTATACCTGATAACCTTGAAAAAAGTGTCTCATTTATAGAGACATTAAAGCACTATGATGTCATCATTACCACTGGAGGCATTAGCATGGGAGATGCTGATTTCTTGGAAGAGGCCTTTATAAGTAATGGTCTTGAAGCTCTATTTCATGGTATAGATGTTAAGCCAGGGAGACCAACCATGATGGGAATGATGGGTAGTACTTTTGTCATGGCAATGCCGGGTAATCCTCTGACTGCCATGGTCAATATCTTTTTACTTTCCCTTCCAATACTTTCAAAGATGCAAGGCAATAGTGCATATCATCATACGTTTATTTATGCAAAAAATACCAAAACTTTTAAAGTAAGAGCAGGTAGAGCCAATGTCGTTTTGGGTGCACTCATAGAGGGAGAATTTCATGTCACTAGAAATAACAAATACGGCTCAGGTATGCTGACACCTATAGTAGAAAGTAACGCTTTAGTAGTACTTGACGACAGTATTTCATTAGTCGAAGAGGGTGATGTGATGAAGGTTGTCTTATTTGACACTGTACCAAGTGCACAAAATAATAAGACTATAAATTGATGATTAAAAAAAGTGTTTCATTATGAGTTATCTTATCGCTAAAGTTATGGCTATACAAAACTGTGATAGTTTGCATCATGTTACATTTGACTGTGAGGGACATATACTAGGTATGATGGGTTTAGAATTACCAAAAGGTATAGATGTAGGTAAAAAAGTAAAGTTAGTTATAAAAGCTACCCATGTAACACTTGCTAAAGAGTTTACTGGACTTTTAAGTTATACCAATAAACTCCCTGTGATGATAGATAGCATTAACAACGGCACGTTACTGAGTAGTATTACTTTGAAGTTTTCTGATGCCTTTCCTCAGACATATATAGAATCAATCATACCTCGTACCGCTTCTGAGACTATGTCACTAAAGGTGGGGGATAAAATAAGTGCTTTGATTAAAGCCAGTGAAATAGCCATTTGTGAGGTGATGGATGATTGAAATTTTACAAAATTTAGACATGACACCTTTTATACTTTCTTTTAAACTGGCACTACTTACTACCTCCATACTTTTGGTTATTAGTATTCCTTTGGCATGGTACCTTTCTCAAACCCAGTCAAAAATGAAACCATTTCTTGAAGCCATAACAGCGCTACCTTTGGTACTGCCACCTTCTGTTTTGGGATTTTATATTTTAGTAGTACTCTCTAGTAACTCATTTGTAGGAGCATTTTTTGAAGAGATGTTTGACATAAAACTTATTTTTAATTTTACAGGATTAGTGGTAGCTTCTTGTATTTACTCTTTGCCTTTTATGGTACAACCTCTTCAAGGAGGATTTGAAAGCTTACATAAAAATATACTTGAAGCCTCTTATATAGCGGGAAAAGGGAAAATAGAAACCATATTTAGAGTAGCATTGCCTAACATAAAACCTGCGTTACTTACAGGGCTTATTATCACTTTTGCCCATACAGTAGGGGAGTTTGGTGTTATTTTGATGATTGGGGGAAGTATTCCTGGGGAGACTAAAGTAGCTTCTATCGCTATCTATGAAATGGTCGAAATCATGGACTACACTGCGGCACATATCTATAGTGCTATTATGGTACTGATGAGTTTTTTAGTTTTGCTTTCTGTCTATATATTTAATGCTAAACAAGCGATTAAAATAGGTAAATATCACGTATGATAGAAATAGATATACATAAAAAACTACATGGTGCTGAGGGTGAAATGCTTTTACAGATAAATTCAACAATAGAGAAAGGGTCTTTTACTGCTCTTTCTGGTGTGAGTGGTTCTGGGAAAACAACCTTTTTACGTATACTGGCAGGACTTGAAAAAGCAGAAGGAGAGATTAGGGTAGATGGTGAGATATGGCTTGACTCGGCCTATGTGAAGCCTACACAGCAACGCAAGATAGGATTTGTATTTCAAAACTATGCACTTTTCCCAAATATGACCATAGAAGAGCATCTTCTTTTTGTCAACAAAGATAAAACACTAGCCAAAGAACTTTTAGATATTACTCAACTAAGTGCTTTAGCAAACAGACTTCCTGCTAGGCTTAGTGGAGGGCAACAACAAAGAGTGAATCTTTGTAGAGCTATGATGAACCAGCCTACATTATTACTTATGGATGAGCCTTTATCTGCACTAGATAATACCATGAGAACAAAACTTCAAAATGAAATACTAACATTACATAAACGTTTTGGCACAACGACTATTATGGTAAGCCATGATCCTAGTGAAATATACAATATGGCAGAACGTGTCATATTGTTAGACTCAGGTAAAGTGATAGAAGATGGTTCTCCTAAAGAGGTGCTTCTTAAAACAAGTGGTAGTGCCAAATTTTCTTTTGAAGGTAAACTTATTGATATCGTACAAGTAGATGTTGTGTATATTGCCATCATTGCTATAGGACAACAACTCACAGAAATTGTCGTAAGTCACGATGAAATAAAGCATTTAACTATAGGGCAAATGGTTAATATAAGCACTAAGGCATTTAGTCCATTAATTAAACTAAACTAACTTAATGGCTAATATACTTATTAAGTTGCATTGGTTAACATAATATAAATTCTATCAAAAAAAGATATCCTTCCATTAGATTATACTTTATACAAGTAAATCTATTTTAAGACAATGAA
>Ga0256839_1005370_pt1 | contig 11887 bp, 13 predicted proteins | sample 354166metaG_FD_185968 | JGI IMG/M metagenome (GOLD analysis project Ga0256839, IMG submission 185968) | Hydrothermal vent microbial communities from Mid Atlantic Ridge, Atlantic Ocean - 354-166 | ecosystem: Environmental > Aquatic > Marine > Hydrothermal vents | place: Atlantic Ocean: Mid...
GGTACTTTTCTTTGACAGGCTCAGACAGGCATTTAAAAAATTCAGGGTAAAGGTTGACGGTCACGAAATCAAGCTCACCGTGTCAATCGGTGTAAATATTTCCCCCGAAAGGGTAAGAACAATTGAAGAAGCAATTGAAAAAGCGGACAGAGCCCTTTACAGGGCTAAAAGGGACGGAAAGGACAGGGTCAGAGCATACAGTGAGAAGGCTGAGGGCTTAAGAAAAAGGCTCTCGGTCTCGGAAATCATGAAAGCCCTTGAGGAGGAAAGGCTCGTTTGCTATTACCAGCCTATTATGAGCCTTGAAAGGGATAAGGTCTCCCACTACGAGGCTCTGGCTAGAATGATGACATCTGAGGGTGATATGCTGACACCGGTCCAATTCCTTGACCAGATCAAGGATACATTCGCCTATACGAAGATGGTCAAGATGGTCGTGGAAATAAACAGGAAATTTTTAGAGGACAATCCCCACCTTCAGGTCAGCATAAACCTCATCCCGACGGACCTTCTTGACAGGAGCGTTATTAAGCTTCTTCAAAGCCTACCCCAGAAAATACGGGAGAGGATGATTCTTGAAATTACGGAGGTTGAAGGAATACCCTCCTTTGAAAGGGTCAAGAAGGCTATAACGAGGCTTAGAAAGCTGGGCTTCAGCGTCGGAATTGATGACTTCGGAGCGGGATATTCAAACCTTATTAACCTCACCCAGCTTCAAATTGATTTTCTTAAGATTGACGGAACGATAATTAAGGAAATCCACAAAAACAAAACCTCCTACCTTCTAACTAAGATGGTCAACGAGTTTTGCATGGAAATGGGGATAAAGGTGATTGCGGAGTATGTGGAAAATGAAAAAGTCCTTGCAAGCCTTCAGGACATAGGCGTTGAGTTCGGTCAGGGCTATCTTCTGGGAAAACCCGTTCCACCCGGCGAAGTTCACTCTGCTACAATATAGAGCCGATGGCTGCAGGACCGCCTCCCGGAAGCGAAACCGCCGTTGATATTCACACCCTCTTTCTACACATCGCCATAATCCTTATCTCCGCAAAGATCTTTGGGATGCTATTTAAGAGAATCGGCATACCTCCGGTTCTGGGGGAGGTGACTGCGGGAATTATACTCGGGCAGAGCGTTCTCGGCTTTATTCCCCTGAGCGAAGCCATAAAGGTTCTTGCAGAGCTCGGAGTAATACTTCTCCTCTTTGAAGTGGGACTTGAAGCAGATATCCACATGCTGGTCAGGGTGGGGCTGTGGTCCACACTGGTTGCCCTCGTGGGTGCTGTGGTTCCCTTCGCAGGAGGATTCGTAGTCTCATACTACATATTTGACATGCCGATGATCAGCGCCCTCTTTATAGGCGGGGCTCTCACAGCAACAAGCATAGGAATAACTGTTCGGGTTTTAACGGACCTGGGAAAGTACAAATCAAGGTTTGCCCAGATAGTGCTCGGTGCTGCGGTTCTTGATGATATTCTGGGTGTAGTTGCTCTCGCAGCACTCTATGAGTTTTCTAAGACTAAGGAGGTCAACCTTGATGCCACGGGCAAGCTGATAATCCATATTGCTGTCTTCTTCATAGTGGCTCCGTTTATTGCGAGGCTCGTTGCTAAAATCTTCTCATACATTGTCAACAAACTCGGTGACCTTGAGGTTATTCCCGCTACAATACTTGCCCTCGTCCTTTTCACTGGAAATGTAGCCCACAGGGTCGGATCGCCGGAGATACTCGGCGCATTTACCGCGGGTCTTGCACTTTCAAGGAGGTTTGTCCTTCCCTTTGCCGCATTCCTGCATCTTGATCACAAAATCATTCACAAGGTAGAGGAGGGTATCGGTCCGCTCGTCTGGGTCATTGCTCCGATATTTTTCGTCTCGGTGGGTCTTGCATTGAACCTGAAGGCTATTGACTTTACTTCCCTTGAGTTCTGGCTCCTTTCACTAAGCTTAATCGCCGTTGCAATATTCGGAAAGGTTATCTCTGGCTTCGTGGTGCCGGGTACTTTGAGAGACAGGCTAAATATAGGATTTTCAATGATGCCCCGGGGAGAAGTGGGCCTGATTTTTGCCGAGTTCGGAAGGAGCTTCAACGCCATTGATGCGGTGGGTTATGCAGTTGTCGTGTTTGTGGTCGCCGTTACGACCCTTCTTGCACCCATTCTTCTGAAGTTCAGCGTGAGATGAAAACATAGAGGTGAAGGCTGAGCAGTGATATAAGTGTTGATACGAAAGCTACAGGAGCACCGTACTTCATAAAGGTCATAAAGGATATGTGGTAGCCTTCCTTTTCCGCAAAAGCAACAGCAACGATGTTTGCAGATGCACCTATAAGGGTGAAGTTGCCTCCGAGGCACGCTCCCAAAGAAAGAGCCCACCAGAGGTAATCAAGACCGCTCCCGGCTCCCGCTATGTCCGTTAAAACGTAAGCCATTGACATCGTAAAGGGAATGTTGTCAACAAAGCCCGAAATAACCGCGGAAAATGTTCCTATAATCCAGATCCCTTTGTAGGGATCGCTTCCAATGAATCCTATGAGAGATTGGGCGAGCTTTGACAAAACACCGGTGTGCTCGAGGGATCCAACCACTATAAAAAGACCGATAAAAAAGAGAAGGGTTGTCCACTCAACCTTTTCAAGGATCTGAGCGGGTGAAAGGGCGGACCAAAACATCAAAATCGTTGATGTGAAGAGGGCAATAATTCCCGGTTCAATGTATAGGCTGTGGCCGGCAACGAAGAGGAGTATTGTTGCAAAGAAGACTATCAATCCCTTCTTCATCAAAGGACGATCAACCTCACACACAATAACATCCCTAAGGTCAGAAATGTTCGCTTTAACCTGTGATGCCTTGAGTACTCCCGACCACCTGAGGTAAAGAAGGTTTAAACCGACCCCGGCAACAAATCCGGCAAGGGCATGGGGTGCAACATAAACCAAAAAGTCATTAAAAGACTTATGGGCAATGCTTCCGATAATTATATTGGGGGGATCCCCTATAAGAGTTGTGGTGCCCCCTATATTTGAAGCAAGAACGAGAGCCACAACAAAGGGAACAGTAGGCAACTCAAGGACCTTCGCTATTCTTATGATTATTGGAGTCATGAAGAGTATCGTTGTAACATTGTCAAGAAATGCGGAGAAAAAGGCGGTTGCGGTTGTAAAGGTCATCATTAACTTAACGGGGTTTGATCCTGTGCGGACGAGAATTTTATAGGCAACGAGGTTGAAAAAACCGCTGTGGGCAAGGACAGTGACTATGTTCATCATTCCAAACAGCAAAAAAATCGTGTTGTAATCAATTGAAGACCATGCTACGCTCGGGGGCATCACGCCGAGAACCATAATGGTTGCGGCGCCGATGAGAGCGGCGATGGTCCGGTGAAAAAGCTTCTCAAAGATGATCATCACATAGACGATCACGAATATTCCTATTGAAAGCTCCTGAAGGTACTGCTGACTGAGGTGTATGTTAAGAGCCTTCAGAAGTCCCGTAAATTCTTCGGGCTCTCCTGTCATCGGATTTTTCTAATATTATAAACCATTGATGAAAGTAGAACTGTTTGATTACGATCTCCCCGAGGAATTAATTGCTAAGTATCCTGTTATTCCCCGCCATGATGCAAGGCTTATGGTCCTTGAAAGAGCAAGCGGAAAAATAATCCATGACACCTTCTGGAATATTGATAAGTACCTTCAGCGGGGTGACCTTCTCGTGTTTAACGATACCCGTGTTCTTCCCGCAAGGCTGATCGGGAGGAAGCCAACCGGAGGAAAAGTTGAGGTGCTTCTCACAGATTACGAAAGGGAGGATACATGGAGGGCTCTTATTGGCGGTAAGAAGATTAAGGAGGGAACCGAAATCAGAATTGCGGATGACTTCAGTATAAAGGTAATTGCCCATGTAAAGGAATCCCTGTTCACGGTGAAGCTAATGGGAAGGGAGCCTCTTGCTCTCCTTGACAAATACGGCAGAATTCCAATTCCACCTTACCTAAAAAGGGAAGAGGAGGAAATTGACAGGAAGTACTATCAGACGGTTTTCGCAAGGGAAGGGGGAGCGGTTGCGGCACCCACCGCTTCCCTACACTTTTCTGAGGAACTGCTTGAAAAACTGAGATCTAAAGGAATAGGAATCGGATTCATCACCCTTCATGTTTCCTACGGGACCTTCAAGCCGATGACATGCGAGGATGTAGAGGACCACAGGGTTGATCCCGAGTATGTTAGGGTGCCCCGGGAGGTGTTCAGAAAGATTCACGAAGTAAAGAGAAGGGGAAGAAAAGCTGTGGCTGTGGGAACCACGGTTGTGAGGGCACTTGAATCCAGACCCTTTGAAGCATACGAAGGCTGGACCGACCTGTACATATATCCCGGGTTCAATTTTAAAGTCGTTGATGCAATGGTGACCAACTTTCATCTTCCGCGATCCTCACTCCTTGTCATGGTTTCCGCCTTTGCCGGAAGGGAGTTTATTTTGAAGGCTTACCGCGAAGCGGTCCGAAAAAAGTACAGATTTTACAGCTACGGGGACGGTATGCTCATCCTCTGATAAAATACTTTCCATGGCGGATAGGATTGATATTAACCGCATATCAAAGGACATGTTCATTCAACACAAAGGTGAGCCGTACAGGGTTCTGGATTACGACCATGTAAAACCGGGAAAGGGACAGGCTTTCGTGAGGGTGAAGGCAAAAAACATGCTCACGGGAAATGTTATTGAGATAACCTTTAAAGCTTCTGATGCAATTGAGCTTGCAGACTTTGAACAGGTCTTCGGAGAGTATTCTTACAGTGACGGGGAGCACCTTCACTTTTTGAACAGCCAGACCTATGAAATGGTCTCCATCCCCAGAAGTCAGATAGAGGAGGAGGCTAAATTCCTGAAAGAGGGTTCTCAGGTTGTAATTTTCTTCTACAAAGGTCAGCCCGTGGGAGTGGAACCGCCAAAGCACGTGGAGCTTAAAGTAGTTGAAACGGAACCCGCCTTCAAAGGAGACACCGCCTCCGGAGGAACCAAGCCCGCAACCCTTGAAACGGGTGCTGTTGTGCAGGTGCCCTTCTTCGTTGAGGAGGGAGACCTCGTGAAAGTTGACACCAGAACCGGCACATACGTGGAGAGGGTAAAGTGATGGATAAAAAATTTATAAAACAGCTCCTTCAAATGGTTCAGTCATCAAATGTAAAACGGATAAAGATTCAGGACGGAGAGACCTCAATTCTAATTGAAACCCACAATCCCGACAGGGTTCAGGTAAGGGAACAAAAGTCGGTGGACATCAACGACTACACCCATCAGGAGATACTGCCACCGAGTGAAGACATTAAAGAGGAGGAGAAGGAATTCCATGTGATAAAGAGTCCGCTGGTGGGGACCTTTTACAGGTCTCCTTCTCCCGGAGCTCCACCCTTCGTTGAAGTTGGCGACACGGTTTCTCCCGGTCAGGTACTCTGCATAATTGAAGCTTTAAAGGTTATGAACGAAATAGAAAGCGATGTTAAGGGAAGAGTTGAGAAAATTCTGGTTGAAAACGGTGAGTCGGTGGAGTACGGTCAGCCTCTTTTTCTGATCAACACGGAGGTTTAATCAGGAAACGCTGTGCCTTATAAACAGCAAACTCCCGACGGAAAGTATAAAGCCAAGTAGGGACATTGCAGAAAGTTGAGCAGGCTTTAGTCCTCTCAAAAGATTCAGGTGTATTATGCCGGCGTAATAAATCCAGAGCATAAGAGTAAGAAAAAGCTTGGGATCGTTTATCCAGTGGGTTCCGAGGTGAGCCTTAGCCCAGATACTTCCGAAGATAAGGGTTAGTGTTAGGAATATAAAACCCAAATTTATAAGGAGTCTCTCCAGCTTCCTCAAAAGGTTTACCGGCATCATAAATCCTTCAATGTGCTTTGCCTTCAGCTTCCTTTCAACGATAAACTTGACCGCCGACGAGATTCCCGCAAGAATGAGGGACGCGTATGCCACTCCCGCAGAAAGGATATGGTAAACATAAAAGGGATTGGGATAACCGAGCTTCTTTGCAGGTATTCCCGCAAGGGTTGTGAGAAAACCCAAAAAGGCAACGAGGAAGCCAAAGTCAGCGAGGTTTTTTCTCATAAGGATGCTTACAATGAGGTAAATCAAAACGAGGAGGTTGCCCATCAGAGATGCCATCCCGTAGGGATCTCCCACCGGAAACCTTCCCATCTGAATGTAAACGCTGATGAAGTTATATAGATAAAGGCTGAGGGCAATTCCCATGGAGATGTATCCGGCAAAGCTCCAGCCGATACCGAGGAAGGTCCTCAAAAAGAAGAAACCGCCCGATATTAAGTAAAAAACCGCTCCCCCGTAGATAATAGACATAAAAAAATTCTAACCAATCAGCTCAGGCGCAGCATTCTCTCAATGGGACGCCTCGCCCGTTCAATGAGGTCGGGCGGAAGTGTTACCTCGTTTATCTCTTCTTTTAGCGTTTCGTATACTTTCGGAAGTGTAATGCCCTTCATCGTGCAACAGTAAACGGTCCCGCAGTAGTTCATAGTCTCGGGGAAGATGTACTCCTTATCTGGGTTCTTCTTCTGAAGGGTGTACTTGAGACCGACCTCGGTTATAACTATTACCCTCTTGGAGTCAACGGTGGTTGCGTACCTGATAATTTGAGATGTTGAACCCACAAAGTCAGCAAGCTCTATGACCTTGGGATGGCACTCGGGATGGACCGCCAGCTTAGCGTCCGGATAGCGTTCTTTTAAAGCCTGTACCTCCCTCGCTGTGAACTCAAAGTGAGGGGGACAAAAACCTTTCCAGATTACGAACTCTTTATCCTGAACCTGTTTTGCAATCCAGTTTCCCAGAGCCTGATCGGGTAAAAAGACTATCTTCTTTGATTCAAGCTTTGAAATAATTTTGGGAGCATTTGCAGAAGTAACGCAGAGGTCTACTTCCGCCTTTACATCCGCGGTTGTGTTTATGTATGCGACGAACTCCGCGTCTGGATGCTCCGTTCTGAGTTTTCTAACCTGCTGAGCACTGACCATGTCCGCCATGGGACAGCCAGATTCTGGATTTGGGTGAAGCACCTTTTTTCGGGGACTCAGTATCTTTGCTGTCTCACACATAAACCTAACACCGCAAAAAACTATGATGTCAGCGTCAGTGTTAGCTGCCTTTCTGGAGAGGTCAAGGGAGTCTCCCACAAAATCCGCTACATCCTGAACCTCGGGTCTCTGGTAGTAGTGAGCAAGGATCACCGCATTCTTTTGTCTTGCAAGATCCCTGACTTTTTGCTGAAGATCTTTGATCTCTTCAGTCGTTAAAACTTTATCTTCAACGAGCTGAACTGAAGCCATTTAAAGTCCTCCTCAAGTAATGCGTAGTCTATAAATTTATTTCCCCAAGGTCTCAAAGACAAACTCTCTTCCGTTAATTACCACCTTAACAAAAGGGGGAATTCCATCATAGACAGTTTCGTCTCTCTCTCCGTCGGAGGCAAAAACTTCAAAGGACTCAACCTTTCCTATTACATAGCTCACACCCCCCTCAAGATCGTCAATAGAACCGTAAGGGTAAGGGAATTCGTAATACATGAGCTTCCCTTCCCTGAGGGTGTAGGCACACTTTACAACGCCCGGAAAGTGGTTACCCCCCGTCGTGTACATGTAAATGGAGTCCTTTTCTATCTTTATCCTTTTTGCACCCAGCACCTTTCTCTCAAGGTCCCAAAAGAGGGTAACTTCAAGCTTGAAGGATTCCGAATCCTTAATAAGTGCGGAGCTTGAATCCGTTCCCCTTGAAATTATTAGAGCAAGGGACCCGAAGGCAAGTCCCATCACCGCAAGAACTATGAGGACCTCTACGAGGGTGAACCCCCTATCTCGGTTCATACCTGATGAAGAAAACATCCTTGTAAGTATATGTTGCCTCCTTAATTGCAGGGAAATCGGGAACAGGATGCCTTTCAACTGCTATGTCCTCGTGGTTGCCCAGCTTCAGCTTTGAATCCAGAAAAACCATCCTCTCAAAGGTTTCCCTGCTCTTGGAAAAGTGGACCCTTGAGTTAGACAGGAGGGTCAGCAGAGAGGTAAAGGCACCGCCGATAATAAGTATGGCAACGAGAACCTCAACGAGGGTAAACCCCCTATATGTCCCATACACTGATGTCATCATCGGTTCCCTCCTCCCCGTCGGGACCCGCGGACCTGAGTTCAAAGGGCTTGTTAACACCCGGTGATATGTAGATGTAATCCCTGTCCCACGGATCCTTTGGAAGCTTGTCAAGGTACTGCCTCCACCTCTGAGGCTCCGGAGGAATCTCTGGTTTTTCTACAAGAGCATTTAAGCCCTGCTGGGTTGTGGGGTACATGCCGTTGTCCAATTTGTACATCTCAAGGGCGTCCTTCAAAGCCCTCAGCTGTATCTTTGTCTGATCAACCTTTGCCCTTTCCGCCTGACCCGTTACGCGGGGCACTATTATAGCTGCAAGAAGCCCGAGTATAATAAGCACAACGAGTACCTCTATGAGGGTAAAACCTCCGCTCCTCTGTCGGGAATACTTTTCCTCAAGCCTCTTTTCAACTTTTTTCAGGAACTTGTTGTAAACTGCTCGGGAAATGAGAACCGTAAAAACGAGAAAGGGGATTCCGACTATAAGAGCGAGAATGAGAATCTTCAAAAACCACAAAACCAGTTGCCAGACTGTAATTTCCTGTTCCATTTTTACCTCCTCATTCTTCCGTTACTATGTTAATAAGCTTGTTTTTAATGTATATGAGTCTCTTGACGCCCTTTCCGTTCAGGTACTTTCTTACACGCTCATCCGCAAGAACTATTTCCCTCACTTTTTCCTCTCGAGCATCAACGGGAACTATCACCCTTGAACGAACCTTTCCGTTAATCTGAACCGGAACCTCCACCTGTTCAATTTCAAGTGCACTCGTGTCAACCTCAGGAACCCTCTGATTTACTATCAGCCCTTTTTCACCTATCACCTGCCAGAGTTCCTCACAAATGTGAGGAGTGAAGGGAGCGAGCATCAGGAGAAGAATTCTCACCCCTTCCTTTAGAACCTCTCTTTCAACTTCATCGCCGGGCTTAAAATCAGAAAGGATGTTAAGGAGCTTCATTATTCTTGCAATAGCCGTGTTAAATTGAAACCTCTTCTCCATGTCCCTCAAGTAATCCGCAAGAGCGGAGTGTACCTCTCTTCTAACCTCCTTAGCTTTCCCCTCCGCAGAACCGAGAACTTCGGGAGACAGGGCGGTTCCTTGAATTGTCCGAGATACAGAGTGCACAAAATTCCAGAGCCTGTGAAGAAAGCGATGAGCGCCCTGTATGCCCTCATCGGTCCACTCAAAATCCTGCTGGGGAGGTCCCGCAAAGAGAATGTAAAGCCTTATGGTATCCGCACCGTACCTTTCAATTGCCTCCTGAGGATCTACTGTGTTTCCCTTAGATTTTGACATCTTGGCGCTTTCACCTATTTGTGCCTCAACCGCCTTAAGGAGGTTGTCTCCAAAACCCAGTTGGCTTATCAGCAATCGTGCGTTATCTCCCGGTGAAAGCCTCTTCTCCCTGAGAAAATCACCGATCCTCATCAGGATAAAATTATACGGGATGAAGGGGGTAGTGGTCGTTCCCGCACGCCTGAAGTCCTCAAGGCTTGAAAACAAGATGATCAGGAGAATAAAGGGGAAGCCTCTGATCAGGTGGACCATTGAGAACCTCCTAAAGGCAGGAGCACAAACTATCCTCGCAACCGACAGTGAAAGAATAGCAAAAGCGGTCTCGGACTTGCCCGTCAGGGTCTTTCTTACACCCAATCACATAAAGTCGGGGACAGAAAGGGTTGCGCTGGTTGCTGAACAGATTCAATCGGAACTGATAATAAATTATCAGGGAGACGAACCCTTTGCTTACGCTGAGGATATAAGGAAGGTTTTTTATGAGCTCCGAAAGAACCCCGTCGTAACTCTGGCAACCAGCGATCCCGAATGCTACAACAGGCCTCAGGATGTTAAGGTGGTGATTGACAGGAAGGGAAACGCCCTTTACTTCTCAAGGTCTCCCCTGCCCTACGAACGAAAAAAACTCAGAAAACCATACCCCCTGAAGCATGTCGGAATTTACGGATTCACAAAGGAAATTCTGATGGAATTCACGCGCCTGAAACCCACCGCGCTTGAAGAAACTGAGGGACTTGAACAGCTCAGACTTCTTGAAAACGGAATCCCCATAAAAGTCCTCATAACCAAAAACTTTTACCACGGCGTGGATACGGAGGAAGACATTAAGGTAGTGGAAAGACGCCTCTGAGGTCTATGACGGTACCTATAAAGCAACCCAGGGAAAGAAATGGTCCGAAGGGTATGGCAAATCCTGCGGACCTGTTTTTAATTACCCATGGAAGGGCGTAAATGAGTCCTGCAACGCTCCCCAGAAAAAAAGCCATTAGCACACCGTAGATACCCGTTGCAGAGCCGATGAAAGCAAGGAGCTTAACATCGCCGAGCCCGAGCCCCTCCATTTTTCTAACCTTCACATAAAAGAAGTAAATGATTAGAGGAATCAACATCCCCACAACAGCGCCTGAGGCGCTGTGGATAAAATCAATACCTTCTCTGAAGGGGGAAACGGCTATTCCAACAAGGGTGCCCGGAATCGTTATGACATCGGGAATTATGAAAAACTTAAAGTCAATTAAAGAAATCACGAGGAGCGATGAAAAAAAGAAGTAGAGAAATACTGCATCCAAGGTAAATCCCCACTTCCACATAGAGAAAACCGCAAGGGCTCCGCTCGTCAGCTCAACGATGGGGTACTGAGGAGATATTCTTTCACCGCAGTGCCTGCACCTTCCTCGAAGAATCAGGTATGAAAGGACGGGTATGTTATCGTACCATGCAATTCTATGTCTGCATGATGGACAGGATGAGGGAGGAAAAATAATTGAGACATTCCGCGGAATCCGGTAAATGAGAACATTGTAGAAACTGCCCATAGCGAGGCCCGTGATAAATGCTAAAATCAGTTCAAGCATCAGTCTTCAGGCGGTCTGATCCTCCGCTTCCTCCCCCGCTTTCGCTCCCAAAAGCCTCGTCATGTCAAGGGCAAAGGCGCTTGCGACGAAGACGGAGGAGAGGGTTCCCACTACAACCCCCACCACAAAAGCAAACATTATGTTTGACAGGGCGTAGCCTCCGAGCACAAAAAGTGTTGTTGCGGTCGCGAAGGTGGTAAGTGACGTCATCAAGGTCCTTGAGAGGGTCTGGTTAATTGACAGGTCCATTACCTCCTCAAGTTCAAGGTGCTTTCTGATCCTGAGGTTTTCCCTTATCCTGTCAAAGATTACCACGCTGTCGGCAACGGAATACCCCGCAACTATTAGTAGAGCTGAGACCACCTCAAGGTTAACCTCCCTGTAAGTGAGGGAGTAAGCTCCGACCACAATCAAAACATCATGTATAAGGGCAAGGAGTGCCCCGACACCCCAGAGCGGTTTGAACCGGAAGGCGAGGTAGAGAAGAATTCCTCCGAGAGCCGTAAGAATTGCAAATACAGCCTTTTTTCTCAGCTCATCACTGATCACTCCCCCTATTCTTTCTTCCCTGATCAGCTCAAATTTACCCAGACCGGATAGGGCGCCTCTGACCGCCTTCACATCCTCGCCCTCGCGGATCTTCACAATCAGGGTTCCCTCCCTCGTCTCCTGAACAAGAAAGGACTCCACTCCCCTCTCCTTTAGGGCGTTCCTCAGCCTTCCCGTTTCAACATTTTCCTTAAAGCGGACCTCAACCACCCAGCCTCCCGTGAAGTCAAGTCCGAGGTTAAGCCCCCTGAGTGAAATAAGTGCAATGCTCAGAACAAGGAGGGTTATGGAAATGGCATAGGATATGTAG
>Ga0256839_1005371_pt1 | contig 11883 bp, 11 predicted proteins | sample 354166metaG_FD_185968 | JGI IMG/M metagenome (GOLD analysis project Ga0256839, IMG submission 185968) | Hydrothermal vent microbial communities from Mid Atlantic Ridge, Atlantic Ocean - 354-166 | ecosystem: Environmental > Aquatic > Marine > Hydrothermal vents | place: Atlantic Ocean: Mid...
GTTCAAGGGTTATAAGGCAAAGTATGTTTACTTGATCGGTGCAATAGTGCTGATCAGCATAACACTGAGCCTCTTTAGTCTGCTCTACAGGGAATACTTCCTGATTCTTGCAACCGGTGACATTCTCCTGACCCTCACACTTCTCCTTGCAATACTTGTTTATGTGATAAAAAATCCCGAAAAAACAAAGGACTTCACACCCCCAGAAGACGCCCGATGTCCCTACTGCAATGCCTACATTACCAGTGAGAAAGAGATCTCAATTATGACCATAGCCAACCGAACACTCTACTTTGACAGTGCTGACCACCTTGTAAGGTTTCTCAGGGAGGCGGACTTTTTTATTGAAAAAGGAGACCTCCCCGAAGGGGAGGTGGGTGAGGTTTTCTTTAAGATTCCAGAGAAAGGAGAGTGGAGGTCCGCTCAAAGGGTCAGGATTGAAGTAAACGGAGACAGGTACATAGCGACCGCCTCGGACGAGCCCGATCCCCTTTTAAAGAAACTTCTTGATGGACTGAAAAACCGCCTGGGATCTAAGTGAATATCTGCACTCAAGCGTTCCCCGAGGACACCTTTTGGGGTTGGGCGAGCAGGGAGAGCAGGGTGCTGGGTTAACGATGTAGGACCCCCTGAGAGGATAAAAGCCGTAGTCCGGAGATGTTGATGTGTAGAGTGTGACGGCGGGTGTCCCCAGAGCACCTGCAATGTGGACCGGTGATGAATCGCAGGAGATAAGAAGTTTTGCACCCGAAATCACAGCCATCAATTCTCTCAGGGAGGTTTTGCCCGTCAGGTTAAGAACTCCTTTCTTCTTTTCAAATTCCTTTGACCTCTCCCTGTCCCGTGCAACGCCGGTTATAACTACCCGAAGTGGATAAAGCAAGTCAATCAGATCCAGCCAGAGACCGGGATCGGGCTCCTTGAGAGGGAAGTTGGAAAAGGGATTGATGACAATGTATTCCTCATCTTTCAGACCGAACCCCGTAAGAGTCTTATCCTTTTCCTCATCGCTTAACGGAAGATAGGTATCCCTTATAAACTTGCTTACGCCTAAGGGTTTTAAAAGCTCAAGGTTTCTGTCAACTTCATGCATGTTCCATCTGTGCTCAACCCTGTGGGTAAAGGCGGAGGGAAATTCGGATCTGTCAAATCCGACCCTCACGGGTATCCTTGAAGTCATGATGATAAGGGCGGTTCTCAGGGAGCGGTGAGGAACCACGGCAACATCATGGTCCTTTATTTTTCTAACAATTTTAAATGACTCAAGGAACCCTTTGTTGAAGGGAATTAGCTCAATGTCCCAGCCCGAAAATAGCTCCTCAATAAATGGCCTTCCCACGAAGGTAATTTTTGAAGCACTCAGCTCCTCACGGACCGTCCTAATTAGTGGAGTGGTGAGAATAACATCCCCCAGATACGCGGTCTGCCAGATCAGAACCTTCACTTTTTCGGAGGAACGAAACTGCTTATGTCAACGATATACCACCTTTCCGTGTCTTTCATAACCACAAATGTAAATATTTTTTCAATATCATCCTTATCCTCTATCTTCACCTTTACTAGGGCGGTCTTTTCTCCTATTAACTCACCGCTGTAAATGTCAAAGTCCTCTATTCCGTGTCCCATTGTGGAAAGGGCACAGGCGAGGAGCTGGGACGGTTTGAGCTCCGTAAATTGTACGGGCATTTTAACCTCAGCCGTAAGGGTGTCCCTGAATGACGGGTGCAGGAGCTTCACTGCTTCCATGCCCTCCCCTTCGCGGATTGAATCAATAAACTCTTCAACCACTTCTTCAGCATCCCCGTAAGGGTCCGCACAGGATTTGATTGCTATCAAAGCTAAGAGTATTAATAGGACGACGCCTCCCCTTCTCATGCTAAAATTATACACCATGTTTGTCGGCGTTCCCAAAGATAGATATATCAACGAAAAGAGAGTTTCCGTCGTTCCTCAGGATGTGGAAAGACTCAAGAAGCTTGGGGCGGAGGTCTTCGTAGAAAAAGGTGCTGGTGAGAGTGCTGGCTTTTCCGATGAGGATTACAAAGAGGCGGGGGCGGAGGTCCTTGAGAGGGAAGAGGTTTTTGAGAGGTCGGAGCTGATAATTAAGGTGAGGGTCCTGTCCGCCGAGGAAGAGGAGTTCAAAAGGGAAAAAGATCTCTACAGGCAAAAAATCGTGGTGGGCACATCAGAGCCCTTTCTACTTAATGAAGAACTCATCAGGCTTGCAGAGGGTCTGGGGCTGACCGTCTTTTCTCTGGAGCTAATTCCCAGAATTACAAGGGCGCAAAGTATGGATGTTCTCTCTTCAATGGCTACGGTTTCTGGATACAGAGCGGTTATGATTTGTGCAAATCTCCTTCCCAAAATGTTTCCGATGCTCATGACCGCGGCGGGAACAATCCTGCCCGCAAAGGTTTTCGTGATCGGTGCCGGCGTTGCAGGTCTTCAGGCAATTGCCACTGCGAGAAGACTGGGTGCGGTTGTTGAGGCATACGATATAAGACCGGCTGTCAGGGAGCAGGTTGAGAGCCTCGGTGCGAAATTTGTTGAGCTCGGACTTGAAACTGAGGAAGCCCAGGACAAGAGCGGTTATGCAAAGGAGATGGGTGAGGAATTTTACAGGAGACAAAGAGAGGTAATGATGGAAGTGGTCTCAAGAAGCGACGCAGTCATATCAACTGCCTCCGTTCCGGGGAAGAAGGCACCCGTCCTTATCACCCGTGAAATGGTTAAGTCTATGAAGAGGGGCTCCGTAATAGTGGACCTTGCGGCAGAAAGGGGGGGAAACTGCGAGCTGACAAAACCGGGGGAGGTGGTTGAGTTTGAAGGAGTTAGGGTAGTCGGTCCCTTAAATCTTCCCTCCGACCTTCCCGGAGACTCAAGCAGGCTATTCTCAAGAAATATCGCAAACTTTCTCGGTCTGGTAATTAAAGATGGAAATATTGATGTAAACAAAGAGGATCAAATTATCCGGGAAACCCTCCTCTTTGAGGGAGGAACACTCGTAAACGAAAGAGTAAAGGAATTTCTGGGGGTGTCTTAAGGATGGAAGATCTTATCCTCTACATAACAATCTTTGTCCTCGCCATTTTCGTAGGCTTTGAGGTAATTACTAAGGTTCCCGCCACCCTTCATACACCCCTCATGTCGGGAGCGAACGCCATCTCGGGGATTACAATTGTCGGTGCCCTCATATCTGCCGGTTCACACCACAGCTTTTTAACAACCCTTCTGGGTTTTTTAGCCCTCGTTTTTGCAACCATAAATGTTGTGGGAGGATTTCTCGTTACCCACCGGATGCTTGAGATGTTCAGGAGGAAGAACTAAAAATGGAAAAGGTTGTTGTAAACATTGCTTACCTCCTCTCTGCTTCCCTTTTTATCTTCGGATTAAAGAACCTTTCCCATCCGAGGACTGCGGTTCGCGGAAACCTTCTCGGCGCATCGGGAATGTTAATAGCGGTCCTCGTGACCCTGATTGATAAAAGGATCGTTGACTTCAAGCTAATAATCGCAGGTCTCATAATAGGTGGCCTTATAGGTACACTCCTTGCCCTCAAAGTCCAGATGACCGCAATGCCCCAGCTCGTAGCTGTATTTAACGGCTTGGGGGGCGGTGCATCTGCAATGGTGGCGGGCTCAGCATTCTTTGAGAGTGAACTCTCAAGCTTAAGTGCAGACTTCCTTACCGCTACCGTAGCCTCCGCAATCATTGGATCCGTCACCTTCTTCGGTAGCGGGGTTGCTTTCGGAAAACTTCAGGGACTGATAAATGAACGACCCATGAGGTACCCCGGTGATCAGCTTCTCAAGTTGACGGTGGGAGCGGTGACCCTTCTGACGGGGTACATGATCATTACCGCGCCGGAGTTTTCCATTCTTTACTGGGTCATCCTTATATTCGGGGGTTTTCTCGGAATCCTTTTAACCATTTCAATCGGCGGTGCGGACATGCCCGTGGTCATAGCTCTGCTCAACTCCTACTCGGGACTTGCGGCATCCGCAACAGGCTTCGTTCTGGAAAACACAGCCCTCATAATATCCGGTTCACTCGTGGGAGCATCAGGGATCATTCTAACCAACCTCATGTGTAAAGCCATGAACAGGTCCCTTTTAAATGTTCTCTTCGGGGGGTTCGGTGAAGTTGCGCAGACAAAGGATGACATATATGAAGGTAAGGTCAAGTCAACATCCCCCGAAGAGGTGGCTCTCCTCCTTGAATCCGCAAGGAGGGTGGTTATAGTCCCGGGTTACGGAATGGCTGTAGCTCAGGCACAGTTTCCTGTCAGGGACCTATTCAATTACCTCACAGAGAGAGGAGTTGAGGTTGATTTTGCAATTCATCCTGTTGCGGGGAGGATGCCGGGCCACATGAATGTCCTCCTCGCTGAAGTTGACATACCATACGACAGAATGAAGGAGCTTGATCAGATAAATCCTTACTTTGAACAGACTGATGTCTCCATCGTTATCGGTGCCAACGATGTTGTAAATCCTCTTGCAGAAACAGATCCAAAAAGCCCCATAGCGGGAATGCCGGTCCTTCAGGTCTGGAAATCAAAAACAGTGATAGTTATCAAAAGAAGCCTGAGCCCCGGTTTTGCGGGAATACCCAATCCCCTGTTTGCAATGGACAACACGCTGATGCTCTTTTCTGACGCAAAGAAGGCGGTTGAGGAGATCTTAAGGTCCCTCAAGGAGCAGTGATCATGACTCCCCCGTTTCTCCGAGAACCCTGAGGGGAAGTCCCCACACCGTAGTAAAAAACTTTCCCGCCCTGTGGTCAAAGGCGTCCTTCTGAGAGTAAGTGGCAAGATTTTCACGGTAAAGGGATAAGGGCGACCTGCGACCCACAACTTCCACCTTCCCCTTGTAAACTTTTAGCCTCACTTCACCGCTTACCCTTTTCGCAAGGATTGATGTAAAGGCGTCCATCGCCTCTCTGAGGGGAGTAAACCAGAGCCCCTCATAAACCAGCTTTGCATACTCTCCCGGAATGTGGGTAAGAAAGTAATGAAATGTAAATCTGTCAAGAACGAGGGAGAGGAGGTCCCTATACGCCTCGTAAAGCACCGCAGGTGCTGGAGCCTCGTAAACCTCCCTGCTTTTAATCCCCACAAGCCTGTTTTCCACGATGTCTATTCTTCCGACACCGTAAGGAGCAACCATTGAAGTGAGATCCTCAATCAGAGATGCGAAATTTGAGTAGCTCTTTCCGTTTAAAGCGACGGGAACTCCCTCTTTAAATTCAAGTTCAATGAATAACGGATCCTCGGGGGCACCGAGGGGACTTTTGGTGATTTCGTAGGCGTCTTCGGGCGGCTCCTCCCATGGATCCTCAAGAGGACCGCACTCAATAGAAACACCCCAGAGGTTTCTATCGATGGAATAGGGTTTCTCCCTGCTAACTTTAACGGGAATCCCGTGCTTTTGAGCGTACTCAACCTGCTCCTCCCTTGCCCTGAACTCCCATTCTCTAACGGGGGCAATTACCTCAATATTCGGTGCAAGTGCCCAGACGGAAAGCTCAAACCTCACCTGATCGTTTCCCTTACCTGTTGAACCGTGAGCAACATAGTCTGCCTTCCACTTCTTTGCCTGCTGAACGAGTTTCTTGGCAATCAGAGGTCTTGAGAGAGCCGCCGTCAGAGGGTACTTACCCTCGTAGAGGGCAAGAGCCCTGAGGGTCGGCAGGCAGTACTCCCTTGCAAACTCCTCCCTGACATCCTCAACCACCGCTTCCACCGCTCCTGCAGCCTTCGCCTTTTCTGGAATTTGAGACAACTCTTCACCCTGTCCCAAATCGGCGGTGTAGGTTATAACCTCAAAGCCCTTATCGGTAAGCCATCTAACAATAACCGAAGTGTCAAGACCGCCCGAGTATGCAAGGACAACCCTCTTTCCCATAGCTCAATTATATATCAGGGGTTCAAAGGTCCCTGCCCAGAAAGCTAATTTTCAGTACCCGCCTTGCGAGGGAGGGGTCTTTTTCAACAAGCCTCATACCCAGCACCCTTGCCTGAGAAGATGCACCCTTGGGAACTTTATGCCCAAGCAAATCCTCAATTTTCCTAAGCTCCGCAAGGAACTTTGCCCTTGCCACGATACTTGCACAGCTCACTTCCGGATACCTCTCGCCTTTTTTCTCAAAAAGAACATTCTTAACATCAGCAAAAGGGTTTGTTGAAGAATAGGCGTCAATCACGATCCTTGCGGGTGAAATCTCCCTCCGAATATGGGATATAAGTTTTCTGTAGGCATTGTCCATTATTCTGTTGAGGTTTCCCACCTCTGCTATGAGCCGGTTAAACTTCTCCGGTCTTATAACCACCGAGCGCGTGAAGATCAGAGTCTTAAGCCGGGCGTACTTATTCATAATTTCAGAATCCCCCATCCTCTTGGAGTCTTTCGGAGCTACCGTCAGAACTTCCCTGTATTTTTCGGGTAAAAGCACGGCACAGGACAAAACGAGGGGACCGAATATGTCTCCTTTCCCCGCCTCGTCGCATCCCGCCAACGCTCCCTCGGGAACTTTAATTAAGGAAAGAACCCTGTCTCCCCACTCATTTGCGCCCTTCCCCTGAATTAGGAGGATCCCAGAGGGATACATGTTAAAGTAAGTCCCATTCCCTTCAAAGCTCCAGAGGGTATTATCAACCTTCCTCCTCACCATTCCGCTCTCTTTTAGGAAATTCATCACCCTGACAAGGTGCTCCTCGGGTATTCTGAGGGTTACATTCCTCTTTTCCATTGAGATTCAAAAGTATAACGCCCAGCTACCCGAAGCCTCAAGGCTGTCCTTACCCCCGAGGGAAAAGTACCTCCCGGAGAATCTTAAGCTCAAATTCCTGAAAAGGTGTATCCCAGCTGTTGCTTCAAGTTCCCTGTAAATGTGATTTCCGCTCGGAGCCAAGAATATTCCTCCCGAAGCTGTAATTCTGAAGGAAGTCCGATTTCCCTGTCTGAGGATCAATACCTTAAATCCACCACCTCCGGAAAGACCTTCCCTATCACCAAAAGCCCTGACCCTGACCTCGGGCAAAAGGGATAGTCCCAATTCCCTCCTTCCCAGAGTTAACCCGCCGCCGGAGTTAAGATATAAAAATCCCCCCTCAACCCCTCTCCCGTCAATATCCCTTTTGTACCCCGTGTTCACAAACCACGATAAGGGTTTAAAAAGGACGCCCCTCCGCTCAAGGGAGGTGATCCTGATGGCTGTCCATCGTTGAAGGAACAGCCGGTTCTGAACCGCGAAGTATCTGATTACGAACTCGGAAAAGACCACTTCCGAGGACCGCCTGTATCCCGCAGGGGGGTCAACGAGGTCGTGGTAAACGGGCCGGTATGCTATGTCAAGAAATCCTCCCGCCCCTTTTTTATACCCGTAGCCTATTCTTAGCCTCTGGGTCCCGTGGGAGTGGTCCGGTCTTTCACCCTTTATCTTTTTAATCTCCAAACCACCGCCTTCGGCGGTACTTCTATTTTTTAAGGACGCGAGATATAGCTTTCTGTACCTTCCGATCTCAAGAGCTCCCCCGTAATACATAAACCTTACATAATCAGAGGCAACATCGTAAAAGACTCCCTTTCTTCCTTCGGGGAGGGATCTATTACCCCTAACCCATTCTTTAATAAGCTCCAGCTCCTCACGGGAAAGATCCTCAGACCCCGCTTCTATCCTTTTCTGCAGGGATGGGTTAAATCTGACTTCCTTAACAAGGTCCTCTTTTAGGAGGTACTTAATGGTGTCAATGGGAAGTGTCCAGCTCGTTTTAAGCCGGAATTCCCTGTCGGGATAAAAAATCCTGAGAAGGTTAAATACCTCGGAGGAGCAGTTTTTGTGAAAAAAGTAGTAGTATGAGTAAACGCGCCTCAGCTCCCAGAGATGAAGCTTAAAAAGCATAACCCTCTGTGGATCCACCAAGAGTTCATACTCCCACAGGTCCCTGCCTTCAATTCCCGAATACTCCCTTATCTTCTCAAAGTAGGGACCCACAGAGAAGTATCCCCTGTAGCCTCCCGTTAATCCTTTAATCGCATAGGTGATTCCCGGTTCCCTCTCAACTTCGGCAGCGTAATTGACAATAAAGGAGTAGAGGTTTTTCTCCGAGCTGAAGATCCTGAGGAAGGTGTGTCCGAACATGGATGCGGGGCTACCCATGTGAGAATCGGCGTATATTATGCTTATTCGGCTTCCTTCAAGCTCCCGGAGAAACCTTTGAAGCTCTGCACATTCTTGAGGGGGAATCTTCACCCCAAGCCAATTCCTAACATAAAAAGCCCTTGCGGGAAACCTGCAGGCGATTGATGGGTCCCTCCGAATTTCCTTAAGGAATGCTTCAAGTTCCATCCGGGGGTCTTTCCTGCCTTGAGGATCAAGAAAGAAAGAAGGGTCGTCTATTACACTCTCACCATCCCGGTAGTGAAGGAGGATCTTCCAAATTTCCTCACCCCCGCCTTCGGCGGGGGTAATTATGAGAAAAATAATTATTAAAAAAAGGAACACCCTAAAGGGTAGAGATGGCCTCGAGAACCTCCGCGGATGTTACCTTATCGGAAGGGAAAATCCTGTCAAAATTTCTGCTCAGTTTTGAGTAAAAGGCGGTCCTTTCATTTTCCGGGACACCCATAAGCAGGGCAAGGGTTTCAAGGTACATACCCTCTCCCCTCGCGATGTCCTGTGCAAGCTCGTCCATGTTCTTTGAAACAAACAGGTGAACCCTGTCGTCAACCGCCACCTTTGCAGGCTTTTCGCACTCAAGGGTACCGAAGGTTATACCGAAGGTCTGGTTGAAGGATGTTCCGTTCGTTGTAACCGCAAGCACTTCAAAAACAAGACCCTCCTGATCCTTCATGGCTACATACCCCAGACCGCAACCCGTGTTTTGCTTGTTCACCGCCTGAGCCGTTCCTGCCACAAGGATAGCTCCTCCGACAGCCAGAATGAGTTTTTTCATTCCTCACCTCCCTGGAGATGTTGTTGCTTCTGAGTATAACACATATATTTTTTGTCTGATGATTGTAGATGAATTTGATGTTATTGTCATAGGAGGAGGACACGCGGGAATTGAGGCTGCTTTAGCCAGTGCGAGGCTTGGATCAAAGACTGCCATGTTCGTCCTGAATGCGGACACCATAGGACAGATGTCATGCAATCCCGCGATCGGCGGGATAGCCAAGGGGATCGTCGTTAGGGAAATTGATGCTCTCGGGGGAGAAATGGGCAGGGCAATAGACATGACCGGAATACAGTTCAAGATGCTTAACACGAGAAAAGGAAGTGCGGTGAGGTCTCCCCGGGCTCAGGCGGACAAAAAAAGGTACAGAGAGTACATGAAGAAAGTCTGTGAGAATCAGGAAAACCTTTACATAAAGCAGGACGAGGTTGTTGACATCATTATTAACTCAAAGGGAATGGTTGAGGGAGTGAAAACCCGCCTCGGATGCGAGTACAGGGCAAAGGCGGTGGTGGTAACAACCGGGACTTTTCTCGCGGGGACCATCTACATAGGTGATAAGAGAATCCCGGGAGGAAGGGCGGGTGAGCCGAGATCCGAGGGGCTTGCGGACTTTTATAAAAGGATGGGCTTTCCCCTTGAGAGGTTTAAGACCGGCACCCCCGCTAGGCTTGACAGGAGAACCATTGACTTTTCAAGGATGGAGCCCGCTCCTGGTGACGATCCCCCGCCCAAGTTTTCCTTCTGGACAGAACCTCTCGGAAGCTACTGGTTTGAGGAAAGCAAGCCTCAGGAGCTTTGCTGGATAACCTACACCACACCTAAAACCCACAGAATCATTTCTCAGAATCTAAACCGTACCGCTCTTTATGGTGGTCTTATAAAGGGCATCGGTCCGAGGTACTGTCCATCAATAGAGGACAAGATCGTTAAATTCCCTGACAGGGAAAGGCATCAGGTCTTCATTGAGCCAGAAGGTATTGACACAATTGAAATGTATCCCAACGGGCTCTCCACCTCACTCCCCGAAGAGGTTCAGTGGGAGATGTACAGATCTATCCCCGGCCTTGAAGAGGTTGAGCTCATCAGACCCGCCTACGCCATTGAATACTACATCGTTCCCCCCACCTTTTTATACCCTACACTTGAAACAAAAAGGGTGAGAGGGCTGTTCCACGCTGGAAACTTCAACGGAACGACGGGCTACGAGGAGGCGGGGGGTCAGGGAATTCTGGCGGGAATAAACGCCCACCTTAGGGCAACGGGAAAAGAAACAATTTATCTCAGAAGGGATGAGAGCTATATAGGAGTAATGGTTGACGACCTCACCACAAAGGGGGTAACGGAGCCATACAGGCTTTTCACTTCAAGGTCTGAGTACAGGCTTCACCTGAGGCAGGACAATGCAATTCTCAGGCTTGCAAAGATAGGACACGGGCTCGGACTTCTCTCAGACGAGCAGTACTTAGCAGTAAAGGAGATTGAAGAGGAGATTCAAAGGTGGAGGGAATTTTACAAAAGGGAGAGGGTGGTAGTATCCCTCGGCGGTTCTCAAAAAAATCACACCGTGTCAACCCTGTTCACCGCAGGATATACTGTAAAGCGTATCAAAGAAGAGCTGGGTCTTCCCTTTCCCGAGCACCCCTATGTTGCGGAGGAACTGGAAATTCTCCTCAAGTACGAACCTTACATTGAGAGGGAGAGGAAGTTAACGGAAAAGATTAAGAAACTTGAGGATGTACGGATACCTGAGGATATTGAGTACCATAAAGTCCCCGGGCTTACGAAAGAGGCGGTTCAGAAACTCAGCGAGATGAGACCGGTCACGGTTGGTCAGGCATCACGAATTGACGGAATCACCCCTGCAACGATAACCGCTCTCCTTCTCTACCTCGGAAAACTTGAATGAGAGCTTCTTCAAAATCACCCGCGGATAATCCCAATTCCCCTAAGGAAATAACCCTTCTTCTTAATTCTTCCTCATCAACTCCCAATATCCGGGAGGCAAGTGGATAATCAATGAAATCGTAAACGGTTCCCTGAATGAGAAAAGCCCTTCTTAAAGTTCTCATTGCCATTGAAACCACCTTCCTTCCCCCTGAGGTGAGCTCACCGAAGGTGGGATGCCACCAGCACAAACCCCTATCCCCGTAAGCCCCGGAGTAATCACTGCTCTTGACGGCCAGCCCAAGTTCCCTTAAAGCCCCGGCAACACTATGTGAAACCCTCGTGTAAACTTCCTTAACTCCCCGCCCCCACAGATCCCTCCTGCCCGTAATGGAAAAGGAGAGGTCCCAGCCGTGTATGAGGATACCCCCTCCGGTCGGTCTCCTGACCACATCAAGGCCGGATTTAACGGAGACCTTTTGAGAGTACCCTGCACTGAGGCAGAGCCTTTTCCACCTGTAAGTTCTAATGGAGGGCGATCCCCTACCCTCTTCAAGGGACATGAGAAGGTCAAGATCCCTTCTCATGTTTTCGGCTGGCTCGCAGGGGGGATCCCTTATGACCTCAAGAACCTCAGGCAACACGCTCCCTATGCTTTTCTATTCTAAAGAGTGATTGCCTCTCCGAAGGAGACACGAGGTTAATAGCGGTCCCTTCCCTTCCGAGCCTTCCGGTCCTTCCTATCCTGTGGGTGTAAACCCTCGGGTCCTCGGGAAGGTGGAAGTTTATGATCAGCTTGACCCCTTCTATGTCAAGACCCCTTGAGGCAACATCGGTGGCTACAAGCACCCTTAAAAAACCCCTTCTGAACCGCTGGAGGACTTCCTCTCTCTTTCTCTGAGACATATCCCCGTGAAGCGAACCTACTCTTAAACCCTTTTTTCTGAGCTGAGAGGAGAGGCTCTTGGCGTCCCTGCGCATCTTCACGAATATTATTGTTTTCTCGCCTGCATTCTCTCTCAGGATGCGGAGAAGCTCCT
>Ga0256839_1005372_pt1 | contig 11881 bp, 7 predicted proteins | sample 354166metaG_FD_185968 | JGI IMG/M metagenome (GOLD analysis project Ga0256839, IMG submission 185968) | Hydrothermal vent microbial communities from Mid Atlantic Ridge, Atlantic Ocean - 354-166 | ecosystem: Environmental > Aquatic > Marine > Hydrothermal vents | place: Atlantic Ocean: Mid...
AACTGGTCAATATCCGGAAACTATCACCAGGGATTTATTTTATAAACGCTTTCCTTGGTGGTCGGTTCCTGGGACGAAGCAAGTTGGTGATTATCCGGTAGCCTTATAAATTCACATTCAAACCAAAGCTGATGCTCCTCGGGGCTTCCATCAGGCCCGGCCGAAGCGAATACACATTGCTCAAAACGTTATTGACACTGATGTTGAATGCCACACGGTGGCTCAAATGATAATTGCCGCTGAAATCAAATACCCATTCGCCATGCATGTTGTTTTTCCGGTAATCCCCGATTCCGGGCAGCAGCACTTCAAATATCCGGTCAACGGCTTCCATGAAGCTATAGTAACGCGTGTGAAAGTTCAATTCCCACTGCTTTCTGCTCAGCGTCACATTGCCTTTGAAAGTGTGGCGGGAGCGATACTTTAATATGTTGTAATCAACCGATGAACTCATGGCAATCGTAGAGTCAAAGTTTTTGTATCGCGGGTCGATGTAGGTATATCCGGTATTGAATCTGACTGTTGATTTTCCGACCCGCCCCTCTCCCAGAATCATGACTTCCATGCCCTTGATTTCGGTGTCTCCTACATTTTGCGAACTAAAACCCAAACTTCCGTCATGGACACCGAAGACGAACTCCATCATATTGTTGTACGTACTGTAGAAAGCCGCTGCATCGATAAATCCCTGTATTCCGCCTATTTTGTAGGCCTGCTTCAAACCAAGCTCCGTGCTCCACCCCGTTTCCGAACGAAGGGCTTCATTCGGGAATATTCCGAGCGCACCCACGTTGGTATTGACAAATTTTTCGGCAATGGTCGGGAATCGGTAACCTTCACCATACGAAGCTCTGAGAAAAGTATACTCGGACAATGCCAGATTGAGCCCGAAGCGCTTGACCAGTTTGCTCTCCGGACTTTCCCGGTCAATGCGGTTCGACTCCCATCGAAGGCCGGCCAGCAATTTCAACCGGCTGAAAAAGGTCTTGTCCAACTGAAAGAAAAGGGCTTGATTTCCTCCGCTGTGAAGCGAATTTCCATATAATTCGGCATCTACCCGGTTCGCATTTACGGCAACACCGGCTGTGCTCTTCAGTCCGATTCTCTCAAAAGATTTCTGTGTCCGGTATTCTCCGTACCAAATGTCATTCAGCGTTCCTTTGCCGTCATTGGTGTATATATCACTGGAAAAATACCGGCCCTGAAGGACGTGATTCCATCCTTTTTTGCCGTAATATTTCAAGAAGGGATCAATGTTGTACAAAGTGCTGTTGCTGTGTGTCAGCGTACCTTCAAACGGTTTGTAAATTCCTGAGGAATCATCTTCCCAAAAGAAGAATGATGCATTTCTGTTCTTCATAAAATTAGCATGGATTCCTGCGATCCATGGCGAATTTTCGGGCCGGTAGCGCAAAGAAAAATTACTCCTTCCCCTTCTTATATAGCTCCCTTTCAGATAGCTGTCTTCGAGATAAGCCTCCATGCCGGCCACCAGATCCACATGCCCCAGCGGGGCTTTTACGAGCACATTCATCCCCGAAAAAAAAGGGATATCGCCCTGCCACCATGCCAGCTCTTTATTGACCGTATCTATTTCTTTGATCCGTCCATTATCGCGCAGGGTATCATACACTGTGTATTTGTTACCGGCCGGCTTATTGTATAATCCGTTATAAAATCCCGCCTTCAACGAGAAGCTGTCTCCCGGCCAGGCTGTATGCAGGTTGATGATGCCGTTGAGCGCTGCCGATCCGTAAAGAACCGAAGACGCCCCCTTTATAATTTCAATCCGGTCTACATTTTCCACGGGAAGGTAATTCCAAGCCGGAAAGCCTGCATCGGCACGTAAAATCGGCATGTCATTTAACAGGAGCAGCACCCGGCTGCCGGCTCCGTATGAATATCCGCTGCCCCCGCGAATGTTGGGCTGTCCGTCAATAATTGAAATCCCGGATGCCCGCTCCAGGGCGTCATCCATTGTGATGGTCTGTTGTGACCTTATTTGATCCGCATCTATCAAATCGAGCGATACCGTCACGTTTTTAAGCGATTCTTCTCTTTTTCCCGCTGAAACAACCACCAGATCGAGCAGCAACTCGGAGGGCCACATCGACACATTTTTGTAAATAACTTCTCCTTCCGCATTTACCTGAATGTCAAGGTCGCGGTATGAAATGTAGCGAAAGCCAAGGGTATGCGGGCCGGGATTGACAAGAATCTCATAACGGCCCTCTTTGTCAGAAGCATCCCGGGCCTTGCCATCCACCAAAATATTGACTCCGGGCAGCGGCTCTCCGTTTTTCCGGTCGCTCACCAGACCTTTGATCTTCACTTCCTGTGCATTGACAAGATAGCCTGCAAAGAAGTTGAAAAAGATCAACGCTGTTTTAAGGCAGTTCCGTAAATTGATTTCCCCCGGCATCGTGCATTTAACTTTTGTATTATAATTTTAGTGAAATTCCTGCACAATGAAATCAATATTCGCATTTATTATCTCTTTCTTGTCTTTAATTGCCAATGCGCAGATATGCATCCCCGACAGCAGCATTAAGAAACCCGGCATCTATCCGAAGGATTCGATATTGCCGGATGCCGAAGCTACGATACACTATGAATATACCCTGACGATAATCGTCCCTACGGATACCGAAGCCATCGTATTCGGCAATAAGCAGAAAGTACTGATCGACAGCATCTCATTGTTTCGCAAGATCGATTTTCCAGCCTGGCTCGATATTGTATGTGACGGAAAGTGTACTTTTGCCGCTGCCGATACGGGGTGTGCCCTATTGAGGGGCACGCCTCCGGACAGCATTCCCGACACGACTTATGTGATGGGCTTCGTAACCAAAACTTTTGCACGGCTCGAAGCAGCTCCCACGGTTCAGTTCACTCAGATCGACAGCATTAAAGGATATTGGACCCTGCATCTGAACAATCCTTTTTACAACGGTGTGGATCAATCCTCCGTCAGAGAGAGAGAAATTCGCGCCCGGTATGGACAAGGCCGGCTAACAATCCGGGTCAATGACGTCAGGCAAGGACTTTCGGAAATTCATATTTATGCCATCAACGGGCAGGAATTCTACCGGCAGACGATGAACAGCGGGTACCTGCACGTGAACACGGAGGGCTGGCCCGGAGGAATTTATCTGATCCGGTATGTAGACGGTGGCAAGTCCGAAAGTGTTAAAGTGTTTGTTTTCTGACCATTACAAGTATTTGCTTAAGCCAACATTTAATCTCATCTCTTACTCCGAAATACGAAGTACAATCTTACCAAAATGCTGTGCTTCATGCATTCTTTTAAAAGCCTGATTGATATCCTCCAGCGGGAAAAGCGAATCAATGACCGGGCGGATGGCATGTTCGCTGACAAATGCGAGCATATTCTTAAAATCTTCTGCATTGCCCATGGTAGATCCTTTAATGACAAGTTGCTTCCAGAAAAGCCGCTGTGGGCTGAGTTGATTAACGGGCCCCGCAGTGCCTCCGTAATTTACAATTCGTCCGCCCGGAGCTGCAATCTCGAGAAGGCGTGCAAACAAATCGCCCCCGGTACCGTCAATGGAGAGGTCGAAATGGCCGAAATTATTCAGAAGTTTTTTATGCCATTCGCTGTTGGTGTATAGAACGCCCCCGTTGGCACCGAGGCTGACGGCTTTTTCAATTTTGCGGGCGGAGGCGCTGCTAACACAAACCTGCGCATCTACCGCAAGGGCAAATTGCAGGGCCATCAGTGCCACACCACCGCCTATTCCGGTAATAAACACACGTTCCCCCCTTTTGAATCCGCCTTTGCGAAACAGTGCCCGGTAGGCGGTCAGTCCGGCCAGTGGCAGCGCAGCCGCCTCCTCATCGCTCAGGTGAGCCGGAGCTTGAAAGACATTGTCGGCCGCAATGCAGATGTATTGGGCAAAGGTGCCGTCATCGGGCATCCCCAACACCCGGAATTTGCGGGATTGAAAGGCTTCATGCTCTCCCCAGTCGAGCGAGGGATTGATGAGCACCCTTTGCCCGATCAGGCCCACCCCCACATTGGGCCCGATGTCTTCCACAAGGCCTACTCCGTCAGAACCAAGGATACAGGGCAAAGCAATCCCGGCATATTTCCCTTGCTGAATAAAAAGGTCTCTGTGATTGATCGCTGCGGCTGTCAGCCGCACCAACACCTCTCCGCTTCCCGGGACGGGTTTTTCCCGCTCTGTTATTTTCAATTCATTATTCAGGGCCTCTAAAACTGCTGCTTTCATTTCATTTTATTTTAAATAGTCCTTCCTTTTTCCCTCTTTATCTTTGCGAACGGGTGTCTTTGCCTGCAAATTAACAAAAGAGGCTTCTGAAGCGGGAATGAAAGAAGAAAGTTTTCCATCCGATTTTATTAATTCCATGAATGATTTGCTCGGAGGCAGCGCTTTCGAATTGCTTGAATCTCTTAACTCTAAGCCTGTTACCGCCATCCGCACACATCCATATAAAGGAAAACCGGATTACAGCGGATTTAAGCGAATCCCATGGAGCAGCCTCGGATACTATCTTGACGAAAGGCCATCCTTTCCCCTTGACCCGCACTTCCATACCGGCAGTTATTACGTTCAGGATGCGGCATCACAGTTTATTGAATACCTTTTTCGACAACTCAAGTGGAAGACAAAGCACCCGTTGATCCTCGATCTGAGTGCCGCCCCCGGTGGCAAAAGCACCCATTTGCTCTCTTTGATGGACGGAAAAGGTCTCTTGCTGGCCAATGAAGTAAACCGAAAGCGATACCGAATTTTAAATGAAAATCTGATCAAATGGGGATTTGACAACTATCTGAGCACTTCGCTCGATCCGTCCCGCATCAGCCGGCTGGGCGGGCTCTTTGATTTGGTTTTGCTGGATGCACCCTGTTCGGGCGAAGGTCTGTTCCGCAAAGACCGCAATGCCCGGTCGGAGTGGTCTGCCGCAAATGTGAAGCTTTCTTGCGAACGCCAGACTCGTATCTTGCACGAGGCCCGAAAACTGGTAAAAACAGGCGGATACCTTATCTACAGCACCTGCACTTTTAATCGCAACGAAAATGAGGAACAACTTGAGATGCTCCTGAGCAATGGCTTTGACTGGCCGGATATTGACACAGAAAGTGCAAGGAACATGCACATTGAAATGACAAGGCCGGCTGCCTTTCGCTTTTATCCTCATTTGCTGCAATCCGAAGGCTTTTTTGTGGCTGTTCTTCAGCGAAAAGAAGGAAATGAGCAAAAACCGGAGACAAAGGCATATGCAGTCCCGGGAAACTTACGTCAGGAATCGGAAAAACTCAAAAAGCAGATATCCGCTTTTGTCAGCGGATTGGATGACCGTTTTATTCTTCAATTCAATCAGAGTTGCTCTGCGCTGCCGGTGGCGGTGCTCGACAGCGCCATGCATCTCATCCGGCATATCCCGGTGTATAAGACCGGTGCTGCACTGGGCGCATTCAAAGGAAACTCTTTCGTGCCGGCACATGAACTGGCGATGCGTTTTGACCTGAAGAGCTCCTACCCGGTAGTGGAGGCAGACAGGGATACGGCCATTCAATATTTGGCCAAACAGGCTATCCGGATCCATTCGAAAGAAAAAGGATGGGCCCTGATTTCTTTTGAAGGATCCATACTGGGATGGGTCAAAATACTCCCGGGACGAATCAACAACTACTACCCTACGGCATACCGGTTGCGTAATTTCTAGCACTTCATGCGGCTGCGATGGGTGCGAACCTATCCCGGATAATTAAACTCAAAAACACCGGGTCGGGCTTAGTGATCCGCTACATCAAAGATGCCTTCGATATGGCTCCTTATGTATGATGAAAGTTTAGGCCGGCAATGTATCCCGGAATGCTTTAATCCGTTGAAGCATATGCGGCATATTCCCGGGCAATTGCTTCGGTGCAACACGGTCATCATTATGCGCTGTCTTTTTCAAATAAAAACCGGATACCCGGGTGAAATTTAATACTCCCGGGCATCCGGCTTCCTGATTCAGGATAGTCATGCGGCTCTTCCTTTCACAGACTTCCCTGCCAAGGATAATTTTAAATTTCCCGCTTAGCTGCCGGGTATGGGGAGGAGTATCTTTTTCTCCTCAAAGCCATACTTTTCTTTCGCCCTGTCGACCAGATAATAGACCATCGGTACCAGAAAGACGGTAAGAACCAATGAAGAAAGCAATCCTCCAATGATCACCCAGGCCAATCCGTTTTTCCATTCACTGGCCGTTCCGCTGGCCATGGCAATGGGCAGCATCCCGATGACCATGGAAAGCGTTGTCATCAGGATGGGACGCATTCTTCCTTTCCCCGCTACAATAAGCGCTTCTTTGTAATGCACCCCTTTGGCCTTTAGCTGGTTGGTAAAATCCACAATCAATATGGCATTCTTCACGACCAGCCCCATGAGCATTATCAGACCGAGCAGTGCAAATAAGCTCAGATTGCTCATTGAAAGATTTAAGGCCATAAAAGCACCGATGGTGGCTACCGGAATGGAGAAGAGGACGACAAAGGGATAAAGAAAACTGTCGTAAAGCGCCACCATAATCAAATAAATGAGCAGAAAAGAGATGATAAGAACCGATCCAAGCGCTCCGAAACTGTCATTCTGCCTTTTGATATCGCTGCCCCACGAAAGCTGAATGTCCTCCGGCAAAGGATTTTCGCTCAGATAAGCCAATACATCGTCAGCCACCGAGCCGGAGGGTCTTCCCAGGGCATCGGCAGTCAAAGTGACGGCTGCTTGTCTGTCCTTGCGCTCCAGAAGTGAAGGCGAATAATCCTGCTCTACCCGGGCAAATTCATTGACTTCGACCGGAAATCCTTTCGGATTGATAATTGTCAGTCGATTCACATCCTCATAATCCTGCCGGTCAAAGCCATTGAGGCGCAGGCGCACGGGATATTCCGTTCCGTTTTCAGTCAGGGTGGCATCCTCATTCCCGTTAAAAGCCGTTCGCAAATAAAGCCCCACGTATCCCGTACTGAGACCCAGCCGCTGCATCTTGTCACGATCCGGAACAACTTTATATTCGGGGCTCCCCTGTTCCACCGACAGACGTACATTGTCGGCCCCGGGTATCTCTTCAATTACGCGCTTCATATTGCGGGCTGTCTGCATCACCCGGTCGATATTTTTACCGCTGAACGTCATTTCTATGGGTGCACTTCGGGGGATAAGGCCCAGCGCAGCCATGGAGTAGTTGATGGCGGGGTATTTCTCTCTCAGATCTTCACGCAGTCGCATCATGTATTCCTCGGTACTTTCATCGGGCCGTTTCCCCTTTTCTTTCAGCTGAATAGTATATTCTGTGATATTGGGTGATCCCACTCCGAGACTTCCTATGCCGGCACTCGGACCGCCAATATTTGAAAAAACGGTTTCCACCTCCGGCTGATCCAGCAAATAAGCCTCTATATTGCCGGCAACAAGGTTGTTTTCACGGAGTGTGGTGGTCTTGTCAAACTCCAGCACCAGGCGAAATTTGCCCTGATCTCCGGTAGAGATCAGTTCCTTGCCGATGATGCCCATGCGCATGATGCCGAAGGTCATGGCAAAAAGGAGCAAGACAAAGCCGGTGAACGCAAGCTTATGGGAGAGTACCCATTCCAGCTTTTTTCCATACCATTCGGTAAAGTTTTCGAGCTGTCGCTCAAACCAGAGCAGGAAACGATTGAAGAAGTTGCCGGGCTTGAGGTCTTCCTTTTTTCCAATTCTGGAGGCAAGCCACGGAGTCAGTGTGAATCCGACCAAAAGACTGGTTAGCGTAGAAGTGACAACCACCACCGAAAACTGTTTAAGCATGTCGGCCACAAAAACTTGAAGAAAAAGGATGGGAAGAAAGACCACCACATCAACAAGAGTAATCGAAAGTGCCGAAAAGCCGATCTCCATACGTCCTTCCAGTGCGGCCTTTCTTTTTTCTTTGCCCATGTCAAGATGCCGTTGAATATTCTCGAGCACCACCGTGGCATCATCCACCAATATTCCGATAATAAGCGACATGGCCAGCAGGGTCATCAGGTTAAGGGTGTATCCCAGAAGCCACATAACCGCAAAAGCCGTGATAAGGGATGTCGGAATGGCAATTAGCACAATCAGCGAGTTCCGGAAACTGCGCAAAAAGAGCAGCATGACCACCGAAACGAGAATGACCGCAAGGATCAAATCAAATACCACGGAATTAACTGCGGCAATGGTATTGTCGGTGCTGTCATCGGCAATGACAAACTTCACACCGGCATCGGCATTTTCCTTTTCAATCTTTGCAAACTGTTTCCTCACTTCTCCCGACACATCCACGGCATTGGCATCGCCCTGCTTCTTTAGCAGAAGTCCTATTCCGTTCCTGCCGTTGTAGCGGCTGAAAGAGCTCTCATCACGAATGCCATCGCTCACACGGGCCAGGTCTTTCACGTAAACCGGACTTCCGGGCACGGGCATTGCTACCTGTACATTCATAATGTCTTCCGGTTTTTCAAATCGACCCGTGAGTCGCACCGCATATTTTTCATCTTTGCTCTCCACCGATCCGGCCGGAAGGTCAATGCCCGACCGCTTAATGGCCTCCACGACTTGTATGAGCGAGACTTTATACATTTTAAGCATGGCGGGATCCACTTCCACCTGTATCTCTCTTTCCTCTCCTCCAAGGATTGTAATCTCTGCCACCCCCTTGATCTGCTGTATCTGAGGCAGAAATTCATCCTTCATCAGCTGATAAAATTCAGTGGCCGGTAAATTGCTGCTGGCATTGATTGACATGATCGGGAGATCGTTGGGTGAGACCTTACTCATTACAGGGCTTAAGATATCGGAAGGAAGGTCCTTGCGAATGTTGTCAATATATCGCTGGGCATCCTGCATGGTTTTATCAAGATCCGTCCCGTATTTCAGGTTGGCAATGACGATAGAAGCATTTGGGAGGGACTTGGTAACGAGATAATCCACTCCTTCCAGATTGGAGAGTGCATCTTCGATCTTACGTGAGACGGATGTCTCCACCTCTCCGGGCTCTGCACCGGGATATATGGTTTTGATAACCACCACCGGCTGATTAAAGTCCGGCATGAGTTCATAACTGAGATTCATGTAGCCTATCACACCCAGGAGGGCAAGCACACTGAAAAGTACAATGATGAGTGAAGGCCTTTTTATTGAAATTTCTGTAATATTCATAGTTTCCGCTTTTACTTGATTTGCACATTGGCACCTTCAAAAAGATTGATAAAGCCTTTGACAATGATGATATCTCCTTCCTGCACTCCCCGCGTCACTACGACCCTGTTGCCAAATCGTTTGCCGGTTTTGATCTTTCGCAAGACGGCTTTGCCCTGATCCACCACATACAGCATCGGATTGGCGCTTGTCCCCTGAATGGCGGATGCCGGCACCAGCAAGCCCTTTTCTCCGGAGTGCTTTTGGAGTATCAGTTTTCCGAACATTCCAGATTTTATCGGGTTTCCGGGCAGATTCCGCATTTCAAACTGTACCGGGAAAGCGGATGCCTTGTTGGCACCGCTGCCTACCATTATTGCCCTGCCTTGCAGCAGACGATCCGGAAAGACATCGGCACGCAGCGGATAGTTTTCTCCCGGACTGAATTTGAGCAGCTCCTGCTGAGGCACATAAATCGTAAACTTTAAGGTGGAGACATCCATGATCCGGAGCAAAGGCATGCCCGGGGCGGCAAAAGCACCCTCTTCGCTAAGCTTGGCAGTGATCACTCCGTCAAAAGGTGCTCTTACCGTGGACTTTCGTATTTGCTCCCGTAGCGTTTCGCGCTGCACTTTGGCCGATTTCAGCCCCAGTTCTGCTTTTTCCAGCTGTACCTCCTGAATGGCATCGGCAGCCGCCAATACCTTAAATCGCTTCACATCCGCTTCAAGCCCTTCAATCTTCACATTGATGCTTTCAAGCTGATAATCGAGGAGTGAATGATCGAGCCGAATGAGAGCCTGGCCTTTCTTTACCTCGCTTCCGGCATCGACAAATATCTCATTGATCTTTCCTTGCACTTCGGCACTGATTCGACTTGTCCTCCTGGGTGCAAAATTTCCGGTATACGTAAAATCTTCTCCAATTTCCTGAAGTCTCAATGTATCCGTATACACTTTTATCGGGGCTTCCCGGTCGTAGTGGTAGACCCGCTCTTCGGCAATTTTTTTGTTCTTGCTCAATTGCAGAGCAGCTATGGCTATCAATGCAATGGGAATAATAATTAATATGATTTTTTTCCGGTTCATCGTGATTTATTTACGCTTGTTTGATAATATGTTTCCACTAAATTTTTTCCATTCCAGGTCGGCCTTCATGTATTCAATGACTGCAGCCAGATAGCTTTGCTGTGCTTCCCTGAGTGCCGTGTCGGCCAGCAGCACATCGCTGAGTGCAGCTGTACCTTCCCGTTGCTGTACAATGCTCTGATTGTAGACATCCTGTGCGAGTTCGATCTGATGCAGGGATGTTTCTATGCTTTTGGCAGCCGTTCGAATTCTCAATTCCGCATTGGCTCGCTGCATCCTTGTCTTGTCCTCAAGCAAGTCATACTGCAGTCGTGTATTTTCCAGCTGATATTCCTTCTGAAGTATCTTCTTCCTGGTGGCATTGCCATTGAAAAGTGTGTAACTCATCTGTATTCCGGCAAAGGATACCGGGTAAAAGTTTAAGAAGTCATTGGGCTTTTCATCATAGCCGTAACCCATATAGCCGTAAGAGCCGATCAGTGCGACCGAAGGCAGTCTTGAATTTTTCAGCGTGCTTATTTCGGATTGCAGAAAGCGGCTCTGTGTCATGACCAGTCGCATGTCGAGCGTGGACTTGGCTTCATACTCTGCGGTATCATCATGAATAATGCGGAATGCCACATCAAACGGCCGGCTTGCAGGAATACCTATTGCAAATTTGAGCGCACTCATCAGTTGCTCATATTTGCTTTCAAGTATCATTTTTTGCGTTTCCAGTTGCTCATACTGGAGTTGCACTTTTTTCAAATCGGAGTCCCTTATCATCTTCTGCTCCCTGAGCAAGCGCATATTGTCCAGAAGCCTGGCAGTGTTGCTCAGGTTGCTGTCAACAAAGAAGAGCTGACTTCTGATAATCTGTCCGTTGTAATAGAGGTTCGAGACTTCAAAGACCAGTTCTTCCTTTGACTTCAGATACTTGATTTCACTTATCTCCTCACCAATTCGGGTGGCCTCGATGGCACCGTAGATTTGGGAATTGTAAAGGGGCATAAACACCTGGACACTGGCATTTATGTTATGAGGTACACCAAACTGGGCTTCTTTATATTGCCCTTCGGGTCCGCCAAATACGGACATCGGCATCAGCTGATATGGCAGGTCCGTAAAATATTTGTAATCGGCTTTTGCAGTTACCCTGGGGTATAAATTGCTTTTTACCTCTTTGTTCTTTTCCCTGCTGATCAGCATTTCGTTTTTTGCCACGGCCAATCCTTTGTTTCGCACAAGGGCGGTGTCAACACATGCCTTCAGACTCCATTCCTGGCCATGGGCCATGCCCGCACTGGCGAAAAGTACGAGGGACAGGGCAATAAGTTTGTGAATGTTTACTAACTTCATTGTATAAATTTTTTTATTTGATAAGTAAAAGTTGACCGTCACTGAGCGCGCTTACCCGATGAAGCAACATTGCGTCGATCTCCTGAAAATCCCCTTTGAGCAGCGTCTTTGAATGATTCTTTTCGTCTTCATAAATGACGGTTCCCTCAATACAGATGAGCAAGGCGGGAACCCGGGAACGATGATCATTCAAGACATGGCCTCTTTTGATTTGCAGGGAAGTGACCCGGCCTTCCTTCGCTTCAAAAAGCAGTTTCGAGGAAAGGCCTTTGTCATATTCAT
>Ga0256839_1005373_pt1 | contig 11881 bp, 9 predicted proteins | sample 354166metaG_FD_185968 | JGI IMG/M metagenome (GOLD analysis project Ga0256839, IMG submission 185968) | Hydrothermal vent microbial communities from Mid Atlantic Ridge, Atlantic Ocean - 354-166 | ecosystem: Environmental > Aquatic > Marine > Hydrothermal vents | place: Atlantic Ocean: Mid...
CGGTCGGGAGATGTACACGGTTTCCTCGCCCACCGTGATCGGGATCTCAGGGGGTATCTTCGTAATCTCGTCGTTCCAACGGAAAGGCGGGAAGGCAGACCAGGTATCCACGTAGGCGAGGATTCCTAACCCGACCTGGCGCAGGTTGTTCTTGCAGGAGACCTGACGGGCCCGAGCCCGCGCCTGTCCCAGAGCAGGCAGCAGCAGGGCAACCAGAATACCGACGATCAGGATCACGACCAACAACTCGATCAGAGTGAAGCCGTGCCGCTTCCTCGAGCGGCTCCACCAACTCACCACTCGCATCGCGCAACCTCCACAAAACCAAGGGGTAACTCGTGGTCCACTCGCACGGCCCCAGCCGCCCCCCGCCCTCAACCCCTTCCAACCCCAACGCCGCGCCCCAACCCCCACCCGCAAGAGGGATAATAATTGCGACTGAGTCTCAGTTTCAACAGCCTAGTCTAGGCGCCGTTGAGGTCGGTGTCAAGGGGTAGGTTCCCGCGGCGCTCGCCCAGCCCGCTTTGGTCCAGCCCGCGCGGGACTTGCAGCCGTTGCTGAGGCTCGGCAAACATCCGACCGCTCGCACAGCCCGATCAACCCGCTCAAGGTACGCAATAATCGGCCCCAGCCCGCGAAGTACCAATTAGAACGAGATCACACCGCTGCGTTGCGCTTGGGAGCTAGAATGAACCAGGACACAGGACCCTTGCTGGTCAAATCAGCGCCAGTTGGGGAGCGGCCGAGTAACGACGTTCGGGGAGGCCGCGCACCAATGCGTTTTCGCTTCGCACACGGCGACAAGCCCATCGACGGTTACACCATCCTGCGTGGCGTGGGGGTGGGTGGGTTCGGTGAGGTCTACGAAGCCATCAACGATGCCGGCAAGATTGTTGCCATCAAAGCCATTCGAGGGGACCGTTTCGAGGTCGAACTGCGCGGGGTCCAGCAATGCATCAACCTGAAGCATCCGAACCTCATTCAGATCTACGATATCAAGTCCTCTCTGGAGGGCGACCATTTCGTGATCATGGAGTACGTCAACGGCGAATCCCTCGCCGGCGTGATCGACTCCCATCCCGATGGGATGCCCCTGCCAGAGGTAGCGAAGTGGTTCCGCGGTATCGCTGCTGCCGTCGGCTATCTCCACAACCACGGCATCGTGCATCGCGACCTTAAGCCTCAGAACATCTTCTGCGAAGATGGCTTCGTTAAAGTGGGCGACTACGGCCTCTCCAAGCACATCACGGTTAGCAACCGTTCGGGGCATACGACTGCGGTAGGCACGGTGCACTACATGGCTCCCGAGGTGGGATCGGGACGCTACGGACATAGCATCGACATCTTCGCCGTTGGCGTCCTGCTCTACGAAATGCTCACCGGGCGGCCGCCATTCGACGGCGAGAGCGTGGGCGAGATCTTAATGCGGATTGCCACAGAAGAACCGGACCTGAGCCGCCTACCGCCCGAACTGCGTCCCGTTCTACAGCGAGCCCTGGAAAAAGACCCCGAAAAGCGCTATGCGTCCATGGACGAGTTCCTGCAGGCCTTCGACGCTGCTCTGACCGACACAGAACCCGTGCATACCAGGACACGCCCCCTGGTCGCGCCGCGCCAGGAACCGCAACCCAGGGGCCGCCCCTCCACAGACCGAACACGACTCTTCCCTCCCGCCGGATGGAACGCAACAGTGCGGACGCTCTTGGAAGCGGCGGCCGTCGCCGTCTTCTTTGCGTTGATCTTCCGGCTCGTGACCGCCACCGCAGGCTTCGCCTGGGGAATCGTGATCCTGTCGGTCACGCTCGCGATCTACCTGAAAAAGCTCCAAGATAACTCCTCTGGATCTTCACCGACATCCCCCCCGCACACGGGCGACACGGCAAATAACCGGCACCCGCCAACAGAAGGGGGACATCGAGCCGCCCCGGGCCCCGTGGAGCAACGGCATACGCCACCCGCTGCCAAAAGGATTCAACCAGCGCTCGACGAGCAACAGCCCCCCCAGGATAGCCTTCGGTCGAGGCTGGCGCATTGGGCGTGGATCACGGTGACGAGCCCATTCTTCGCCGTCCTCGGTGCCGCCGCGGTCTACCTCGTCACCGGAGCGCCCGTAGACGCAGCGTATGCGGCCATCTGGCTGGCGGGAGCAACGTCCTTAACCGCAGCTCCGAGCGTCCTCCTTAACTGGGACCGGGCCGACCCCCTCTTTCGCCGCACGATGTTCTGGATTATCGGCGGCATTATCGGCGCCCTCATCCCAACGAACCATCTCGTGCTCACAACAGATTCCGCAAGCCATCTCCCCGTCAGACGGCCCCCCAGAATCACCCATCCGTGGACCGGCGCCTATGACTACCAGCGCTGGTGGCACACGCACAGCACAGAGTACTGCTTACTCCGTGTGCCACGCCTTGAGCTGTTCCCCCCAACCCCGATGGGCTCCCACCTCGCTGTTGCACTCGCGTTCGCTACCCCCTTTGCATTTGTACCATGGCCGCGAATGCTCAAGGTACGACGACGCAGCCGTGTGCTCGTCCTTCCCCTGCTGGGCGCCATCCTGGCCGGATACATCTGGCTCATACTCCTGGACGGCTTCGTGTCTACGGGCTTCGACGAACTCACTTGGGTCCTCTATCTCCTCCTGCTCCTGGGCCTGGTGAGTTCCCTGGCGTCCCCGTACCGTCCGGATCTGCGCCACAAGTGGGCGCACCGACACAGGCGCGTTCCGTAAACAAGTTCGTTGCACAGACTCCCATGTGGCACACACGAACCAGAACAAACAACCCGGCCCTGGCGAATCTCGCAGTTGGGGTCCTGGCCGCCCTGTTGCTGCTCGGATCCCGCTCCTTGCCGGCAGCATCGCAGGAACAAACACCCCCTGCAGCATCGTCTGCTTCGGCGGGATTCAGAGAGATTATGCTCACCTTACCCCCATCGACCGACTCACGCACACCCCGGCGTGCGCGTCCGGAATGGGTCGGGCGAGCCGCCTGGAAGGAAGCGAACACGGACTACTTCGTCGTCACGAGCGGCTGGTGGGCAACCACCGGGGAAGCTCTAACCGACGCTGCCGAGAAGGCGAAGGAACTAATCCGCCAGGATGTCTTTGGCGACACCGGCTATTCGCCCCATATCCTGGACAAGGTGCTCGACACCAGGCTGGTCCGAGATGCGTTTGTCGCCGATCTCTGGCTGGAACAGGACGTGCGCGAGTACGGCACCATGTACCGCGCCCACTTCCTCCTCCAGATCAGCCCCAAAAACCGCGACATGCTCGTCACCGCGTACGCAAGCCGCCACGAACTGCTGCTATTGAAGCGCGCCGGATCGGCTCTGGCCATTCTCTTCCTCGTCGGCTTGACACTCTTCGCCTACCTACGCATCGATGACGCCACCGGAGGCTATTACCGCGGTCGGCTCGGCATCGGTGCGATGCTCGTCTTCGCCGTCCTCAGCACCATCGCGCTCCATTTGGGCGGCTGGCTTACCCTCATGTCGCAGTCGCATTGAGACCGAAGCAGCGTCTTGTCGCGGAGCCCCCCCTGCGGCCAGTCGCAGCCCCCTGGATCGCATCGTTGAGCATGTTTTGAAGAACGCCGCTTCACACCCGAGCAATGCGGCAACCGGGACCCCGAGCGAATGGAGGAGCGGCACAAAGCGCCCTGCGTTCCCCCGAAGGCCTAGCTGTCCAGCCTCCCGACTGCAACCCCCGGCCGTTCATCCTCCCTCTCGCCGACGCGAATCCGGCGCAGCTCTACCGCTCGCGCCACTCCGGAACCGCGCTGAGCGGTAGTGCCCCCTTCAAAAGCCCCCCCACTTGCCCAGAGCTCTTTCCAGGCACCCGGTACCGGAAATCGGTCCGGGGCTCCACAACCGACACGCCCCCTAACCGCGGGTCCCAAAGCCATGTCCATTGCCGCAGCTCTAACCGTGGCATACGCAGCCGGTACAGCACTTTCGTGGTCCGCTCCTGATCCCAAACTCCGAACCGCTTGTCGAACTGCCAGAGCTCATAGCGAAGCGTGGCTACCGGCTGTCCCAACAGCCCGTCCGCAGACGTCGGCCGATCCCGCAGGAGCTGCACGAAAACGCGTGCCCTGCCTTCGTTGCCGGCAACGAAAAGCGGTGTAACCTTGTTCTCGTACCAGCGTCGCCCACGTACCCACTGCACCACAGCACGACGAACCTCCGCGGGCGCAGCGCGGAACCGGTACCAGTGCTCATCCAGTTCCAGAACCGGCGCGAAGTAGAACCCCTCGATGCGAACACGCCGCTTCACCGAAAGCAGGCAAATGTCGTAGCGCCCCGGAGGCACGTTCGCGGCCACCCACTTTGCGGAAGACGCGCGCACGCAGGTAACCCGGAACGGAGGACGATCGATCGCGCCGTCGATCTTGTACGTCCCTATCCTGAACCCCAGTTCATCCCATCGCTGAATCAGGCCCACGGCATCCCAGTTGCCCCCGTCATCCAAATGGATGACAACTTCGGCCGAATTTACACAGGGGGAACACACCGCAAGAAAAAGCAACGTGGCCAGTGCTGTTCGCCGCTCCTCGTACATCCGGCCCCCCATTCGTCTTCCTTCCGGCGAGCAGCACTGCTGAGCACGAAGGGTCGAAGACAAGTCTCACCACAGGATAACACATCCGCGTACAACAGCGGGGCGAAGACCGCTGCCGCTCCCCAGAACCACCTGGGATGCACCATGCACCCGCCCACCGTGGGATCGGTTCCCGCTCCGCTATCCCAGCAAACGAGACGACCGAGAATGAGCTGCCGACCGGCTCCTGCGGTGGGACACAGCCCCGTCTGTCGGCGCGCAAATCCACATCTTGCCCGCACTTGCCAAAACCTTGCGCGCAAGCTACGAAGCCGTGCGCCGGTTACTTCTTAACGGCTGCCCTTTCGTGCGCGTGGCGGTAGGCAAAGCGAGCCGGGTGGCGAAAGAGATCCGCCAATTGCCCGACATCGTCGAGGACAAAGTCGGGCCAGAGGAGCGGATCATGAGTTGCGGCCAGCCGCTCCGCAGAAGTTACCCCCGATAGAACCAACGCACTCCAGACGCCGGCCCGCCGGGCGCAGAGGATGTCCGTTTCGAGCCGGTCACCAACGATGAGCATCTCGTCCGACCGGCAGCCGACCAGATCGCGGATAAACCAGAGCGCCTGCGGTTCGGGCTTGCCCATTACGAAGTCGGGTTCACGACCGGACGCCGTAACGAGTGACGCCACGATCGAACCAGCCCCCGGCCAAAGGCCGGTTTCGGTTGGATAGGTCGCATCGCGGTTCGTAGCGACGAAGACCGCGTCGTCGTAGAGCAGGGAACGAAGCGCGCGGGCAAGCTTCCGGTACGTGATGTTCTTGTCCAGTCCCACAATCACGACCTGGGCAGGCCGTGTGTCACGCGGATCGCGGGACCAGGTCGCAGCTACCCTGGTCGCGCGCAACTCGGCCGGAATGCCCGTGCCGCCCACAATGTAGAAATGGGGCACGTCGACCGACTGTAAAACCGGCCAGGCACGTTCATCAACGACCCGTCGCAACAATAACGCGGCCAGATAACCGCTGGAAACGATCTCGGACCGCTTGATCGGGAAGCCGCGCCGCTGCCAGCGACGCGCATAGCGAGCACGGGACGTAGTCGAATTGTTCGTCAGCAAGTAGGTGGTGCGCCCGGTGGACTTCACCCAATGCCAGGTGTTCAGCGCCGCCGGATGGAACGTAGCTCCGTGCACAAGAACCCCGTCCGCGTCAAAGACCACCACGCGGATCCGGTCGGGATCGAAACGAGACGTATCGGTGCGGTCCACGCCTACTCTCCGGGCCGCTAAAGCCTACCGCAGCATCACGCCAACCCCTATTGTTCGCGACCCGGCCAACCTCATCTCCGCAGGCAGGCTCCGGCATCCCCTGCCCCTCGAACCGGAACGCATACTCCTAAACAGGCGTATAGCCATCTCACCGCGGCACCCAGGTGGGCAACACCGAACGCCGCGCGTACCGTTCAGGGGGTACAGAGTCCCTCGGTGATCGAACCTGAACAAATGCCCCCCTCATCCACGGCCGGTCATGCCGAATAGCTTGTCCTCTGTCCACAGACGCTCAAACGGGTGCGGCCGGTTCTCCGGTGGCGCGCCCCTGCGTCACCCCCATGCCGCGGAGCATGGCCGGACGGCGGGCGCAAGCGCTTGCCAACTCACTCCCCAGCGACACGGATCCGCCGCGCCATGAGAAGCGAAAGCTTCAGGAGCTGCCACTCCAGAGCGGGAACTTCGAACACCGTCTTTTCGCTTCGGCCCGCACGGCGCTGACCTGAAGGCATCTCCTTCGGATGGGCGACGACGACCTGCAGCGTGGGCAGCCACCGCGGTACATAGATCATCCACGACCAGCCGTTGACGTGGGGCAAAGCCGCCCGGATCTCTTCCGCTGTCCAGGCGGCATGCATCGAGGCACGGAAATCGTGGAGAAGCTGATCCAACCCGCGCTCGGTGTAATCCTCCCCCAGAACGTCGACGTACTCGTCATTCAATTCGGGAGTCTTCAGCCGGACCAGGTCGGAGACGACCAGAACGCCGGCCGGTTCCACCAGCCGCGATAGGCTCAGCAGAAACCGGCGTACAGCGTCGAGATCCGGAAGATGATGGAGCGCGTTGTTGCACGTAACCAGGCGGAACCTGTGTTCGGGGAACAGATCGCCCAGCCGCATCGCATCGCCGCGAAGAAAGGCAACGCGGGAACCAAGACCGATCCGTTCGGCACGAGCCCGCGCCCGTTCGAGCATCGGCAGGGAAAGATCCACCCCGTACACGGCGCGAAAGCCGTAGAGCCTGCCCAACTCGCAGGCGAAATGCCCCGGCCCACAGCAGACATCCACGGCCACGCCCCCGCCGAAATCGACCGGCAGGCGATCCAGAAACCAGAGCACGGCTCTATACGCAGCCGCAAGCTTGGACTCGTGAGCCCGATCGTACGCATCGACCTGCCGCACATCATCCATGACCGTGGCAGGTTCGGGCACACGAATCGACCGAGGCCGCGCCAGGCTCTGCCGCACCGCTACCCGCAACAACCGAAACACGGGGATCATGCTTACCTCCTCCGGTCAACTGTAACTCCTGCAAGATGCGACGCAAGTGCGACGTAGCCCGGCTCGTCGCTGCCCCATCCACGAGCCGCCTAAGCCAGCGGCAGATCGTGCAAGAATTGCAAACCCACCCGGCGTGCTCCACGCGTCTCCTTTGTAATCCCTACAACTGCTGCAACCGGAACCGGCCGCAAGAGTGGCCGGCACCCCGCGCCGCCCGGGCCTCTCTGGGAAGCAACCTTCCGTGTAGATGGAACTTGGGTCGCAAAAGCGGCCCGGGTCGATGATTTGGCATGGGAGTTGCATGCACTGCGGGCAACGGAGACCGAGGATACAGACACGAACGACGTCCCTGACCTTCCCTGATCCTCTGTCCCCTTCCCTCCGTCGCGCCGGAAGCGCGTCCTGGCCCGCGCTTCCGGCTGGTTTTTTGCGCTAGCGTTTCAGGTGGAAGAGGCGTTCGAGGGCATCGAGAAGCCACCGGCCCGAGCCATTCTGGCCCTCCTCGCGAAGCGCAGAGGCCGGTAGGTGCAGCACCTTGTTCTCGAACCTGCGGAACGCATGAGCGATCCGCTCGCGCTCTTTGTCCGTCAGCTCGGGCAGGCCGCGGAAAAGCCGCCGAAGCTCCTCTTCGCGTATCTGGTCGATCTGCTCCCGCAACCGGCTGACGACGGGGGCCATTCGCATCTGGTACTCAAGCCGGGCCCAGGTTTCGTCGGCCATCTGGTCTACAATCGCCAGGGCTCGGCCAACCTCCCGTTCGCGAGCGGCGAGGTTCCTGTCGCGTTGACTCTCCAGGTCGTCGATGTTGTAGAGGTAGACGTTTTCCAGGTCCCCCACATCATCGGTGAAGTCACGGGGTACCGCGATATCGATGATCACCACCGGCCTCCACCGGCGGCGTTCCATGACCCTCGCGAACCGCTCCCGGTCCACAATGGGCTCCGCCGAAGCCGTCGTGCTGATGATGAGGTCCGCCTGGACGAGCCAGTCATCGAGTGCGTCGTAGGGCACCGCCTCCGCCTCCCATCGGCTCGCCACAGCAGCAGCACGCTCGGGACTGCGGTTCGTCACCAGCAGGCGGCCCGGACCAAGGTCGATCAAGTGCCGCAACGTCAGCTCGCCCATTTTGCCGGCACCGATGAGCAGAACCGTTTTGGTTCGAAACTGATCCGGGTCGAACACCTGGCAGGCAAACTCGACGGCCACGCTCGAAACGGAGACCCGCCCTCGGGACAGGCCGGTATTGGCGTGCACCTGCTTGGCCGCCGCCACGGCCTGCTGGAACAGGATGTTCAGGATTGGCCCCGTTGTGCCGGCCGCCCGAGCGGTATCGTACGCGTCCTTGACCTGGCCCAGGATCTGGGTTTCCCCCAAGACCATGCTGTCCAGTCCGCTGGCCACCTGCAGAAGATGCCTGACCGCCTCAACCCCCTCGAACCGGTAAAACCGGTCGCGCACCTCCGCCGTGCGGATCCCCCGGTAGGAACAGAGCCAGTCGACGGGGTCCCACGGGAGGTGCTCGGCCTCTTCGACGGTGCCGGTCGCGATGTAGAGTTCGACACGGTTGCACGTTGAGAGAAGAACCGCTTCCCAGGACGGATGTTCGGCAGCGAGCGTACGTATCGCCGCGCCGGCCCCCTGGCGGTCGAATGCCAGCCGTTCCCGCACCTCCACCGGCGCCGATTTGTGGTTGCAACCGATGACGGCCAGCTTCACGACCAACCCCCCGGCAGGGATTGATGCCAGGACGGCACCAGAACCTCGACCCCCACCGTCGTTATGGCCAGCAGGAGGAAGGCGATCATCGTCAGGTAAGCGACCCGACGGCCACGGAATTTGGGGTCCCGGTGCACCAGCACCACGACGCCGAGCACGATCCAGGTGAGCACGGCGAGCACCACCTTGGGATCGGCCAGGGTGCCCAGAGTTGTTTGGCCAGGCCGCAGAGCCAGGGCAATGGCAAACCCGATGCCAAGACCGATGGTCAGCAGAGGAAAGCCGATCACGAGCGACGTATGGGTCCACCGCTCCAGGGTCTCCAGACTGGGCAGCTTCCAGCCTGCTGAGGCGAGCTCCTTTCGTTTCAACCGCCGCACCTGGACCAGATACATCACCCCGCACAGAAAGCTGATGCTGACCGACAGCGCGCCGATCAGAAGGAGGGTGGCATGCAGGACGACCCATGCCCGCCATATGCCTTCCGGCAGGGCACGTCCCCGGTCCTCGCCGACCAGAGCGGCGGCCACCGTCAACGCGACGATTGTGGGCAGAAGGAACGCCCCAAACGCCCGATCGGGGTATTCCACCTCCAGCACGATGAACCCGAGCGCCAGAGAGGCGATCACGACGAGCAAAACCTCGAACAGGGTGCTCAGCGGTGGAACGCCCCCCTCATAGCGGTAGCCCATGTAGATGAGCTGAGCGAGCAGGCCCGCGACCACGAACCCGATGCTGAGCAACCGTCTCCACGGCAACCCGAACCGGTCGGCGGCGAAGTATAAGCCCAGCGCCGTCGTGTAGCTAGCAGCGAAGCAGAAGAAGCGAACGTTTTCCAGCGTCATCGCAAATCTTGCGGCGGGGCAACCAGATGCGACGTCCGTGTTATTGTAGAATCGGGCAAGAAACGAGCGGGGTCGCTTCGAACCGATTGGGCCGATCAGACCGCCCGAACCGGTTATCTCGATACGAGCGATCCATCGTCTGTGAGTCCAAGCTCGCGAAGTTTCCGGTGCAGCGTGTTGCGGCTGATGCCGAGCCGCTCGGCCGCTCGGAGCTGCACTCCTTGCGCTTCGCGCATGGCAAAACGCAGCAGCTCCCGCTCGACCAATTCCAGCAGCCTGCCCTGCAGGTCCGTCGCCAACGGCCCGGCTTCCTCGACGAACGATTCCACCAACTCTCGGGCCAGCCGCTGCAAACGTTCCTCCGCCGGCACCGGTTGACCGGTTCGCGCAGGTTCTTCCCCCCGCACGCGGGCGGGCAGATGCTCCGGGGTGATTTCTCGACCTTCACACAGAACGACGGCCCGCGCGATGGCGTTCTGTAACTCCCTGACGTTCCCGGGCCAGGAGTAGGACACAAGCTGCTCCATGGCGCGGCGGCTGATATTAAGCAGGGGCCGTTCGTACTCCGTGCAGAAGACGTGGACGAAGTGCCGCGCCAGCAGGGGGATGTCCTCAGGCCGTTCACGCAAAGGGGGAAGGTCGATCTGGACCACGTTGAGCCGGTAGTACAGATCCTCGCGGAACTTCTGCGCTCGGATCAACTCCTCCAGCTCTTCGTTCGTCGCCGCGATCACGCGAACATCCACTCGGATCGTTTGCGTGTCGCCGACCCGTTCGAATTCCCCCTCTTGAAGAACCCGAAGCAGTTTGACCTGTAGCTTCAGGCTCGTGCTGCTGATCTCATCCAGAAAGATCGTGCCGGTATGAGCTGCCTCGAAGCGGCCCGTTCGGTTGGTGATCGCTCCCGTGAAGGCCCCCTTGACATGTCCGAACAGTTCGCTTTCGAGCAGGCTTTCGCTCAGGGCACCGCAATTCACCCGGATGAACGGACCGGTGCTTCGCGGACTGAGCATATGCAGGGCGCGAGCTACCAGCTCCTTTCCTGTGCCCGTCTCGCCGGCAAGCAGAACGCTGGCCTTCGTCTGCGCCACACGTCTGGTCACTTCGGCCACGCGCCGCATGCAGCGACTTCGAGCCACGATGCCGGGCAGGACCTCGTACGAGCGGCTACTTTCTTCCAGCCAATCGTTCGTATGCATCGGAGCTTACGCTGCGACATGTCGTGCGGCATACGAGCATCGCGCCGCCGCTCACCGCGGCCGAACCTCCGCCACGCTCTCCGTACATCGTAGGCGCATCGGGCCGCGGCCGGAGAGTGCCCGCCATCACTGCTGCGACGCTCGAAACGGCGCCGGCTCCGCATCGCGCAAGCGATCCCAACTGCCTCGGCTTCCCTGCGCGATCGTCGCCCCCAGCAAACGGAGCTCACGCCCTAGAGCAGTCGAGCCGTCCGAGTTTGCCGCAACGCGGTCCAAACCGGCTCCCGCAGCTTCAACCAGCAGCCCGAACCTCCGGACACTTTCCCGCGCAGCCCGCGCTGCAGCGACCCGGCTGCTCTCCGGTGCAGCTTCGTTCAGCGCAACCCGCAACAACTCCACCTGCACCTCCGGCCGCCCCACGTACGCCAGGACCGCTGCTGCCCCAGCGGCCAAACGTTCGTCGTGGAGCGCATCGATGAGAACCGGAAGCGCAGGCTCGACACTGCAGCCAGGGATCTCGCCACGGGCTATGGACTGCAACCACCCTATCGCTCGTTCGGCGTACCGCGTCTGTTCGTCCGACGATAAGGCTTCCTGCTGGCTCGTCAGCCATTCCACGTACCGAGCGGCAATGGATTCGTTCGCCGGAAGCACACGCACCGCCACCGACGCATAGCGGCGTTCGATGTGCTGCCACCGGGCGGTCGTGTTTACCTCTGTAAGGAGGAGCACCGGCAGCCCCCTGGTCCGTGCGTCATTGCGAAGCGCGCTCACCAGCATCGAAGGCTCCGCCCCTGGTACCGGTAGGACGACCACCAGACCACTGAGCCCCACATGACTGTACAGGTAATCCAAACACTCGCTCAAAGAGTAAAACACGCGCACCTGCACTCCGTGCCCCTCAAAAAGCACGGCCAGGTCCGATGCCCGGGCGGGATCAACCACAAGCATCGCGACCTCCTTTTCAGCCTTCGTGGGAATCAGGTAGGAAGCGAGCAAACGAACCGCTTCCGTACCCCGCCCGAGTC
>Ga0256839_1005374_pt1 | contig 11880 bp, 7 predicted proteins | sample 354166metaG_FD_185968 | JGI IMG/M metagenome (GOLD analysis project Ga0256839, IMG submission 185968) | Hydrothermal vent microbial communities from Mid Atlantic Ridge, Atlantic Ocean - 354-166 | ecosystem: Environmental > Aquatic > Marine > Hydrothermal vents | place: Atlantic Ocean: Mid...
TGGCTAACCGAATTTACTGACAAAAGAGCTGCGGTTGACCTTAGCATAGAGCAGCCACTAGCGCGCACGGTGCGCGCTGTTTTCGAAGGCAGTTATTCGTCTGAAAATGATTTTACCTCTTATGGTGGCGCATCAACAATTGCATGGGATCTAAACCAACGTAATACCACGATTACCGCAGGGCTAGCCGCGCTTAAAGAAAGTATTAGCCCCGCGTTTGGTACTCCAGAAGGGCTGGGGATATCCATTTGCAATGATACCGCAGCAGCGCTGGCATCACGCCCAGTGTGGGCAAACTGTAACATTACAAGCCCCCGCTTTGGTAACGGACGTAAAAACGTGATTGATGGTGTGATTGGCGTGACCCAAGTGGTGAACCAGCGAACGATTATACAGCTAAATTATAGTCATGGCGTCTCATTGGGTTATCTCACAGATCCGTATAAATTGATTAGTGTTGTTGATTATGAGCTTGATGGTGAAGAGGTGATTATTATTTATGAGAACCGGCCAGACAGGCGCACACGCAATAGTCTTTACTGGAAAACGGTGAGTCAGCTCAGCCCTAAAAAAGTGGTAGACTTTTCTTACCGCTACTTTTGGGATGATTGGGGAATAAAATCTCATACGATCGATTATAAATATCGGTATGACTATTCACCTACGAGCTATTTTCAGCCGCATGTGAGATTGAACATACAGTCTAGTGCTGATTTTTTTCAGCAAGCGATAAATGCAGCAGATGCTGAGTTACCTGAATACGCGAGTGCAGACTACCGCTTAGGTAAGCTGGAAACCTACACGCTTGGTCTTAAGTATGGAAAAGCACTGGGTGAAAATGGCGCATTCACAATGCGCGCTGAATATATCATTCAGCGCTATAAGGCTGTGGAACTGCCTGACATGAGGGCGTTGGTTTATCAGGGGACATTCACATTTAAGTTCTAGTCGCTGAGATTTCGATGAAGAAAGAGGCTCCCGCTACACTGGAATATCAAAATAACCTTTGGGTTGGGTGTTTCAGTGCAATGGCCAGTCCTTGTGAATTATTAATGGAGACGCCGGATAAGTCGCTGGCGTCTCGGCTGCTTTCAATTGCTGAGCGTGAAGCAAAGCGTGTCGAAAAAAAATTTAGTCGTTATCGCAATGATAATGTCATTTCTAAAATCAATAATGCTGCAGGGCAACCCACGCAGGTCGATGCTGAGACGGCGCTGCTGCTGAGTTATGCTGACCAGTGCTATCAACTAAGTAGCGGGCGATTTGACATTACCTCCGGAGTTTTTCGGGAAGTATGGCGCTTTGATGGCAGTAGTAACATCCCTTCAACTGACGCTGTTCAAGCTTTACTAGCGCGTGTGGGGTGGGGCAAAGTTAACTGGTCTAATCCTATCTTTACGATGGAAAAGGGAATGGAGATAGACCTCGGCGGAATCGCAAAAGAATATGCGGTTGATCGCACCGCGCTGCTACTTCGACCGTATATTAGTAGCGGTGTATTGATTAACTTTGGTGGAGACTTATGCGCACTTGGTTCGCGTTCAGACGACCGTGCGTGGGAGGTGGCCATTGAAAACCCTGAAAGCCACGCTGAGCAGGTGCTTTCATTAGTCAGTTTGAAGTCTGGTGCAGTGGCTACCAGCGGTGATGCTCGGCGTTATCTGTTAAAAGATGGCGTGAGGTATGGCCATATCTTGAACCCTGTCACTGGCTGGCCTGTGCCCGGTGCACCGCGATCAGTCACCACTATCGCATCCACTTGTATGGAGGCGGGCATGCTTTCAACTTTTGCGATCCTTGAAGGGGAGGGTGCCGAGGCATTTTTGAAGCAGCAAGGCGTTGAGTTTCTATGCCTTTAATTTTTAGGGAACCTCTGATTTATTCATGAACTTGTGTCTTGCGCCTAAAATATCCAGCTTCTGTGTTGCTCATCTTCGCATTAGCCCGCTATTACGTGCGATTCGCGCCTTGAATCTGAATATTTTAGATCACAACCCACTTCGCTCAGAATAAGTCAGAGGTTCCCTAAATATTAAACCCCGTGAAGTGCTGTTCTTCTGTTCACGGGGAAGTAGCGCAGCCAAAATTAGTAATCAAATAGCCTCGTTAGGCGCATTCTCATCTAATGGGGGGTCATCATTGATCACTTCCCCATTCTGAACGCCAAAATATTTATAGACCGAAGAGGCGATCGAAAATGGTTCTGCTTGATAGCTGTTACTGGTTGGGGCAGTGAATTGGCGATTAACGCCCGATGCACCGATGCGCTGGGTTGTGCCTACAATTTTACCCAGTGTTCGGCCGGGGATGCCTTTGCCACCAAATGTCATCAGGTTTTGGTTGTTCCCATGATCCCAGCCGATGGAGTTATTCAGGTTTACATTACGCCCAAACTCGCCATAAACATTGATAATGATATTATCGCGATTGGTTAGGTTCATATGTTTAACCGCGACTTCGAGAGAGGTCATCATATCGCGCATACGGTTTGGGTATTCGATCAGGCATGAGTCATGATCATCCCAACCACCCAGCCCACCGCTGCCCATTGAGATGAAAAGGCTTTCGGGGTTGTTGATTGCGAGGCTGACAGCGGCTTTCATACGTCGCCCAAAGCTGGTGTTCGGATAGGCGATCTGTGCGCCTCCATTATCAGGGTCATTGGGCAAGCTAGCATCGATTGTTGCCGCATTAAAGCTATTACTAATAAACTCAGAAAGTTCCTCGCGTTTAGTAAATGCCTCTCGCACTTTTAAGAACTTTTCGCGTTGAGCCGTGCTGCGTGCCAGCGCTTCGATCGCATCTTCATTGATGCCAGGGCCTCCTAGTGCTGAATTATTGGAGCGGTCATAAGGGTTTCTGAAATTTTGATCGAGAGCTATATATTTCGCGCCCAATGGAACATCAAGCCCGGCAGGCTCGTATACTAATGAGTCACCCTCAAAAGAGACAAAGGGTAATATCATCTCCTCTGGTGCTTTTCCAAAAGCATCGTGAGCACTCAAGATAGCTGCGAGTGTGGTTCCCATGCCGGGGCTGTTTTCGGCATCGAGATGCCCAGTCAGGTTTTGAAAAATGCTGGTGCGATGAGCCTTTGAATCTTCTTTAAGACGGTGAATAGTGCGAAAGATGGTCATGTCGCCTGATGCAATCAAGCTTTCCATGATTTCACCACCGGCACCATTATTGCCGCCGCCCCAGAAACCATTGGGAGTGATAATGCTTGCAGCATTATTTGGGTCAAGATTTGTAGGGTATGGGTTTTGAGAATTAGCGTTAATGTCTTCAATATTAGTGAGGTTTCCCGCTAACTCGGAAGGCCCGCCGTAAAGAAAGACATGAATAACTTGTGGCAGCACGGCAGGGCGAACATAGTTCACTTCATTCCGGATAATATTATTTGCATTGCCAGTACTGAGTGCCGCCATACTGGGCGTAATGAGATTACGCCCACCCAGTATAGATGCTGCTGTGCAAGCTCCGCCAAGGACACCGAGGTGTTTCAGGAATTTTCTTCTTTCCATAATAGTGATACCTGCTTAATTTAGACGGTTGTTAAAGTATGTTTCGGGTAACCGAGAGATGTAATCAAATGTGATTAATGTCTGCTGGGTACGGCGCTCACTGTTATCGTAGCCACGATTAGCGAATACGCTGTTGAGTGTCGTTAACTCTTGGCTATCAGCCTTGCGGCCAATGCTGCTTAAAAAGAGATAGTGGATAAAGTCTTCATCGCTCAGGTTTACCGCCTTTTCAAGAAAACCAGGCTCCCAGCCAGCATCATTTTCATTGGCTAAATTGGTTCTTCGATCCAGCAAGAGCCGTTCACGTACGAGCTTGTGGTAATAGGAAAAGCTGAGAGAGTCCAGCGGCTGAGCAGCCCAGCGCCCCAGTTTTAGTGTCATTCCCGGTTGCTTCATTTGTGCTAGCGTTGGCCTAGTTGCGCCGCCCGATGGATTGTTCAGGTCTTGAAAGAAGCGCCGATGAGGGTGCCATTGAGTGCGATGTGCAATGTTAAAGAAGGTCTCTTCCAGCCGCCTTGGGCGATCACTATTAAGCAGGTATTCACGTGAAAAAAGGATCGCAGTAAAGATATGCTCAAAGCGGGTTGGGTTACTGTTGACAATGCTTTGCACCAGTGCAGCACGCTTATCTTGTGTCATATCCACAAAGAAATGGTTGACTAGTACATTAACCATTCTGGCAATCACTTTAGGGTGGTTTGATACTGTGCGATAAAAATCGAAGCAGGTGCTGATCCATTGGCCGAGCACTTTTTGCGGCACAATATTCTCATCTAATGTAATGACGAGCTGGTAATCCTCGTTGTCGCCCGTCAGGTGCCAGTTTTGACACGCTTGCGAGGCTTTAGGGACTTCATCATCTCGGTCGAACAGGCCGAGATAGATTTCGATCATTTCACGCGTATTATCTTCCGGTGAGCGAAAGCGGCGCCAGTTTTCCTGAGAGATCATGTGTTGATAGATGATTTCACGGATCTCCATATTTGAGCCGATGCGGCTCACCAGTTTGCTATAGACCCGGTGAACATCGAAATAATCCGCTGAGTCCATTTCAAGTGCGGGTGAGAAAAGAATGGTATTGGCGAGGGTGTAGGCCATCCAGTGGGTAAAGTGATCCCGACTGAGCGGCATATCAAACATTAACGCCAGTGGCATCTCCTGCGAATAACGCCTGCTGTTGAAATCATAATTTTCATTGATTTGCTGAAAGTAGACGCCAGCGTCTGGTAGTTCTTTTGTGATGTTGAGCGCTGTGCGGTTGATGAAATTGCCACCCGCACCTATTTTTGGAGATGTTAACCCTTGGCTGAGATCAAAAAACTCATCGACGGGCACCCCTTTATAGAGCGTTCCGAGCAGTCGGTTTGAGACGATGTACTGTTCTTCAGCGGATAATTGTTTGTATTCACTGGAAGTAAGTGCTGCAGCTTCCCCGTTAACCACTTCAGCACCAAACAGACTGGCGGATTCATCGGTATTAGCCCCTTGGCTTGGCGATTCGGGTTTGCACCCTGTGAGTACCATCGCGGCTAAAATCAACAAGGCTGTTCGTTTTATCGCATTGCTCATTATTAAATCTCTCGAAAATTTTGTTAAATGGTAAGCAGCGTCCAACAGACCTGTGGCGCTTAGCTGCAACACACGACATTTCGATCGATTATAAGCACTTTGGGTAATAGAAACTTGAGCTGCCTCACAACCTAGTAAAATGGCTTTGATTTGTACCTATGCTGGAGCCGTGATATTCATTACTCAACGAGCAGTGCTGCACCCACATCTCGCCCATCCGAGGCGAGAATGGCATAAGTACGGCAGGCGGCGGCGGTGTCCATCACCTCCACAGCGATGCCTTGATTGGTGAGCGCCCCTAAAATATTGGCTGAAGGCCAGATTTGACTGGCACCGGTACCCAACAACAGTATTTGCGGTGGTTTTTGTGGCAACACATCAAAGTGCTGTTCCGTTAATTCATCGATATTGCGCGGCGCCCAGTCGCTGATCAGGCAATGCGGCATGATGATCAGGCTATCATCTAGCGTTTCTTTTTTGAGCGTCTGGTGGCCGAAACCATCACTTTTGGCGCTATAGGCTTCGTTTGGACGGATAATCGTGATTTCACCGGGGTGATAGGCGTAGATCCCAAAACGGCTGTAATCTTCATCAAGTGTAATCTTTACGCTTTGGCGGCTTTCAGGTGCAGCGGTGTTTTTCATAGTGGGTTCCAATAGTGCCTTTTATTTCGGATAGCTAATCTTTAAAAGTTTGATATTATACGCGTTTATTTTTAGTGCGTAGTGAGTTGGAGTGATATAAGCAGGTGATCGAGGAATTCCCTAGAATAAAGCGGCTGCCGCCCTATGTTTTCAATATCGTCAATGATTTGAAAGCGCAGGCGCGCGCGCGCGGTGAAGATATTATTGATTTTGGAATGGGCAATCCAGATCAGCCCACTCCCGCGCATATTGTCGATAAGCTCACAGAGGCTGCGCAACGTGGCGATACTCACCGCTATTCAGTCTCCCGCGGGATCCCTCGCCTGCGCCGTGCAATCTGCAACTGGTATAAAGATAAGTATGATGTAACGCTGGATCAGGAGTCTGAGGCGATCGTGACCATCGGCTCCAAAGAGGGGTTGGCGCACTTGGCACTCGCCACCGTAGGGCCGGGGGATGCGGTGCTAGTGCCAAACCCTGCTTATCCGATTCATCCCTACGGTTTTATTATTGCCGGTGCAGACATCCGCCATGTGCCGATGACACCGGATGTCGATTTTTTTGAAGAGTTGGAACTGGCGATCAAGAACTCGTTTCCACGCCCTAAAATGTTGGTGTTGAACTTTCCCGGTAACCCCACTACACAGTGTGTCGAATTGGAGTTTTTTGAAAGAGTTGTTGCGATCGCTCGCGAACATGAAATCTGGGTAGTGCATGACCTAGCCTATGGCGAGATTGTGTTTGATGGTTATAAAGCGCCATCGATTTTACAGGTGCCGGGCGCAAAAGAGGTGGCGGTTGAGTTTTATAGTCTTTCGAAAAGTTACAATATGCCGGGATGGCGTGTCGGTTTTATGTGTGGCAACCCAGTGTTGGTGGGCGCGCTGGCAAGGATCAAATCCTACCTAGATTACGGCATGTTCACTCCAATTCAAGTGGCGGCCATTGCTGCGCTTGAAGGACCTCAGGAGTGTGTCAAAGAGATCACTGATATGTATTGCAGCCGCCGTGATGTTTTGTGTGAGGGGTTAGATGTTATTGGCTGGCACGTTGAAAAGCCGAAGGCGACAATGTTTGTATGGGCTAGAATCCCAGAAGTATATCGTGAAATGGGATCGCTCGATTTTTCTAAAAAGCTATTAGAAGAGGCTAAAGTGGCCGTTTCACCGGGTATTGGTTTTGGGGAGTACGGTGACGACCACGTGCGATTTGGTTTGATTGAAAATGAACATCGCACTCGACAGGCAGTACGAGGCATTCGACAGATGTTTAAAAAAGACGGTGTATTGATCTGCAACGCAGGCGATGCCACAGGAGATGAGCGTTGAAACCGATTAAAGTTGGGCTGTTAGGGTTGGGCACCGTTGGTGGTGGAACCGCCAATGTGTTGGCCAGAAATGCGGCAGAAATTGCGCGTCGCGCTGGGCGTGAAATTCGTGTGACTCATGCGGCTGCACGCGAAATCAATCCTGATGTTAACACTCAGGGCATTGAGCTGTGCGATGATGCTTTTGCCCTCGTCAACCATCCGGATATTGACATTATTGTTGAGCTGATTGGGGGGTATGATCCTGCCCGTCAATTGGTATTACAGGCGATCGAAAATGGCAAGCATGTCGTCACCGCGAATAAAGCGTTGATTGCTGTACACGGCAATGAAATTTTCGAGGCCGCACAAAAAAAGGGTGTCATGGTCGCTTTTGAAGCGGGTGTTGCGGGTGGTATCCCTATTATTAAGGCGCTGCGCGAAGGGTTGGCGGCCAATCAGGTTGAGTGGCTGGCAGGCATTATCAACGGTACCGGTAATTTCATTCTCACCGAGATGCGTGATAAAGGGCGTGACTTTTCCGATGTGCTGGCCGAGGCGCAGGCGCTTGGTTATGCCGAAGCAGATCCGACCTTTGATGTGGAAGGGATCGACGCCGCGCACAAGTTGACGATCCTTGCATCGATTGCATTTGGTATACCGTTGCAGTTTGAAAAGACCTACACGGAAGGAATATCGAAGATCACCCGCGAAGATGTTAACTATGCGGAGCAGCTGGGGTATCGTATTAAGCACTTGGGCATGACACGCAAAACGGACCAAGGTATTGAGCTGCGTGTGCATCCCACATTGATCCCTGAACGCCGTTTGATTGCCAATGTCGATGGCGTGATGAATGCAGTGCTGGTGCAGGGCGATGCGGTGGGACCAACACTCTATTACGGCGCGGGTGCGGGCGCTGAACCCACCGCCTCTGCGGTGGTTGCAGATGTGATTGACGTGGCGCGCACCATGACGGTCGACCCTGAAAACCGGGTGCCGCATCTGGCATTTCAGCCAAACGCGCTGTCGGATATCCCGGTACTCCCTATGGCGCAGGTTGAAACGGCCTATTACCTTAGGATGCAGGCGGCTGACCGCCCCGGCGTATTGGCTGAAGTGACGCAAATTCTGGGGGAACAGGGGATCAGCATCGAAGCGATGATTCAAAAAGAACCTGCAGAAGGGGAAAGCATCGCCTCGATTATTATGCTGACGCAGCGTGTTGTTGAGAGCCAGATGAACGAAGCCATTCGTCACATCGAGTTGCTGGCAGTGATCGAGGGTGATGTCACACGCATTCGCCTCGAACTGTTGGACAGATAACTCGCGGCCGCATACGCGCTGCAATTTATTATTAAGGGAGCATTACTATGCCATTTAGATCTCGCTATACCGGTTTGATTGATACCTATCGTGACCGCCTCCCAGTGCATGATGACACGCGGATTATCAGCTTAGGCGAAGGTAACACCCCCCTTATTCGTCTCAACAATATCCCGGGCTTTCTCGAAGCCGAGATTGATATCTACGTTAAATTTGAAGGGCTCAATCCAACCGGCTCTTTCAAAGATCGCGGCATGACCATGGCGGTGACCAAGGCGGTAGAAGAGGGCAGCGAGGCGATCATTTGCGCTTCAACCGGCAATACCTCCGCCTCTGCGGCAGCATACGCTGCACGTGCTGGCATTAAAGCATTTGTGTTGATTCCGGACGGTAAAATTGCTCTGGGAAAACTAGCGCAGGCGATGATGCATGGCGCCACCGTGATTCAGATCAAGGGTAACTTTGATGTCGGCATGCAGCTGGTGAAAGATATCACGGGTCATGCACCGGTGACCATTGTGAACTCCATCAACCCATATCGACTGCAGGGGCAGAAAACCGCCGCGTTTGAGATTCTTGAAGAACTTGGGTGCGCGCCAGATTACCACTGTATTCCCGTTGGCAATGCTGGCAACATCACCGCACACTGGATGGGTTACAAAGAGTATAACGAACACGGCATTGTTAATAGCTTGCCTGTGATGGTGGGATATCAGGCGAGTGGCTCCGCACCTTTCATGCGTGGTGCAATGGTGGATGCCCCTGAAACAGTGGCCACAGCCATTCGCATCGGCCACCCACAGAGTTGGGATAAAGCGTGGGCCACTCAAAAGGAATCAAAAGGGTGGTTTGACGAATGCAGTGATCAAGAGATCCTCGCTGCACAGAAAATGCTCGCCGACCGAGAAGGGGTCTTCTGCGAGCCGGCCTCTGCAGCCTCTTTGGCGGGAATGATTAAAGATGTGAAAAGTGGCAAGATTCCTGCTGGCAGTAAGATTGTTTGCACCTTAACAGGGAATGGTATCAAAGACCCGGATACCGCGATTAAGCAGTGCCGCGCCCCACTGCAAAGCGTTGAGGCGACACTCGATGCAGTGAAGCGTGCCATTTTGGATAATATTTAGCGGCTGCCACTTGAGCGCCTTGTATGGCTGGGGTGGGCGCTGAGCCTACTGATCAGCCGTGCTCAGTCGTTTTTTGCTCTGGGGTTTAAAGGATACGAGCAAATCTTGACTAAATCACTTGACATTTATTCCCGACCCCTCTAGCTTTTAACGAGTGCACCCATTGGTCTATTGAGTATTTGTTTGTACCAACGCATGGGGGGTATCCATTAGAATGCCTGAAACATCAGATGAAGTAAGTGCACGACTGATGGCTGAAAAAACAGCCCGCCTCAATGAACTTCATGAGGCATCAAAAAAGCTGCTGGCGTTACTGGCTGGCACCCGCGATGTAAATGAGTTAATCCAAAAAGGCATTGAAGTACTCGCCACCCTCGCACAGGCAAAATATGTTGCGGTGGGTGTGCTGGATCAACATGGCAAACTTTCACGTTTTATTCACACTGGCATTCAGCAAACAACAGCAGATAAAATTGGCAAACTCCCTGAAGGCCATGGTTTGTTAGGTGTTGTGGTGCGAGAAAGCGAAGTGATGCGGCTTGAAGAGATGCAGCAGCACCGCCAGTTTGAAGGTTTCCCTAAACACCACCCTGAGATGAAAAGCCTCTTGGCAGTGCCCATCAAAGGTGAGCGAGCCATCTTAGGGCGCGTTTATCTTTGCGATAAAATTGATGGTACCCCTTTCAGTGACGACGATGAAATATTTGTGACGATCTTTGCCAACACGCTTGGCATCGTGTTGATGAATCTCGATGAGAGCTTACGCCGAGAAAAAGCAGAATCAGCGCTGCGCCTAGCGGCAAAAGTGGTGAGCCATACGCAGGAAGGGGTAATGGTACTGGATTATGATGGCAAGATCATCTCATTGAATCCTGCCTTTACTGCGATCACGGGGTACAGTGAAGAAGAGATTGTGGGTCTGCCATTTCACATCTTGCGCGCGGAGCGGCATAGCAGTGAATCTTTTGATGCATTATTAGGTGAACTCAAAGCCAAAGGCAGTTGGCAGGGGGAGTTGTGGCACCGTCGTAAAAATGGAGAAGCCTACCCTCAGTGGACGGTGATCAATGCGATGCAAGATAACGATGGCACCGTAACCGAATATGTCTGCCTTTTTACCGACATCACAGAGCGCAAGCGCCAAGAATCCCGGCTTGAATACCTCGCCCATCATGACCCGTTAACTCAGCTGCCCAATCGAACACTACTCAATGACCGTCTGCAACAAGCGCTGAGTTCAGCGCGACGTAACTGGAAAAAATTGGCACTTCTCTTTCTGGATCTTGATCTATTCAAAATCGTTAACGACACTTTAGGGCACACTGCAGGTGATCTGTTATTGAAAAAGGTAGCCGCCAAATTGCAACGCTGCGTGCGTGACTGCGACACAGTGGCACGGCTTGGCGGGGACGAGTTTACCGTAGTGTTGGCCGACGTGAATGACACCCGTGATGTCGCGATGATTGCCCAGAAGATCTTAGACTCATTGGTGGAGCCTTTTAACCTTGATGGGCATGAATTTCATATTTCAGCCAGCATCGGCATCAGCCTTTTCCCGAGTGATGCACAGGATATCGATGCATTGCTAAAGCACGCAGACACCGCAATGTATCAAGCGAAAACTCAGGGCAATAATTATCAGTTTTATATGGATTCGATGGGCGTAGAAGCCAACGAACAGCTCTTGCTGGAAGAGAATCTCTACCATGCATTAGCGAATCAAGAGATGCTGGTCTATTACCAGCCGAAGATGGATGTTAATACGGTGCATATTGTGGGTGTCAAAGCACTATTGCGTTGGCATAACCCACAGCTTGGTTTTGTGGCGCCCACAGACTTTATCCCAGTAGCGGAGCGTCTTGGCCTGATTGTGCCGGTTGGTGCTTGGGCGCTGGAGGAGGCGTGCCGCCAATGTGTGGCGTGGCAGAAAAAGAATTTTCCACCCGTCCGCATCACGATCCCGCTTTCACTAAAACAGTTCTCTGATGAGGGGTTGGTGCTAAGCGTGCAAGCTGCAATCAACGGCAGTGGTATTGCGCCGGAACTGCTTGAGTTTGAAGTTAGCAAGCGTGCCGCGCTGGATGACATTGAAAGAGCCGTGAGCCAGATAGAGACACTCAGGCAACTAGGGGTCGGGGTCATTGTTGAAGATATTGGTGAAAACACTGAGTTACTCGGCTCTCACGGCAATGCATCAGCCGACGCGTTAAAACTAAGCCCCGATTTTATCCGTGAAATCAATGCAGCGGATGAGGCGCATGCCTCAACTGAGGCATTAATCAAAGCCGCACGCAGTCTGAAAATTCGTATTATTGCCGAAGGGGTAGAGAACATGGAGCAGCTGCTCTTCTTGCGCTCGCATCAGTGCGATGAGATTTTAGGTTACT
>Ga0256839_1005375_pt1 | contig 11875 bp, 11 predicted proteins | sample 354166metaG_FD_185968 | JGI IMG/M metagenome (GOLD analysis project Ga0256839, IMG submission 185968) | Hydrothermal vent microbial communities from Mid Atlantic Ridge, Atlantic Ocean - 354-166 | ecosystem: Environmental > Aquatic > Marine > Hydrothermal vents | place: Atlantic Ocean: Mid...
TGAAATTCCCGAAGCATTCACGTCCGAGGCAGCCTCGGACGCTTTCAGTATCCGCTCTTTCGGATTCCTCGCTGAAATTGGAATGGTGGCTCTGCGAGGACGAGGATGTCCTCGCACTTTCAGTATCCGCTCTTTCGGATTCCTCGCTGAAATCCTCCCTTGTCTAGCGCCTCCCTGCCCAGGGAGACGCTTTCAGTATCCGCTCTTTCGGATTCCTCGCTGAAATTGCAATAGGAGGCAGAAATGACAGTCATTAATGAGCGAACTTTCAGTATCCGCTCTTTCGGATTCCTCGCTGAAATTTTGTTTTTTCGTCCACCCATCGAGCTTACAATTAAACTTTCAGTATCCGCTCTTTCGGATTCCTCGCTGAAATTCCACGATGTTCCCATGATGTCATTGGGGTATGACGAATCTTTCAGTATCCGCTCTTTCGGATTCCTCGCTGAAATTCTAACTCAAAGTGTACATAATACTTTATGCCGTCGGATCTTTCAGTATCCGCTCTTTCGGATTCCTCGCTGAAATTCGTGGATGAGGCCTGTGTGTTTATCCTGACCCGACGCTTTCAGTATCCGCTCTTTCGGATTCCTCGCTGAAATTTGTAACGCGCTCTCAGCCTGTTCCACGATCAAGCTAGAGCTTTCAGTATCCGCTCTTTCGGATTCCTCGCTGAAATTACGGTATTCACGCCGACCACGGTCCACGTCGCCAAGAACTTTCAGTATCCGCTCTTTCGGATTCCTCGCTGAAATTTGCGTGTACCGATGACATCGGACATACGCTCAAGAACTTTCAGTATCCGCTCTTTCGGATTCCTCGCTGAAATTAGCGTACGCGTGTACGTGTGCCTGCTCTCGGAAACCTTTCAGTATCCGCTCTTTCGGATTCCTCGCTGAAATTCCAAATGCCTTTCTTCGCGCGGGAAGTGTATTCCCGCGCTTTCAGTATCCGCTCTTTCGGATTCCTCGCTGAAATTTGACCTCAGCAGGGTGCATGCTCATTTCTCCACCTCCACTTTCAGTATCCGCTCTTTCGGATTCCTCGCTGAAATATCGCCCGCGTCCGCTCACAAGCTTACTCTCACCTTACTTTCAGTATCCGCTCTTTCGGATTCCTCGCTGAAATTTCGGGCCTTTGGTATAAGTGAATACTTATATCTCTCTACTTTCAGTATCCGCTCTTTCGGATTCCTCGCTGAAATTGGTTTGGGGGCACAGCATCCATGTCTCCCAGACGGACTTTCAGTATCCGCTCTTTCGGATTCCTCGCTGAAATTGCGGTAGGAGAGTTTGATCTCCTCGATCCAGAGTACCTTTCAGTATCCGCTCTTTCGGATTCCTCGCTGAAATTTCCCCCCTCGAAGATCCGGAGCCCCAACCTGAAGTCTTTCAGTATCCGCTCTTTCGGATTCCTCGCTGAAATGCCCGCGAGCGACGCGGAGATCGCCCCCGCGTCGGGGCTTTCAGTATCCGCTCTTTCGGATTCCTCGCTGAAATTTCATAGCCCCGAACGCCCGCATCTACGCCACCGGAGCTTTCAGTATCCGCTCTTTCGGATTCCTCGCTGAAATTCGACCACCTGGGTGTGCCGCCTCCAGACCTCCCAGGCCCTAAAAGCCTCGAAAAAAAGCCCTGAGCCCCTCTCATGGCCTCAAAACTCGGGATATCTTGATCGATTTCGTGCTCCACACAGCTTAAATTCGCAAATCTCTCCCTGCACAAAACCCCACTGGGTTTGCGACGACCGCTGTATCCGTTTCTCCCTGGTGAAGAGGGCCAGCCAGTACAGAGACCAGCCCCATGGGATCCCCAATCCATGGACATGTGCCGAAATTTGCGAGAACCGAGTGCTGGGAGACAGTAAATCGGGTCCGTCACCCGCCGTTGTACGGTGATGTTATTCATCGCAGACCGGGGCCCAGCACTGCATGCCTGGATTATACCTGCTCACAAGACGTCGTTGCAAAAGCGACGAAATTCGCAGTCGACGCACCGAGCCCGCCGAGGAGTGGGGGGTGGCATGCGCTGGCTCTCCACCATGGCTCGCACCTCTGCCACCAAGGCCTTCGCCTTCCTCAGCAACCTCTGTTCCATGGCCACCCGCACCCTGCTCCGGCTTGGAATCAAATGGATGAAACCCTCCGTCACCTTGGTCTGCCAGGTCCTCTCGAGCAGCAGAGCGTAACAAGCCAACTGGACCTTCAAATTCAGACCAGGTGGGCGACGGCTGAGCTTGAAATCCACAGGAATGGCCCGCCGTTTTCCATCCACCTGGGCTTCGATGACTAAATCGACCTGGCCTGATAGGCCCAGCTCCCAGGAGCGCAGGGCCACATGGAAATGGCGCTTGCCCTCCTCCACCCCGTAGGCACGCAGAGTGCGCCGAGTTTCCAGCCGCGAGACCCGCTTCTGGGCCTGTTCGCCCATCTGCATCTTGAAGGTGGTAGGGCGCACTCCGGGTACACAGTAGGTGTAGTAGACCACTCGAGGGCAGTAGCTGTACTGTTTCAGATCGCTCACCCGCAGAAGCCATCCCTGCTCCTCAAAGAAGTCCACTTCCTCCAATATCTCGGCCCCCCATTCCTCCCCAACTGCCTCCGGAACCTCCTCCCCAGAGTCTTTGGGGACAGTCGCCCTGTCCATGGTGCACCTCCCTCATGGTCATCCTTTGCGCGGCTTCTCGTTGCCTTCCCTCTCTTGCTCAAACACCAACCGCCTGGCCCAATCCTGCTTGCAGACCGGAATCAGGTGGACCTTGGCCGGTGCTGTCCCGATCCGCTGCTGGATCTTCAGCATCAGTTCCTCCTGATGGTTGGCGCTCAATCGCCCCACAAAAGCGCTGTACTGGATCCGATCCAACCCATAGTCCAGGCATATGTCGGCCACCTTCGTACGGATGCGGTCATCCGGAATGTCGTAGAGCAAGAGACAGCGCACAGAGACTTGCCTTGGGCAGTCAAAAGAGCCGCAACCCCTCTCTCACCATGCCAAAAGGTACGGTTCGTATTCCTCCCTTTCGCCTCGCAAGTAGGTCACCATCTGCCTGGCCTGCATCTGGATGATGGCCCGCAGAGGATGTCGTTTGCCCCGGTATCTCTCCATCGCCTCCAGACGAGCCAGCACCTTCTGTGCCAATCCACGGCGGCTCTCCTCGGTCAAGCGGAAGCGTTCGTCCAGAACCAGTTCTGTCCCCCGGTTCACCACCGCCATCACCGTACGGTCTACCACAGACTGGCGAAATTCCTCCACCAGGTCGAAGACCAGGCTGGGCTTTCCCGGGCGATCCACGTGCAGGAAGCCGGCGTAGGGGTCCAGCCCAGCCAAGAGCAGGGCGCGCTCCACCTGGGTGTAGAGGATGCCGTAGCCGTAGTTCAGGGCCGCGTTCAGGGGATCCGTGGCCCCCTGGGTGCGTCGCCCTGGCCAGTCCAGCTCCACCAACAGAAGTTTGCCCACCCCGGCCCAATATTTCTGGGCCGCTCGCCCCTCCACCGAGAGGATCTGCCCGCGGCACGCATCCACAGTCTCCCCACGGATGCCCTCCAGCTCAGCCAGATGTTCCAGGGCCTCCACGGCCAATCGACGTATTTCTCGGTAGAGCTCTGGCTGCTTCGCTCGCCGGTTCTTGCTCATGTACTTGAGCAAATTGGACTGATTGCGGATCTTGGCCTCGGCCCAACGCTTGGCCAGATGGAGGCCCCGGGCATCCTTACGGGCTTCCAACTGGGCCCGTCGGGTTTCAATGGTGCCGATCAGCCCAGAAGCGTATAGACTGGCCACTGGATGCCCGCGGCTGCTCAGGAAATGGATGGGGATGCCCTGCTCTGCGCAGGCTGCCACCACGTCGCTGCTCAGGCTCACGCCCCTGCCCGTCACCAGCACCGTCTCCAGGTGCATCAGGGGGGCTTCCACCCGCTTCTCTCCCTTGCAGGTCACCCGCAGCCGTCCACTCTTCTTGGCGATGAAGCTGCCGAATTCATCCACGATCAGATGTTGGATGATGGCCATAGACCCTCCAGTTCGTACCAGCCAGCGCCCTTGACGATGTTCTTGCCCACCTGGGTCACCGAGCCCCAGAGCAACCAGGGCAACAGGGGTTCCCATGTCTCGGCCCTGTAGACAGCACGGCCCACCAGACCGCCCAGTTTCTGCCGTTGCCTCAGGCGGCTGGAGTATCCCTCTACCTCCCACCAGCGGGTCCGATCCTCCAACAGAACCACCCGGTCCGCGAAGGGGTAGACATCCCCCTTCAGCACCACATCCGGCCTCCCCTCCCCATGCTGCGCGGCCAGGTCCAGCACCCGGCGCACCACGTGTTTGATCAGGGGGAAGGGCTCGGGCCGACGCAGGATCTGCTTGCGCCGATGCAGCCGTAGGGGCGTGTGGAATCGAAGGGCCAGCCGGCCCTCCTGTTCTCGCACCTGGGCGGCCAAGATCTGGGCGGCCTGGCGGATCTGGGCGTCCGTCACCGGGATGGTGGGCAGCTGCACCGTGCGCTCCCCTGGGGCCAGGACGGTCTGCACCTGGTCGGTGAAGGGGTTCTCTGCCTGGACACTCTCCAGCCGAAAACGTCCGCGCCGCCGGGTGTGGGGGTCCCGCAAGCCCAGGCCGGCCCCCTCGCCCATGCCCTGTACCGTGAGGAGCAGGTAGGGCAGGAAGGCCAGGGTGCGCCCGAAGAGGACCATCTGGAAGTGGAGTCGGTCTCCGGGCTGGTAGGTGCGGGGGACATCCAGTGGGGGGCGCAGGGCATAGGGGCGGCGGATGTCCCCGTGGCGCTCCTCCTCCACCGCGTCCAGGGCGGCCCCGTCCAGGGTGAGCATGTAGCAGGCGGGGCAGCGGGCCCGGTGGGCTGGGTCCGTCTTCTCCGCTCGCCATTCCGGGCAGAAGGCCCGGCGCAGGTGGCCCGCGAAAGCGCCCCGCAGGCTGCTTCCGCTGAAGGCGGGCAGGTGGATGGATTCCGTCACCCGGGCGGTGAAGCGCAGGATGTGGGCCGTCAACGGGATGGCAGGGGGTGTGGGTGCGTTCTGGGGGCGGCGCATGAGGGATCGCTTCCTCCTGATCGCCTGAAGAACTTCCTATCTCCGGAATGCGAGGGCGATCCGGTACCGGTGGTTGGCTAGGACGAAAGTTGCAGGCCGATCTCCGCGTTGTAAGGTGTCCGCGCCACTGGGGGCAGGTCCTTTCCGGCCGGCAGGAGCTGTCCTGTCTGGGCCAGCATGTGATAGTGCCCCCACCGAATCGGGACAAGCAGGCCAGAGGCCTGTATGGGCTGGGCGCTTTCTCGCAAGGCCATGTACTCATCGTACAGCGCCTCGGGCAGCACCTCTGTTCCGTCGAACATCTTGTCGAAATGTTCTGCGAGGGCCGGATTGGATTGGAAGGGGAGCAAGGTATTCAGGAAGTTGCGCCGAAAATCGGTCGCTGCCTCCTCATAGCGCTCCTGCCAAGCCGCCAACACAGGGCCCGTGTAGATCGCATCCAGCCAGGTTTGGAGCCGGGATTCGTCCACGGGCACGCCCTGCTCCGTCGCCGTCGATGCCTCTTCCAGCACCGCGAGAGTTTGCGTGATCTGCTCGACGGGATTGTAGATCCGAGCGAAGACAGGATCCACATGGCGGAAGACATATACCGGAGCGGGCGGACGATGTCCCAGTCGATTGACGCGCCCAAAACGTTGAAAGAGGGCCTCCGGGGGCGCTGGATCGGTGAAGAGCACATCCAGGTCCAAGTTCAGGCTTACCTCCACGGTCTGGGTGGCCACCACCAGGAGCGGCTCTCGGCGGCCGTGACCCAGTCCGGCAGCGGCCAGGATGGCCCGTTCCTTTTGTCCCCGATCGCGCATACAGAAGCGGCTGTGAAGCAGGAAACGGGGGTGTTCAGATAGATGGCTTTGAGCCCACTGCCAGACTTTCTGGGCCCGTTCCACCGTGTTGCAGACCACCAACACCTGGCGTCCCGCCATCACTTCGGCCCGAACACGCGCCAGGTTCACGGGCTCGAGCAGATCGCCTTCCATCATGAGAAGACGGTGGCGTTGGAAGCGATGGTAGGTGCTCGTGTCGGCCTGTACCTTGGCCATCCCACCCAAGGCCTCCTGAAGTATCTGTTGAAGGGGGGTGGCCAGAGTGGCCGACATCACCAGGAAACGGACGCCGTAGTGTCGGGCCAGGTAGCGCATCGTCTCCACGATCATGCCCAGGCGCCGAGGCTCGTAGGCGTGCATCTCGTCGAAGACGAAAGCCCCTTGGGCGAAATCGGCCAACATGGCCTCGTATCCCTTGAGCTGGAAGCTGGCCTTGAGCATCTGATAGGGGCTGAAAATTCGTACAGGGAAATATGCCAGGCCGGCTCGGTTGCGCAGCTCCCGGCTCACCCGGATGGCCTCTTGGGGGCTGTACTCCTGGTCCATCAAGCGTTGGTACAACGAGAGGGTGCTCCGACCGTGGAGCAGCCCCACCCGATCCGGGAAAAGCGCGCTCAGCCGGTCATACATGGCGTTCATGCTGGCCTGGTAGGGCAAGGTGTAGAAGAGCCGGGGCGCGCGCCGGGCTGCGGCCCACAGCAACGCGGCCTCGGTCTTGCCCGAACCCGTAGGAGCTGTGAGCAGCAAGTGCCCCTCGCCCTCTCCCGCGGCCCGCTGGTGTGGGTAAAGGCGCTCGGGGGAAATGCCTATCCGCTCCAACAGCGCCCCCGCCGACCAGGTGACGCGGGGGAGGGTTCCTACCGCGGCAGAGCCCATGTGATCGGCCTGGATCAGCAGGCCGCGTAGGAGCACGCCCGCCCGCAGCTGGGGGATCACCCGATCGGGGTTCGCGGCTCCATACAGGGCCTGGTCCCAACTCTGTTGGAGCCGATCCGCCTGGGCCAGATGACGGCGAGCCTGCTCCGGAGTGACCATGGATTGGGCTTCGGGCCAGGCCGGGAGCGAAGGCATGTGGACACCATGGTCCTCCATACCAAGATGCTGGAGCCAGAGCGGCCCGTGCTTCTGGAGCCAGAGAAAGAGCTGTTCCACATCCCGCGGCTCCAGCTGTCCCACCATGTCTGGCAGGGGATCCGCTGCAGGGTCCCAGGGGTCGAGATAGTCATCCACCAGCACGGGCAGATCTTTGTGGTGGGTGACCAACACGGCTGCCAGCAGTGTCTGCTCTTCCTGGGACAACCCTGCAGTGACCCAGTCCAGGAAGGCCAGGGAAAGGACTTCGTGGCGATAGGGCCAACGTCGAGCTTTCCCACGCAGGAGTTGCTGGAACCCCCGGGCCGCTTTGCCCCAGTCGTGGAGGAAACCGGCCCAGAAGAGCAGATGCCAGAGCCGGGGAATGCCACATAGCCCGGGCAGATCCGGCCGTATCTGGGCCAGATCCGCCAGACGGGAGAGCACATCCCAGGTGTGCTGTACCAACGTGACTCCCTGTCTCCGATCAGGGCCTTGGCTCTTGGCCCACAGATGTTCCAGTTCGGGCAATGGGAGCGGTGGCCGTTCCATGGATCATCCATCCGTCCAGGAGAGAAAGACCACGCCCATGGGGTCGCCGTCCTGCATGGGCTCTGTGGGGTCGGCCCACAGTTCGGGCTCCGGATCGCCGGGGAAGTGGAGAAAGCGACGGCTGTGGAGCCGACGATCCAACACCACGTAGCGTTGGAAGGTGGGTTCGCGTCGGGAGCCGTAGTCGAGATAGCGGGGCATCAGGGCCGTGCGACCTGCCGCGGTGCGCCGAGCGTAGTCGTAGGGCAGCAGGATATGGTCCAGATAGGCCTGCTGGGTCGGTTGCAGCTCCACGACTTCGATCTTGCTGTAGGTGAACAGATCCTGGGACCGACCCAAACAGACCGCGTAGCGGGGGTGTCGGAAGGCCTCTTCCCACTCCGGCCGGTTCAGGTAGAGAACCAGACGGGGGAAGAAGAGGAGTTCCCGCTGGAAAGGGTTGGCATTCCCCTCCAACACCTTGGGCAGTGTCCTGTCCCGGGGCATCTTTCCGCTGCTGGCCTTGAGGAGCAGGGTGGTCTCCACGTCGGTGGCCTTGTATCGATAGTGGAAGCGGACGGCGAAACGCACGCCACGAGGCTCGAACCAATGTCCCAGGACACTGGCCACATGTCCGTAGATGGTGGCGGGAGGCGGCATATCGTAGGTAGGCTGTTTCCCCACCATGAAGTGGGGGTAGCGAAAGGATGTGGTGAACCCTTCGGCGACGACCTTGAGGGCCTGCATGGGGTGCCTCCAGGGTTAGTCCAGCCACTCAGGATGTGCCCGCAGCTCGGTCACCAGTCTCGCAAAGGCCTCTCGTGGATGGGCAATGTGGATCCGGCCCTGCCACTCGGCCAGAACCCCCTCTGGCGCGAGCGCCTCTTCCAGTCTGGCCCGTTCCGGGTCGAGAAAGCCGCGGACCCAGCCCACATGGACGTCCGAAAGCAGGGCGTCCTGGTGTACCCGGAGCGCCTCTTCGAGCGCCTCCAGGTTGAGCATGGGCCGGTCCAGGCTATCTCGCCCGACAACGTGGCCGAAGATGTGGTTCCCGCCCCGTGTCACGGCCAGGAGGACCAGATCGGGGCTCACGTCCGTGTAGTGGAGGGTCTGCTTGGCCCCGCCCTGGAGGTGCGCGAGCCCTTCCAGCAGGGCCTGGATGCGCGTGATCCGTTCTGCCAGCGGCAGCCGATATGCCTGGTCCTGGGGCATGGGCTCCAGCCCCTTGGCCTGGGCTTCCTGGACCCTGGGCGCATCCAGGTTCAGATAGCCGGTTCGATTCACGTAGCTGAAGGTCCCGGCCGCGTGGAGGTCCAAGGAAAAGAGGCCTTGGAGGGTTGCCCGGTAGAACTGGTGCTCGTGGGGCACCGGGTCCCCTTCATGGCGGGACATGGTGCCGAAATCGTTCACCAGGCGTGTAGGGGCCACGGCCACCAGGGTGCTCACCCGGAAGGGCGAGACTCGGGTCACCGTCTCGGCAGTGGGGGTGGCATCTTCCACCAGGCCGCTGGCCTCCCGGGCGGTGACCGCCTCGATCTTCTTGGACGGAGCCCGCATGTAGCCGAAGAGGTCGTCGTCCCAGTAACGGATGGGGTTGGCGTCGGTGTAGGCCACCTTCTTCTCCCGGAAGATGGGAGACGCCTGCCATCCCCAGGGTCCCTCCTCCAGGGTGGTCCGCAGCCAGTAGCGGAAGGCCTGGGCAGAGACGTAGGGATAGGCCCCTTCGCGGGTCTGAATGAACTTGACGCCTACGGCGTTGTCGGTCATGCCGCCGGCGATGGTGCCGACGTTGTTCAGGGCCGAGGCCGGGGCATCGATCAGGAGCAGACCGGTGACAAAGGACATGTGTAACCTCCTGGAACCATTGGCACTGGACAGAACCGTTCGTGGGATGGGGTGACGGATCATTCCGCCTCGACGTCGCGCTCCTCCCCTTCGGGGATCTCGTCCGCGTGCTGCTGAAGCCAGCCCTGTTGGAAGAGCTGTTCGAACATACGAATGAGCACCAGATCCCGGCCCAGGCGCCAGTCGGCATGGGGAATGCCCTCTACCTGTTCGAAGACTGCGAGAAACCGCTCCAAGGTGATCAGGGGCGGTTGACCTCGCTTCACCTGGGCCTGGGATGCCTTGATAAGGGCCGCCCGTACTTGGCCGTAGTGGCGGGCCATGTAGAAATTCCGGAAGAAGCGTCGGTCGTTCTGGGCCACGATATACCTGGCCAGGTCATCGCCCAATTCACGGATGTGCTGGATGCGCAGTTCGTCCATGAGCACCACCTTTTCTAGGAAGAGTTGGGTCAGACGCCAGGAGATGAGGGAGGCCTCTTGCAGGGTGTCGTAGGCCTGGGTGGGATCTTCTCGGCCCCAGCCGCGGCTCGGCCGGCGCAGGAAGTAGCGTCGGATGAATGTGGCTGCCTGCTCGGGCAGATCGAAGAGGTCTTCGTAGAGACGATTGTAGGTGGGGGGCGGAGCCTCCTTGCCCCGTTTGGCCCGGGTGATCTGCCATCCTCGGGCCACCAGGGCTTCCCAGGCCTCCTGGTAGTTGGGGCTGATGGCCACCGCGACAAAGTTGGCCACCTCTAAGGGCAGCGGGTAGATGGTCAGATCTGCTCCTTGGCCGCTGTTGGTGAAGTGGTAGGCCGTGAGGGTAGGGGGAACGGCGTCTGGAGTCGCGGTCTGCCGATGAGCTCGAATGGCCTCGAGCAGATGCTCGACGAGCAGGGTCCGAGCTCGCCGCGGGCTGGTTTCAGGAAGTTTCCTCTCCCCAGCAGCCTGGGCAGTCTGGATGTTCCGAAGGTTGGTTGTGAGGAAAGTTTTGGCAAAGTGGAGGAGGAGATCCGGGTCGTCGCTGTGGACGGCCAACAGGCGCCCCGCCACCTTGGCACACCCCAAGGGCATAGCATGAATGGCCAACAAGGTGATCCCGGATAGAGGAATACCCGGATCCCCATATGGATGGAAGTTGATGTATCCCTCCCCGGTCACCAACGGAACATGTTGACGGAAGGCCCGTCCCGGAGGGAGTTCCCCTTTGACATCATAGGGCAAAGCGGTGGCCGGTTGATCCAGGAATGGGTCGCGCTCGAACGTACTCTGTGGCCACGCATAGGCGTAGAGTACATTCTGGGCATAACGGCGCTGCTTTTCTGGGCTTCTGAAGTACGCAGGGTTGGTGAAGCCCGAGTTGGGGAATGCCACGGTGAGGAAGGAACGCAAGGGATCGACCAGGTAGTTCCGGGCCATGTAGTCGGCCGCGTTTTGCAGATCCTGAGGAGTCAGCTCCTGGGGATGGCGCTTCTGCGCGAAGGCGGTCAGGGTCGCCAACCCCACATCCACGAGAGGATGGCCGGTATAGCGCAACGGGTCCATCGGAGCTCCTCCCCGGATAGCCTGCGGTGAACGACAATGCCCCATCTTGACTTCTATCTTAGCGCAGGGGGTTCTGCGCGCACATCCCAAGAACGTGTGAAGGGGTTGCCTAAAACCGATGACTCTTCAACCTCTCGCGGTGGCCTGCTCGAGGCTCATCGCCGCTGCCGGGCCGCGTCCCGGATGGCCTGCAGGTTGAGGATCTCCGCCACCTCGAAGCGGGGCGGCAGGACCCGCTGGCCGTCGGGTCCGGTCACTGGGCGCATGCGCAGGCAGGCCGGGAAGTAGCCCATGCGCCCGTGGAGCTCGGCCAGCAGGGTCACCGCGCTGAAGTTCAGGGCCGGCGGGTTGATGAGGAGGGCTTCAGTTTGCCACTCCTCGGGCGTCAATCCGGCCGCGTCGGCCATGCCCACGATCTGGGGCGCCAGGGGCTCTCGCACGTCCACCTGGCTGGGGATGTCGATAACGCGGGCGACGGCCTGGCCGGTGAGGGCCTCGATCTGGGCCAGGTGATCGTCGGTCAGCGGATGGGCGAAGTTGAGGAGGATCATGGAAATTTACTCCATATTCGGCAGTTCACGAATTCGTAGCGGAATCGGCATCCTCAGATGCCGATTCCAGAGGGCGATGCCGCATCGGAGGATGCTCACTCCTCCGTTCGGCTAAATCATGGATGACTGATATTGAGTTTTTCGAGCTCAAGCCACGATGTCTGCCTGGCTAACTGCTCGATAGTCAAGCCAGCATTTCGGGCCTGTTGCAAGGCCTGTTCATAAGGTCGGATCAGTTCCCATTGTGGGCCGATAACGTAGCCGGCGGGGGTTTCTACAATGAGACCTTGTTTCCAAAGCGGGGCCAGGTACGCCTCTCGCAGCACCTCCTCCGACGTAAGCCCTCGGCTCAGGTCCCAGTACTCGTTTTGCAAGATACTGTGCAGGTCGGCCAGGGCAAGCGGACCTCTTTCCGCGAGCAGGTCAATGATGGCACGGCTCAGGCGGCCCAACGCCAACGGCATGATCGGCAACTCCACCCAGTAGCCGTTC
>Ga0256839_1005376_pt1 | contig 11873 bp, 11 predicted proteins | sample 354166metaG_FD_185968 | JGI IMG/M metagenome (GOLD analysis project Ga0256839, IMG submission 185968) | Hydrothermal vent microbial communities from Mid Atlantic Ridge, Atlantic Ocean - 354-166 | ecosystem: Environmental > Aquatic > Marine > Hydrothermal vents | place: Atlantic Ocean: Mid...
TGTAAGTTTCCTACACGACTGGCAGGGAGAAAGAGGCAAAAGGCGTTCCTGCGCCAAAAGGCTTGGGCAGTCATAGGGTTGGAGGCGGTGCGCGCCGAGCGCACGCCCGATATGCAAAGATCTGCGACATGACGTGCGAGCTCGCGAAAGGCACCGGACGGGCGCGCGTGGCCGTGAGCGCCTGCCTCGCCGGCGAGCCGGTGCGCTACGACGGCACGGACCGGGCCCATCCGGCGGTGCGCGGGCCGCTCGGGCGGCTGTTCGAGCTGGTGCCGGTCTGCCCGGAGGCGGGTGCGGGGCTCGGCGTGCCGCGCCCGCCGGTGGAGCTGGTGGGGCGGCCGCACGCCCCGCGCGCGCTGGGCGTGGCCGACCGCGCGCTCGACGTGACGGAGCCCCTGCGCGCCTGGTCGGAGGCGACGGCGGCGCGCCTCGACGTGGCGGGCCACGTCCTCAAGGCACGCTCACCGAGCTGCGGGCCGGCGCGCGTGCCCATCCGGCGCAGCCCGCGCGCGGGCCTGCGGCCGGCCGGCACCGGCATCTACGCCGCCGCGCTCCGCAGGCGCCACCCGTGGATGCCGATGGTGGAGGAGACGGCCCTCGACGATGCGGCCACGCTCGCCGCCTTCGTCGAGGCCGTGCTCGCCCGCGCGCGGCTGGACGCGCTGCTGGCCGCGCCCTCGTCCGCGGCGCTGGCCGCCTTCGCCGCGCGCCACCGGTGGTGGCTCGCCGCGCGCAGCCCGGCGCGCGCCCGCGAGGTGGCGGCGCTCGCGGAGCGGGTGGCGGCCGGCAGGCCCGTCGGCGCCGTGCTGCGCCAGCTCGAGGCGGCCTTCATGCGGGGCGTGCTGGTGCGGCGGCCGGACGCCGCGCGCGAGGCGCGGCTGCTCGGCCGGCTGCTGGCGCTCGCGAAGCCGGCGCTGGCGCCGCAGCGGCGGCATGCGCTGCGCGCCCTGGTGGAGGCCGCCGCCCGCGACCCCGCCGCCCGCGCCGAGGCGCGGGCGCGGCTGGCCGCCTGCTTCGCGGCGCACCCGCACCCGCGGGTCGCCCCCGACGACCTCTACCTGTGGCCGGATGCGGCCATGGCCGAGGCGGCGCGGTTGGTCGACGCCTGGGCCCGCGGGCGGGCCGCCGCCTGATGCCGGCGCAGGGGGCCGGCCCGGCCCGCGCCGGCCGGGCTCAGGCGGGCTCGCCCTGGACGGTGACGACGAGGGTGCGCGCGTGCGGTGCGGTGCGGTGCTCCCAGAGGTAGATGCCCTGCCAGGTGCCGAGCGCCGGCCGTCCGTCCGTGACCGGGATGGCGAGCCCGCTCGAGGTGAGCACGGTGCGCACGTGCGCGGGCATGTCGTCCGGGCCCTCGAGGGTGTGCCGGAAGAGCGGGTCGCCGTCCGGCACCAGCCGCGCCATGAAGGCCTCGAGGTCGCGCCGCACGTCCGGGTCGGCGTTCTCGCACAGCATCAGCGAGGCGCTGGTGTGGCGGCAGAAGACATGGCACAGGCCCGTGGCCACGCCGGACGCCGCCACCACGCGCGCCACCTCGCCGGTGACGTCCCAGGTGCCGCGCCCGTGCGTGCGCACGGTGAGCGTCTCCTGGTGGGTCCTCATCGTCGGCGCCGGACGTTGCAGGGTGCACGGCGGACGGGGATCGCGATCAGGCGCGGAAGGAAGGGGGCAGGGGCGGGTCGCCGGCCAGGCCGAACCGCGCCGGATCCTCGCCCTCGAGGTGGAGCGCCATCGCCTCGCGCAGGTTGCGCGTCACCTCGTCCAGCGTCGCGCCCTGCGTGACCACCGCCAGCTCGAGGCACTCGCCCACGCAACCTTGCTGTTCGCCCTTGCGGACGACCGCCTGGATCACGTACATGGTGCCGGTCTCCGGATCCCGCTCCAACGCCCGCATCCTAGCCCTTCGCGGGTTCCCCCGCCAGCCGGCGGGGCACGGGCGGGCGCCGCGCCCCATCCCCTCCGGGACGCATCGGGTGTAGGCTGGAGGCATGGGGCCCGTGGAGGCGGTGCTGCTCGACCTGAGCGGGGTGCTCTACGTGGGCGAGCGCCCCCTGCCGGGGGCGCGCGAGGCGCTCGAGCGCCTGCGGGCGGGGGGCCTGCCCCTGCGCTTCCTCACCAACACCTCCCGCAGCACGCGCGCGGCCGTGGCGGCGCGGCTGGCGCGCATGGGCCTTGAGGTCCCGGAGGCGGAGATCTTCACCGCCCCGCGCGCCGCGCTCGCGCGCATCCGCGCGCGCGGGCTGCGCCCCATGCTGCTCGTCCATCCCGGCCTCGTGCCGGAGTTCGAGGGTGTCGCCACGGAGCCTGCGGATGCGGTGTTCCTGGGCGATGCAGGCGAGGCCTTCACCTACGCCGCCCTCAACCGCGCCTTCCGGCTGCTGATGGAGGGCGCCCCGCTGCTCGCCGTGGGACGCAACCGCTACTTCCGCGAGCCGGACGGGCTCTCGCTCGACGCCGGTCCCTTCGTGGCGGCCCTGGAGTACGCCGCCGGCGTCGAGGCCGAGATCGTGGGCAAGCCCGCCCCCGCCTTCTTCCACGCCGCCTGCGCGGACCTCGGCGTGCCGCCTGCGCGCTGCCTCATGATCGGCGACGACGTGGAGGCGGACGTGGCCGGCGCCGTCTCCGCGGGGCTGCAGGGCCTGCTGGTGCGCACGGGCAAGTACCGCCCCGGCGACGAGGCGCGGCTGCCGCCGGGGGCGCTGGTGGCCGACGACCTGGCGCAGGCCGTGGCGCGCGCCCTCGCCCTCGCGCGGGTTCCATGAGCGCCTCACGCGAGCAGGCGGTGCTCGAGGTGGTGGCGGCGCTCGTCCGCGAGCTCCACCCGCGCCGCGCCGCAAGCCTCAGGGTGACGCCCGACAGCCGCCTGGACCGCGACCTGGGCTTCGACAGCCTGAGCCGCGTGGAGCTCATGCTGCGGCTGGAGGACGCCCTGGGTGCGGCGCCGCCGGACCAGGCCCTCCAGGCCGAGACCGTGCGCGACCTGCTGCGCTGGCTGCCCGAGGCCGGCCCCGGCCCGGCGCCGGCCGCGGCGGTTGCCCCCGCGGCGGCGCCCGCGGGCGCCGCCGCCGCGGCCCCCGCGCGGGCGCGCACCCTGGTCGAGGCCCTGGAGCACCACGCCGAGCGCACGCCCGAGCGCGTCCACGTCCAGCTCTACGAGACCGACACGCCCGAGCCCGTCACCTACGCCGCCCTGCTCGAAGGGGCGCTGCGGCGCGCGGCGGGGCTGCAGGCCCTCGGCGTGGGCGCGGGCGAGACCGTGGCCCTGATGCTGCCCACCTCCCGCGCCTACCTCGAGTGCTTCCTGGGCGCGCTGGTCCTGGGGGCGATCCCGGTCCCGCTCTATCCGCCCGCCCGCCCCTCGCAGCTCGAGGCGCATCTGCGCCGCCACGGCCGCATCCTCGCCTCGAGCGGCGCGCGCGTGCTGGTGGCGCCGCCCGAGGCGCGGCGGCTGGCGCCCGTGCTGCAGGCGGCCGCGCCCGCGCTGCGGCGCATCGTGGATCCCGGGGCGGTGGCGGGCGATCCGACCGCGGTGCGGCGTCCCGCCCCCGAGGCCGGGCGCATCGCCTTCCTGCAGTACACCTCGGGCAGCACCGGCGACCCCAAGGGCGTGGTGCTCACCCACGCCAACCTGCTGGCCAACATCCGCGCCATGGGGGAGGCCATCGGCGCCTCGCCCGACGACTGCTTCGTGAGCTGGCTGCCGCTCTACCACGACATGGGCCTGATCGGGGCCTGGCTCGGCAGCCTCTACCACGGCGCCCCGCTGGTGCTCATGCCGCCGCTGCGCTTCATGGCCCGTCCCCGCCGCTGGCTGGAGGCCGTCGCCCGCCACCGGGGCACGCTCTCGGCATCGCCCAACTTCGGCTACGAGGTCTGCGCCACCAGGCTGCGCGACCGCGACCTGGAGGGGCTGGACCTCTCCTCCTGGCGCTGTGCCTTCAACGGGGCCGAGCCCGTCAGCCCCGACACCGTGGCGCGCTTCGTCGCGCGCATGCGGCGCTGCGGCTTCCGCCCCGAGGCCATGATGCCGGTCTACGGGCTCGCCGAGTGCAGCGTGGGGCTGTGCTTCCCGCCGCCGGGGCGCGGCGTGCGCATCGACCGGGTGCGCCGCGGGCGGATGGCGCGCGAGCGTGTGGCCGAGCCCGCCGCCGAGGGCGAGGCCGATGCCCTGCGCTTCGTGGGCTGCGGCTTCCCGCTGCCCGGCCATCGGGTGCGCATCGTGGGCGAGGACGGGCGCGAGCTGCCCGAGCGCCAGGAGGGCCGCATCCAGTTCCGGGGGCCGTCGGCCACCTCCGGCTACTGGCGCAACCCGCAGGCCACGAAGGCCCTCTTCGACGGCGCGTGGCTGGAGACGGGCGACCTGGGGTATCTGGCCGACGGCGAGCTGTTCGTGACCGGCCGCATCAAGGACCTCGTCATCCGCGCCGGCCGCAACCTCTACCCCCAGGAGATCGAGGCGGCGGTGGCGGCGGTCGAGGGCGTGCGCACGGGCGGGGTGGCGGCCTTCGCCGCGCCCGATCCCGCCGGCGGGGGCGAGCGGCTGGTGGTGATGGCCGAGACCGGCCGCGCCGATCCGCAGGCGCGGGCCGAGTTGGAGGCGCGCATCGCCGCGGCGGTGGCGGCGCTGGGCGAGCTGCCGCCGGACGAGGTGGTGCTGGTGCCGCCCCATGCGGTGCCCAGGACCTCCAGCGGCAAGGTCCGCCGCAGCGCCGCGCGCGCCATGTACCTGGCCGGGCGCATCCCGCGCTCGGGCGCGCCGTCGCGCCGGCGGCTCGCCCTGCTGCGCGCGCGCGCGGCCGTGCGGCTGGCCGCGCGCCGCGCCGCCGCGGCGCGCGGGTGGCTCTGGGCCGCCTGGGCCTGGGTCCTGTTCGGGCTCTTCGCCGCCGTGGTGTGGCCGGCGGTGGCGCTCGCGCCGGGACGGGGCCGCCGCTGGCGCTGGGCGCTGATGCGGGCGGCGGGCCGCGCCTATTGCGCGCTCGCCGGCATCCCGCTGCGGGTGCGCGGGCTCGAGCATCTGCCGCGCGACGGGCGCTGCATCATCGCCGCCAATCACCAGAGCTACGTCGACAGCTTCGTGCTGGTGACGGCGCTCCCGCTGCCGCTGCGCTTCGTGGCCAAGGCCGAGCTCAAGGCCAACCCCTTCGCGCGCCTGTTCCTGGACCGCATCGGCACCGAGTACGTGGAGCGCTTCCGGGGCCCGCGCGCGGTGCGGGATGCCGCGCGCCTGCAGCGCCGCGCCGCCGAGCCCGGCGGCGCCCCGCTCCTGTTCTATCCCGAGGGCACCTTCTACCCCCAGCCGGGGCTGCTCCCCTTCCGCATGGGGGCCTTCCTCGCCGCCGCGGCGGCAGGCATCCCGGTGGTGCCCGTGGCGCTGCGCGGCACGCGCCGGCTCCTGCGCTCCGGGACCTGGCGCCCGAGCCGCCACCCGGTCACGGTCACGGTGCTCCCGCCCATCGCCCCGGAAGGCGAAGGCTTCGAGGCCGCCGCGCGCCTGCGCGACCGCGTGCGCGCCGCCATCCTCGCCCACGCCGGCGAGCCCGACCTGGGCTGAGGAGGCCCCCGGCGGGCTAGGCCGTCCGCCGCAGGCGGCAGAGGAAGAAGCCCTCCCAGGGGCCATCGGGCAGGATGCGCAGCGCCCGGGTGACGGCCTCCGGGAAGGCCTCGTCCGCCCAGTCGCAGAGGCCCGGCATCGTGCGCGGGGCGGGGATCGCCAGCGGCTCGACCCGCGCCTCGGGGTGGCGCGCGAGCAGCCAGGCCGCCACGGCCTCGTTCTCCTCCGGGGCGTAGGTGCAGGTGCAGTAGACCAGCACGCCGCCCGGGCGCAGGCAGCGCAGTGCGGAGGCGAGCAGCCGGCGCTGCTTGCGCGCCATCTCGGCGATCTTGCGCTCGGACCAGTGGCGCGCGGTCTCCGGCGCGCCGGGGCGGATGCGCGCCTCGGCCGAGCAGGGTGCGTCCACCAGCACGCGGTCGAAGCGGCCCTCGACCTTGCGCCATACGCGCGCGCCGTCGGCGAGGAAGCAGCGCACACGCCCGTCCGCCCCGTGGCGCGCCAGATTGGCGCGGAGCCGGTGGAAGCGTGCGCGCACGGCCTCCACCGCCGAGACGATGCCCGCCTCCCCCACGCGCTCGGCGATGAGCAGGGTCTTGCCGCCCGGGGCGGCGCAGAGATCCAGCACCGCCTCGCCTGGCCGGGGATCCAGCGCCAGGACGGCGGCGATGCTCGAGGGGTTCTGGACGTAGATCAGTCCCCCGGCGGCGGCGCGGCCGTGGGTGAGACGCCCGCGCGCATGCGCCGGCACGGCCCACACGCCCTCGAGCCCTGGCAGCGGCTCGGGGTCGAGCCCGTCGGCGCGCACGGCGGCGAGCGCCGCCTCCGGCGTGGCGCGCAGGCGGTTGACACGGAATGCCGCATGGGCGGGCGCGGCCTGGGCCGCCAGCGCGCGCGCGGCCTCGTCCGGGCCGAGGGCGCGCGCGAGCCGCTCGACGAAGCCCCTGGGCCAGCCTGCCGCCGCGCGCGCCGCCATGGCGGGCAGGGTAGCATGCGGACGCGCCGCCGGCTGCGTGTTTGCCTCTCCGCCACCGGGAGCGCGGCTTCCGGCCGCATGCACCCTTTCTCCGTAGGCGCGGCTTCCAGCCGCGCCGTGGGGCCGGCTGGAAGCCGGCCCCACGGGGGGGTTGAGGCCGCGCCGGGCCGGCAGGATGCCGGCCCCACGGGGTGGGCCGCGCATGCCGGCCGCGATGCGCCTCGCCGAAGGAGGCTTCCCGCGAGGGCGGCGGAAGGGCCCTATAATGCCGGGCCATGGACAGGCCGCGTCTGTGGACCGTCGGGCACGGCAGCCGCAGCTCTGACGAGCTGGTGGCCTTCCTGCGCGGGGCCGGCATCCGCACACTGGTGGATGTGCGTGCCCGCCCTGCCTCGCGGCGCCACCCCTGGTTCGCGCGCGAGGCCCTGATCGCGCGCCTCGGCACCGAGGGCATCGCCTACGTCTGGGAGGGCCGCGACCTCGGCGGGCGCCGTAGCCTCTCCGGCTGGTCGCCTCATACGGCGCTCGCCGAGCCGGGCCTGCGCGCCTACGCCCAGCACATGGGCACCGAGGCCTTCCGCCAGGCGGCGCTGCGCCTCCTCGCGCTCGCCGAGGCCGCGCCGACCGCTGTGCTGTGCGCCGAGTCCGACCCCGCCCGCTGCCACCGCAGCCTCCTTGCGGACCACTTCGTGGCCGTGCTGGGCATCGAGGTGGTCCACCTGCTCGGCCCGGGGACCGCGTGCCCGCACCGGCTGCATCCAGGTGCGCGGCTCGAGCGCGGCCGGCTGGTCTACGACGGCGGCACGCCCGAGCTGCCCGGCCTGGACGCTGGCATGGACGCTGGGGGGTGCCCCGCATGAGCGTCCCGCCCGTCGCCTTCCTGGGCACGGGCCTCATGGGCCGGCCCATGATCCGGCGCCTGGTGCAGGCAGGCTTCCCCGTCATCGCCTGGAACCGCACCGCCGGCAAGGCCGAGCCCCTGCGCGAGCTCGGCGTGCGCGTGGCCGCCACCGCCGCCGATGCCGTCACCCGGGCGCAGGTGGTGGTGCTGATGCTGGCGGACGCGCCCGCCATCCGCACCGTGCTGCTCGCCGATGCGGTGCGCGCCCTGCTCGCCGGGCGGACCGTGATCCAGATGGGCACCATCGCCCCCACCGAGAGCCGCTCGCTCGCCCAGGACGTCGACGACCTCGGGGGCGAGTACCTGGAGGCGCCCGTGCTCGGGAGCATCCCGGAGGCCGAGGCCGGCACCCTCATCGTCATGGCCGGCGCGGAAGAGGCCGCCTGGCGGCGCTGGCGCGGGCTGCTCGCCGTCTTCGGGGAGGCGCGGCTCGTGGGCCCGGTGGGCCAGGGCGCGGCCCTCAAGCTCGCCATGAATCAGCTCATCGCCGCCGAGACCGCGGCCTTCGCCCTCAGCCTCGCGCTGGTGGAGCGCGAGGGCGTGCCCGTGGAGACCTTCATGGAGGTGCTGCGCGCCTCGGCCCTCCATGCCCCCACCTTCGACAAGAAGCTCGAGCGCATGCTGGCCCACCGCTACACCGACCCCAACTTCCCCACCCGCCACCTGCTCAAGGACGTGGCGCTCTTCCTGGGCGAGGCCGAGCACCTCGGGCTCGGCGCCGAGGCGTTGGCCGGCGTGCGCGCCGTGCTCGAGCGCGCCATCGCCCAGGGCCACGCCGACGAGGACTACTCCGCCCTGCGCGAGGCCATCCTCCGCCGGTAGCCTTCTTCCGCCGGGCGGGCTGCCGGTGCCGCTCGAGCCCCGCCGCGGCGCCGTCGCGGGCCATGGGCCTCGCCCGGGGATCGGGGGAGGCGTGCGGTGCGCCGCGCCGGGCGGCTCGCGGCGCGCCAGGCGCTCAGAGGTCGTGCCATGGATGGACGGCGACCTGCTCGCGGAAATAGCGCTCGGTCCCGCCATAGACCAGGGCCGCCGGCGCGGACGGCTCCCCGAGCGTCTGCCGCCAGCGGCGCAGGCCCCTGAAGAAGTCGGCCGCCACCGTGGCCCCGGACTTGATCTCGACGGCGAGCGGGCCGCGTGAGGTCTCCAGGATCAGGTCCACCTCGTGGCCCTGGATGTCACGCCAGTGGTGGAGCGTGCTCGCGCGCCCGGCGTGGAGGTAGGCCTTGTGCAGCTCGGAGACCACGAACGCCTCGAACACGGCGCCGCGCTCGGCGCGCTGTTCCAGCGCCTGCGGCGTCTCGATCCGGAGCAGGTGGCACAGCAGGCCGGTGTCGAGGAAGTACAGGCGCGGCGCCTTGACGAGCCGCTTGCGGCGGCTCGAACGGTAGGCGGGCACGCGCACGACCAGGTAGCTCGCCTCCAGCACCCCGAGCCAGCGTCGGGCCGTGGGCTGGGTGATGCCGCAATCGGCCGCCAGCGACGAGAGGTTGAGGAGCTGGCCGTTGCGGCCCGCCGCCAGCCGCAGGAAGCGGTCGAAGGCCTCCAGGTCACCCACCTGCACGAGCTGGCGGACGTCGCGCTCCAGGTAGGTCTCCCGGTAGGCGGCGAGCCACAGGGGCGCGGGCACCTGCCGGTCGTGAATGGCGGGATAGAAGCCCGCATGCAGCACGGGCCAGGGGCTGTCGGCGTGCGGTGGAGGCCCGGCCTGTGGCGGCTCGCCGAGCCGTTCGGGATCGAGCGGCGGATGGCGCCACAGTTCGGTGAGCGAGAGCGGGAGGAGATGGAGCACGGCCGTGCGGCCCGCGAGAGACTGGGAAACCTTCTCCCGAAGGAGGAGATTGTGCGAGCCGGTGAGGATGAAGCGGCCCCGTGCGCCGGTATCGGCGTCCACGGCCGCCTGGATGTAGGAGAGCAGCTCCGGCACGCGCTGGATCTCGTCCAGGATCACGGGGCCGGCGAAGCGGGCGAGGAAGCCGCGGGGATCCTCCCGGGCGAAGGCCCGTTCGTCCGGCAGCTCGAGGGAGACGTAGGCGTGGTTCGGGAAGGTGGCGCGCACGAGCGTGGTCTTGCCGGACTGGCGGGGACCGGTGAGCGTGACCACCGGGAAATGGCGGGCGGCTTCCCGCAGCGCGGGCTCGAGGTGACGCGGGATTATCTGCATATTTCAAGGAAACTCTGATCAATCCGCTGCGCGGATCGATCAGCGCGATGGCGCCTCGCGGTCCATCTCGATTTTTCGCTTGTCGTCATGCACTTCCCTGTGCATGGGCCGTCCCGCTGCCGTCCATGGCCGCGGGAAAGCCCTGAAAGATCGGATTTTTCAGGATTTACAAAATTAGATTTTGAAAAAGCACCCTGTATGCCCTGCAGATGGAACTATTTTGCGCCTTTTTCCTCAGAATTTCAAAATCAGATTTTGAAATTGTTTGTTCCGTGCGGTGGCTGCGGAGGGCGCCGGCGCGCTCCCGGCCGGAATGGCCTGGTGTCCCCGGTCCGCGCGGCCAGCCAGGCCGCGGTGGCGGCCGCGGCGCGGCGGGCGTGGGGGCCGAGCAGCAGGCCCACGTGGCTCGCGCCCTCGACGAGCAGGAGGTCCGCGCCCCAGCGTGCGGTCCAGGACTCGGCGCAGGCCGGCGGCACCTGGGCGTCGGCGCGCCCGTGCACGGCCAGCACCGGGCAGGGCGGCGGGGCGAGCGCGACGCCCCCGAAGACGGCGCGCAGCACCGCGCCCGACTCGTCGCGCCAGCGGCCGAGGGCCCAGCGTGCCATCCACGCCGGGGCCTCGGGCATGGCGCGGCGGGTGCCCTCGAAGGTGGCCTCCTCCGACCAGCGCACCACGTCCGGGAAGGCGCGCGGCTGCGGCGGCCAGCCCGGCGTGCCGGCCGGCGGCGCGCCCGCGACGCATGCCACGGCCGCGGCCCGCACCCGCGGCGCGGCTGCCAGGCAGACCAGCGCCCCCATGCTGGCGCCGAGCAGCAGGGGCGGGGCCCCGGAGGCGGCGGCCGCCGCCGCGAGCTGGTCCACGTAGTCCTCGAAGCGGGTGGCGGCCAGCCCGCCCGGGGCGGGGCGCAGCGCCAGCGGCCGTGGGCGCAGCCCCGCCGCCCGCAGCACGGGCAGCCACAGCCGCCATTCCCAGGGGCCGGCCCCCGCGCCCGCCACCAGCCAGACCTCGCGCACGGCGGCGCTACCGGACCTCGGCGAGCAGGCGCTCGATCATGCGCTCGGCCTGGGGCCGGTAGCCCCCGCCGAAGAGGTTGAGGTGGTTGAGCACGTGGTAGAGGTTGTAGAGCACCTTGCGCACGCCGTAGCCGGGCTCCAGCGGCCAGGCGGCGCGGTAGGCCTCGTGGAAGCGCGGCCCGAAGCCGCCGAAGAGCTCGGTCATGGCGAGGTCGGCCTCGCGGTCGCCATAGTAGACGGCCGGGTCGTAGATGACGGGCTCGCCGTCGGGGAGCGCCGACCAGTTGCCGCCCCAGAGGTCGCCGTGGAGCAGCGAGGGCATGGGGCGGTGGCCTTCCAGCAGGGCGGGCAGGGCTTCCAGCAGCCGCGCGCCCTTCTCCGTGAGGCGGCCGCCGTGGCCGTTGCGCTCGGCGAGCGCGAGCTGGAAGCCGAGGCGACGCTCGCGCCAGAAGGCGACCCAGTCGCGCATCCAGGCGTTCGGCTGCGGGGTGGCGCCGATGGTGTTGTCGCGCCGCCAGCCGAAGCCCTCGGGGGCGGTGACGGCGTGCAGGGCCGCGAGCCGTTCGCCGAGCAGCGCCTCGGCGCGGGCGTCGCCGCCGCCGAGCGGCAGGTGCTCGAGCACCAGGAAGGCCTGCCCCTCGGCCACCCCCCAGCAGACGGGCTCGGGCACGCGCACCGTGCCCGTGCGGGCGATCTCGGCCAGCCCCTCGGCCTCGGCCTCGAACATGGCCAGCCGCCCCGCGTCGTTGAGCTTGACGAACCAGTCGCCGCCGGCCCCGCGCAGGCGCACGGCGCTGTTGATGCAGCCGCCGCCCACGGGGTCGTGGCCCTCGGGCCGGAAGGGGCGGCCCGTGGCCTCGGCGATGCGCGTGGCGATGGCCTCCCAGAGCGTCCCGCTCACGGCTCCGCTCTCCAGTCCGCCGGAAGGGCACGGGGGGCGCAGTCGGTGCGCCCCCCTCCCCGACCCTCCCCCCGCTCGCGGGGGGAGGGCACGGGAGAGGAGCGCGTGCCCCCCGCATCCCAGGCGGGCGTGGTGAGCGCCGCGGGCCACCGAGCTCCGGAGCGTGCGCCCACGCGTCTGCGGCAGGGGGCTCTCATTCGGGCCTGGTCCAGGGGGCGAGGTGGCGGCGCGGACACGGGCGCGCGGAGCGCGCAGGTGCGGGGAGCGCCGCACCGCCACCGAGCTCCGGAGCGTGCGCCCACGCGTCTGCGGCAGGGGGCTCTCATTCGGGCCTGGTCCAGGGGGCGAGGTGGCGCCGCATGAAGCGGGCAGCGCG
>Ga0256839_1005377_pt1 | contig 11872 bp, 10 predicted proteins | sample 354166metaG_FD_185968 | JGI IMG/M metagenome (GOLD analysis project Ga0256839, IMG submission 185968) | Hydrothermal vent microbial communities from Mid Atlantic Ridge, Atlantic Ocean - 354-166 | ecosystem: Environmental > Aquatic > Marine > Hydrothermal vents | place: Atlantic Ocean: Mid...
CAGTAGCGCTGCAGGGCCAGGATCAGGTCCTGGAAGGTGGGAGGTCGCGCGCGTGCCATGTAGCCTCGTCCACCGCTCGCCGAAAGCCCGCAAGTATAGCGCGGGCGGACGGGCGGTCGACTGTGGACGGCCGGGCCCGGATCGTGCATAAGATTTTCCGGGCGCCGCGGACTCGGGCCCTGCGGTTGCGCGGGCGGAGCGGGGTCTGCGCGGGACGCGAGGACCGTCCATGGCGCTCGGCACCGGCCTTCCCTGGCCGGCGACGCCCGCGCCGTCCCCGCTCCGCCCGCGCAGGGGAAAGGGGCGGAGGGAAAAGGAGCGGCGCCGGGCCCCTGCCGGCGGCTCAAGGCCGCCCGGGCCGGGCCGATAAGCGGAACGAGGCGTGGGAGAGCGCGAGCGATGACCAAGGGGCTGCGCATCGAGCCCACCCAGACCGCCCACTGGCACGCCCTGGTGCGCGAGGCCGAAGGGCGGCTGGGCCGCCGCCTGGACGAGGACCTGGAGAGCTACCTCGTCTTCCTCCTCATGCGCTTCGCCGGCCGCCCGGAGCTCGCCGTGCGCGTCCTGGCGCTCGACTACCTGCGCGGGATGCGCGCGGGCGGCCGCATGCGCATCGACGCCCTGCGCGACGTGGGCGACCAGTGCCTGCTCTACTCGGGCCTGTTCCCGCGCCGGGCGCGGCGGCGCAACGTGCGGGTGAGCTACTTCGTGGACCTCGGCCGCACGGCCTACCAGCAGCTCGGCGCGAGCCTCCAGCACGGGGCGGCCGAGATCTACCTCAGGCTCGCCGAGCACTTCGTGGCGCTGATGGACGTGCTGCTGGCGCTGCGCGGCGGCACGGAGGAGCGCCGCCTGATGGACGCCCTGGAGGCGGTGGAGCTCGCCCTCGAGAGCGGCAGCGCGGCCGCCCGCGCCCGCGTGGCCGAGTGGACCGACGCCATGCCCGTCCGTGGCGGCGACACGCGCCACTGAGCGAGAGGCGGGAGGCGCCGCCACCTCGTCGCCGCGGTCCGGCAGCGTCGGTCCCCAGACGCCGTGCCGGGGGCTTGTGCGCCGGGGCTCGGTGGCCGGCGCCGCCCCCCGCGACCGTGCGCTCCGCGCGCCCGTGTCCACGCGCCCCGTGCGCTTTTCCGAGCGTCGCGCTAAACTTTTCGCCCGACGATCCCCTTCCCGGCGCCAGGCGCGCCGCACGGCAGATTCCCGACGGCTCCCATGGCGAAGACGCAGCGCAAGGCGGTGGCCCTCATCTCGGGCGGGCTCGACTCCATGCTCGCCGCCCGGGTCGTCATGGACCAGGGCGTCCACGTGGAGGGCATCAACTTCTTCACGGGCTTCTGCGTGGAGGGCCATACCCACGCCATCCGCCGCCGCGACCGCGCCCGCCCCAAGCGCAACAACGCCCTCTGGGTGGCCGAGCAGCTCGGCATCCGCCTGCACATCATCGACATCGTCGAGGAGTACAAGGCCGTGCTCCTCGAGCCGCGCCACGGCTACGGGCAGAACCTCAACCCCTGTCTCGACTGCAAGACCTTCATGGTGCGCAAGGCCCACGAGTGGATGCGCGAGCACGGCTTCGACTTCATCATCACGGGTGAGGTGATCGGCCAGCGCCCCATGTCCCAGCGGCGAGACACCTTTCCCGTGGTGGCGCGCGAGTCCGGCGTCGGCGACCTGCTGCTGCGGCCGCTGTCGGCCAGGCTCCTGCCACCGACGCGGCCCGAGCGCGAGGGCTGGGTGGACCGCGAGCGCCTCTACGGCTTCCACGGCCGCTCGCGCAAGCCCCAGATGGCGCTCGCAGCCCGCTACGGCTTCCGCGACTACGCCCAGCCCGCCGGCGGGTGCTGCTTCCTCACCGACGAGCAGTACGCGGCCAAGCTCGCCGACCTGTGGGCCGCGCGCGGGCGGCGCGACTACGACCTCGACGACATCCTCCTGCTCAAGGTGGGCCGGCATCTGCGCCCGCGCCCCCACTTCAAGCTCATCGTCGGGCGCGAGGAGGGCGAGAACCGCTTCCTCGAGGGCTACCGCAAGCGCTTCCTCAGCCTCCGCCCGGTGAGCCACGCGGGCCCGCTGGTGCTGGTGGACGGTGAGCTGGACGAGGCCGACCTGGAGCTCGCCGCGCGCATCACCGCCCGCTTCAGCAAGGGGCGCGGCGCCGGGCGCGTGCGCGTGGCCGCCACCACCCCCGAGGGCGGGACGCGCGAGCTGGAGGTGGCGCCGCTCGCCGCCCACGAGATCCGGCCCGAGTGGTACGTGGAGCGGCGCGGCGCCCAGGCCCTGCGCGCGGCGGGCGCCGCGCGGGCCTGAGGCGGCTTCAGGCCATGGCCCGGGAGGTCCTCGACGCGCGCAACCTGCTCTGCCCGCTGCCCGTGATCCGCACCCAGGACCGGGTGGCGCGGCTCGCCCCGGGCGACGTGCTGGAGGTGCACGCCACCGACCCCGGCGCGCTCAACGACATCCCCGCCTGGTGCCGCGTCAGCGGCCACCGGGTGCTGGAGGCGTGCGAGCGGCCCGACGGGCTGGTGGTGGTGGTCATCGAGGTGGGTGATGGCGCGGGTGGCTGAGGCGGCCTTCGACCACGGGCGCTACCGCACCGCCCGCCGCGTCACCGTGGTGGGCGCGGTGGTGAACCTGCTGCTCACGGTGGCCAAGATCGTGGTGGGCTGGCTCGCCCACTCCCAGGCCCTCATCGCCGACGGCATCCACTCGCTCTCGGATCTGGCGAGCGACGCCGTCGTCCTGCTTGCCGCCAGGCACGCCAGCCGCCGGCCCGACCAGGATCACCCCTACGGCCACCGCCGCATCGAGACCGTGGCCACGGTCGCTCTCGGCACCGCCCTCGTCGCCGTCGGGCTGGGGCTGGCGATCGACGCAGGCCGGCGCATCTTCGCCCCGGATCTGCTCCTGCACCCGGGCGCGGCCGCGCTCGCGGTGGCGCTGGTCTCGGTCGCCGCCAAGGAGTGGCTATACCACTACACCCTGCGCGCCGCCCAGGCCCTGCGCTCGGACATGCTGCGCGCCAACGCCTGGCATCACCGCACCGACGCCATCTCCTCGCTCGTGGTGCTTGCGGGCGTGGGCGGCACGATGGCGGGCTTTCCCTACCTGGACGCGGTGGCCGCCATCGGCGTGGCCGGCTTCATCGTCAGGATCGGCTGGGAGCTCGTCTTCCACAGCGTGCGCGAGCTCATCGACACCGGCCTCGAGCCCGAGCGCCTGGCCGCCATCCGCCGCGCCATCCTGGCGGTGGACGGGGTGCGCAGCCTCCACATGCTGCGCACCCGCCGCATGGGCCCCGACGCCCTGGTGGACGTGCACATCCAGGTCGATCCGCGCCTGAGCGTCTCCGAGGGCCACCAGATCGGCGAGACCGTGCGCCGGCGGCTGATCGAGGAGATCGAGGAGGTGGCCGACGTCACCGTCCACATCGACCCCGAGGACGACGCCCAGGGGCCGCGCTGCGATGGCCTGCCCCTGCGGGCCGAGGTGCTGGAACGGCTGGAGCGCCGCTGGGCCGACATCCCCCCCGCGCGCCGCATCGAGGAGGTGACGCTCCACTACCTGGACGGGAAGATCCACGTGGACGTGCTGCTGCCGCTTGCGGCCGTGCGTGACCATGCCGAGGCCGAGCGGGTGGCGGCGGCCCTGCGGGCGGCGGCGCGGGAGCTGCCCGAGCTGGGCGAAGTGCGGGTCCATTTCCATTGATCCCGCCATATGCACCGATTTTGTGCGCTCGTTTGATGCGCGCACAATAATGGTGCACGTCAGGGAAGGAGTCTGCAGGTTTCCGACGGCGCAACAGGCACTTTCCTTGAGCGGCCCCGTGGCATATTTTCTGCACCTCGGCCGGCACCGGCCCGCGAGCCCGGGCGGCCCGACGCATCGTGGCCGCGCGGCGCCCAGGTAGCGCGTCAGTAGCCAGGAACTTGTCGAAACGGTCCAGCCTTCTTCGGAGGAACGTCCATGTCACAGAAGGTTCTCAAGATGATCAAGGACAAGGGGGTCAAGTTCGTCGACCTCCGCTTCACCGACACCCGCGGCAAGGAGCAGCACGTCTCCGTCCCGGCGCACGTGGTCAACGCCGACTTCTTCAAGGCCGGCAAGATGTTCGACGGCTCCAGCATCGCGGGCTGGAAGAGCATCGCCGAGTCGGACATGGTGCTCATGCCCGATCCCGCCTCGGCGGTGATGGACCCCTTCGCCGACGAGCCCACCCTGATCCTGCGCTGCGACATCCTCGAGCCCAGCACCATGCAGGGCTACGAGCGCGACCCGCGCACCATCGCCAAGCGTGCCGAGGCCTACCTCAAGGCGAGCGGCGTGGGGGACACCGCCTACTTCGGTCCCGAGCCCGAGTTCTTCATCCTCGACGACGTGCGCTGGGGCGCGGACATGAGTGGCGCCTTCTACAAGGTCGACTCCGAGGAGGCCTCCTGGAACAGCGAGCGCGTCTTCGAGGACGGCAACATCGGCCACCGCCCCTCGGTCAAGGGCGGCTACTTCCCGGTCCCGCCGGTGGACTCGCTGCAGGACATCCGCTCGGCCATGGCGCTGGTGCTGGAGGAGATGGGCGTTCCGGTGGAGGTGCACCATCACGAGGTGGCCACCGCCGGCCAGTGCGAGATCGGCACACGCTTCAACACCCTGGTGCGCAAGGCCGACGAGCTGCAGATCCTCAAGTACGTGGTCATGAACGTGGCGCACAGCTACGGCAAGACCGCCACCTTCATGCCCAAGCCGCTGGTTGGCGACAACGGCAACGGCATGCACACCCACCAGTCCCTCGCCAAGGGCGGCAAGAACCTCTTCGCGGGCAACAAGTACGCGGGACTGTCCGAGACCGCCCTCTATTACATCGGCGGCATCTTCAAGCACGCCAAGGCCCTCAACGCCTTCACCAATGCGAGCACCAACAGCTACAAGCGGCTCGTGCCCGGCTTCGAGGCGCCGGTGCTGCTCGCCTACTCGGCCCGCAACCGCTCGGCCTCCGTGCGCATCCCGCACGTGGCCAGCCCCAAGGCGCGCCGCATCGAGGTGCGCTTCCCCGACTCCTGCGGGAACCCCTACCTCACCTTCGCGGCGATGCTCATGGCCGGCATCGACGGCATCAAGAACAAGATCCACCCGGGCGATCCGCTCGACAAGGACCTCTACGACCTCCCGCCCGAGGAGGAGAAGGCCATCCCGCGCGTGGCCGCCTCGCTCGAGGAGGCGCTGGAGGCCCTCGACAGGGACCGCGACTTCCTCAAGGCCGGTGGCGTGTTCACCGACGACGCCATCGACGGCTACATCGAGCTCAAGATGGAGGAGGTGCAGCGGCTGCGCATGACGACCCACCCGGTGGAGTTCGACATGTACTACAGCCTCTGAGCCTCTGCGCTCGATGCTTCGGATGCCCCCGTCCGGCGGCGCCGGGCGGGGGCATCCTCTGTCGGGCATGCGCCGGAGGTGCTATTTTTGGAGCATGTGCAGGGTCAGGGTAGCCGCCACGATCGTCCTCGCCACGCTCGCGCTCGGTGCGGCGGATGCCGGCGCCGGGATCTACCGCTATGTGGACGAGTCGGGCACCGTGGTGTACACGGACAAGCCGCGCCCCGGCGCCGAGAAGGTGGAGCTGCCCGGCATCTCCGTCTACCGGGGGCGCGTGCCCGAGGGGCTCGGCGCCGCCCGCCCCGCACCCGGACCCGATCGGGCCCCCGCCTATCGCGCCGTGCGCATCGTCTCGCCGGCCCACGACCAGGCCTTCTGGAGCGCGGTGGGTGAGGTGGTGATACAGGTGGAGACCGATCCACCCCTGGACATCGAGGCCGGCCACCGCCTGCGGCTGTTCATGGACGGCCGCCCCGTGGGCGAGCCGCTGCGCAGCGGAGCGGTCCGGCTGCGCAACGTCAACCCGGGCACGCACACCCTTCGGGCCGAGGTGACGGGCGCTCAGGGCGAGGTGCTGGCCGCCTCCGACTCGGTCACCTTCCATCTCCTTCGGCCCTCCGTCCTGAGGCCGAGACCGCCCTGAGCGCACACTGGGAGCATGCCGGCCTGGCGGCATGCACCGTAATGGTGCACACTGGGATCCCCGGGCGGTGCGGGGCCATTCGCGGGAATCGCCGCGGTCATCGAAGGTGCTGATTTCTGAGGGATTATCCGCCCGGCGGGGTGCGGGGCGCGACCTGCCCCAGTGGTTTGTTTCTTGCAGAGACGCCGGGCATGAACGCAGTCGCCGCCATGGACGCGCCGTCGACCTTCGCCCGCCGCATCCTGGAGAGCCTCGCCACCGCCGTGCTGGTGCTGGACGCCGGGCTCTCCGTGGTGGCGCTCAACCCGGCCGCCGAGATGCTGCTCGGGGCCAGCGCCCGCAAGGCCCGGGGCCTGCGGGTAGGGGAGCTCCTCGCCGGGGGCGAGGCCGTGGAGGCCGCCTTCGCCGGGGCCCTGCGGACCGGCCACCCCTACACCGAGCGTGGGCTCACGCTGCGCCTGCCGGGCGGCGGCCGCGTGACCGTGGACTGCACGGTCACGCCGCTGGCCGAGCCCGGCAGCGAGCGGCTGCTGCTGGTGGAGCTCGCCCGGGTGGACCGGCCGCTGCGCATCGCCCGTGAGGAGCACCTGCTCGCGCAGTCCCAGGCGGCGCGCGCGGTGCTGCGCAACCTCGCTCACGAGGTCAGGAATCCGCTCGGGGGCATCCGCGGCGCGGCCCAGCTCCTCGAGCGCGAGCTCCCCGAGGCGGCGCTGCGCGAGTACACGCGCATCATCATCGCCGAGGCCGACCGGCTGCGCGCGCTGGTCGACCGCGTCCTGGGGCCGAACCAGGCCCCGAGGCGGGCGCCGGTGAACGTGCACGAGGTGCTCGAGCGGGTGCGGCGCATCGTCGAGGCCGAGGCGCCGGCCGGGGTGCGCATCGAGCGCGACTACGACCCCAGCATCCCGGAGCTCGCGGCCGACGCCGACCAGCTCATCCAGGCGGTGCTCAACATCGTGCGCAACGCCGTCGAGGCCGTGGGCGAGCGCGGCACCATCCTGCTGCGCACGCGCACCGAGCGCCAGCTCACGCTGGGCCGGCGCCGTCACCGGCTGGTGGCGCGGATCGACGTGATCGACGACGGCCCCGGGGTGCCGGAAGCGATCCGGGGCGAGATCTTCTACCCCATGATCACCGGCCGCGCCGAGGGCACGGGGCTGGGGCTGTCCATCGCCCAGTCGCTGGTGCAGCAGCACGGCGGGCTCATCGAGTGCGAGAGCCGTCCCGGGCGCACGGTGTTCACGATCTTCCTTCCGCTGGAGGCAGGCGAGGATGGCTGAGCGCGAACGGATCTGGATCATCGACGACGACCGCGCCATCCGCTGGGTGCTGGAGCGCGCCCTGGGTCAGGCCGGCATGGCGGTGGAGAGCTTCGCGAGCGGCGAGGGAATCCTCGACCGTCTCGAGCGCGCCCGGCCCGACGCCCTCATCACGGACGTGCGCATGCCCGGCATCGACGGCCTCGAGCTGCTGCGCGAGATCCGCGCGCGCTGGCCCGGGCTGCCGGTGATCGTGATCACCGCCCACACCGACCTCGAGAGCGCCGTCTCCGCCTATCAGGGCGGCGCCTTCGAGTACCTGCCCAAGCCCTTCGACGTGGACGAGGCGGTGGCGCTGGTGCGCCGGGCCGTGGCCCAGGCGCGCCGCGCCGCGCGCCAGGCGCCCACGGGAACCGAGCGCGTGCCCGAGATCATCGGCGAGGCGCCGGCCATGCAGGACGTCTTCCGCGCCATCGGCCGCCTCAGCCGCTCCAACATCACCGTGCTCATCACGGGCGAGTCCGGCACGGGCAAGGAGCTCGTCGCGCGCGCGCTGCACCGTCACAGCCCGCGCGCGGACAGGCCCTTCATCGCCCTCAACATGGCGGCCATCCCGAAGGACCTCCTCGAGAGCGAGCTCTTCGGGCACGAGAAGGGCGCCTTCACCGGGGCCGAAGCCCGCCGCATCGGCCGCTTCGAGCAGGCCCACGGCGGCACGCTCTTCCTCGACGAGATCGGCGACATGCCGCCGGAGCTGCAGACGCGGCTGCTGCGCGTGCTGGCCGAGGGCGAGTTCTACCGCGTCGGCGGACACACGCCGATCCGGGTGGACGTGCGCGTCATCGCCGCCACGCACCAGGACCTGCAGCGCGCCGTGGCCGAGGGCCGCTTCCGCGAGGACCTCTACCACCGTCTCAACGTCATCCACATCCACATCCCCCCGCTGCGCGCCCGCCGCGAGGACGTCCCGCGCCTTGCGCACCATTTCCTGGCGAAGGCCGCGCGGGAGCTCGACGTCGAGCCCAAGACCCTGAGCCCGCTGGTGGAGGCGCACCTCACGCGCCTGGACTGGCCCGGCAACGTGCGCCAGCTCGAGAACGTCTGCCGCTGGCTGACGGTGATGGCCTCGGGCCAGGAGGTGCAGATGGAGGACCTGCCGCCCGAGCTGCGGGGCGAGGCCGCACGCGCGCGCGGCGGCGAGGACTGGGAGGAGGCGCTGCGGCGCTGGGCCGACGTGCGGCTCGCCATGGGCGAGACGGGGCTGCTCGCCCGCGCCACGCCGCGCTTCGAGCGCATCATGATCGAGACCGCCCTCAAGCACACGGGCGGGCGCCGGCAGGACGCCGCCCGCCTCCTCGGCTGGGGCCGCAACACGCTCACGCGCAAGATCAGGGAGCTGGGGCTCGAGGCCGAGGAGCCGGCGCGCGGCCGCGAGCGCGCCTGAGGCGCCGCCTCCGGCCGCTTCCCTTGCGGGCGTGCGCGCCCCTCGTGGGCGCGGCTTCCAGCCCGGATCCCCCCTCATCCGTGGGCGCGGCTTCCAGCCGCGCGCGGGCCGGCTGGAAGCCGGCCCCACGGGGAGAGAAGGCCGGGACCGTGGTCAGGGACCGGGGGCGGGCCGAGGAACCGGTGCCGCGCGCACGGCCCTGAGGCCGGCGCGCGCAAGGGCCATGTCGTCCTCGTACTGCCGAGCGATTTCGGAGACGTAGGCCGCCAGCCGGTCAAGGTCGCGGCAGTGCAGGATGCGGCCCGAGACCGCCTCGAAGGCGAGCACCGAGGGCGTCTCCCCGTCGAGCACCACGAGATCCACGTCCTCCATGCCGAGCGCTTCCTGCAGGCGCGCCCGCAGCGCCGCGAGCCGCGCGAGCGCCGGGGGACGCTCGTACAGCAGCGCGATGTCGACGTCGGAGCCGGGGTGCGTCCGTCCGGCGGCGCGCGAGCCGAACAGCCAGGCCGCGAGCAGCCCCGGCTCGGCAGCCAGGACGGCCTTCAGGCGCCCGCGGTCAACCTTCCCGGCGCACATGGGCGAGGATCTCCCGGCGGAAGCGCTCGAAGTCGTCGAGATGCCCGCGCAGGATCCCGGCCAGGACCTCGGGGCGCACCGCGTCGTAGCGGCGGACCACGAAATTGCGGAACTGGACCATGCGCCGGTAGTGCTCCTCGGACGACAGCACGCCGAGCGACACGCAACGCCTCACCGCCTCGGCACCGCTGGTCGCCGGCGGCTGGCCGGCGAGGCTCAGCAGGCGCTGGCACACGTCGATCAGCACCTCCACGAGGATCTGGAGATCGCGCTCGACGGCACGCCGCAGCTTCCAGTCCCTCGCCAGCGCCTCCGGGCCGGGCGCGCCCGCCGAGCGCAGCTCGGCCAGCACCTGCTCCAGCAGGGCGAGCTAGCGCAGCACGACGCCATTGCTCCCGCTCATGCCGGAAAGCATATCCCGTTCCGGCCGGGAAGGCGGAGCGGCCCTCGCCCAGGCCCACGAATCCGTATGGCCGGTTCCGTCAGTAGACCTCGCGGCGGAAGATCATCTCCTCGTCGCCGCGGAAGATGCCGAAGCTGACGCGCGCGCTCGGGTCCTCGGCGCTGCCGTCGCCGTCCCAGTCGTAGCGCAGCCACGCCGGCACGGTGGCCGTGAGGACGAGGTCGCCGGTCTTGCCCGGCGCCCTGAGCCAGAGGTTGAAGTCGCCGCCGCTGGGCGGCTCGCGCCAGTCGCGTCCGGCGGGGGGCGTGCCCGTGCAGGCGATGCCCGTCTCGCCGGCCGGGTCCCAGGCGCAGGTGTCGGCGGGCGTGAGCGTGTCGCTGGTGTCGGGGTCGGAGAGCGAGAGGCTCACGCCCGTGGTGGCGCCGTCGTCCGTGTGCGGGGCGAAGGCCGTGCCGTCGTAGTACTCGGCGCGCACGGGCACGTTGAGGTCGATCAGCTCCGAGCCGAAGGCGGGGAGGACGGCGAGCCGCCCGTAGCGCACGCGCGTCGTCCCCAGCGTGCGGGCATCGCACCCGCTCCCGCACCCCGGCGCGGCCGCGTTCATGTCGAGGCCCGAGAGCTGGACGCCGTCGGGGTCGCCCGTGGCCTTCACGCCGATGGCGAGCTGGTCGAAGGGGCCGTCGGGCGAGGCCGCCCGCGCGAAGGTCGCGGCGGTGTCGTTGACGGTGTAGAGGCCCTGGCCCCAGCTCGCGGCGGCCACCGTGAGCCGCGCCGAGAGGTCGTTGCCGTCGTCGGCGTTCTCGGCCACGTGCGAGATGGCCGCGACGCCCACCGTGTAGAGCCCGGCGTCGTAGTTGCGGGTGCGCCCGCCGGCCGCGTTCTGTGCCTCCAGCGTGTAGCTCACGGTGAAGGGCTGGCCCATGTAGCTGTAGTTGCCCGACGCGTCCGCCGGCGTGACCGCGGACGATACCAGCGCGAAGCGGTCCGGATAGAAGCGCCCGATCACGGGGCTCGTGCCGCTGACGTCCACGCCCGAGGTGTTGAGGAAGCCCGTGGCCGAGGCCTGCAGGCGCATGGAGCCCGCCTCGCTCCAGGTGAGGTCGGAGACCGTGGCCTTGCCGCCCCCGAAGGCCGAGGCGCCGAGGCTCGTGGTGCCGCCCAGCGTCCCCGCCACGCCGCCGGCGGGGGTGTGCAGGCTCGCCGTCAGCGTCGTGGCCCAGGCGTAGCTGGGCGTGAGCCCGTTGTCGGTCACGTCGGCGCCGCCGTCCGGCAGGCCGTCGTTGTCGGCGTCGTCCGCGGCCTGCCAGAGATAGGCGCCGACCGTGGCGGCGAAGGGCCGGCCGGCGGCGGTGAAGCCCGCGCCGGATGCGGCGGTCCCGCCGGGATTCGCCGTCGCGCCGGCATTGATGTCCGTGAAGCCCAGCGCGAAGGGCCGCACGGTGAGCGGCTCGGAACCGCCGTCGATGGGCCGCGGATTGCCGCTCGCGTCCCTGGCGAATCCGGAGGTGTCGTCGCGCAGCGCGATGGCGTACTTGCCCACGTCCGTGGTGTCGAGCGTGAAGGTCGCCACGCCCGCCGTGAAGGCGAGCGTCAGGTTGTTCGCGGCCGGCGCCGCATTCGGGAGCGCCGCGCCCGCGATGGCCGGCGCCGCCCCGCCGGGATCCGCGGCGTTGCGCGCGATCCATGCCTTGAGCCCCTTCGTGCCGTCGTAGGCCGTCGCGATCGCGCAGTTCCCTGTCGACGGGTCGCGGCGCCACAGCGCCGCCTGGAAGCCGTGGCCGCGGCCTGCCACCACCTCGGTGGCGCCCGTGCCGGGGCAGCTCGCGCCCGTGCAGGTGGTGGGCGTGACGACGAAGGCGTTGTCGCGGAAGCGGACGACGGCCGAGGTGCTGCTCACGCCCGCCGAGGCGTCGCTCACGGTGATGGTGAGGTCGTCGGCGTGGACGTTGGCGAGATCGAGCACGATGGTGCCGCTGTCGGCCGCCACGAAGGTGTAGGTGGCGGCGCCGTCGTCGGCCATGGGGTCGCTCAGGGTGCCCGAGGCCGTGTTCACGGACCAGGTGCCGTGGCCCGACGACGTGCTCAGGCTGATGGTGCCGGTGTAGCCCGTGAGCGTGCCGCCGGCCGTGCTCTGGGCCGTGATGGTGACGGCATGCGGGGTGCAGGTGCTGGCCGAG
>Ga0256839_1005378_pt1 | contig 11872 bp, 8 predicted proteins | sample 354166metaG_FD_185968 | JGI IMG/M metagenome (GOLD analysis project Ga0256839, IMG submission 185968) | Hydrothermal vent microbial communities from Mid Atlantic Ridge, Atlantic Ocean - 354-166 | ecosystem: Environmental > Aquatic > Marine > Hydrothermal vents | place: Atlantic Ocean: Mid...
CGAGGTCTGCATCGAGGCCGGCTGCGTGCGCCAGACCGCCTGGCGTCGCTGGGTGGCCGCGCTGGCGACAATCGCACAGCGGGTGAATGGGGGAAAAACCAACGCAGCCAAACCACGTCCTCGCAATTGACCACGCCGTGCAATCCCGTGTCGTGCCGGGCTATTCCCATCCACCCTGCGCTGGGCGTGGTTCGGTTGGCAAAACACGTCGAACTTTGGGCGCGACATTTTCGGGTGTTTTGTGGCAAAAAACAGATAGGCTCGAAGAAGCCTGCTCTCCTCACGCCGCACCTGCCCCCCACCCTGGGTCCTCCCGGGACGAGATCGTATACGGGGGGGCTTGGCGCGGCATTTCGCTAGCGACAGGGTGTTGTTTTGGGTCCGCGGGTCCGCACCCCTTGCCGGAAACAGGAAACCTCAAGTTTTACAGGATCTTGAGCCGAGCCCAATAGGGTGCGGACCCAGCATTTGGGTCCGCGCCCGGGTCCGCACCCCCGACAGAACCCGCCTCCCTGCTGGCAACTCCGGCCCCGCCTTCGCGCGGGGCCGCTTCTTTTGGCCCCGGGCAAGCGCAAGGAACAGATGTGGATATCAGGATGACGGCTATGGGCGATTATGGGCGATCTCTCCTCCTATGCCGGGAATGCCCGCACCCATACGGAGGCGTAGATCTCGGTTTTGGGCCGCCGTTCACGGCCAACCCTGATCATCTCGTACATTCCGGTGACGACGACGCGAAACTTGCTCGGATGCAACGCGAGGCTTCGCCTTGCGCCCACCACGAGGGCCCAGCGCAAAAGCGGTTCCAAGGGTATCCACCGCTTGACAGGGTTACCTTGGAAATATATATTTTACTGATCGAAATAAAGACGGGGCGTGGCGGAAATGTACCTGGGGATTGATCTGGGAACCTCGGGTGTTCGCGTCGTATCATGCGATAGCGCCGGCGTGGTTCTGGCTGCGGCCGAGCAGAGCTATCGGGTGTCCCACCCGCAATCCGGCTGGAGCGAACAGGCCCCGGACGACTGGATCAAGGCCACCGGACAGGCCATAGCCCAGTTGCGTGCCGCACAGCCGGAAACGCTGGCCGATTTGCGCGCCATCGGGCTTTCGGGGCAGATGCACGGGGCGGTGCTGCTGGATGGGAGCGACAAGGTCTTGCGCCCCTGTATCCTGTGGAACGACACCCGCGCCGCCGACGAGGCCGCCCGGCTGGACGCCATCCCGGCCTTTCGCAGGCTTGGGGCCAATATCGTCTTTCCGGGGTTCACGGCGCCGAAACTGGCCTGGGTTGCCGCGCATGAGCCCGAAGTATTTGCGCGCCTTGCCCGGGTGTTGCTGCCCAAGGATTACCTGCGCCTCTGGCTGACCGGAGACCACATCAGCGACATGTCCGATGCCGCCGGCACCGCCTGGCTGGAGGTGGCCGGGCGGTGCTGGTCGGACGAGCTTCTTTCACTTTCCGGCGTGGCGCGCACACAGATGCCGGGGCTTGTGGAAGGCTGCGCCGCCGCGGGGATGCTGCGCGGCGATCTGGCGCGCGAATGGGGCGTGCGCGGGCCGGTGGTGGTGGCCGGGGGCGGCGGTGACAATGCCGCGGCAGCCTGCGGTGTGGGCTGCGTGAACGAGGGCGACGGTTTCGTTTCTCTGGGCACCTCGGGGGTGATGCTGGTCGCGCGCGACAGCTGCCAGCCGGCGCCCGAAACGGCGGTGCATACCTTCTGCCATGCGCTGCCCGATCGCTGGGTGCAGATGGGGGTGATCCTGGCGGCGACCGACTGCCTGAACTGGCTGGCGCGCAACCTGGGGCAGCGCCCGGAAGCCCTGGCCGCCCTGGCCGGCGACGGGTTGGAGGCGCCGTCGCGCGCGCTGTTCCTGCCCTATCTTTCGGGCGAGCGCACGCCACATAACGATGCTTTGATCCGGGCGGCGTTCGTCGGGCTGGACATTGCCGATACCCCGGCCGACCTGGTGCGTGCGCTGATGCAAGGCGTTGCCTTTGCGCTGCGTGACAGCCTCGAGGCGCTGCGCGCCGCCGGGGCCGCGCCGGAGCGCCTGCTGGCGATCGGCGGCGGGGCGCAATCCCGCTACTGGCTGGACGTTCTGGCCACGGTTCTGGACCTGCCCATCGACCTGCCCGAAGCCGGCGAGTTCGGGGCCGCGCTCGGGGCCGCGCGTCTGGGCATTGCCGCGGACACCGGCGCCGCGCCGGGCGACATCATGACACCCCCGCGCCTTGCCCGCAGCATCGAACCCGTGGCTCACCTGCGGGAGACCCATGAAGAAACCTACCGGCGCTATCGCAACCTCTACCCAGCATTGAAGGCACTTTCATGACAGATTTTTTCACCGGCATCGAACCGCTAGCCTACAAGGGCCCTGACAGCGACGACCCGCTTGCCTTTCGCCACTACGACCCGAACGAGATGGTGCTGGGCAAGCGATTGAAGGATCACCTGCGCTTTTCCGTCGCCTGGTGGCATTCCTTTGCCTGGCCGGGGACTGATCCGTTCGGCGGCCCCACCTTTGAGCGCCCCTGGTTCCCGGCCGACACGATGGAACTGGCACGGTTGCGCGCCGATGCGGCCTTCGAGATGTTCGCCCTGCTGGGGGTGCCGTTCTACTGTTTTCACGACGCCGACGTGCGCCCGGAAGGCGCCAATTTCGCCGAGAACACCCGCAACCTGGAGGAAATGGTCGACTACATGGGCCAAAAGCAGGAGGCCACCGGCACCCGGCTGCTCTGGGGCACGGCGAACCTGTTTTCGCACCGCCGCTACATGGCGGGTGCGGCCACCAACCCCGACCCCGAGGTGTTCGCCTTTGCCGCGGCGACGGTGAAAACCTGCATGGATGCGACCCGCGCGCTGGGTGGCGAGAACTACGTGCTCTGGGGCGGGCGCGAGGGCTACGAGACCCTGCTGAACACCGATCTGGCGCGCGAGGATGCGCAGATGGGGCGGTTTCTGAACATGGTGGTCGAGCACAAGCACAAGACCGGCTTCAAGGGCACGATCCTGCTGGAACCCAAGCCGCAGGAGCCGTCCAAGCACCAGTATGATTACGACGTGGCCACGGTTTACGGTTTTCTCAAACGCCACGGGCTGGAAGGCGAGGTCCGGGTGAACATCGAGCAGGGCCACGCCATTCTGGCCGGCCACAGTTTCGAGCACGAGATCGCGCTGGCGGTCGCGCTGGGCATCTTCGGTTCGATCGACATGAACCGCAACGATTACCAGTCGGGCTGGGATACCGACCAGTTTCCCAATAACGTGCCCGAGGTGGCGCTGGCCTATTACCACATCCTGAAAGGCGGCGGTTTCACCACCGGCGGCACCAATTTCGACGCCAAGCTGCGCCGGCAGTCGCTGGATGCGCAAGACCTCCTGGCGGCGCATGCCGGGGCGATGGATGTCTGCGCGCGTGGGCTCAAGGCGGCGGCGGCAATGCTGCAGGACGGGGCGCTGGAAGGGCCGCTTGCGGCGCGCTATGCGGGCTGGGACAGCGGGCTGGGGGCCGAGATCATGGGCGGTGCGCTGGGGCTGGATGACCTGGCTGCGCGGGTGACGCAGAAAGGGATCAACCCGGCGCCGGTTTCGGGCCGGCAGGAGATGTTGGAAAACATCGTCAACCGCTACGTCTGACATGCAGATCGCCGCGCATCTGCTGGAGGACGGGCGCCAGAAGCTGCGCATCCTCAGCCATGGCGCGATCACCGCCGACTGGCGCGTGGCACTGCCCGGTGGTGGCTCGGCGCCGGTGATCATGGGTCACGATGACCCTGCGGCCTACCTGGGTGACGACCGCTACATGGGGGCGATTGTCGGACGGGTGTCGGGGCGCATCGGGCAGGCGCGGTTTTCGCTGGCGGGGCGCACTTGGCGGCTGAGCCGAAACCAGGGGCGGCACCATCTGCACGGCGGCCCCGGCGGGCTGTCGCGGCGCAACTGGGACATGCAGGGCGACGGCGCGCGTGCAGTGCGGCTGACCTGCCGGCTGGAACATGGCGACGATGGCTATCCGGGGGCGCTGGATGTGCAGGTCGATATCCGCCTTGAAGGCGGGCGGCTGGTCTATGACATGCTGGCCACGCCCGACCGGCCAACCCCGGTCAGCCTGGCGCAGCACAACTACTACAACCTCGCGGGCGGCGGCCCGATCTGGGGCCACCGTCTGCGGGTGGCGGCGCGCAGCTTTACCGAAACCGATGCCGAACTGATCCCCACCGGCGCGGTGAAACCGCTGCCTCCAGAGATCGACTTCAGTTGCGGCAAGACGCTGGCGCAACAGCAGCACGGGGCGCTGGATGTGAACATGGTCATACCCGAAGGCCACGATCGCGACTGGCCGGTAGCGGTGCTGAGCACGCCGGGCGGGCTTTCGCTGCGGCTGTGGAGCGACCAGCCGGGGCTGCAGCTGTATAGCGGGGCCAATCTGCCGCTGCCCGGTGCCGGGCTGTGCCTTGAGCCGCAGATATGGCCCGACGCGGTGAACCACGCGAATTTTCCCAGCCCCATTGCCACGCCCGAGCGCCCCTACAGGCAGCGCCTGGTGCTGGAAATCGCCCCGGAGGCCGGCCGATGATTACCCGCATTCTTGTTGTTCTGTCGCTGCTGTTCGCCCACGGGGCGCTTGCGCAGGATGCGCCGTTGCCTGCTGCCGATGCCGTATTCCCCGAAGCCCCCGAAGCGCAGGTCGCGCTTGGCCGGCTGCTGTTTTACGACCCCATCCTCAGCGGCAGCCGCACGGTGGCCTGTGCCACCTGCCACCACCCGCGCTTTGGCACCTCCGACGGGGTGTCTCTGGGGGTCGGTGACGGCGGCATCGGGCTGGGGCCCGAGCGGCGCGTTGACCCGAAGAATATGCCCGAACGCCGCGTGGCGCGCAACGCGCCGGCGCTGTTCAACCTGGGCGCGGCCGGGTTCACCAGCCTGTTTCACGACGGTCGGCTCGAGGCCGACGCTTCGCTGCCCGACGGCATCCGCACCCCGATGGGCACCGAGATGGTTGCAGGCTTTGACAGCGTTCTGTCGGCCCAGGCGATGTTTCCGGTTCTCGCGGGCGACGAGATGGCCGGCCACCGGGGCGAAAACGACGTGTCGCTGGCCACCAGCCGCGGGCTGATCACCGGGCCCGGCGGGGCCTGGAGCATCATCGCGGCGCGGGTGGCCGCGATTCCCGATTACCGCGCGCGCTTCGACAGGGTGATCGGTGCGGACGCGCCGGTGAGGTTTACCGATATCGCCAATGCCATCGCCGCCTTTACCGCCTTCGAATGGCGTGCCGACGACAGCCCGTTCGACCGTTATTTGCGCGGCGAGGCCGATCTGCCGCCCGCCCAGATGCGCGGCCTGCGGCTGTTCTACGGCAAGGCCGGATGTGCCGCCTGCCATTCCGGCCAGTTCCAGACCGATGACGCCTTTCACGCCATCGCCATGCCGCAGATCGGCCCCGGCAAGGCCGCCACGTTCGAAAACCACCAGCGCGATGAGGGCCGAATGCGGGTAACCGGCCGGCCGGAAGATGCCTATCGCTTTCGCACGCCGTCGCTGCGCAATGTCACCGCCACCGCGCCTTATGGCCATGACGGAGCCTATGCAACGCTCGAGGCTGTGGTGCGCCACCACCTGGACCCGGTGGCTTCGCTGATGGCCTATGACATCGGCCAGGCGACCCTGCCCGATCTGCCGGGTGCGGTGGATGAGTGGGTGCTGGCCCGCCCGGACGAGATGCGCGCAATTTCCGAGGCCAACGAACTGGCGCCGGTGGCGCTGAGCGATGCCGAGCTTGCCGACCTTCTGGCCTTTCTCGGCGCCCTGACCGACGAGGCCGGCCTGGCCGGGCGGCTGGGCGTGCCGGACGCGGTGCCAAGCGGGTTGCCGGTGCCGCGATAGGGCCTTGCCATGGCGCGCGCGGGCCACAAGGATGCGTGCGACGACTGGGAGGAATGCGATGAACCTTTACCACCTGCTGCAACAGCGCGCCGATGCCGGAAAGCCGGTGCGCGCCGGGCTGATCGGGGCCGGCAAGTTCGGCACCATGTTTCTAGCGCAGGCGGCGGCCACGCCGGGGCTGGAGGTGCCGGTGATCTGCGACCTTTCCCCCGATGCGGCGCGCGCCGCCTGCAAGGCCGTGGGCTGGGACGATGCCCGCCTTGGTGCCACGCGCTTTACCGATGACGCCGCCAGCCTGATTGAAGACACCGCCGTCGAGGTGGTGATCGAGGCCACCGGCAACCCGGCCGCCGGCCTGCGCCACGCCCTTCTGGCGCTGGAAGCGGGCAAGCATGTGGTGATGGTGAACGTCGAGGCCGACGTGCTGGCCGGCCCGCTTCTGGCCGAGCGTTTTCGCGCCGCCGGGCTGGTCTGGTCGATGGCCTATGGCGACCAGCCGGCGCTGGTGGCCGAGATGGTGGACTGGGCGCGGGCGGCGGGCTTTTCGGTGGTCGCGGCCGGCAAGGGCACCAAATACCTGCCCGAATATCACCATGTGACGCCCGACGGGGTGTGGGAGCACTACGGGCTGAGCGCCGATGAGGCGGCACAGGCCGGGATGAACAGCCAGATGTTCAACTCCTTCCTCGACGGCACCAAGTCGGCGATCGAGATGGCGGCGATCGCCAATGCCTGCGGGCTTGAGGCCCCTTCGGGCGGGCTCGCCTTTCCGCCCTGTTCGCGCGACGATCTGCAGAACCTGCTGATCCCGCGCGCAGCGGGCGGGGTGCTGGAGCGCGCGGGCCAGGTCGAGGTGGTCTCTTCCCTGCACCGCGATGGGCGCGAAGTGGCGGGCGATCTGCGCTGGGGCGTCTATGTGGTGATCGAGGCGCCGAACGCCTATTCCGCCGCCTGTTTCGCGCAATACGGCCTGCCGACCGATGCCTCGGGGCGCTATTCGGCGATGTTCAAGCCCTACCACCTGATCGGCATGGAACTGGGCATCTCGGTGCTGAGCGCTGCCCTGCGCGGCGAGCCGACGGGCCAGGCACGCGGCTTTGCCGCCGATGCGGTGGCCCGCGCCAAGCGCGACCTGCGCCCGGGCGAGATGCTGGATGGCGAGGGCGGTTACACCGTCTGGGGGCGGCTGATGCCGGCGGCCGACAGCCTGGCGCTGGGGGCGTTGCCGATCGGGCTGGCCGGCGGCGTGCGGCTGAAGCGCGCGGTGGCCTGTGACCAGGTGCTGAGCTGGGACGATGTCGAGGTCGACGAAACCGACGCCACGGTGCGCCTGCGCCGCGAGATGGAGGCGCGTTTCGCCCCGTCAGGGTGAGCCGGGCCGCAGGCCCCTGCCCGCGCGCGCCAGCTTCAGGATCCGGTTGGCGCCGACCGCCAGCCAGTCGCTTGCCGTGCCGTCGGGCCAGATCACGCGCAACTCGGCTTTTTCCGCCGGCCCAAGCCCGAAATGCTGGAAGGTGGCGCTGCCGCTGGCATGCCCGCCGCCGACGGTGATCTCGCGCACCTGTGTGCGCGAAGCCGTGCGCAGTTCGATCCAGGCGCCGACCGCGCGCTGGTTCGGTGCCGGCTGTTCCAGGTCGATCAGCAGCCAGTTGCCGGTATCACGCGTCGCGTTCTGCCAGATGCGCAGCGGTGCGGCGCGGTTGACCACCACGATATCGGGCCGACCGTCAAGGTTCAGGTCGTCAAAGGCGGCGCCGCGCCCGCGCTCCATGTCGGCGAGCCCCGCGACCTCGCCCATTTCCACGAACCGCCCGTCGGGCTGCTGCACCAGCAGGTTGTTCGGATCGCGCATCGCCAGGCCCGGCATCTGCTGCACGTTGCCCTTGGCGATGAACACGTCGTCCAGCCCGTCGTTCTGCACGTCGCCAAAGGCGATCTGCCAGCCGGTCGAGGGCCGCCCGTCATCGCCCGTATAGGGCCGCTGCGCCGTGGTGCCGCGCCCGTAGGTGGCATCCCTGAAGCTGGGCCCGCCGGCGTCCGGATCGAACAGTTGCAGCTTCTGGTCGCCCATCGAGGACAGGAACACATCCGCATAGCCGTCGCCGGTGATGTCACGGCTGGCGATGCCCATGCCCCACAGGGTGTAGGTTTTCCAGCCGTCGGCCTCGGTATAGAGGCGCGGCGTCGATTCCATCGCCCAGAGCTGTTCGCTGCCGCCATCCACGTAATAGTGGCGGTCGTTGCTCAGCCGCAGATCGGCGCGCCCGTGGCGGCCCCAGTCGGAAAACAGCGCCGAAAGCGCGCAGTATCCGGGCGTGAGCGGCAGCGGGTCGGTGTAGCGCTCACCTTCGGGGCGGTAGAGCATGTTCGCATCGCAAGCGCGGAACGGCCCCTTGGGGTCGCTGCGGTCAACGTAGTTGCCAAAGGCCAGCGTCGGCAGGGCCTGCCCGGCTTCCCATGTGGCGGAAAAGGCGGTTGTCCAGCGGTCGTCGCTGACAAAGCCGAGCGATGCGTCAAACGGGGCAAAGCGGCAGTCGGGCTTGCCCCGCAGCAGCAGGTTTTCGCCCAACCGCAGGATGGCAAGGTCCATTCGCCCGTCGCTGTCGATGTCCAGCGGGTAGGCGCCGATGACCCCGGGCAGGGCCAGTTCGGTCGGCGTGGCCTCGGAAAAGGCAAGGGGCGCGCCGGGGGTTGGGGTATCGTTGCGCATCAGCCGCGCCGGGCTGGCACCACCGGCGGCGTATATTTCGGGCAGCAGATCACCGTTGCAGTCGAACACCGCCACCCCGCCGCCGACGAAAAATTCCCAGCCACCGGCATAGACGTGCTCGGGCACAGCGACCGGGTCGAAGGCCGGCACCGGCTGGGCCAGCGCCGGCGCAACTGCCGCAAGGGCGCCCAGGACCATGGCGGCCAACGCCGGGATAACCCGGTCAGGCAACATTGCCCGCCAGCCTTTCCACGGCGATTTCGCTGATGCCTTCCATGGCATAGGCGGCAGCCCCCTTGGCCCACATCAGATCGCCCCATTTGTGGATGCGCACCTCGGGCAGGGCCGCATCCACCTGCACCACCGAGTCGCGGATCGCCTCGAGCACCTCGTCGGCATAAAGGAAGTCGAACTGCATCCGCTCGCCCGACAGGATGATCAGCGCCGGGTCGAAGATGTTCACCAGGTTGGCCAGCCCCATGGCGAACATCCGTCCGGCGCGCCGGAAGATGGTCAGCGCGGTCTCATCGCCGGCCTTGGCCGCCCGGAACAGCGCGTCAAGCCCAGCCGCGGGGTCATCGACGCCGGTGGTGTGCATGTTCACCCCGGCTTCGCGCAGCAGGGCGTAATCGGCCACGTAGGCTTCCAGGCAGCCGCGCTGGCCGCAGCGGCACAGGGCACCGTCGAGCTGCACCTTGGTATGGCCGAACTCGGCGCCGCAGCCCCTTGTGCCGCGGTAGATGCGGTTGTCGATGACGATGCCCATGCCGACGCCGTGTTCGATGGTGACCACGAGGAAATCGCTGACCCCCCGGCCCTCGCCGAACAGCTGTTCCGCCTTGGCCACCAGGTTGGCGTCATTGTCGATGAAAACCGGCATGTTCAGCCGTTGGCGCAGCAGGGCGCGCAGGTCGACGTTGCGTCGGGACAGCGTGGGCGACCAGTGGACAAGGCCGCGTGGGGCATCGACGATGCCGGCAATGCCCAGGCCGAGCGCAGACAGGTCTTCGGCGCGCAGCCCGTTGGCGCGGCAGGCCTGTGCCAGGGTGGCGACCAGGTAGTCGCCCATCCGCTCGGGCGACAGGCGCGGGCCGGGCATCGGGGTTTCATGACTGCCAAGGGTGTTGCCCTCGAAATCCAGGATGCACACGGTCGTGGTGCGTTGCGAAACCTTGATCCCGGCGACCCGGTGTGCGGCCCCGCGGATCTTGAGCGCCACCCGCGGGCGGCCGCGGGCGCTGGCCTTGCCCTGAGAGGCGACCTCTTCGATCAGCCCGGCGGCGAGCAGTTCCGACGTGATCGCCGTGACCGTCGCCGGGCTGACGCCGGAGCGGTTGGCAATGTCGATCCTGGCAATGGCGCCGGCCTGGCGGATGGTGTCCAGGATGGCCTGGCGTCCTCCGCCGCGTGCCGGGGGGGCTGATCGGTTTCTGGCTGGCATGCTCGCGTTTCTCTCCTGATGTTCCCGCCCATGATAACGGCTTTTGGCAGGCTGGGGAATCGTATTTAATTAGACAGCCGAAATAATGTTTGTTACCCTGTCGGGCATCTGCTCTGATTCCATAAATCGTGTCATGTGCGGAACTTGTTCAAGGGAGAAAAAGATGAAGATCAAAACAGGATTTTTCGCGGTCGTTGCCGGTGTGGCCATGGCTGCTTCGGTCCAGGCGGCCGAATTGAAGGTTGGCGTGAGCTGGTCGAATTTTCAGGAGGAACGCTGGAAAACCGATGAGGCCGCGATCAAGTCGGCATTGGAGGCCGCCGGTGCGGAGTATGTTTCTGCAGATGCGCAGAGCTCGTCGGCCAAGCAATTGTCGGACGTTGAAAGCCTGATTGCCCAGGGCGTCGATGCGCTGATCATCCTGGCGCAGGATGCCTCGGCGATCGGACCTGCGGTTCAGGCCGCGGCGGACGAAGGCATTCCGGTGGTCGGATACGACCGGCTGATCGACGATCCGCGTGCCTTCTACCTGACTTTCGACAACGTGGAAGTCGGGCGGATGCAGGCGCGTGCGGTTCTGGCGGCACAACCGACCGGCAACTACGTGATGATCAAGGGCTCGCCCACCGACCCGAACGCGGATTTCCTGCGCGGTGGTCAGCAGGAGGTGCTGCAAGACGCCATCGACAAGGGTGACATCACCATCGTCGCCGAAGCCTATACCGACGGCTGGCTGCCGGCCAACGCCCAGCGCAACATGGAACAGATCCTGACCGCGCAGGACAACAAGGTCGATGCGGTGGTGGCCTCGAACGACGGCACCGCCGGCGGTGTGGTTGCGGCGCTCACGGCGCAGGGCATGGACGGCATTCCGGTTTCTGGCCAGGATGGCGACCATGCGGCGCTGAACCGGGTGGCAAAGGGCACGCAGACGGTTTCCGTCTGGAAAGACGCGCGTGAACTGGGCAAGGCGGCTGGCGAGATTGCCGTGGCACTGGCTGGCGGGACCGCGATGTCGGACATCCCCGGCGCGGTCCAGTGGACATCGCCCAGCGGCACCACCTTGTGGGCCAAGTTCCTGGCACCGGTTCCGATCACCAAGGATAACCTGGATGTGGTGGTCGATGCCGGCTGGATCAGCAAGGACGCCCTGTGCCAGGGCGTGACGGGCGGCCCGGCCCCCTGCAACTGATCCGACATTGACAAGACAGCGGCCGCCCCGGTTCAATCGGGGCGGCCGATTTTCCTGCGGGTGAAGTGGAAATACGGGAACGATGAGCATGAAAACCGAAGCCGCAGAGCCGGTGGACAAGAGCAGCGCGCAGCGGCCAAACATCCTGCGGACGCTGGAAATCGACACCCGCCTGCTGGGGATGATCGGTGCCTTCGTGATCCTGAGCCTTGCCTTCAACCTGATCACCGACGGCCGCTTCCTGACCCCGCGCAATGTTTTCAACCTGACGATCCAGACGGTGAGTGTGGCGATCATGGCCACCGGCATGGTCTTCGTGATCGTCACCCGCAATATCGACCTGAGCGTCGGCTCGCTGCTGGCCACCTGTTCGGCGGTCATGGCGATGACGCAGACGCAGATCCTGCCGGACATGCTTGGGCTGGGCCTTGACCATCCGGCAACGGCGCCCATCGCCATCGCCGTCGGCATTCTGGCCGGCACCCTGATCGGCGGTTTTCAGGGCTGGCTGATCGGCTATCTCACGATCCCGTCCTTCATTGTCACGCTTGGGGGGTTGCTGGTCTGGCGCAATGTCGCCTGGTACATGACCAAAGGGCAGACCATCGGCCCGCTTGACAGCAACTTCATGATCT
>Ga0256839_1005379_pt1 | contig 11869 bp, 8 predicted proteins | sample 354166metaG_FD_185968 | JGI IMG/M metagenome (GOLD analysis project Ga0256839, IMG submission 185968) | Hydrothermal vent microbial communities from Mid Atlantic Ridge, Atlantic Ocean - 354-166 | ecosystem: Environmental > Aquatic > Marine > Hydrothermal vents | place: Atlantic Ocean: Mid...
AGGTTGTTGAACCAAGGGATAGTTTTCGATCGCCATACCAAAAGCAATACGGTATTTGGCATAACTTCGCGCCACTTGATACGCTCTTGATGCCGCACCTAAAATGGCAAAACTATTGTATATTCGCGACAGGTGCAATACATTTTGCATCAATAATTTAAAGCCATTTTCAGGTTTACCCATGGCAATGGCTTTGGCATTTTCAAAATCAATTTCACCTGATGCCATGCTACGGGTGCCAATTTTTTCTTTTAATCGGCGAATTTTTAGTGCATTTGGTGTGCCATTCTTATTGAACCGATTGACTAAGAACAACCCCAGCCCTTTTGTGCCAACTCTGTCTTCATCATACCTTGCTGTCATTAAAAAAACATCGGCATTAGCATTGGAGCAAAACCATTTCTCACCACTGATTAACCATGTCCCATCGGCTTGTTGTCGGGCTTTGCATGAGTTCAAACCCACATCGCTGCCCCCTTGAACTTCGGTAACAAATTGAGCACCAGTGAAATTGTTCTGAAAATTCGGTGCAATAAGTTTGGCCAAGATAGCTTGTTTGTCGGGGAAGTCACCGATTTGATTAAAGACTCGGATAACACCTGCAGTGCATGCCACAGGGCAATTGTGCCCTGCCTCGCCTAAGTGACTGGTTAAATAAAACAGCAATAAACTCTTGGTTAATTGACCTGGTTGATTGATTTTTTCCATCATACCTGTGCCATAAATGCCATCACCAATTTGGGTGTAATAAGGGTGGTGTCTTATTTCATTGGTCAATTGACCAATGCCATCATAACTTTCCAATCGTGGCAAATTTAAGCGGTAGTCATTCTCAGCGACTTTTGGTTCTAATTCGCTGATTAGCTTTTGCCCAAGAGTGTGAAACAAAGACACAAATTCTTCATCTTTCTCGTCAAGATTACCCAAAATGAAATTGACACTATGAGATAACAATGCGTCGTTGCCGCAATTATTTTTTTTTAGTTCACTTTGCCATTGAGCTAAATAATTTCGAGCGAATTGGTGGTTTTCTGGTTTATTCATGAAAATAGAGTTCATAAAATTTACAATTATACAGGAATCTGATGTTGAAGTTATGACTATTTTATTGCGATTCTATATCGGGATTTGGGATAAATTAAAATCATGTAAACAATTGTTAAAAGTATCTCATATATTAGCAAATGCTAAATTAACACTTGCAATTTAAAATAAAAAATGTTCTCATACGCCCATGAGTAGCATCCCTTGCTATTTATGTGATTCATTCTCCCCTTTTTTGAATGAATCGTAAAAATTGGTTTTCCCCAATCAATTTTTTTATATTTGCCCAGCAACTTATGTTGCTGGGTTTTTTTGCTTAAATTTCGGCAAAAAAAAAGCACTCAATTAATGAGTGCTTTGCAAAAATCTCTTACCTGTGGTATTGGAAAAAATAGCCAACAGTCGTTAACACTATTGTATAAGGCAGAGCCATAACAACCATTCTCATGTAGCCAAGGCGTATAGCTGGTGCCAGTGCTGATGTCAATAAGAATAGGAAAGCTGCTTGTCCATTGGGCGTTGCTACTGATGGCAAATTTGTTCCGGTATTAATGGCAACTGCTAACGCGTCAAAATGCTGCCGATCAAATTGTCCTGCATCAAATGCAGCTTTGACTTCATTAATATAAACCGTCGCAACAAATACGTTGTCACTGATTGCCGATAAGATGCCATTGGCTAAGAAGAATGCTTTGGGCTGTGTTTCTACTGGCAAGGTTAAAACCCAATGAATAACAGGGTGAAATAAATGCTGGTCATGAATCATGCCAACAACAATAAAGAAAATAACCAATAAAGAAACAAAAGGCAAGGATTCTTCAAATGCTTTACCAATGCGATGTTCGTGGATGATTCCTGTAAAAGAGGTCACAACAACCATTAATGCTAAGCCAATTAAACCTGGTTGCATGATATGTGCGTATAATCCATAAATAAGTAAAATAGCACAGATACCTTGTACTATTAGTGCATATTTTTCTTTACGTGTTCGGTTTTCATCCTGCTTAGTTAAATAGCCTTTTAGAATCATTCTAACATTAGAATCAAGTTTGCCACCAAATCCAAACCACTTGAACTTTTCCACAACAATCAAAGTCACTAACCCAGCTATAATCGCAGGAACAGTAACATGCGACATATTAAGAAAAAACTCTATAAAATCCCACTCCATTTTGTCAGCAATCAATAAGTTTTGCGGTTCTCCTACCATTGTCATCACACCTCCCAATGCTGTGCCAACAACTCCGTGCATGACAAGTGAGCGAATAAATGCACGAAATTCAGCTAGGACATCGCCGCCCATTTGTTTGGAGTCATTAATTTCGTTGTCATCAAAGTCTGTATTTTTGGCATTGGAATGAACTTTCTCATAAACGCCGTAAAGGCTAATAAAAACAGTAATTAAAACCGCTGTGACTGTCAAAGCATCTAAAAATGCAGACAAAAAAGCGGCAGATATTGAAAACATTAAGGATAAAATGATTTTATTTTTTACTTTAACCAGTATCTTGCCAAATAGAAATATAAGCAAGGGTTGCATGAAATAAATAAAACTGACCATAAACACTAATAACATGATAACAGAGAGGTTGTTTTGAATCTCATGCCAAGCAGTTTCTGGACTTGTTAAGCCTAGAGCCAGTATAGCTAAACCCAACAAACCACCAGACTGCAATGGATAGCATTTAAGAGCCATGGCTAATGTAAAAATGAACATGACGATAAAAGCCCAGCCCATAACCGTTTTACCTAACAACAACGTTGCTGGATAACAAATAACCAAAAAGCCTAATAAAATCAACTTAAACCACTTTGGGCTGTTACCTAGAAACTGTTTTAATACAATATCCACAATAGCTCCTAAAAATCATTAAAAAACCATTTTACAACAGTTTGTCAGCAAAAGTTAAGAACAACCCCTTGTAAAAATTGTTATAATTGCACAATGTTATCAAAACCTTCTTATTTTAAGTTTGCACCCAGTTGGATAATTTATTTTTCCCTCTGGCTTTTGGCTCAATTACCTTACCGCATTCTTGTCTTTATTGGTAAAGTGTTTGGTCGATTATTGCATGCTCTTGGCTTGCGAAAAAAAGTAGTGCTAACAAATTTAAAAATCTGCTTCCCCGCTTTAAGTCTTAATACACGAAATCAATTAATTAAAAAGCATTATCAAGAATTAGGAGTAATGGTTACCCAAACCCTTAAAGCCTTTTTAAGTCAAACAAAAAACATTGAACAAAACAGTGTTATTCATGGCGGGGAACACATTCAAGCTTGTTTAGATAAAAACCAAGGGGTGCTTTTAGTGGCAGGTCACTTCACTTCATTAGACATTGGTGGAAAAATCCTTTGCAAGCAATTTCCAATTGCTGGAATGTACCGAGAGCACAAGCACCCATTGACAGAATATATTGTGACTAAATCACGCCTGAAATATGCACTAAAGATGTTTAAACGTGAAGAATTGCGTCCGATTATTAAACATTTAAAATCGGGTGGTATTTTGTGGTATGCTCCCGATCAAGATTACCGCAGAGGGCAATCGGTATTTGTGCCCTTTTTCAACCATCTGGCTTCAACCATTACGGCAACCCATCAAATGGCGAGACTTTCAAAGTGTGCTGTCTTGTACTTTCATGTACAACGCAACGACAAACCGCCTTTTTACACCTTAACACTATCGCCAGCAATGGATAACTTTCCCACAAAAGATGCGCTTGAAGACACCAAAAGAGTGAATCAGGAGATTGAAATAATGGTCAAAAAGAGTCCGCACGAATATTTATGGGTACATAAACGCTTTAAAACCACTACCAGTGGAGAGAAAAACCCTTATACCAACTCTGATGAAGGTCTCTAATCTTCTAACCTGAATATTTCATACAAGTGGCATAAAATATGCATATTTATCATATATTTCAGTGGCTTAATTCAACATTGTTACGGTTACAGTTTGTACCTGAATGGTTTTATAAAAAAAATGGCTTCATATCTTGAATAAAATCGCTTATAACCTAAGAATAACTAGGTATGAAGCGATATTTATCCAATCTATTTTGCCATTTATTCCATAAATTCCATTCTTGTACGAAATATTCAGGCTAAAAGTTCGAAATCTTCCTTTGTCACTCCACAGTCTGGGCACATCCACGTATCTGGGACATCCTCCCATTTGGTGCCTGGAGCTATTCCATCCTCTTCCCAGCCTTCTGATTCGTCATAAATTAGTCCGCAAACTACGCAGATATATTGTTTAAAATTTTCACTCATAGTTTAAGTTTAGTTACGCTTGTTTTGAATTGGGTTAATTGGGATGATTTAGTGTTTTTCAATGTTTATTTTGGCTTGAGGAGCAGGAATTGGGTTTTTACTAGCAAAAAGCTTTTTAGCAATTTCCACAAAACGCGTTTGGCCAATATGAATACCTAAATTTTTCGCCATTAAATAATGAGGACCAATATCAGGCAATTCAAACTCGTCACCAATAATTTTAAAACCACTGTTTTTATAAAACTTAACAGCACTTAACCGTGCATTGCACCAAATAACGCCAGCCTTTTGCTTGATAACGTGATTAATACAGGTTTCTAATAACTGCGTTCCGATATTTTGACCTTGATAAACTTCACGCACTGCCATGCCACGAATACGCCATGATTGCTTTAATGAAAAATCAGGGTGTGATTCTTTGTAAATAGATGCACAACCAATAACCTCATCATTTAATTTTGCAGCAAAATGCACCGTGTGTTTGTACACGTCTTCTGGATAATAACAACTGCTACGTGGCAGTGCTTTCCGAAGCACTTGGTGACGCACGTCAATGATTTCCTCTAAGCGGGCAACTTCAACAACAATATCAATCACTGCTTGCCTCTGCGGTTGCATCATGTGGGTGCAACGATTCATGGTGGTGCACTCGCAACCAAAACCCTTCGATGTCTTTTTGCTGACACAAAACATGCTTTATTCGTCGAGCGGCATCCTCACAATACAAGAAGTTTTTGCCATTTATGCGAGCAAACTCTTGTTCATCCTCTCGTTTAACGGCGGCTTGTACCGCTGTTTGTAAGGACGCTTCAACTAAGTCAATGTATTGCTTTAATGGAACTTGTTTTGTGCCTGGCTTGAGAAAGGTGCGGATATGGGCAGTCGAACGCTGCGAATGTGGCGTTGCATTAATTCCTTCTTCACTGCCTATCCACGCTAAAACCTTAGCATAATCTAAATTTTCTTTATCAAAACTTTGACTAAAGTTTTCTTGAATAAGGCTTCGAGCTAATGCCGCAGAACAAGGGCATGTACTGGAGTAGGTGACGCTAAAATCTAACTCGATATGCGTTATTTCTTGTTTTTCTCTTACCACTAATAAAGTGATAGGATAACTGCGCCATCCTGAATTGTCACTGATGAGTGCTTTTCTGCGGATTAACGCATCAAAATCCACTTCAATAACGGCGTTATTACTCAAGTCTGCATGGGAGACAAGAAATTCTTGGGTTAATTGCGATAAACACGCAAAATCAATCTTCTGATGTGAAAAAGTTTTATCACAAGCAAGATAAAGTCGAGACATATGTATGCCCCGCTTACTTTCATGGTCAAGAGATACTTCTGCACGCACTCGTGCCACTGTTGGTGGTATATTTGTATCGGCATTGAGGTTTATTGGCATCTCAATTTCTGACATACCAACCCACTCTAATGTCCCTGCAACTTTTGCTTTTACATCGGCTGCAACATCGGGGAGAGTGCAAAAGTTTGGCTTTGTTTTATCTAACAATGGATTTATTCCTAATAAATTTATCCCATATATAAGGGCTCATGGTGTAATTATAAGTTAATTCCGAAAAATATTAAGTTTTTCTATCAAGTTTTATTATTTTAATGCCCCTACAATTGTATTTTATTCTCTTGCTTTATGTGATATGAATCACAAATCACGGCCCAAATGGTTAAGTAATTATTCAAATATGTTATTATATGATGGATGCTTGAAATTGCATGAAGGGCTTTTAGGGGGATAATTATGAAAAAATTTGGACATTATGAAGTAACAGCTGAACTGGGTCGTGGTGGCATGGGGGTTGTTTATAAAGGCTGGGAACCTTCTCTCAATCGCCAAGTTGCGATTAAATGTTTAGGTGAACATTTATTGAACGACAAAGATTTAGTGGAACGCTTTACACGTGAAGCTAAAGCCACGGCAGCGTTAAATAACCCCAATGTGATTCAAATTTATTTTATTGGTGAAGAAAAAGGGCAGCCTTTTTTCGCAATGGAATACATCGAAGGACAATCCCTTGATGATATTTTAAAAGGGGGAAATACCTTAACCGTAAAACACGCGAAAAATCTACTCAAACAAGCGTGTTTAGGTTTAGCTGCGGCTCATGAAAAAGATTTGGTTCATCGCGATATAAAGCCTGCCAACCTGATGTTAACCAAAGATGGAACACTTAAAATTGTTGACTTTGGTATTGCTCGCACCCGTGAATACGGAGATAAACTCACCAACACTGGAGAATTTGTTGGCACTCCAGGCTATTTATCACCTGAAGTGTGTATTGGTAAAGAAGTGGATCAACGCTCTGATATTTTTTCACTAGGTATTGTTTTTTATGAAATGCTCGCAGGCAAAGTTCCTTTCGAGAACGATAGCCCATTGGGTCTTATGCTTGAAGTGGTGCAATCTGACATCCCTGATATCCGTGCGTTAAATAAAAAAGTGGACAAAAAGACGTCTTATATACTTAATAAAATGATTGCCAAATCACCCGATGATCGCTACCAAAGTTGCAATGAAGTTATTCGTGATTTAGGCAATATTATAGATAATGAAACCATTGCTAATATAAAATCCAATGCAACAGTTGTAGCTAAAACCATTAAACCAAAAATATCTGAACAAAATACTCTACCAAGTATTGATGCGATTACGGCTCAAAACTTAACCCCTGTTTCCACTCAAAAATCAGGAAATGGTAAAAAGTGGTTGATGGCAGCCACTGTTTTTGCTGTTCTGGGAGCTGGAGCTTTTGGTTATTATGGCGGTTACTTCCCCCTTCCAAAATTTTCTGCCAACCAACAAATTGTTACACTTACAGATTCTGCCAATAATGCTCCCGTGGATGCATCAATAAACCCTCTTGATTCATCTGCACCTAAAGCATCAGCTCCAAAGTCTTCTTCAAATATAAAAGGCAAGGGTATAATGGTGGGCTTATCCAGTATGTTTGGCGAATCTGATGACAAAGATGAAGCAACTGTGCAAGACTTAAGTCAAATTGATTTCCCTGATGAATCCCTTGCGTCCACACAAACACCGACTCAAGAAGAGTCAAATAGTGAAACACCTGTTTCGAATGGAAATCAGGCACTTGTTGGTACAGCTGATACAATAGCACCACTACAAAACAATGAGCTAGAGCAAGATGCACAAAATCTCGCGGCACAAGCCAGTCAAAAACCTTCAGGCATTCAAGTCTCAGATGTTCAAGCCATTTCGCTACCTAACCAAAGTGATTTGCAGGCTTTAGCCGTTAATACACCGACACAAAAGAATACAATTGCTGAAAGTAAAACCGCTGTTCCTCCAATAACGGTAGAATCAAGTTCACGTGTTGCCAAAAGCGTACAACACAAACCTATACGACACATTCCCAAAGCCGTGCCATTAAATAAAGGCGTTGTAGTAATAGCCTTTGGTGATCCTGCGGTTGCCAATCCAATTGAGAAAATTCTCGAAAGCCAATTAAAAGCACAAGGCATCAAAGTCATGAATGAGCAGTTTATTCCTGGCATGCGTCAACTTCTTGATAATGGTTTGGATTTAGCCGAGTTAAAAAAGCTAATTCAAAGAAATGGTGGTCAAGCGATGGTAATTGCTAATGTAAATTACGTGGGTTCGCAACAATTAAACTATGCAGGGCGTTCCAGTGAGTTAATCAACGCACAATTAGATGTTGATGCCTATGAAATTAAAACAGGTGATAGCATTGGTTCTGGCTATGGTTCAAAACTCAGTTACACGGCACTAAATGCCACTGATGAAGCAACCGATGCAGTGATGCAGTTTACCGATCAACTAACCAACAGTCTTAAAAATAAAATATAAAACTCATTCAATACCCTCTCTTTTTACTGCAAATTAACCCTCTTTTAAAATTCTTAAAAGGGGGTTTTTCATTTTTCATACTGCCTCTATTGTTAAATTTTTGTTAGTCAAAACAATTAAATATTGACATCTACGAATTCTGTAGTAGTATTGTGTTAGTATATACGACATACGTAGTACTAAGTATGTCGCCGTTACTTGTACTTAATAAACTGGAGAAAAAAATGAAAATAAAACGTAATCCTATTAACAGAGCAATTAAAATTGCATTGTATTCTGGCATGCTTGCCTCGCTATCTTTATCGGGTACAGCTTTTGCCGTCGATGGCGATGAAGAAGTCGATAAAACCGAGCTGGAAGGAATTGAAGTCACAGGTTCTAGAATTAAAAGGTCTAATATTGAAGGAGCCCTACCTATCACAGTAATCTCCCGAGAGGACATTGAGTTAACGGGAGAAAGTAATGCTGCAGATCTTATTCGTAGCCTAACATTTAATTCAACAGGATCATTTAGACCACAATCTGGAAGCTCTGCCCAAGGAACAGCCTCAGTTAGTTTACGTGGTCTGGGAGCTTCACGGACATTGGTGTTAATTGACGGTAGAAGATTGCCTCGATCACCTTCTACAGGTTCTAGCCAAGATTTAAATACCATACCATTGGGTGCTATTGAAAGAATTGAAATATTATCAGATGGCGCATCAGCTATCTATGGATCTGATGCTATTGGTGGTGTGGTCAATATCATTACTCGCGATAACTATCAAGGTGTGGAAGTCATGCTTGGTGCTGCCAATGTCAGCATTCCTGACGATGGCGGTGCTCGTGAAGAAGGATCCATCCTGTTTGGGTCCTCTAATGATACTTCTAGCTTTATTGCTGGTATCTCATGGAATGACCGAGACATTATTTTTGCCCGAGACTTGCCTTGGAATGTGCCTGGCGGCTCAGTTTTTGGTAACAGTTTTACCACATTGGATGAAAATGGAAATGATCAATTTAACTGGCGCACCATTGGTGATTGCAGCTTTCCTGGAACAGGTTTTTATGTTTTGGGACAACGTTGTGCTTATGACTTTACTTTGGTCAGTGCCGATGAAGCCTCTATCTCTAATAAGTCTCTTTATGTCAAAGGCAAACATCAAGTTAATGAAAACTGGAAAATATGGACTAATGCTTCATTTACCCAAACCAAATCTTTTGGCCGTTATGCACCAGTTCCTGATAGCAGCTTCTTTTCTACACCTTTAACAGCCAATAGTCCAAACAACCCAACCAATCCAAATGGCAATGTCTATAACCCAGATTTAGGCTTAGAACCACAATCTGTCAATTGGTGGCACCGTTTTGATGCCTTAGGCAATAGGGATACGACTGTTACCAATGAAATGCTTGATTTATTGGTTGGTACAACTGGTCAAATTGGTAATGCGGAAGTTGAGTTTGGTCTTAGAAAAACCAAAAATAGAACGTCTGATGTTGGACACAATTTCTTGCTTCGTTCTGCTGCTTCTGCCAACATAGAAAGTGGTGCCTATAACCTGAACGACCCTTATGGTTCTGCTGAAAATGTGTTGAACTCGATGCGGGTTACAGTATTTCGTGATGGCACTTACGATCAAGATGAACTGTTTGGTTCAATCGCGTTTGACCTTTTCACTATGGAAAATGGCTTGGTATCTGCTTTCGTTGGTGCCGAATACAGAGTAGACAAATACGCAGATATTTATGACCCTTTATCCGAAGCAGGTCAAATTGGTGGTTCAGCGGGTAATTCAGCAGCAGGAGACAGAAGCATAACATCAGCTTTTTTCGAAGTCTTATTCCCATTGTTAGATAATTTAGAAATGAATCTAGCAGGGCGTTATGATAATTATTCAGATTTTGGGGGTAACTTTTCACCAAAAGTATCGTTCCGATATCAACCAATTGAAAATTTAACATTAAGGGCCTCATATGGAGAAGGCTTTCGAGCACCAACCTTACCCACTTTGACTCAAAAACCTTCCTTTTCAGCCACTTCTGTCAACGATCCACAATCTTGTATCAACCAAGGACAGCCCCCTAATTGTTCTTTGCAAATCAATGATACTGTACAATCAAATGCCTTATTGCAAGCAGAAGAGTCAAAACAATTTGCCTTTGGTTTGGCCTATGAACCAAGTGACTGGTTTAACATGACGCTAGATTATTTTAACATTGAAATTGATAATAGAATTCGGTCCTTCGGAGCCCAATTCTTAATTGACTCAGAATTATCAGGTGATCCTGTACCTGAGGGTTTATTTTGTAATCGTGCTGCCAATGGTTCAATACTTGAATGTTTTACAGGGTTTGGCAACCAAGGTAAAGTTGAAACATCTGGCATTGATATTAATGCTAGGTTTAATTATGAAATACTTGGAGGGCAAGCATCCAGTAATTTACAAATCAGCCACTTACTGGATCAATCAGTTGATGGGGGTCGTGATTTCATCAAAGATCCAGGGGTTCCTCAACAGAGAATTATATTGAGGAACCTCTATTCAATTCAAAATTGGAGTTTTGCATATAACATCAACATGATTGGAGATCAGTTTGATACCATTGTTTCAGGTGTTGGCGAAGGCCATGTGCCTACATGGGTAACACATGATTTGCAGGTAAACTATCACACACCTTGGAAAAGTAAGATCACTATTGGTGTGCGAAATTTAACTGAAAAAGCACCACCTATTGGTTTAGGCAATGTGGGTTCCAGAAATTATGACTTTAATCTCTATGATGGTTATGGTCGTATTTCTTATGTGCGTTACACTCAAACATTTTAAAATTCTAAGCTTGTAAAGGCACATAATCATATGTGCCTTTTTTATTATGATAAAAAATAAACAGCACTGGAGTAATTTTTGGAAAAGTGGTCAATTAACCTCTTTACCTGAAGATTTTCGAGAAAACTATAACGGCTCTATTCAATCGCAATGGAATAGATGTTTTGAACAGTTGCCAAATAACTCTAAATTATTAGATGTGTGCTGTGGAAACCTTGCTATCAGTCTTTTGGCTGCGGAATTTTCAAGAAAATCAAATAAAAACTTCGAACTAACAGCATTAGATGCAGCAAAAATCAATACAAAATCAATTATTAAAAAACACCCACACCATAAAGAAAACATACTCAAAACAAATCTCGTCACTGACTGTGAAATTGAAAATTATAACACCTTAAATAAGTACAATCTTATTACAAGTCAATACGGAATTGAATACTGCAATTGGGATAAAGTTGCAAATAAAATATATTCTTTGCTAAATAAAGGTGGGCAACTGGCAATAATTTGCCATAGTGCAGAAACAGATATTATCAAAAAAATGAAAAGTGAACAAAAAGAGTACCATAGCTTAATAAATATTGGTCAATTTCAAATTATTGAGAATTATTTAAACAATACAATTAGTTATCATCAACTAATTAGTGAAATTAATAATGTGCAGGAATATTATCGAACTACTTATGTAAATGCACCGACAGCACTAGTAAAATCACTGTATATTATTAACCAAAACATCTTAAATACTGATGAAAAATTATTGAAAAAACTTAGATTCGTATAATAAGTGCAACTCCTCCTAGAGCAACTTTTAGGGTAACATTTAAGTCTTGATTTATAAATCAAGACTTAAATGTTACCCTAAAAGTTGGCAAACAAATACGGAGGCAGCACA
>Ga0256839_1005380_pt1 | contig 11869 bp, 6 predicted proteins | sample 354166metaG_FD_185968 | JGI IMG/M metagenome (GOLD analysis project Ga0256839, IMG submission 185968) | Hydrothermal vent microbial communities from Mid Atlantic Ridge, Atlantic Ocean - 354-166 | ecosystem: Environmental > Aquatic > Marine > Hydrothermal vents | place: Atlantic Ocean: Mid...
AGAGAGCTTGATTGTATGCCGCACCTGCATACGATCCATATTATCTGATAAAACACCGCCTGTGAAGAAAGGAGGATTGCTGACAATGAGATCAAATTTATCAGTATTTGATTCACAAAACGCTTGGATACCAACGGCTTTTATTTGTACTCGGTCAGCGAAAGGGCTGCTGTTTACATTTTCTGCTGCCTGAATGGCTGCTATTTGATCTATTTCTACACCAATAAGCTGGGCTGTTACCTCTTTTTGAGCCAACATTAATGTTATCAAACCAGTACCTACTCCTATATCTAGAATGCTTGTGTTAGGATATACTGCTGGCCACGCTCCTAGTAAAATACCGTCTGTACCTACTTTCATAGAGCAGCGATTCTGATGTATGGAGAATTGCCTAAAATGAAACGGTTTGCTCATCATTACTGTAATTTCTCAATACGGGAAAAAGAGAAACCATATAAGGCATATAAGATCATATAAGTTGAATCCAGTGTTTACTTCTACTGTTTTCTTAAATGCCCTTGTATACCTTATATGGTTCAAAAAAGCCCCGTAGGGGTAATAAATTACTTAACCACCTGAATCATTCTCGACATCTGCTTGTTTCCTATTCTTAATTGAAGAATATACTGACCAGCAGCTAGTGCCTGAACATCAATAGACTCCGTATGTGTGCCTTGTACATTATTCAATACAATACTTTGCAAAAACACACCTCTATAGTCCAAAAGATTTAAGACGATATCTTCTTTTTGTTCTGTGTTGATCGTAATAGTAGCCGTTTCTATTGCAGGATTGGGAAAAAAACCAAAAGTTACGCCTTCAATTACATTTTGCTCATTAATATTTGTCGTTATACAGGCTGCACCACCGCCATGGGCTTCGCACCATCTCGCTTCAAATTCTTGTAGATAGATATTAGCAACATTGGCATCGTGAACGATTAATGTATTCTCATCATTTCTGTTTTCGGCACTGGCAGACCAATTGTGGGAACCTAAAATAACCTGTGGGTCTGAATTGGGAGCAGTAGCATCAATAATACAATGTTTATGATGTGTTTGATCGCTAGTATTATCACTGGTAATATTAACGCCATTACTAGTCAGGAAATTAAACTCTGACCCCTGACTGTTGATATTATCAATAATACCTCTTACGTCAACATCATTATTATGACTATTCAATACCGCGCTACCTAAATCATTACTGGTAAATACAAGCAGGGCAAACTCAAGGTCAACATTTGCAGTTTCAATTGCTTTTACAATGCCAACTGTTGTATTATCTGAAGGTGAAAAATAAGATTCAATCAGTATATCATTAATCAAAAAAGCATGAGGTGTATTGTCCTCTTTGTCTGCACCAAAAGTAACAGAGAAAATACCTGGGGTAGGCCCATCAGAGCCCCACATTTCTTCAAACTCCAAAGTATAAGCCTTAGCCAGTGCTTCATCCTGAATAAAGACGGTGCTATTGAAGTCCGTTGATAAGTTATTGCTCGTCAAATTCGTAGACCCTGACATGACCCAGGCATTGTCGGTATCCCCAACATCAAAGACAAAAAACTTATTATGCATTAAGCCCTCGTCATTGTCTCTTATAACGGAAAACGGAGGGCTAGGATCCTGAAGCGCAAGATTAGCTGTTTCATTATCAGCAATATACCTTACAATCACCCCTCTTTCGTGGGCTTCAGTCAATGCGGCTACAATGGTTTCTCTATTGATATTATAAATGGAAGCATCAATAGAAACTGTCGCAGCATTGATTCTATTGATAATTTCAGCCTCAATGAGTGCTCCTGATACACCATCAGGATTACTACCATTTGAATAGCTTGCATCAACACCATGGGTGAAGAATATTTTCATTACACCAGAAGAATTTGAAGCTGTACTAAACAGTTTTTGTCCAGAGTTTACCGTTGACACTCCATTACTGGAAGAAACCTCAACATAATAAAAAGTGGCAGGTTCTAAACCTGTGATATCCAAGCTGTGCTCAGTTGTCATAACTGCCGACTCTACCATCTGCCCTAAAGCTGGAGTAGTACCATAACGCACAACAGATGTACCTGCTTCATTTGTTTCCCAATTGACGGTAAACCCATTTGTTGTAAGGTTACTCTGGGTTTGAGTTTTAGTGAGGTAGAAATTTACAGCAATTTCTATATCGTTTAAATCTCTAGGCAATAGTTGGTAAGTAGAGCTAAATTGAGAAGCAATTCCCGTAAGATTTACTACTGCCAGCGGGATATCAGTTCCTATCAACTCATGATTGGAACGAACATAGATCTCTGAAGTTTCTCCATTGGCGGTAATTTCAAAATTACCTACGGTAAATACACTGCCCCCATCTGTAAAGCTAACATCGTTGACTCTAAGTAGGGTTGACTCCGCTTCTTCATTGATACCATCAGGTGTGGTTTCCACTGGTGAGGGCAGTGGGTTGTTAGAAGAAATAATAGTATAAGCACTAATAGCATCTATCTCCAGTAAGCCATTAAACGTGGTCAATTCACCTGTCACCTGAATAAGCATACCTCTTTCAACTTCTCCTGAAAAATCACCCACAGAACCTGTTCCAGGATATACGGCAATGCCGCCAGTCTCATCCTGAATATATCTAATAATGCCCAGTTCACTTCCATTGGTGACAATACCTTCAACTGTAACTGTGCTGCCCTCTGGCATATTTCTTGCTTCTGAAATATCAATCTGCCCATAGGCGTTATTGATATTAAAGCAAATTAAAAGAAAGAATAAAATTCTCAGCATTTTATGTTTTTTTTGGGTACGGTACTAGTACTTAGTACTTAGTACTTAGTATATGGTACTTGGTATTAAAATAAATTATTAGAAACTAGCCTGTAAAGACAAACTCCAGCGGCGGCCCTGTCCATAAAAGACAGAAGCTGATTTTGCATCAAAGTCATCAAAACTAGGGGTATTGAAAACATCGTTATCTCTAGCATCTGTTAGGTAAAGAGCATCAAAAAGATTTATCACATTAAACCTAACATTCATTTTGACATCATTTATCTTGAAAAAATACCCTGTGTGTAATGAGGAAATATGATAAGATGGCATTTTCCATGCATCCCGTCCTCCGTCATCACCCTGTAAATTTTCAGGTTGGAAATTAGCATAATTATTGTCAAAGAAGGTTGTTTTTATTTTTACATAGAAATCCTTAAAAGGTTCGTATCGTATTTGCCCACCAATTTGCAATTGAGCAGCATCGCCAACATGAACACCTTTAGCATCAAACTCATAAGAATATTCGGTACCATTGGGTAATACGCCTTCAACGGTCTGCCCCGATTGCCATGTCCAGTCGCCAATAGAAACCAGCCCCTCAATGGCTAAATTAGAAAAAGGTTTATAGGCAAAATCAAGCTCAATTCCTTTATGTAAGGCATCAACTCCAGGGATATTTACTGGGATTCTGTCAGAATCAGGGTCGTTTTCATCCTCCGCAACGGTTGGTAGGCGATCCAGTGGTTTGTTGCCCCAAATGGTATAGTAGGTATTAATATTAGCCGAGAATTTTGGGCTTCTAAAATTATACCCCATTTCAACGGCACGAATATCTTCATTTTCGTAATTATTGGCCACCTGTGCATCGAAATCATCTGTCCAGAAATTAGTAATAATTACATTCCTATAAGGCTGCGCCTTGTTGAGTATACCTGTATTAAAGAACAGGCTGTTTTGTTTACTAATCTTGTAGGTTGCCCCCAGTTTGATGGTGTAAGTTTGTACATCAACAAAGGGTAGTTCAAAGTTTGTAAAGTTATTTTTAAAACCATATTTGGCATTAGCAAATGAGACATTAACAAATGAGGCCCAATTGTATTTCTTATACTCCAGTAATCCAAAAGCTCCAGATGAACGCACCTTTCCTGTATAGTCATATTCGTATTTATCTCCTACCTGAAGAACGGGCTTTGACGGGGAAACCTGCCCTTCCTGCCATCCTGTACCACCTAATAAATCATACACTTTACGAAAGTGTTCTCCATTATAAGACCTGCCATCAATGCCACCCGAGAGAGTGAAATTGTCATTTATAGTATAACGCACAGTAGATAATAGACCGTACCAAAAGTGATTGTTCATGTTGGCTCTAATAATGGTATTCGAAATACCATCAGGGTTAAAAACGGTTGGTTGGTTGCTCTGTATGGCCGCCTCCAGGTCTCTTTGTCCATTTTCATCATCTTCTATTGAAGCACCATCACGTGCTGTTCCGCCACCATTACCAATAGACAAATACACGACATTAGACCAAAACACCTTTGGATTGGCCGCCCAACTATGACGAAGGCTAATTTGGGGTTTGTGATAAAAATTTTGACGGGTATTATACAATTCTCCATCCCTATACCCCCAGGTGTTATTAAACCGCCGCCCTTTGTTTTTAACGTCCATTTCATCTATGGCTGACTGTGGTACACCCAAACGGAGAGCATAAGAAGTGTCAACTCTAGCAATTTCAGCAGAAAAAGGTCTTTGACCGTGTTTTTGTGGTGCACCAAAACCTGTGAGGCTAATTAAATGATTTCCCAGTTGTTTATCGATTCTTGCGTAATAAAAATAGCCTTGAGTAAAATTGCCATCCACCCAGCCATCTCCCTGTTTATAGGATCCTGCCAGTGACACGCCCCAACCGTTTTTCATTCTTCCTGAATTCAGCCCCATCGTAGTTCGGAGGTAGCCGTTATTGCCAAATTCCTGTCTTATTTTAAGGCTTTTTTTAGCATCAATACCTTTGGTAAGAATATTGATTGTTCCTCCTACAGAGGGCGTTGATATTTTGGATGCTCCCAAGCCTCTTTGTACCTGCATGGTTTGAGTAACCAAATCCAAACCAAACCAATTGGACCAAAAAACAGCTCCGTTTTCCATGTCATTGACGGGGATACCATTAAGCATGACCGCCACATACCGCTGATCAAAACCACGGATAGAGATTCGTGCATCGCCGTCACCACCACCTGATTCAGTCGCATAAGCACCTGGTGTGGAGTTTAGAAGCATGGGAATATCCTGTGCAGCGAGTTCTTCTTCTATTTTAATGCTGGGAATGTTTGAAAAAGCAACAGGCGTTTCTCTTTCAATGGCAATATCGGCAGTTACGACAACTTCGGTTAGAACAGTATTCGCACTAGAACCCATTGCGACATCCAGGGTTTGATTGCCTTGTAAATTGACATCAATATCCTGCGTAGCGAAACTTACATAAGAAAACTGGATAGTGTATTCCCCATTATCTAACTCTAAGGAATAACTTCCGTCAATATCGGTTACTGTACCTGATGAACCAACGGTAACGGTTGCACCAATAAGTGGTTCATCAGAATTTTCATCTGTGACAATTCCAGACAAAGTACTTTTTTGTCCTAGTAGAGAGAATGCGAAAAAGCATAGCAAAACACTCCAAATTATGGCCTTATTCATTAGACTGATTTGTAGTTAGGGAGAAAAGAGAGGGTGTAAGTTGTTGCAGGTTGCCGTCACGTCTTGAACACGTCATGCTGACAACCTGCAACTCTACAAAACTACTGTACAATTAATTTTTGAGTAGAAATTTTATTGTCAGTAAAATATACCTTCACAACATAAACGCCTTTATTTACAGCATTCAAATCAACAATTGCTGTTGGGTAAGCGCCATCATTAATTTGATTAAAGACAACTTGTCCCATCAAATTGATGATTTCAACACTTTTGATGTTTTCCTCTGCTTCAACATTCAATATTCCAATTCCATTCGGATTAGGATGAACATTAAAAGCAACCTCATTAATCGTATAAGTACTCACCACAGCACCTGTTGAACAACTAAACTGAACTGACTCCTGGTCTGCATGACAAACACTTTTATGAATTCCTAAATAACTGAAATCATTTTTGCGATAAATGTCCCATTCTTCTCCCATGAAAGAACCACCCAAAGAAGCAATGATCTGTGTCAAATCATTCCTACCTGTTTCAATGTTGGCATGTCTAACAATAGTCTTATCTTTTGTAATCCAGCCACCATCAGCCGTAACCCAGGCATCTTCACCAATAGAATCTTCTGGGTTTTCTCCAATCACACCGATCACATCTAAGATATTTGAGCCATCAGCAGCCACTGACGTGCCAGAGATTAGAGCCATGGCATCGTTTCCATTAAAATACATAGTATTGTTCTCACTATATTCTGGGCATAAGAAAACATCTGCTTTACACTGAAGATCGTATTCTTCATTGTATTCCGTTCCAAAAAGTGCGGCACCATCTAAGTATTGAGGCCCAAGTAAGACTTCATTGGTTTCATCGTCAATCAGCGGCTCACCCGTTACAGCATCAAAAAGCGTGTCGATTAAATTATATCCATTCCATGCGGGTTTGTCAAACTGTGTGTTCCAGTCAGCGGTGTCGACCAAGTCTACGACCACTACAAAAACATCTCCTGCTGCTAACATTTCATTGGGTAATTGTATAATTTTAGTATCATTGGCAGAAGTATTTCCGTTTGAAAAACGAGCAAGAGAATAGCCTGAAAGATTGATAGCATCGCCTGTTGGATTGTAAATTTCCAAAGCTTTATTATTTGCATAGCCTTCAACGTATTCGGAGAAGAAAAGCTCATCGCATTGAGCATTTGCCATAATAGCCATTAACATCAAGCCAAAAAAGGGTAAAATTTTGTTCATTTAATTGGTATTTAAAAGGTTTGAAATTATAAAATTAGTGCCTCACTAAAAAGCTCACAAAGATACGTGAATATATAGAGTTTATGTAAAAAACATAAAGTTTAAGTGAAGTTTGTCTAAAATCGGGGAGCTTTGTCGGGGAATTAACTTAAAAAACCTGTTTTGAATTGTCAAAACAGGTTTTTACATGATGCTTAACCAACTAAAGTCAGTTAAGCTTCTTTATGTTTTTTGATGGCTTCTGTCAAACGAGGAACAACGTCGAACAAATCTGCAACAACACCATAATCTGCTGCCTTAAAGAAAGGAGCTTCAGGGTCTTTGTTGATTACAACAATGCATTTACTACTATTGACACCTGCCAAATGTTGAATTGCACCAGAAATACCTACTGCGATATACAAATTAGGGCGAATTGCAATCCCTGTTTGGCCAACGTGCTCGTGATGAGGTCGCCAGTCCATATCCGCCACAGGACGTGAACAAGCTGTTGTTGCGCCCAGTACATTAGCGAGGTCTTCGATAATACCCCAATTTTCAGGCCCCTTCATACCTCTACCTGCCGATACGACTAAATCAGCTTCTGGCAATGGAACAGTACCTTCGATACGGCTCACTTCTTTAACTTTAATGCGAGAAGGAGCAATATCAACATCCATAACTTCTACTGTAGCATCTGAACCTGTTTGCTCTGGTTGCACAGAATTGCCCATTACGGAGATCACTTTAACATCAGAAGATATGGCAATGGTGGAAATAGCTTTGCCCGAAAAAACAGGCTTGGTTACTTTGAAGACACCTCCATCACTGGTAGGTACAGCATTTACCCCAGGTACGGAACCTGCATCTAGCTTTGCTGCTAAACGGCCTAGCAAAGATTTGCCAGTAGAACTATGGCTAAGTACCAGTACTTTTGCACCTAGCTTTTGAGCCGCAGCAGCAATGGCTGCACTATAGGTTTGGCTATCAAAATTTTCAACACTGGCATTATCAATATGGTAAACTTTAGAAGCTCCATATACGCCTAATTTTGCAACATTATCTGCTTTTCCGATAACGACTGCCGCACATTCTGTACCTAATACCTGAGCCGTTTTATGACCGAAAGTCACCGCCTCAAAAGCACTTTTTTTGAATGTTCCGTTTACATTTTCTGCAAAAACAAGAACCATAATATTATTTTTTAAATCTGCTCTTGAAACTTGTCAAATAAATTTGTCAGCACCCGAGCAAATGTGTTTTTAAAGTTTGTTTGTGTGGCTGCCAAATAGGGGTTGACAGACGCTAACAACAAATGTGTTTTTAAAGTTTGGAATAGGATATGCCTGGCCTTTTTAGGGGCTAGGGCGAGCCTGGCCTTTTTAGGGGCTAGGATAAGCCTGGCCTTTTTAGGGGCGAGGACAAGCCTGGCCTTTTAGGGGCGAGGACAAGCCTGGCCTTTTAGGGGCGAGGACAAGCCTGGCCCCTACAGGGCTTTGGCTTCTTCGCTCAACAGACGTACCAATTCATCCATATTTTCAGGATCAATCAATTTGACGGCTGACTTTTCAACAGGCAATTCATATTGAACTGCTTCTGTATAATCTGTAACATCAATTGCAGTAACTACATTCAGAGGCTTGCGCTTAGCCATCATAATGCCACGCATATTTGGGATACGTTGTTCTGCTAAACCTTTAGCGGCACTTAAGACAAAAGGCGTATCTAGTTCTACAACTTCTACTCCACCTTCAATGTCTCTTTTAATGGTAGCTGTTTGCCCAGTTACTTCCATATTTGAAGCATAAGACACAAAAGGCATATCCAACAATTCCGCCGTCATGGCACTGACCTCAGAACCATTATAATCGATGGTTTCTTTTCCAAAAAAGATCATATCAAAGCCTTGATCTTTGGCATAAGCAGCAATTTGCTTGGCGACATTCAGGCTAGAACCAGGTTCGATATCAATACGTACAGCGTCATCAGCACCAATCGCCAGCCCTTTTCTAATAATTGGATCATTAGCTGCTAAACCTACATTGATAATGGTAACGGTGCCTCCCTGCGCTTCTTTGAGTTCTAATGCGCGCACAAGTGCGTACCACTCATCGTAAGGATTCATTATATATTGAACACCATTAGTATCTAATGCTGTTTGATCAGCATTGAGTACTATTTTCGTAGTGGTGTCTGGTGTTTTACTCACACAAACCAGTAATTTCATTCCAATTTGTTTTTATTTAGTGTAAATTGAGGCACGAAAGTACGCCCCTTTAGCGAATTTTCGCTAATTATATCAAAAAATTTTTATCACTATCCTAAATTTCTGCTCTAAATGAATGTTTCAAGACTAGAAAAACTACAATCTTTCCTGCTAGAGTCACCTGATGATTCTTTTCTTCTTTTTGCTTTAGCTAAAGAATATCACGGTGCTGGCAATACAGAAAAAGCCTTAGAAACCTACCTGCATCTTCAAAAAACAAATGAAAAATATGTTGGCCTTTACTATCATTTAGCTAAACTTTATGAACAACTGGAACAGGCTCAACAAGCTTGGAATACTTACTGCAAAGGAATGGAGGTCGCCCGTGCGGAGGGGGATCAACACGCTTATAGTGAATTGGTGGGAGCCCGACTTAATTTGGGGGATGAGGAAGATTTTGAGTGAGGGGGCATTTAAACTTTTGTGCTTTCATACTTCACTTTTTTCTTACAGTTTTTTGTATTCCCGTAATTACTTAGTAGCTAAACACATAGGCACAACTTGTTCCGCAGAATTGCGGAATAGAACACATAGCCTTGGCAAAATTTCATTTCATAAAACTTTACCCTATTCCGCAATTCTACGGAACAGGTCGTTTCTATGTGTTTCAAAAGGAAGACCTAAGTAGTTACGTATTCCCTCAAAAAAAGGATGGTAAATCAGGAATATAGCAAGAGACAAAAGAGTGATAAAACGCCATTATTCTTTACTCTTTTGAAAGATACCATTGCTCGTTACTAAGTCAACTAACTGAAGTTGATGGCTACTGCCAGGAAAAATTCCAGGTAACACTTGGTATTATTGGGAAGATGGACACTTGTAGTGCTTTGGCCTGTGCCGTACCATCGGTGGCGTTGGTTTCTAGGTCATAATAGGTGAAAAATGGATTTCTGCGATTGTACACATTATAAATTGAAAATGCCCAGCTTGAGGTGAAGCGTTTTTCACTATTAGGCTTATGCGTGTAGGTCGCAGAAACATCCAGGCGGTGATAGGGTTTGATACGGGCACTATTGCGCTCACCGTATTCCTGCACCAAACTCTGTTCTATAAAATAGAGGCTTTTTAAGGGAGTGTATGCCTGGCCTGTGCCGTAAATATATGCTGCCCCAAGCGACCATTTGGGACTGGCTTCGTAATTGGTAACGATGGATAAATCATGGGTGCGGTCATATACGGCAGGAAAGGGTTTTCCTTCATTTATTTCTTCAAATTTCCGGCTTGTTTTGGATAAGGTGTAGCCAATCCAGCCAGTTAAGTCGCCCAAGCGTTTGTTGAGGTAGAATTCTGCACCATAAGCTTGTCCGTCACCGAAGACGAATTGCAGTTCAAGGTCATCTGCTGGGTTATTGACGTAATTTTCCCGATAATCAATTTGATTTTGAAGGTCTTTATAGTAAATTTCGATGCTGGACTCAAACATATTATCTCTAAAATTCTGAAAATACCCCAATGCATACTGGATGCCTTTTTGTGGCTGTATACGCTCGGTGCTAGGCACCCAAATATCAGCTGGCAAGGTAGAAGTGGAGTTGCTGGCCAAATGTAAGTATTGGTTGGTGACAGTTACACCCAGTTTTAAACTAGCGGCCTGATTTAGTTTAAATCTACTACTCAACCGCGGTTCTAAACCAGTGTAAGTTGTAACGGGGTCTCCTTTTTTGTACACCTGTCCATCTATGGAAGACACATAAGGGCCTACCTGTGTGAAAGCAGAAAAACGCAGGCCATAATTAATACTTAAACGGCTGTTTATTTTCCAGTTATCAAGTAGGTAAATAGCTGTTTCGTGAGCGTATTTTGATTCTAGATTATTGGAAAAAACTTCTGTTCCATTGGTGGCACGGGCTACATTGGGTGTCATTTTATGATAAGTGTAATGCAAGCCGTACTTAATAGCATGTTTTGGATTGGGAAAATAATCAAAATCTAGTTTTAAATTGGTATCTTTTACGCCACTAAATACATCAAATGCAAAATCTGCTTGGCCACCATTAAAACCAAAGTCATAATCGTTATAAATAACAGAAAGGTTAAAAAACAGTTTATTGCTAAATAAATGATTCCAGCGCAGAGTGGCCGTTGTGTTGCCATACGGCAGGTTAAAGAAAAAATCTCTAACACTGCTTTTATATTTTAAAACATCCCGGCCAAAGTACGCGCTTATAAAAATGCGATCCTTTTTAGAAAAACGGTGGTTAATTTTGGCATTTAGATCATAAAAGTAATAGTTTGTGCCTGCAAAACTGGTTTTATCAATAGCAGGCTGTGCCAAATCCAAGGCATAAGTACGCCTGGCAGAGACAATAAATGAGGATTTATTTTTTACAATTGGCCCCTGAAAAGTCAATCTGCTGGCAATGATTCCGATACCACCATCGACTTCATAACGCTTCATATTGCCCTCCTTCATTTGGATATCAACTACTGATGACAGGCGCGAACCATAATTGGCTGGCATTCCGCCTTTAATCAATGTAGTATTTTTAATAGCATCGGCATTAAAAACAGAGAAAAAACCCAACATGTGTCCTGAATTATAGACCGTAGCTTCATCGAGCAAGACCAGGTTTTGATCGGGGCCACCGCCACGCACATAAAAACCAGCACTCCCCTCTCCTGCTGACAAAACACCTGGTAAAAGCTGCAACGACTTGAGCACATCTACTTCTCCCAGCAAGGCAGGGAGTTTTTTAATTTTACTGACCGACAATTCCACCGTCCCCATATTGGTGTCGTCTATATTTTGGTCTTCCTGCTCGGCTATAACCACGACTTCGTCCAATTCAACGCCTTGTGACATGGCCACATCAAGTGTTATATTTTGGTTTAATTCTATTTGAAAAATCTGGTCATTAAAACCTAAATAAGAGATAACGATCTGATAAGTTCCCGTTTCCAGCGTCAAAGAATAAAAA
>Ga0256839_1005381_pt1 | contig 11867 bp, 10 predicted proteins | sample 354166metaG_FD_185968 | JGI IMG/M metagenome (GOLD analysis project Ga0256839, IMG submission 185968) | Hydrothermal vent microbial communities from Mid Atlantic Ridge, Atlantic Ocean - 354-166 | ecosystem: Environmental > Aquatic > Marine > Hydrothermal vents | place: Atlantic Ocean: Mid...
TGGGGCAGGATTTCTACCTTCGGTCGAAATGACACTTCTGTGTCATGCCGGGCGCAGTGAGAAATGACAGGGAAGTGTGGCGACACGGGCAAGGAGAGGCAGTGGGGATGACATTACCCCTGTCATTTCGAGCGAAGCGAGGAATCTAAGGGCAGTGGGGCAGGATTTCTACCTTCGGTCGAAATGACACTTCTGTGTCATGCCGGGCGCAGTGAGAAATGACAGGGAAGTGTGGCGACACGGGCAAGGAGGTGCGGTGGGGATGACGTTGCTCCTGTCATTCCGAGCGAAGCGAGGAATCTAAGGGCAGTGGGACAGGGTTTCTCCCTTCGGTCGAAATGACACTTCTGTGTCATGCCGGGCGCAGCGAGAAATGACAGGGAAGTGGGGTCGAAATGACAGAGCAGTGGGGGCTAAATGACAAAGGTGTGGTGGCAATGACAAGGGGATGCAGGCCCCAGGAGCCGGAATTCAGGGAAAGGCGCCATTCATCCTGCTCTTGTCATGCATTTAGGTGAATCTCAATTATGGACTGTTTGCGTGAGGGGCGACGAGATTTTATGTGAACAGCCGTTTTCTTGAGAGGTCTGTCAGGCGAAAAAACACCCGCAAACAAAGAGTGCGGTGAACTTACGAAAGAAGCGCCCCCATCCTGGAGAGGATGGGGGGCGGATATCCTGGTGTCTATTTCTTGGGGCGGATCGGTGGTTTGGGATTGCCGTTGATCCAGTCACGACACTTTTTGGCCGTGGTGGGCGGTTCGCAGGGATTTTTCTTTGCCGCGGTTGCCCCGCTGCTAGCGACAGGAACATCTGCCGATGCGGCACCTGTGCCACGTGCGTGTGAGCGAGCATGGCTGTAGAAGAGTTTATAGTGCACCTCTGCCGTGGGGGTGGGGGTGCGCAGCAGAGGGGGCGACTGGGCGGGCTTGGGCGGTACTGTGGGCCCGGTGCTGGTGATGGGGAAGGGCAGCCGTGGTTTGCCGGGGCGATTCGGCGGGCAATTGCGTTTGTCAGGTCTGCAGGGGACCGTCTGTTTCTGTTTGCTTGTTTCTCCCTCGATATCTTTGATGCATTGATCGGGATCGTAATCCGGGCTTTGTGGGAAGCAAGTCAGGCTGATCTCGTGTTCCTTGGCCTCGGCCTGGCCGGCGGCGATGGCGAAGGCGAAAAGTGCGCTGCCGGCGATGATGAGAAAGTGCTTTTTCATGATGTCCTCTCCTTTTCCTGGTCGTTCGATTTGGCTGGGTTTCAACGGGCAACCTGCCCGTCTTGCCCTGTGAGTCGCAACGTCCTGCGGAGAGGTTCAAAGAAAATGCGGACCGGGCATGTCCGTATGCCCGGCCCAAGGGCGTGATTGTGAATGCCGGCCGGGGCCGGCAGGAGTGTCAGAGGCGGAGTTCTTCCGGCAGCTCGATGTCCACTGCGATGGGCAGGTGATCGGAGAGGGTGAAGGGCAGGGTCTGGATGTTTTCCGCCTTGATGGTGTCGCTGACCAGGATGTGGTCGATGTTGCGCGAGGGACGCCAGCTGGGAAAGGTGTGCAGTTCTTCCTCGGGATCGCAGAGACTGGTGCTGCGGAGCAGGCGCGCCATCTCTGGGCTGTTGGCGCGGCAGTTGAAGTCGCCCATGACCACCACGTGGCGATAGCGGTTGGCGATTTCCGCGACATATTCCATCTGCCGCAGGCGGGCGCGCCGTCCCAGCCCCAGGTGTACCAGGAGGACGACGAAGGGGTTGTCGGGGCGGCCGTAGCGCACTTCCATGATGCCGCGGCCGGGGATGACCCCGGGCAGCTTGTGTTCCGTGACCTGCTGCGGGTCGATCTTGCTCAGCAGGCCGTTGCTGTGCTGGGCAAAGCGCCCCAGGTTGCGGTTGGTCTGGAAATACCAGTAGGGGAAGCCGCCGCGCCGCGCCAGGTATTCGATCTGGTTGATGAAGAAGCTGCGGAAGCTGCCCGCATCCACCTCCTGCAGGGCGACGATATCGAAGTCGCTGAGCATGCCGGCGATCTGGTTGAGGTTCTCGAAACTGCCGGTATGGGGCAGGATGTGGCGCCAGCTGCGGGTGAGGTAGTGGCGGAAGCGGCTGGAGGTGATGCCCACCTGGATGTTGTAGCTGAGCAGGCGCAGGCGCCGCGTCTCCGGGTGAGGCCGGGGCGGTGCCGCCGTGTGCCCGTGCAGGATGCCGGGGTGCTCGTATTGGGGCGCGGTGGAGCTCATAGGGGGCAGATCATGTCACCCAGTTGTTCCGTAAGGGCAAGATTCTCGCTGTAATCGACCGGACAATCAACGATGCTCACCGTGTTATCGGCCAGGGCGGTTTTCAATACAGGGAGCAGTTGCGAGGCCTCCTCGATGCGGTAGCCCTTGGCGCCGAAGGCGCGCGCGTAGGTCACGAAATCGGGGTTGGTGAAATCCACGTGGCTGGTGCGGCCGAAGGCGCGCAGCTGCTTCCATTCGATGAGGCCGTAGCCGTTGTCGTTCCAGATGAGGATTACCAGGGCGAGCCCCAGGCGCATGGCGGTCTCGATCTCCTGGGAATTCATCATGAAGCCGGCATCACCGGTGACCGCCACCACGGCGCGGTCGGGATGTACCAGCTTGGCCGCGATGGCGCCGGGTACGGCGATGCCCATGCTGGCAAAGCCATTGGAGATGAGGCAGGTGTTGGGATATTCGCAACGGAACATGCGCGCCATCCACAGCTTGTGCGCGCCCACGTCGCAGACCACGATGTCTTTCAGGTCCATGGCGGTGCGCAGGTCCCAGATGATTTTCTGCGGCTTGACGGGCATGCCGCGGTCGTCGCGATGGCGGTTCATCTCCTGGATCAGGGCCTCGCGCAGGGGGCGCATGAGATGGCCCTGGTGAGGGCGGGCCAGCTCGGCGATGCGTTCCAGGCTGTGGCGGATGTCGCCCACCACGCCCGTCTCGATGGCATAGCTGGCGTCCACCTCCGCTGGTGTGGCGTCGATGTGGATGATGCAGCGGTCGCGGCTGGGATGCCAGAGGTGGGGATGGTATTCCACGAGGTCGTAGCCCACGCAGATGATGACGTCGGCGCTCTCGAAACCGCAGCTCACGTAGTCCTTGCTCTGCAGGCCGGCGGTGCCCAGGGCCATGGGATGGCGGAAGGGGATGACACCCTTGGCCATGAAGGTGTTGGTGACGGGGATGTTGAGGCGTCTGGCGAAATCCGACAGGGCAGCCCAGGCACGTGCCCGGTTGACGCCGTTGCCCGCCAGCACCAGGGGCTGGCGGGCCCTGGTGATGAGTTCGGCCGCGCGCCGCACGCTGGCTGCCGCCGGTTCCGGGAGGGTGGGTTGCTGGACAGGCAGGGGCCGGTCCGAGACGGACATGGCAGCGATGTTCTCCGGGAATTCGATGAAGCAGGCGCCGGTTTTCTCCGTCTGCGCCAGCTTGAAGGCCTTGCGCACCACCTCGGGAATGATGTGGGGGGTGAGGATCTGGCTGGAATACTTGGTCACCGGCAGGAAGATGTTCTGCAGGTCCAGCACCTGGTGGGATTCCTTGTGCAGCCGGTCGGTACCTGCCTGGCCGGCGATGGCCACCAGGGGGGCGTGATCCAGGTTGGCGTCGGCCACCGCGGTGAGCAGGTTGGTGGCGCCGGGTCCCAGGGTGGAGAGACACACGCCGGCACGGCCGTTCAGCCGGCCGTAGACATCGGCCATGAAGGCCGCGCCCTGTTCATGGCGGGTGGTGATGAAGCGGATGCGGCTGTCGTGCAGGGCATCCATGACGTCGAGGTTTTCCTCGCCCGGGATGCCGAAGATGTATTCCACACCTTCGTTTTCAAGGCAACGGATGAACAGCTCGGCGGCCTTCATCTTCATGGCGCGAAGGGAATAAAGGAGATGATGGAGCGGCCTGCCGCCCGGCTTGCCAGGTGTCTCCCGGCCGGTCGTTGTTCAGCCACGCGCCCGGCGTTCCTGCTCCACCAGGAAGTCGATGACCCGGATGAGGTTGTCGAAGCCCCGGGACATGCCGGGATCGCTGCGGTACTTGCCGTTGATCACCACCGTGGGTGTGCCCTGGGTGTGATAGCGGCGGGTCATCTGGCGGGCGCGCCGCACCTTGCTTTCCACGGAGAAGGAGTGAAAGACCTTGCGGAAGTCCTCGGCGCTGACCCCATGCTCGGCGAAAAAGGCGGCCACGTCCCGCTCGGTGCTGAAGCGGCGCTTCTGCTCGTGGATGGCCTTGAACAGGGGCTGGTGGATTTCCTCCAGCTTGCCAAGTGCCTCCGCGGCGTAGTAGGCGCGGGCGAGCAGCGCCCAGCTGTCGCTGAGAATGGCCGGCATGCGGATATAGACCACATCATCGGGCTTGTTCTTCAGCCAGCGCTCCAGGTAGGGCTGGAAACGATGACAGTGAGGGCAGCCATACCAGAACAGTTCCACGACCTCGATCTTGCCGGGCTCGGCGGTGGGTTGGGCGGGTACGATCCGGGCGTAGGCCACACCCTCGGAGAAAGCGTCTTCTGCGAGGGCGCCCAAGGGGAGGGAAACGATCAGCAGAAACAGGAATCCAAAAGGAATGATACGATGTGTCATCTTCGTTTGAGCCTCTGTGCTTGGAATCGGGTAGCCAATCCGGATGGACAGATCCAGGTGCGGGATGAGCGGTCAGGAGATTCTGTTAGAATACCCCGCATCGTTTCAAACGATAATCGCCCCACTGCAAATTATCAAGGAGAGCGCGCCATGCCGGAGATGAAAATCGACCTGACCCAGTTTCTCAACCAGCAGCATCTCTGCGAATCGCTCACGCTGGCGGAGGTCCAGACCCTGCTGGAATACACCGAGCTGGTGGAATACGGCAAGGACGAGATCATCGCCGACATCGGCGAGGTGGGGGATGCCATCTATTTCGTCATCGAGGGGGAGGTGGCGCTGCTCTACGAGGAGCACGGCCAGGAACGGGAGATCGGCCGCATGACCAGCGGCGAGCTGGTGGGGGAGATGTCGTTCTTCGACCGCCGCCCCCGCCTGTTGCGCATGCGCGCCCGCAGCGACGGCACCCGGCTGTTGAAGCTGTCGCGCGCCATGTACGAGCGCCTGCGGGTGGAGCATCCCTACATCGCGGTCAATTTCCTGGAGCATGCCATCATCAGTCTGGATCACCTGGTGCGCCGCCTGAGCTCGGACGAGATGAGCCTCTCCCGTTACATGTTCGGCAAGGCCAAGCGCTGAGCCGGCTCGGGACGCGCGCCGGAAGACGCCGCACCGTGCGTTACCAGCAGACGGAATTTCTTCTCAGCGCCAGTGATTTTTCCCACTTTCCGCCGGATACCGGCGCGGAGGTGGCCTTCGTCGGGCGTTCCAACGCGGGCAAGTCCAGCGCCATCAACGCGCTGACGGGCAGGCGTGCGCTCGCGCGCATCAGCAAGACGCCGGGTCGTACCCAGCAGATCAATTTTTTCCGTATCGACGAGGCCCGCCGCCTGGTGGACCTGCCCGGCTATGGCTATGCCAAGGTGGCCCGGGCCGTGCGGGCGCGCTGGGAGCGGCTCATCGAGCGTTACCTGCAGCAACGCCGGTCGCTGCGGGGCCTGGTGGTGGTGGTGGACTGCCGGCGCGGTCTCACGGCCCTGGACGAGATGCTGCTGGACTGGTGTCAGGCGGCGGACCTGCCCGCCCATGTCCTGCTCACCAAGGCGGACAAGCTGGCCCGGGGGGCGGCGGGGGCGGTGCTGGCCCGGGTGCGCAGGCAGCTCGAAGGGCGCAAGGACGGGCAATTCTCCGCCCAGCTGTTCTCAGCCACGAAAAAACAGGGCGTGGAGGATCTCCAGGCACGGCTGGCGGGGTGGTACCTGGGCGACGGGCAAAAAAAAGCCCCAGTTATATAAGAGGGAGGGATAACCGGGGCGAAGTAAATATCCGGCTTGGGGATACCGGATATTGAGATCCCGCTCTGGGAGGGTGAGCGGGATAGGTCTGGCTTGAAAAGCCGCCTACACTCAGTAGGACGCTATTTTCTCAAAAAAGTTCATCCAAATCCAAATTATTTTTGTCAGGATTGGGCGGAAAAATCCGAGACCCAGGAATTTTATTATATAACAAAAAGTTATATCCCGAAAAAAAGAAAATCCCGGCAACGGGGATGATTGCCGGGATATCAAGCGTTCAGTTCGGGGATTACACGGAATGTTCGATCCGGGGAATGAGATCTCATGTATCCGTCACCCGATATGACCGGGCTTTCATGGAAAAGTTCAGGGCGAGGAGAAATTTTTTGCCGCCGAGAGTTTGCTAGGAGTCTGTCGGATTTAGGCGGTCGTCATGAGCATGGTGGGAGAGCAAGAACGAATCTTCACGATTGCGAGGCGCATAGTGGGGCTACGCAACGAGAAATCGGGGAGATTCGGGCCGCCCTCCCACCAGCGCAGTAGATCAGTCCCAAGTCCGACAGACTCCTAGTGCGCCTCGTCCCAATTGCGGCCGCAGCCCATGTCCACCACCAGGGGGACGGCCAGTTCCGCGGCCTCGCTCATGCAGCGGCGGACGGCCCGGGCGAGGGTTTCGGCTTGTGCCTCCGGTACCTCGAAGACCAGCTCGTCGTGCACCTGCATGATCATGCGGGCGGTGCCGCCATGGTCGGCGAGCCAGCGGTGACAGCGCAGCATGGCGCGCTTGATGATGTCCGCCGCGGTGCCCTGCATGGGGGCGTTGATGGCCGCCCGTTCCGCGTACTGGCGCCGCTGGTGGTTGCGGCTGCCGATCTCGGGCAGGTAGAGGCGGCGGCCGAACAGGGTTTCCACGTAGCCCTGGCGGCGCGCCTGCTCGCGGATTTCGTCCATGAAGCGCTTGACGCCGGGGTAGCGGGCGAAATAGAGGTCCATGTATTCCTGTGCCGCGCCCCGCTCGATGCCCAGCTGCCTGCTCAGCCCGAAGGCGGACATGCCATAGATGAGTCCGAAATTGATGGCCTTGGCGTGACGCCGCTGTTCCGCCGTGACGGCCTCGGGCGCCGTGGCGAAGATTTCGGCGGCAGTGGCGCGGTGGATGTCGACGCCCTCGCGAAAGGCCTGCAGCAGGCGCTCATCCCGGGAGAGATGGGCGAGGATGCGCAGCTCGATCTGGGAGTAGTCGGCGGCCAGCAGTACACAGCCCGGCGGGGCGATGAAGGCCTGGCGGATGCGACGCCCGGCCTCGCTGCGCACCGGGATGTTCTGCAGATTGGGGTTGCTGGAGGACAGCCGTCCCGTGGCGGCCACCGCCTGGTGATAGGAGGTGTGGACCCGTCCGGTGCGGGGGTGGATCTGTTCCGGCAGGCGGTCGGTGTAGGTGGATTTCAGTTTGCTCAGCGCCCGGTAGTCCAGGATCAGGCGCGGCAGCGGGTAGGTCTCTGCCAGTTCCTGGAGCACGCTCTCGGCGGTGGAAGGCTGGCCCTTGGGGGTTCTGCGGATCACGGGAATGCCTTGTTTCTCATATAGAATTTCCTGGATCTGCTTGGGCGATGCGAGATTGAAGGGACCGCCGGCCAGGCGGTAGGCCTCGGCGGCGATCGCTTCCATGCGACCGGCCAGTTCCGCGCTGAGACGTGCAAGCTGCGCCGCATCGACGAGGACACCGTGACGCTCCATGTCGGCGAGCACCGGGATGAGGGGCATCTCGATGTGTTCGAAGACGTAGCGCAGGCCCGCCTCGTCGGCCAGCCTGGGCCACAGGACGCCATGGAGCTGGAGGGTGATGTCGGCATCTTCCGCAGCGTAGGGTGCCGCCTGTTCCACCGGCACCTGGTTGAAGGGCATCTGCTTGGTGCCCTTGCCCGCGATTTCCTCGTAGCGGGTGGTGGCGCGTCCCAGGTATTTGAGGGCCAGGGAATCCATGTCGTGCTGGCTGGCGGTGCTGTTGAGGACGTAGGATTCGAGCATCGTATCGTAGCGCAGCCCGGCGAGATGAATGCCGTGCCGGGCCAGTACCGCGAGATCGTATTTCAGGTTCTGGCCGATGAGGGCGCGCGTCTCGTCTTCCAGCAGGGGGCGCAACCGGGCCAGGACGGTCTCCCGGTCCAGCTGGGCGGGGGCGCCGGGGTAGTCGTGGCCCAGGGGGACATAGGCCGCCTCGCCCGGCGTGACCGCGAAGGAGAGTCCCACGATCTCCGCGTCCAGGGGGGAGAGGCTGGTGGTCTCGGTGTCGATGACCCAGCGCTCGGCCTGCGCCAGCTTTTCCAGCCAGCGGGCCAGGGCGGCTTCGTCCAGAATGGTCTCGTAGGCCGGGCCGGGATGCGCGCCCTCGCTTGCCCCGTTTCCGGGGTCTCCGGCCTCTTGCCGCCGCGCCTCCTCTTTCAGGAGTTCCTCCAGCCAGCGGCGGAACTCCAGGCGCTGGAAGAGTTCGCGCAGCTGCGCCGTATCCTGGGGGGCGCGTCGCAGGTCATGGGGCGCCACCGGCAGGGGGACGTCCTGCCGGATGGTGGCCAGCTTGCGGGAGAGTTCCAGGCGGTCCAGGTGGGCGCGCAGCTTCTCTCCCACCTTGCCCTTGATCTCGCCGGCGTGGGCGATGAGCGCATCCAGGTTGCCGTACTGGTTCAGCCACTTCGCCGCCGTCTTGGGGCCCACGCCGGGAATGCCCGGAATATTGTCCGAGCTGTCGCCGATCAGGGCGAGATAATCGACGATCTGGTCCGGGCGGACGCCGAATTTCTCCTTCACGGCCGGGGGGTCGAGGCGGGTGTTGTTCATGGTGTTGACCAGGGTGACCTCCTTGTCGACCAGTTGTGCCATGTCCTTGTCACCCGTGGAGATCACGGTGCGCAGGCCTTCTTCCCGGGCCTGGCGGGCCAGGGTGCCGATGACGTCGTCCGCCTCCACGCCTTCCACCACCAGGCAGGGCAGTCCCATGGCGCGCACGATCTGGTGCAGGGGCTCGATCTGGGCCGCCAGTTCCTCGGGCATGGGCGGGCGGTGGGCCTTGTACTGGTCGAAGAGTTCGTCGCGGAAGGTCTTGCCCTTGGCATCGAAGACCACGGCCACGTAATCGGGTGCGCAGTCCCGCAGCAGGCTGCGCAGCATGTTGACCACGCCATAGACCGCGCCCGTGGCCTCGCCCCTGGAATTGGTGAGGGGGGGCAGGGCGTGAAAGGCGCGATACAGGTAGGACGAGCCGTCCACCAGCAACAGGCATTTTCCGGAGGGCGGGTTCATGGGAAGCAGGTGGTATCCATGTCGGGGCCAGGAGGGATGGATTATACTATCTGTTGGATCCACGCGTTGGGTCATGCGCCGGCAGGGGAGCCTGTAGTCCGTCGCCGCCATCCATTGTTGTCGTCACCATTCATCGTCACGGGGGAGTTGTCATGTCCCATCACAAGGTTCTGCCGGTGCCTGCCCTTTCGGGGCTGTTCTTCGTCGTCCTGTCCTGCGCGGCCCTGGCCCAGGCGCCGCCGGCGGTGCCCGCCGCCCCGCCCCTTCCCGGCACGGGTTCAGGCGCTGGTCCTGAAGTCGGGGCGGGCGCTGCCGATGAACTGGAACCGGAGATCACCATCATCCGCCGGGGCAGGGAGACCATCGAAGAATACCGTATCAATGGGCGGCTCTACATGATCAAGATCACCCCCCGCAAGGGCATTCCCTACTTTCTCGTCGATGCCGACGGGGACGGCGATTTCGAGGTCCGCCAGAATGAGCTGGACGAGGAGTTGCGCATCCCCCAGTGGGTCATCCTGCGCTGGTAGGACCACTCTCCCGCCAGCGCGGCAGATCAGCCCTGCGTCCGGCAGACTCCTGGGGGAGACCGTTAACCCATTGGCCGGATTTTGGATTTCTCCATCGGTTGGCCGTCCTGTGGAAAACTCCGTGGATAAAATGGGAGCAAGATGGCTTAGTATTTGATATTGCTGCCTCGAAGGCACTGTCTGGTGCGACGGACGAAGGGGAATCATGTTGTATTACAATGGCTTGCTATGGTAGCGCAGGTCAGGCTTCATTGTGGTGCATGGTGAGGAGTCACAGTGACAATGTCGGGCTTGATGTGCATAAGTTGTGCCGGGAAATGCTTGTCTGACATGTTTTCCACAAGCGTGAAGCCCGTGAGCCGCCCTCACGCCGGCCTGGGAGCGTTGTGATGGCACAACCCGCGGCGGCGCTCAGCGCCCTGTTCAAGACCCTGTTTGGCCATGGCAGCCAGCGCTACGTGCTGGTGGATGCCTTGCGGGGCCTGGCCGTGGCCTTGATGATCGTCTACCACTTCACCTTCGATCTCGATTACTTCGGGCAGGTGGAGATCGATTTCTACAACGATCCCTTCTGGCTGGCCTTCCGGGCCCTGATCGTCACCCTGTTTCTGGGGCTGGTGGGCGTGAGCCTGCATCTGGCCACCTGGCGGGGCCTGGAATGGCGGCGTTACCTGCGTCGCCTGGGGGTGGTGGCGGCGTGCGCCGGGCTGGTGAGCCTGGGCAGCTACCTGGTGTTTCCCGACAGCATGATCTATTTCGGCATTCTCCACTTCATCGTCGTCGCGAGCATTCTGGGCCTGCCCATGGCGCGCTTCCACAGGCTGAACCTGGTGCTGGGCCTGGTGCTGCTGGCGGCGGGCCTCAGCCTGCAGCATCCCCTGTTTGATCATCCCGGTCTTCATTGGGTGGGGCTCATGACCCACAAGCCCGTCACCGAGGACTATGTGCCCCTGCTGCCCTGGTTCGGGGTGGTGCTGCTGGGTATCTACCTCGGGCGCAGTCTCTACCGCGAGCCCCTGCCGGCGCTTGCGCGCTGGCGCAGTGACCATCCTGTCGTGCGGGTGCTGGCGCTGGGGGGGCGCCACAGCCTGTTCATCTACATGGTGCACCAGCCCTTGTTCTTCGGTGTGCTGGCCCTGATCTTTGTGTTGTAGGCCTCGTAGGATTGAGGCAGGATTGAGGCATGGCGATGAGGCTGCATCTGGACTGGCGCAAGGCCGCGGAGTTTCTGGCCCAGGAAGACCTGGTGCGGCGTCTTGCGCTGGGCGTCAATCTGGTGCTGGTCCTGTTGCTGGCCGCGGTCCTGGCGGAGCTGACCTGGAAACTGGTGCCGGCCCCGCCGGTGGAGGCGCCTCCAGTGGATCCGGTATTGGATATGGGAGGCGGCGCCGGGCCTGCATCGGGGCCTGCCGCCGCAGGACGCCCGGCGCCGCAGGCGGCGGGGGGGATTGCCGGGCTGCATCTTTTCGGCACCAAGCCGGCGGGCCGGCCCGCGGCTCAGCCGCGCCCCGCGGTGGTGCCCGAGACGCGCCTGCAGCTCATACTGCGGGGGGTCTTTGCATCGGAGGACCCCGAGGCGGCGGGGGCCATCATCGCCGAGCGCAATGGCAGGGAATCGTTTTATGGCGTGGGCGACAAGCTGCCGGGCGGCGCCATACTCCAGGCGGTGTATCCCGACCGCATCGTGCTGCTGCGGGGCGGGCGCCTGGAGACCCTGCGCATGCCGCGCGAGGGCAGCGGCGGTGGTGGCGGAAGCGTACGGCGTGCTACTTCCCGCACCTCTTCGCCTGCCTCGACTGGCGCCTCGTTGCGGGAATATCGCGACATGTTGCTGAACAATCCCCAGCAGTTCGCCGACAAAGTCCGCTATCGGCCTTATACCGAGGGTGGGCGCATGCGGGGTTACGAGATCCAGCCGGGGCGCGATGCCGGTTTCCTGACCCGTTTCGGCCTGCAGCCTGGAGACGTGGTGACCTCGGTCAACGGGATCACGCTCAATTCGCCCGCCAAGGGCCTGAGTATCCTGCGCAGCCTGGCCAAGACGGATCGGGTGCGCGTGGAGATCCTGCGCAACGGCGTTCCCCAGACCATCGACCTGGAAGTGAACCAGTGACAGGCCATTGGCAGATTGTGCGTATGGCGGTACAAGATTTCTCGCTACGCTCGAAATGAC
>Ga0256839_1005382_pt1 | contig 11864 bp, 11 predicted proteins | sample 354166metaG_FD_185968 | JGI IMG/M metagenome (GOLD analysis project Ga0256839, IMG submission 185968) | Hydrothermal vent microbial communities from Mid Atlantic Ridge, Atlantic Ocean - 354-166 | ecosystem: Environmental > Aquatic > Marine > Hydrothermal vents | place: Atlantic Ocean: Mid...
CGCCGACCCGTTCCTCGTCAAGGCCGGAAGCGGCGTAGCGACGATGGGCCTGCCCGACAGCCCCGGGGTCCCGGCGGCGACGGTCGCCGACACCGTCGTCGTCCCCTTCAACGACCTCGACGCGGTGGAGGCGGCGTTGGCCACCGGGGACGTCGCGGCGGTGATCGTCGAACCCGTCGCCGGGAACATGGGGGTGGTCCCCCCCGAAGACGGATTCCTCTCCGGGCTGCGGCGAGCCTGCGACGCCTCCGGTGCCCTCCTCATCTTCGACGAGGTGATGACGGGGTTTCGGGTCGCCCTCGGAGGCGCCCAGGAACGCTACGACGTCGCTCCCGACCTCACCTGTCTCGGCAAGGTCGTCGCCGGTGGAACGCCGGCGGCCGCCTACGGCGGCAGGGCCCCGCTGATGCGCCAGGTCGCCCCCGACGGACCCGTCTATCAGGCGGGCACCCTCGCCGGAAACCCGCTGGCGGTCGCCGCCGGGCTCGCCACCCTGCGGACCCTGCAGGCCGATCCGGGGATCTACGACCGCCTCGAAGACATCGGAGCGGCCCTGGAGGAGGGTCTGAGCGTCGCGCTCCGGCGGCACCGCATCGACGGTGCCGTCCAGCGGGTGGGGGCGATGCTGACGCTGTTCTTCGGGCCCGACCGGGTCCGGTCCTGGGAGGATGCCTCGCGGGTGGATCGGGAGCGGTTCGCCCGGTTCCATCGGGCCGCTCGACGCCGGGGCGTTCTCCTGCCCCCCTCGCCCTTCGAAGCCTGGTTCGTGATGGCGGCGCACGCCGAGCACGTCGACGAGGTCGTGGCGGCCCTGGACGGGGCCGTCGGGGAGGTGGCATGAGACCACCCCTCGTCCGGGCGCTCCTCGGGGAGCGCCTCGACCGGCCCCCGGTCTGGGTCATGCGCCAGGCGGGGCGGTACCTCCCCGAGTACCGGGACCTGCGGCGGCGGTACGGCTTCGCCGAGGCCGTCGCCAATCCGACCGTCGCCGCCGAGATCACCCTCCAGCCGATCCGCCGGTTCGCGATGGACGGAGCGGTGATCTTCGCCGACATCATGACGCCGCTCCAGGCGATGGGTGTGGAGGTCGAGTACACGCCGGGACCGAGACTCCGTCCCCACACCCTCGCCGACGTCGCCTCCCTCGGGACGCTCGATCTGGACCGGGTCGGACACGTGGCCGAGACGATCCGGCGGGTCCGCGACCGGCTCGGTCCCGACGTCGCCGTCATCGGATTCGCCGGGGCGCCCGTCACCCTGCTCGCCTACCTCCTCGAAGGGGGCGGCTCGCGGGATTTCGTGACGATGCGGGGGGAGCTGCGTCGGGACCCGGACGCGGCGGCGGCGGCGCTCGACGGCCTCGCCCGGGCGATGAACGCCTATCTGCGCCTCCAAGCCGACGCCGGCGCCGACGTGGTGCAGCTCTTCGACACCTGGGCCGGGCTCCTCGACGCCGACCAGATCCGACGGTGGGCGGTCCCCGCTGCCCGAACCGCCCTCTCAGACGTCGGCGTCCCCACCATCTATTTCGCTCCGGGGACCGTCCACGCCCTCGACCGGCTCGTCGCCACGGGAGCCGACGGCATCGGCCTCGACTGGAGGGTGCCCGCCGGGGCGGTGGCGACGACCCTCGCCGGGGTCGCCGTCCAGGGCAACCTCGACCCCGCCGTTCTGCTCACCGACCCCGACACGATCCGGGCCGCCACCCGGGCGATGGTGCGGCGTCTCGGCCGTCGGCCCGGCTATGTGGCGAACCTCGGCCACGGGATCCACCGGACCACCCCGCCCGAGCATCTCCAGGTCTTCGTCGACACCGTACGGGAGGAGCCATGATCGAGGTCACTCCGGAGCTGCTCGCACGTCACGACCGGCCCGGTCCCCGTTACACGTCCTATCCGACCGCCGTCGAGTTCGACCAGTCGGTGGGGCCGGACGACCACGCGGAGCGCCTTCGAGAGGCGGGAAGTCGGAGCGGGCCGCTCTCGCTCTACCTCCATCTGCCGTTCTGCGCCGAGCGATGCTCCTTCTGCGCCTGCCATGTCGTCGTCACCCGGCGGGACTCGGTCGCCGTCGCCTACCTCCGCCATCTGGAGGACGAGCTGCGGCTGGTGGCCGAGCTGTTGGGGGAGCACCGGGTCCTCGCCCAGTACCACTGGGGCGGCGGCACGCCGACCCATCATCCCCCCGAGGACCTGCGGCGGCTACACGGGGTCGTCACCGACCTGTTCTCCTTCGCCGACGGCGCCGAGCTGGCGGTCGAGGTCGACCCTCGGGTCACCACCCTGGCGCACCTCGAGACGCTGGCGGACCTGGGGTTCGATCGGATCTCGATGGGGGTGCAGGATCTCGATCCCACCGTCCAGGCGAAGATCGGACGCAACCAGACCGTGGACCAGACCGAGACGCTGTACCGGGCCGCCCGCCGTATCGGCTTCACCTCGATCAACTTCGACCTCGTCTACGGGCTCCCCGGGCAGACCGAGGAGAGCCTCACCCGTACCCTCGACACCGTCGTCGCCCTCAGACCCGACCGGCTCGCCGTCTACTCCTTCGCCTACGTGCCCTGGATGCGGCCCCATCAGCGGCGTCTCGACGAGGCATCCCTCCCCGACCAGGCGACGAAGTTCCGGCTCCTCGCCACCACCATCGCCGTGCTCACCGACGCGGGGTACCGCCGGATCGGGATGGACCACTTCGCCCTGGCCGACGACGAGCTCAGCCTCGCCGCCGATGCCGGCACCCTGACCCGCAACTTCATGGGGTACACGACCCGTCGAGGAACCGACCTCGTCGCCGTCGGCACCTCGGGGATCTCCGACGTCGGCGGTGCCTACGCCCAGAACCACCGGCGCCTCGCGTCCTACTACCAGGCGGTCGAGACGGGGATCCTCCCGGTCGAGCGAGGGTATCGACTCACCCGTGACGACCTCGTCCGTCGCCATGTCATCACCGAGCTCATGTGCAACGGCGTGGTCGATCTCGACCGGGTGGGCAGGGTCTTCGGGATCGACGGAGAGGAGGCCTTCGCCGCCGAGCTGGCCGAGCTCACCGAACCGGGAGGGCTCGTCGACGAGGGGCTCGTCGTGACGGAGGGAGGTCGGATCGCCGTCACCGAGCTCGGTTCGGTCTTCGTGCGACGTGTCGCCGCCGTCTTCGACGCCCACACCCGTCGCCGTCGGAGCGATGGGCCGATGTTCTCGAGGGCGATCTGACCATGCCGTTCGACGTGGTGGTGATCGGCGGGGGTTTCGGGGGCCTGTTCGTGGCCGGTGAGCTTCGTCGTCGGGGTCTCGAGGCGGTCGTGGTCGATCGAGAGGACGTCCCGGGCGGGGTCGCCGCCACCCGCGTCGTCGACGGACAGGTGTTGGAACCGGCGGTGGGGACCTTTCTGCTGCCCCACCCCCACCTGAGTCGGGCCCTGGCGGGGATCGACGTGGTTCCGGCGGCGCCCGCCGCGGCCCGCCGCTACGTCTCCACCCGGGATCGTCTGGTGGGGCTGGAGCCGGGCCCGAAGGCGATCTTCGCACCGGTGCTTCCCTTCGGGGCGAAGCTCCGGATGCTCGCCGAGCCCTTCATCCGCCCTCGCCTCGACGGGGACGAGACCCTGAGCGAGTTCCTCGGCCGCCGCCTGGGGCGGCGGGCCGGAGGCCTCGTCGCCGCCGTCGCCGCCCGGGGGGTCTTCGCGGGAGACCCGGCCCGGCTCTCGGCGTCGTCGTCCTTCCCCGCCCTGGTGGAGCTGGAACGGGAGGCAGGAAGTCTCCTCCGGGGAGCTCTCCGGCGCCTCAGGGGCCGTCCCAAGGGCGCTCCCCGGCCCCGCAGCCACCTGCCCCGCACCACGATGGCCGACGTGGCCCGCAGGCTCGCCGCCGAGCTCGGTGACGGTTGGCGGGCGGGGTTCCCCGTGGTGGCGGTCCGCCGGACCGACGACGGCCGGTGGCGGGTGGAGGGTCCCGAGACGTTGACGGCACGCCACGTCGTCCTCGCCGTCACCCCGGACCGTGCCCAGGCGCTCCTCGGTGATGCCGACCCGGTGCCCTTCCCCGCGGCGCCGGTCGCCGTCGTCTGGCTCGGCGGAGCCGTCGACCGGATGCCGATCCCGGCCGGGTTCGGGTATCTCGCCGGACCGGACACCGACCTCGTCGGCCTGGGATGTCTCTTCGAGTCCTCGTACGCCCCGTCGCGGGTTCCGAGCGGTCGGAGTCTCGTCAAGGTGATCGTCGGTGGGGCGGCGCATCCCGACGTCATGGAGCTCGGCGACGAGGCCCTCGTCGAGCGGATCGTCGCCGAGACGTCCCGGGTCCTCGGGGTCGACGTGGAGCCGGACTTCTCCCAGGTGGTCCGTCACCTCCCCGGCATCCCCCAGTACGAGGTGGGTCACGGTGCCCGGCTCGGGGAGTTGGAACGGCGGTGGCCGCCGAGCTCCGGTGTGCGCTTCGCCGGGTGGGGATATCGCGGCGTCGGGATCGGCCACCTCGCCACCGACGCCCACCATGTGGCCGCGGGGATCGCAGAGGTGGGGCCGTGAGCCGCCGATCCGTGCCCGCGGGGTTCTGGCCGGTCTGGACGGCCGTCGTCGTGGACCTCCTCGGATTCGGGATCATCATCCCGTTGCTTCCGCTGTACGCCACCCGGTTCGGGGCGGGACCGGTGGAGGTGGGGCTCCTGTTCGCCTCCTACTCCCTGGCCCAGTTCGTCTTCTCCCCGATCTGGGGGAGGATCTCGGATCGGGTGGGGCGGCGGCCCGTGCTGCTGGTGACCATCGCCGGTTCGGCCCTCGGAAGCCTGATCCTGGGGCTCGCCGGCTCGCTGCTCGTCCTTTTCGTCGGACGCATCGTCGACGGGATCTCCGGCGCGAGCGTCGCCGTCGCCCGGGCCGCCGTCGCCGACTCCGCCACCGACGCCGACCGGCCTCGGCTGATGGGGCTGCTGGGTGCCGCCTTCGGCGTCGGCTTCGTCGCCGGTCCGGTGCTCGGCTCCGTGGCGTCGCTGCTGGGCCCGTCGGCGCCGTTTCTGCTCGCCGCCGCCATCTCCGTCGTCAACCTGGTCGTCGCCGCCGTTCGGATCCCCGAGACGCGGGGGGTCCGGCGGGTCGCTCCGGTTCGTCCGACGAGTGTCATGTCCGGGCCGGTTCTGCGCTTCATCGTGGTGACGTTCACCGCCATCACCGCCTTCGCGGCCTTCGAGGCGACCTTCGCCCTGCTCGGGGAGGTCCGGTACGGGATGACCGAATCGATCGTGGCGCTGGTGTTCGCCGGGGTCGGGACCGTCCTCGTCCTGACCCAGGCGATGCTGGTCGGGCCCGTCACCGGGCGGCTCGGGGAGGCCACGGCGGTTCGGATCGGGCTCGGTCTCGACCTCGTCGGGTTCCTGCTGATCGCTTCCTCCAGGGGATGGCCGACCCTGCTGGCCGGGCTCGCCGTCCTCGCCGTGGGCCAGGGGCTCGTCGCCCCCAGCCTCTCGTCGATGATCGCCGGCATGGTCCCGCCGGACCGGTCGGGGGCGGCACTCGGTGCTCAGCAGTCGGCGGGCGGGCTCGCCCGGGTCGTCGGGCCGCTGCTCGGCGGCGCCCTCTTCGCGGTCGGGGCGGGCGTCCCCTACCTGGTGGCGGCGCTGCTCACCCTCGCCGTGCTGCCGCTGCTGCCGTCCCGCACCGGCCGCCGGGCGACGCTGGGAGGAGCCTGAGCCGGTCGTCAGTGGATGATCCGGGCGCCGAACCGGTACAGGCGGATCGGCTCGTCGGGTCCGAGCAGCGCCTTTCGGCGGGCGATGTCCACCTGGGCGGCGGCGTCGTCGACCCCGGGGATGGCGGGGAGGAGGAGGCCGGTTCGGCCGCCGGGACCTTCGACGATCACCCCGTACCGGGCGGGGTCGAGCTCGTCGAGGCTCGCGACCGGTTCGGGCTCTCCCAGGATGTAGACGGTGATGTCGAGCCGATCCAGCTCCTCGGGTCGGAGGGGAGGGAACCTGGGATCCCCGACCGCTGCCGCCACCGCCGACCGGGCGATCTCCCGGGCGAGGGTGTCTTCACGGGGTCGGATCGAGCCGACACAACCCCGGAGCGCCGCTTCCCCGTCGGAGGGTTCATGGAGGGAGACGAACACACCCCGGGCGGGGGCGGGCGGGTGGTCGTCGTCCTCCACGAGGATCCGTCCCGTCTCCAGGAAGCGACGGATCGCGGTGCGGGCCAGGCGTACGTAGGGGTGTTCGTCGGGTGCCATGGCTCGGAAGCTACGCCGCCCGGTGAGGGTGTGGGAGGGTCCAACAGCCCATGACGTTGCCCCGGAAAGCGTGTAGACAGAGGGTGAGGAGGTGGCCATGGGCACATCCGTTCGTCCGCCCGCCGTCGCCGGAGCGTTCTATCCGGCCGATCCGGACCGCCTCGCCGCCGAGGTTCGGGCCCATCTGGCCGCGGCCGCCAGGCCCGCCCTCGGGTTCGCGGTGCGAGGGCTGATCGTTCCCCACGCCGGATACGTGTACTCGGGGCCGGTGGCGGCCACCGGGTACCGGCTCTTGGAGGGTCGGGACGATCTGCGTCGGGTGGTGATGCTCGGGCCGTCCCATTTCGTCTGGTTCCCGGGGCTGGCCCTCCCCGATGTCGACTGTCTCGAGACGCCGCTGGGTGTGGTCGACGTCGACCGCGATGCCGTCGCCCTGGTCGAGCGGGAAGCCCTCGTCGTCGAGTCCTCGGCCGTCCACGAACGGGAGCATTCCCTGGAGGTGCAGCTTCCCTTCCTCCAGATCATCCTGCCGGGGGTGCCGGTGGTCCCCCTCCTCACCGGTGAGGTGGACCCTCGACGGGTCGCGGACGTGGTGGAGCCGCTCCTCGACGACGAGACGCTGCTGCTCGTCTCCTCCGACCTCTCCCACTATCACGACTACGACACGGCCCGCCATCTCGACGCCGTCACCGCGCGGGCGATCGTCGACGCGCGGCCCGAAGCCCTGGATCGGGACTCCGCCTGCGGCCGGACGGGGATCCAGGCCGCCCTCCATCTGGCCCGGCGTCTCGACTGGCGGGTGGTGTCGTGCGATTTGCGAAACTCGGGTGACACCGCCGGGCCCCGGGACCGGGTCGTCGGGTACGGCACCTTCGCCCTCGGCTGAGCTACGGGCGGGTCTCCTCGGCACCGGCGGCGAGGCGGACGGGCAGCCGCCGACTCCCCCAGGTTCCGGGTGTCGGCTCGAACACCCCGGCACACGGGGTGCCGCAGGCGGCACATCGACCCTCCGCGTCCAGGCCCCACCGCCCCAGCCGGTACCAGTCACGCTCGATGAGGACCGCGCCGCAGTGATGGCAGTAGGTGGTCTGACCGGCCGGATCGTGGACGTTGCCCGTGTACACGTAACGTTCCCCGTTGTCCAAGGCGATCCGGCGGGCGCGGCTGAGGGTGGTGGGCGGCGTCGGTGGGCGGTCCATCATCTTGAAGTCCGGATGGAACGCGGTGAAGTGGTGGGGGACGTCGGGGCCCAGATGCTCCACCACCCACTTCGTCATGGCGTCGATCTCCTCGTCGGAGTCGTTCAGACCCGGGATGAGGAGGGTGGTGATCTCGAACCAGACGTCGGTCTCGGCTTTGAGGTATTCGAGGGTGTCGAGGACCGGTCGCAGGGACCCGGCGCAGACCCGGTGGTAGAACTCGTCGGTGAACGCCTTGAGGTCGACGTTGGCGGCGTCCATGTGGGCGTAGAACTCCCGCCGGGGGGCGGGGTTGACGTATCCGGCGGTGACCGCGACGGCCTTGATGCCGCGTTCGTGGCAGGCGTCGGCGACGTCGATCGCGTACTCGTGGAAGATCACGGGGTCGTTGTACGTGAACGCCACGCTCCGGCATCCCAGGTCGGCGGCGACCTTCGCCACCCGCTCCGGGTCGGCCTGATCGGCGAGGACGTCGTATTCACGGGCCTTGGAGATGTCCCAGTTCTGGCAGAACCGGCACGCCAGGTTGCATCCGGCGGTGCCGAAGGACAGCACGGGGGTGCCCGGCAGGAAATGGTTGAGGGGCTTCTTCTCGATCGGGTCGACGCAGTACCCGCTCGAACGCCCATAGGTGGTGAGGACGATCTCGTCTCCGAGCCGGGCCCGCACATAGCAGAGTCCCCGCTGACCCTCCCGGAGCTTGCATTCCCGCGGGCAGAGGTCGCACTGGATGCGGCCGTCCTCCAGGACGTGCCAGTACTTCGTGGAGACGATCGAGTCGGCGGGGGCGAGATCGCCGGAGGTGAGTCCCGTCCCGGCCTTCGTCTCGGTGGATGCCGTGGCGTTGCGCATCGGACACGCTCCTCATCCGACCCTTTCAGCGTACGCCGTCCGGCCCGGTCATGGAGCGGGCGAAGGTCCCGGGAGTTCCAGGAGCTGGACGAGGTTGCCGTCGGGGTCGGACATCGTGGCCACCCAGCCGCCCCAGTGCTCGCGTTCGGGGGGACGGAGGAACGGGACCCCGGCGGCGATCAGCTCCCGGTGGGCGCGGTGGATGTCGTCGGTGCGGAGGTTCACCATGATGCGGAGCGGATCGGAGGCCGCCCCGGTGAGCTCGGAATGCACGGTGACGGTGAGCCGCACCTCGCCCCAGGCGAAGGCGACGAAGCCGGGACGTTCGGAGACCACGGGCAGCCCGAGCAGATCCCGGTAGAAGCGTGCCATCGCCGGGTGGCGATCCGCGGTGGTCCAGACGATCACCCCGGCGAGACCGGTCACGGGTCCGTTCATGGGTGAGACGATAGGTGGTCTCGGCCGGTGGGCGGCTGCCCTGGATTCCCCATGCCCGGTCGGGATGCTGGGTAGCGTATCGGCGATGACCGAAGAGTTCTCGGGCACGCTGACGCTCTCCGAGGGGCGGAGGGAGCGGGTGAGCGTCGTATTCGACGGGGACCTGATCGAGCTGCGAGCGGGTGCGTCGCCGGTGGGATCCTGGCCGGTGGACGTCTGCCGGATCCGTCGCGTCGGACCCCGCGAGTTTCGTTTCGAGATCGAAGGCGAGGTGCTCGGCTTCGTCCCCGACCGACCGGTCCCCTTCGGTTCGGCGGTCGCCAAGAACCTGAAACGGGCCCGGATCGCCGACCGGATCGACGCCGTCCGGGTCGTCGAACCGGAGCCCGAACCGCCGAGCCCGGAGGTCGTCGCCCCCGTGTCGCCCCCGGAGCCGTCGGGGTCGGAGGATGCCTCCCGGGGGGACTCCGTCGCCCGGGTGGCCGGTGTCCTCGCCACCGGGATCTTCGTGATCATGCTCGCCGTCGCCGCCACGATCCTCCTCCGTTCGAGCGACCGGCCAGGGACGGCGGCACCGGTCCCGCCGCCGGTCACCACCACCACCGGCGCGGCGGCCGAGCCGTCGGTGTTCGACCTCACGCCACCAGAGCTGGCCGCCCGCTGGAACGAGACGGCCGCCCGACTCGGGGCTCCCCTCCTGGTGAGGAACCGGCCGGGGGCGGGGGGTTTCGAGGCGGTGCTCACCCCCTACGTCACCCTCCAGGTCGCCGTGGGGTCGGACGGGACCGTGGACGCCCTGGTGGTCGTCGTCGACCCCACCGGCGACACCCGCGACGACGAGCTCGCCATCGCCGCCCTCGGGCTCACCATCGCCACCGTCGATCCCGACCTGGACGGTCCCGAACGGCGTCTGCTCCTGGGGCGTCTCGGGCTCGACATCGACCGACCCGACCTCACCTACCTGGACGGTGAGACCGAGGAGGGTGGGGTCCGCTACACACTCCGCTTCCTGGAGGATGTGACGTCCATCCTCTTCACGGTCGAGCCCGCCCGCTGAGCACGGTCGCCGATTCATGGTTGTGCCGAGCCGCCGGTAGCCTCACCCGGGCGGTGACCGTCGTCGCCGCATCCCCACGATCCGTGCAAGGGAGGCGCGCGTGAGGAATCTCTTCTCGTCGCTCGTCGTGCTGTCGCTTCTCGCCGCCCTGTTCCAGGTCGGCGGCGCCGGCTCGACCCCCACATCCCAGCTCGTCCCCGTCGCCGTCGGACCCGACTGGGCCGAGGCGACCCTGGTCGCCGACTTCGAGGCGGCCCTCACCCCTCCGACCACCGTCCCGTCACGGGAGCTCCCCCCGGGCTGCCGAATCCCCCGTCCGGGATCGACGTGCCCGGTCGTGGCCGTGGCGGGAGGGCTCGACGTGCCCGTCACCGTCTACGACCTCGTCCCCGACCAGGTCACCTCGGTGGAGGACTGGCGGCCTCTCGTCGCCGCCTTCTTCCGGCCCCACGACGTCGACCGGGCCCTGCGGGTGATCCGTTGCGAGTCGAGCGGCGACCCGACCGCCGCCAACCCTCGGAGCTCGGCTCGGGGCCTGTTCCAGATCCTCGCCCGCTACTGGCCGGCTCGGAGCGCCAAGGCAGGATGGGAGGGCGCCGACATCCTCGACCCGGTCGCCAACACCGCGGTGGCGGCCTGGCTCGTGTACGAGGGTGGGGGATGGGCGCACTGGAATCCGAGTCGGCCCTGCTGGGGGCGGTGACCACCCACGACGCCCATCGCTGTCGGGGACGCCCGGCGGCGCGGCTAGCGTGACCGGTATGCGGATCCTCGTCGTCGAGGACGAACCCGATCTGGCGGACGCGCTCGTCCGGGGCCTCCGCCGCCAGCGGTTCGCCGTCGATGTCGCCCACACCCTCACCGAAGCCGAGACGAAGGTCATGTCGGCGGGGTACGACGTGGTCTGCCTCGACTGGAACCTCCCCGACGGTCCCGGGGTGGACCTGGCCCGACGGCTCGCCGACGGCAGCCTCCAGACCCTCGAAGGTCAGCGACCCAAGGTGCTGATGCTCACCGCCCGCGACGCCGTGGAGGATCGGGTCGAGGGGCTGGACTCGGGCGCCGACGACTATCTGGTGAAGCCCTTCGCCTTCGCCGAGCTCACCGCTCGGATCCGGGCGCTGCTCCGGCGGGACGAGGACGTCTCTCCGGTGCTCCGGGTGGGCGACATCGAGCTGGACCCGGCACGTTTCGTCGCCACCCGCAGCGGACGGGACCTCGGGCTGACGGCGAAGGAGTTCTCCCTCCTCGAGTATTTCCTCCGCCACCCCGGCGAGGTGCTGAGTCAGGAACGGCTGCTCGAACACGTCTGGGACGAGATGGCCGACCCCTTCACCAACACGGTGCGGGTCACCGTCTCGAACCTGCGGAAGAAGCTGGGGGAGCCTCCCGTCCTGGAGACCGTTCCGGGCCGAGGCTACGTGCTCCGTGACGGCCCGTCGCCGTCCGACGCCCCGTCCCACGACTGATCGGGGCGGCTCGTCGGCGCGGGGTTTATCCACGTCTTAGCCCGAGGACCGTACCCTTGGGGGTCGTGAGACTTCCCGCCTTCGCCCGCTCGATCCGGTTCCGGCTCTCCGTGATGTACTCGGCGGCGGTGTTCGGGCTCGGTGGCCTCGCCCTGGGCGCCGTCTACCTGCTGGTCCGGGCGAACCTGCGTGCCCAGACGATGACGGCGCTCGTCGTGGCCGGCCAGCCCGTCAGGATCGGCACCCGGGTGTTCATCGTCCCCCGTCTCGAGGAGCAGCCCGTGCGGTCCCTCGAGAGCATCTTCGACGAGATCGTCCTCAACGAGCTGGCCCGGCAGATGCTGTACGCCCTCGGAGCCCTCTTCCTGTTGAGCCTCGTCGTCGGGTGGTTCGTCGCCGGACGGACCCTCCGACCGGTGGAGAAGATCACCTCCGTCGCCTCCGAGATCCAGGCGACCGATCTGAGTCGTCGCATCGGGCTCCAGGGTCCCGACGACGAACTGACCCGCCTCGCCGGGACCTTCGACGAGATGCTGGACCGGCTGGACGCCGCCTTCCAGAGTCAACGACGGTTCCTCGCCCAGACCTCTCACGACCTCCGCAATCCCCTCGCCATCATCCGGTCCAACCT
>Ga0256839_1005383_pt1 | contig 11862 bp, 11 predicted proteins | sample 354166metaG_FD_185968 | JGI IMG/M metagenome (GOLD analysis project Ga0256839, IMG submission 185968) | Hydrothermal vent microbial communities from Mid Atlantic Ridge, Atlantic Ocean - 354-166 | ecosystem: Environmental > Aquatic > Marine > Hydrothermal vents | place: Atlantic Ocean: Mid...
GGTTCCAAATGGGTAACCCCGACCTCAGCCGCCGTAAATTCATGATCCAAAGCGCCCTCGCCTCGATGGGCATCATCGCCGGTCCCGCCTTCCTGCAGACCGTGCGCGCCGCCGAGGGCAAGAACCGGCCCCTCAAGGCCGCCTTCTCCAACGCCGGCCTCCAGGCCACCTGGTGCGCCCAGGGCAAGGACACCGTCGAGCAGTGGGGCGAGTGGCTGGGCGTGGAGATCCACTGGTACGACGGCCAGCTCGACGTCGCCAAGCAGCGCGCCGCCGTGGACGCCATGGCCGCCAAGGACTGGGACTTCGTCGCCATCCAGTCGCTCTCGATCGGTTCGCTGGTGGAGCCCGTGCAGAAGATGATCGACAAGGGCATCCCGGTCATCGCCATGGACACCATGCTTGCCCCCTGGGGCAAGATCAAGCAGCACACCTTCATTGCCCCCGACAACGTCTGGATGGCCGAGCAGGTCACTCAGGCGCTGGTGGACGCGATCGGCGGCAAGGGCAACATCGTCATGACCCAGGGCTCGCTGGGCCACACCGGGGCCCAGGGGCGGGCGCAGGGTTTTTACAACGTCGTCAAGCGCTACCCCGATATCAAGGTGATCGACGAGTCGCCCGCCGACTGGGACGTGGCCAAGGTGGCGCAGCTTTGGGAGAACCTGCTCAACCGCTACAAGAAGATCGACGCCGCCTTCTTCCACAACGACGACATGGCGCTGGCCGCCTACCACGTGATCAAAAACGCCGGCCGCGAGAACGAGATCGTCCTCGGCGGCATCGACGGCATGCCTCCGGCGGTGCAGGCGGTCCTCGACGGCAAGCTGCACGCCACCGCCCGCAACTCCTCGGCGCGCATCCACTGGGGCGCGCTGGTGGCCGGCTATTACGCGGCCATGCGCAAGGAACAGCCCGGCAAGGACATCCCCGAGTTCATCCTCGCCGACGGCCCCGCCATCCTGCCGCCGAGCAAGGAGAAGACCGACAAACCCTGGCTGCTCAAGGGTTACGGCATCGGCGCCGGCCCCGGCCTGCTCTGGCAGGAGAAGCACTTCCTGGCCTGATCCCCAAGGCCCCCGGCCCCGCGGGGCCGGGGGCGCCTCCCCGACATGGAAACGACCGCACCCCTGCTCGAGCTCCACGACGTCGCCAAGCGCTTCGGCGGCATCCAGGCCCTTTCGGGCATCGACTTCGACGTGCGCCGCGGCGAGGTGCACGCCCTCGTCGGTGAGAACGGCGCGGGCAAGTCCACGATGATGAAGATCCTCGCCGGCGTCCTCCCCGACTACCAGGGGACGATGGTCTGGCAGGGTCGGCCGCTGCGGCTCCGAAACCCGCGCCACGCCCTCGACCTGGGCATCGCCATGATCCACCAGGAGCTGAGCGTGATGCCCGAGCTGACCGTCGCCGAGAACATCTTCCTGGGGCGGCAGCCGCTGCGCGGCGGGGTGGTGGACTGGCCGCGGATGTTTCGTGAGGCCGAGGCCATCCTGGCCGAGCTGGGCTTTGGCCACGTGAACGTCCGCGAGCCGCTCGAGCGCTACCCGCTGGGCGTGCACCAGCTCACCGAGATCGCCCGCGCCCTCACCTCGGGGGCCGAGCTGATCATCATGGACGAGCCCACCAGCGCCCTTAGCCCCATGGAGACCCGCCACCTGCTCGAGCTGACGCGCAACCTGGCGCGCGCGGGCAAGGCCGTGGTCTACATCTCCCATTTTCTCGAAGAAGTCACCTGGGTGGCCGACCGGGTCACGGTACTGCGCGACGGGCGCAAAATCGCCACCCTGGACGCACGCAAGACCAACAAACAAGAACTCGTGCGGTTGATGCTGGGCAAGGAGGCCGCCTTCTTCGAAGAGTCGTACATGGGCGGCCGCACCGTCGAAGACCGCCACGCCGCCTCGGAACCGGTGCTCGTCGTAGAGGGCCTTACGCGACCGCGCACCTTCACCGATGTTCGCCTCGAGCTCCACCCCGGGGAGATCCTGGGCCTCTACGGCCTGATCGGCTCGGGCCACTTCGAGCTGGGCGAGGCCGTGTACGGCCTGATCAAACCCACCGCGGGGCGCATTCTCCTGGAGGGGCGGCCGGTCGGCATCGGGCCGCGGAGGGCCATCGATCGCGGCGTCGCCTACGTCCCCCCTTCCCGACGCACCGGGCTGTTTTTGGAGAAACCGATTTACCAGAACGTAACCCTGCCCTGGCTGGCGCAGATGTCGGGGCTGGTGCCCCGGGTGCCCCGGGAGATCGCGGTGACCGACGGGGTGATCCACCGCGTCGGCGTGCGCCCGCCCGATCCGCTCAAGGAGGTCGTCTTCCTTAGCGGCGGCAACCAGCAGAAGGTGGCCATTGCCCGCTGGCTGGTGGAACCGCCCAAGGTCTTCGTGGTCAGCGAACCCACGCGCGGCATGGACGTCGGGGCCAAGGAAGAGGTGATGAAGATCCTGCGTGAACTCAGCCAGGCCGGTGTGGGCGTGCTGCTCATCTCCTCGGAGCCCGAAACGGTGCTCGCCGCGAGCGAGCGCATCCTGGTGATGGCCAAGGGCCGCATCGTGCGCGAATTCGTGGGCGAAACGGTGACCAAGGAACGCCTGCTGCACGCCGCCGCCGGCGAACTGGCCGAAGCGAGGTAACGCCATGGCAAACGAACCCCACGACTCCCCCAACCCCTCCGGCTGCTGGCGAACCTTCCTGGCCAAGAGCCGTGAGTTCGCCCCGGTCTGGACGCTGCTGGCGCTGATCCTGTTCTTCTCGGTCTACTCCGACAGCTTCCTCACGCTGGAGAACGCCGCCAACATCCTCAACCAGGTCGCGCTGCTGGCCATCATGGGCACGGGCATCACCTTCGTGCTGCTCACCGCCCAGATCGACCTCTCGGTCTCCTACATGGCCACCTTCGCCGGGGTGGTGGCGGCCTACTACACCGCCGGCCACCTGCCCCAGCCCTGGCCCATCGTCGCGGCGCTGCTGGCCGCCGGCGCGCTGGGCTGGATCAACGGCGTGGGCACGGCGCGGCTGGGCATCCCCTCGTTCATGGTCACCCTGGCCATGTCGCTCATCGCCTCGGGCCTCAGCCTCTACCTGACGCGCGGCCGCATCCTCTTCGACCTGCCGCCGCTCTCGGAAACCCTGGGCAGCGGCCGCATCCTCGGCGTCAAGTGGCTGGTCCTCGTTGCCGCGCTCACCCTGCTGGTCGGGCACCTGGTGCTCCGCTACACCCGCTTCGGCCGCTACGTCTACATGACCGGCGCCAACCCCAAAGCCGCCGAGTTGGCCGGGGTGAACACCCGGGGCGTGATCACCGCGGTGATGGTGATCGGTGCGCTCACCGCCGGCCTTGCCGGGGTGGTGGGCATCGGCCGCCTCGGCAGCGCCACCCCCACCGCCTTCGACGGCATGCTCATCGACGCCATCGGCGCGGTGGTGCTGGGCGGCACCTCGCTCTTCGGCGGCGTGGGCGGCATTCCTCAGACGATCGTGGGCCTGCTTATCCTGGGGGTGCTGCGCAACGGACTCGACCAGGTTTCGGTGGACATCTACATGAAGACCCTGATCACCGGCGTCATCTTGCTCGCGGCGCTGGTGTTCAACATCCTCTTCGCGGGCAGAAAGGAAGCATGAGGTGAACGTAGGCGGCGAGCACTACCGCACGATCTGGCTCAAACCCGGCGACGACCGGGTGGTGCAGATCATCGACCAGCGGCCCCTACCCCACGCGTTCGTCATCGAAGACCTCGCCAGCACCGACGCCATGGCCCGCGCCATCAAGGAGATGCACCTGCGCGGCGCGGGGCTGATCGGCGCGGCCGCGGGCTGGGGCATGTACCTGGCGGCGCTCGAGGCCCCGCAGGCTTCGATGGAGGCCTTCCTGGGCTACCTGCACGCGGCGGGCGAGAAGCTCAAACGGACCCGCCCCACCGCGGTCAACCTGGAGTGGGCCGTGGACCGCCAGCTGCGCGAGATCGCGAGCCGCGCCCAGACCCCCGCGGAAGGGGTGCAGGCGGCGCGCAACACCGCCCAGGCCATCGCCGACGAGGACGCCGAGTTCTGCCGCCGCATCGGCGAGCACGGGGTGAAGATCATCGAGGAGATCTACGAAAGGAAGGGCGGCACCGTCAACCTCCTCACCCACTGCAACGCCGGCTGGCTCGCCTTCGTGGACTACGGCACCGCCACCGCGCCCATGTACGAGGCGCAGAAGCGCGGCATTCCCATCCACGTCTGGGTCGACGAAACCCGACCCCGCAACCAGGGGGCGCGGCTCACCGCATGGGAACTGGGTCAGCAGGGCGTGCCCCACACCGTGGTGGCCGACAACGTGGGCGGGCACCTGATGCAGCACGGCCTGGTGGACCTGGTGATCACCGGGGCCGACCGGGTGACCCGTTGCGGCGACGTGGCCAACAAGATCGGCACCTACCTCAAGGCCCTGGCCGCCGCCGACAACGGCGTGCCCTTCTACGTGGCGCTGCCCAGCAGCACCCTCGACTGGTCGATCTGCGACGGCGTGGCCGAGATCCCCATCGAGCAGCGCGGCGAGGACGAGGTCAAGTACATCCAGGGCTTGCACGAGGGCGAGGTCAAACGCGTCCTCCTCACCCCGCCCGAAAGCCCCGCCGCCAACTACGGCTTCGACGTCACCCCGGCCCGGCTGGTGCGCGGCCTGATCACCGAGCGGGGCGTCACCGCCGCCAGCGAGGCGGGCCTGCTCGAGCTCTACCCCGAAAGGAGGTAACCGTGGCCTACGAACCCCTCACCCCCGAGACCCTGCTCGGCTACCTGAAGTCCCGTCCCGCGCTCGCCGAGATCGTCCCCCCGGACGAAACTTACGACGTGCAGGAGGTCGGGGACGGCAACCTCAACCTGGTCTTCGTGGTCCAGAGCCGCGAGAACCCGGCGCACACGCTGGTGGTCAAGCAGGCGCTGCCCTACCTGCGCGTCGTCGGCGAGGACTGGCCGCTGACCCGCGACCGGGTGATCTACGAAACCGAGGCGCTGATGCTCCACAACAAGTACGCGCCCGGGCTGGCGCCTCAGGTCTACGACCACGACTACGAGATGTCCACGCTGATGATGGAGAACCTGAACCGCCACGAGATCATGCGCAAGCCGCTGGTCCGGCGGGTCAAGTTCCCCCGCTTCGCCGACGACATCTCGACCTTCCTGGCGAACACCCTCTTCTACACCTCCGACCTCTACCTGAAGGGCGAGGAGAAGAAGGCGCTCGTGGAGCGCTTCATGAACCCCCACCTGCGCAAGCTGCAGGAGGACTTCGTCTACACCAACCCCTTCAAGGAGTCGCCCGAGAACAACTGGAACCCGCTGCTGGACGACCTGGTGCAGGAGGTCCGCAGGGACGGCGAACTCAAGGAACGCGTGGCCTGGCTCAAAGAGGGCTACATGAACCACGCCCAGTCGCTGATCCACGCCGACCTGCACACCGGCTCGATCATGATCAACGCCGAGGAGACCCGGGTCATCGACCCCGAGTTCGCCTTCGTGGGTCCGGCGGGCTACGACGTGGCCGCGGTGCTGCAGAACCTGATGCTGAGCTACGCTTCCCATTACGCCCACACCCCCGACCCCGACGCGCGCGCCGACTACCAGGCCTGGCTGCTGGAAACCATGAAGCAGATCTGGGAGCGGTTCGCCCGAAAGTTCGAGAACCTCTGGGTCGAGCACGCCGAAGGCGACCTGATGCCCGCGGGCTACTGGGACTACCCGGGCGGAAAAGCCGACTTCGCCCGCTTCCGCAAGGACTACCTCGCCGCCCTCTTCCGCGACATGGTGGGCATCGCCGGCACCAAGGCGCTCAGGCGCATGATGGGCATCGTCAGCGTCTGGGACATCTCCAGTATCGAGGACCCGGAAAAGCGTGCCGTGGCCGAGCGCTTCGCCATCCACGTGGGGCGCCGCTGGATCAAGGAGATGGACGAGATCGAGAACATCGACGGGTTCCTGGACGTCATGCGGGAGGAGGCGGAAAAGGTTAATGCCTGAGACCCTGCTTTCGGTGGGCGTGCTCGCGGCCGACCTGGGACGGCTGGCCGAGGAGCTGGCACGGCTCGAGGAGGCCGGGGCGGACTGGATCCACCTCGACGTCATGGACGGCGTCTTCGCCCCGCAGCTGCTGGGCGACATCGCCCTCTTCGAGGCGGTGCGCCGCCTCACTAGCCTGCCGCTGGACGTGCACCTGATGGTGCAGCACCCCGAGCGGCACGTGGCCGCCTTCGAGGGCGCGGACTGGATCACCGTCCACGCCGAGGCGGGGCCGCACCTGCACCGGGCGGTTTCCGAGGCCCGGCGCACCGGCGCCCGCGCAGGCGTGGCCCTGAACCCCGGAACCCACATCAGCGGCGTGGTGGCCCTGGCGGACGAGGTCGACCTCGTCCTCTTCGTGGCCGTGGATCCGGGCTTCCCCGCTGGCGGCTTCGTTCACGGTACGCTGCGCAAGGTCGCGCAGCTGCGCCGCAAACTCGACGACCTGGGGGTGGGCGGCGTCCGCATCGGCATCGACGGCGGCGTCACCCTGGACAACGCCGCCGAGATCGCCGCCAGCGGCGCCGACGTGGTGGTTTCGGGCTCGGCGGTCTTCAAGGGCGCGGGGCCCGAAGAGAACATTCAAGCGTTCCATACGGCCTTCGGCCGGAAGGGATAGGAGGAAGGACATGCGAGAACTCAACATGGACTGGGGCATGAAGAACCGCTACTACAGCGTCTTCAACGAAAAGAGCGGCCGCACCATCTTCTTCGCGGTGGACCACGGCTACTTCATGGGGCCGACCACGGGCCTCGAAGACATGTACAAAGCGATCCACCCGGCGATCGACTACGCCGACGCCCTGATGCTCACCCGCGGGGCGCTGCGCAACGCCGTGGACCCCAAGCTGAAGAAGCCCATCTCGCTGCGCGTCTCCAGCGGCACCAGCATCCTCAACGAGGACCTGCTGCACGAGGGCATCTCGGTGGGCATCGAGGAAGCGGTGCGCATGAACGCCGCCTTCGTGGCCTTCTCGGTCATGGTGGGCACCCCCGCCAGCGAGCGCGACACCATCCTGGAGTTCTCCAAGACGGTGGACGCCGCCGAGCGCTACGGCATCCCCACCCTGGGCGTGGTGGCCGTGGGCCGCGGCCTCGACCGCGACGCCCGCTACCTCAGTCTGGCCACCCGCATGGTCGGGGAGCTGGGCGCCCGCTTGGTCAAGACCTACTACTGCGAGAACTTCGAGCGCGTCATCGAGACCAGCCTGGTCCCGGTGGTCATCGCCGGCGGCAAGAAGATCCCCGAGAAGGACGCGTTGCAGATGGCCCGCGACGCCCTCGACGCCGGAGCCATCGGCGTGGACATGGGCCGCAACGTCTTCCAGGCCGACGACCCGGTGGCCATGATGCGGGCGCTGGCCAAGCTGGTGCACGAAGACGGCAGCGTCGAGGACGCCTACGCCTACTACCAGGAGCTGAAGGGCAACTAGACCGCCGGGGGCCGCGGCCCCCGGCACGGAGGAGGCCGCCGTGCGCGTAGCCATGTACTACAACAACCACGACGTGCGCCTGGAGGAGCAGCCGGTGCCCGAAATCGGCCCCGGGGAGGTGCTCATCAAGATCGTCGCCAGCGGCATCTGCGGCTCCGACGTAATGGAGTGGTACCGCATCAAGAAGGCACCGCTGGTGCTGGGGCACGAGATCGCCGGGGACATCGTGGCCGTGGGCGAGGGCGTGACCGCCTTCCAGCCCGGCGACCGGGTAACCGCCACCCACCACGTGCCCTGCGGGCGCTGCGAGTACTGCCAGCGCGGCCAGCACTCGCTGTGCACCCTGATCGGCAACACCACGTACTACCCCGGCGGCTTCGCCGAGTACGTGCGGGTGCCCGCGATCAACGTCGAGACCCGGGGGGTGCTCAAGCTGCCCGACTCGGTAAGCTACGAAGAAGGAAGCTTCACCGAGCCGCTGGGCTGCGTGGTGCGGGGCCTGCGGGTGATGGGCTTCGAGCCCGCCCGCAGCGTACTGGTGCTCGGGAGCGGCCTTTCCGGGCAGCTGGTCATCCGCACCGCCCGCGCCTACGGCGCCGGCAAGATCATCGCCACCGACTTGAGCGACTTCCGGCTCGACATGGCCCGGAAGTCGGGGGCCGAGGTGATCCTCCACGCCGGCCGCGAGGACGTGGTGCAGCGGGTGCTCGAAGAGACGAACGGCGAGGGCGTGGACTACGTCGTCCCCACCGCCACCGCGCCGGTGCTCTTCGACCAGGCCATGCAGGCCGTGAAGAAAGGGGGCACCGTTCTTCTTTACGGCATCATGGCGCCGGGCACCAAGGTGGAGTTCGACGTCTTTCCCTTCTGGAAGAAGCAGGTCAAGCTGCTCTCCACCTACGCCGCCGCGCCGCGCGACCTGGCCGAAGCGCTGGAACTGATCCGCGCCCGGCGGGTACCGGTGGAAGACCTGATCACCCACCGCCTGCCGCTCGCCGAGACCCAGAAGGGCTTCGAGCTCACCGCCGCCGGCGGCGAATCGATGAAGGTCATCGTCGAACCCCAGCGTTGAGGCCCACCGTCCGGTCAAGCCGCCGCCGCACTCCGGCGGCGGCTTGACTTGGCTTCAGTACTCCTCGATGTACAGCTCGCCGGGTTCGCGGCCCTTCGCCTTGCGGTAACCGGCGTTCGCTTCCAGCCAGGCCGCGACGTTTTCCACCATCTTCGGGTTGCCGCAGAGGTAGACGTGGGTTCGCTGGGGATCGAGCGCGATCCCGCTCGCCTTCTCGATCTCCCCCGAGGCCAGCATCTCTTCGATCCACATGCGGTGGCCGCTCCAGGTGGCGTCGGCGTCGGTGAGCGTCGGGAGGTAGTGGAAGTTGGGAAAAGCGTTGCGCAAAAAGGCCAGCTCGGCGTAGTAGCCCAGATCGCGCTGGTGCGAGGCCCCCTGAACCACCACCATGCGGCTCTGGGGCCGCTCGGCGACGTGAGAACGCAGGAAGCTGATGAAGGGCGTAATGCCGGTGCCGGTGGCGATCATGAGGATGTCCTGCTCGGGCGGCACCTCGGAAAGCCGGAAGCTGCCGACGATGCGGTCGCCCACGAAGAGGCGGTCGCCCACCTCGAGGGCGAACAGGCGCGGAGAAAGCTGCCCCGACTTCACCTGGGTAATGTAGAACTCGAACTCGCGCGTTTCGTGGCGAGCCGAGGCGATCGAGTAGGCGCGGCGGATCAGCTTGTCCGGCGCGGCGGGCTTGAACTCTTCGTCGGAGTTGGCCGAGCGCGGCTCGAAGCCGAACCGCCCCAGGGTGGTGTACTGCCCGGCCGAGAACTCGGCCCGGGGTTCGTCGGTGACCGCCCTCAGGATCATCAGGTTGGGGGTGACCATGATCTTGCTGACGACGGTGGCGTTGTAGTGGGTCTCACGCAGTTGCTCCTGTGTGCTCATGCTTCGCTTCCTTTGCTGGGCGCCGCCGCGCCCGCGCCATTATACGCAGGCGCCGCCCGGGACACACAAGGAAAGCCCCCGGATCCGGGGGCTCTTCTGGAGCGGGAGACGGGACTCGAACCCGCGACCCCAACCTTGGCAAGGTTGTGCTCTACCAACTGAGCTACTCCCGCATTCGCTCAAGCGCTCAGCAAGAAAGATGGTACTACAGGCGTGTTTTTTCTGCAAGCGGAAGCCGCCGCAAACGAAACGGGACCGGCTGGGGCGGCCGGCCCCTGCCGCCTCCCCCTTACGCTTCGTCCCGGGGCTTCATCTCCCACTCGCCGGTGACGGGGTTGTAGGTTTCCTCGTAGTCGTCGGTGCCGAGCTCGAAGCGTTCTTCGGGAACGTTGTACACGGGGCGGGCGCCCTCGTCGCGGGCGTCGAAGCGGCCGTTTACCGGGTCGTAAACGGGCCCCGAGCCCGGAGGCGCGTAGCGGTAGGTGCCTTCCTGCGGCACGTAGGTGAGCACCCAGTCGTCGGGGACGACCTCCCAATCGCCGGTGACGGGGTTCAGCTTGGGCTTTTTCATCCTGCCTCTTAGCTTACGCCCGGCTCAGGCGCGCTCTGGTTCGGGCGGCCAGCTGCGGGCCAGCGCCTCGGCCAGCTCCAGGTCCTCGGGGAAGGTGACCTTGAACATGCGGCGGTCGCCGGGAACCAGCTCGACGGGGTAGCCCAGGGCACGCACCAGCTGGGCCTCGTCGGTGGCCGTCAGGCTGCGGGTGCGCGCAAGTTCGTGCGCCTCGGCCAGCACCTCGCGGAAGAAGGCCTGGGGCGTCTGCACGAGAGCGTAGCGGCTGCGGTCTAGGGCGGGGCCGTACCTGCCCTCCGCGGGCTCGATCAGGGTGTCGGGGACCGGCACCGCCGGCACCGCCGCCCCGCCCACCGCCACGGCCTCCAGCAGCCGATCCACAACCGCGGGCACCACAAAGGGGCGCGCCGCGTCGTGGACGAGGACCACGTCGCCGCGCGCCCCCTCCAGCAGCCGCGCCACGCTCTGCTGACGCTCGGCGCCGCCGCGCACGAAACGAACGTTCGCCGGAGCCGGGGGCGGAGCGGCGTCGGATGGCAGGGCCACGCGCACCTCGTCGGCCCAGGCAAAAGCTTCGATCACCCACTCGAGCAGGGTGCGCCCGCCCACGCGCACGAAGGCCTTGGGACCCCGCCCCAACCGCGTGCCCTGACCGGCCGCGGGAATAAGGACGGAGACGGTCGCAGATGGGAACACCCTAACCTCCCCAGCGCGCCCCGTCGCCCTCGAGACCCAGGTGATCAAGGATGCGCTGCGACACGAAACCGAGCAGGTCTTCGATCGTCTCCGGGCGGTGGTAGAAACCGGGGCTCGCCGGCAGCACCACCGCCCCGGCGCGGGCCAGCTTGAGCAAGGCCTCGAGCGTCACCTCCGGCAGCGGCGCCTCCCGCGGCACCACCACGAGAGTCCGCCGCTCCTTGAGGTGCACGTAGGCAGCGCGCAGCAACAGGTTGTCGGCGATACCGGCGGCCAGTTTGCCCACGGTGGTGGCGCTCGCTGGCACCACCACCATCCCCGCGGTGGGGAAGCTGCCCGAGGCCGGGGCTGCGCCCAGGTCGTCGGGATTGTAAACCACGTCGGCGTACACTTCCAGCTCCGCGGGGTCGCCGCCCTCGCGCGCGTAGACGCGCCGGGCGCCTGGGGTGAGGACCAGGTGGACCTCGACGCCCTCGCGAACCGCGAGCTGCCCCAGCAGGTGACGGGCGTAGGGCATTCCCGACGCTCCGCTGACCCCCACGACGATGCGCTTCACCCCTGCAGCATACAAAAAGCCGCGACCGACCGGCCGCGGCTCGGGAGGGGCGGGGGCTATTTCGGCGGGGCCCAGGGCTCGCCCGAGAAGAAGCCGCGCGTCAGCTTGGCCACCACCCCGCCCAGCAACACCAGCGCGATCAGGTTGGGGATGGCCATGAGGCCGTTCATGGTGTCGGAGAGCTTGATCAGCGTGGTGAAGCTGCCCAAACCACCCACGAAGGCCATCACCACGTAGGCCAACCGGTAGGGCCAGCGAATGCCCTCGCCGAAGAGGAAGGTCGCCGACTCCTCGCCATAGAAGGCCCAGGAGATCAGGGTGGTGAAGGCGAAGAGCGCCAGCGCCACGGCCAACAGCGCCTGGGCGGAGACGATGCCGCCAAATCCCTGGCCCAGCACCTCGTACGGGGTGCCGCCGGCCATCCAGGCGCCGGTGGAGAGAACGACGAGCGCGGTGAAAGTGTTGATCACGATGCTGTCGACGAAGACCTCCATCACCCCCCAGAACCCCTGACGCACCGGGTGGTCCACCTGGGCCTGGGCGTGGGCGATGGCCGCGGAGCCGAGCCCCGCCTCGTTGGAGAAGATACCGCGGCCCACGCCGGCCTTGATCATCT
>Ga0256839_1005384_pt1 | contig 11859 bp, 6 predicted proteins | sample 354166metaG_FD_185968 | JGI IMG/M metagenome (GOLD analysis project Ga0256839, IMG submission 185968) | Hydrothermal vent microbial communities from Mid Atlantic Ridge, Atlantic Ocean - 354-166 | ecosystem: Environmental > Aquatic > Marine > Hydrothermal vents | place: Atlantic Ocean: Mid...
GGTAAGCTCGTTCATCGAGAGTACACCGACAAGGAGGGTGTTAAGCGACAGCTTACCGAGATTTCGATACGCGACTTTCAGCTGCTTTCTCCGAAGGCGTGATGGTACGGCCGCGGGGGCCTGTGGCTCCCGCGGTAGTTGCCGTGTGCTGCCGTGTGCTGTGTGTGCCGTGTGTGTGTGCCGCGGGTGCTGTGTGTGTCGCGGGTGTGTGTCCGCGGGTGTGTGTCCGCGGGTTGACACCCGCGGTTACTAGGGGGTGGTCTGCGGTGAGATGAGGGGGAAGTTGGTGTAGGGGTGTAGGACTTTGGGTAGGTGGATGCCTTCGGGGCTTTGGTTGTTTTCGAGCAGGGCTGCTACGATGCGGGCCAGAGCCAGGGCACTGCCGTTGAGGGTATGTGCCAGTCGTTTTTTCTTACCGTCTTTGAAGCGTAGGCGGAGCCGGTGGCTTTGAAAGGTTTCGAAGTTAGATACGGAGCTAACTTCCAGCCATCGTTTTTGGGCTGCCGAATAGACCTCAAAATCATAGGTGAGGGCTGAGGTGAAGCCCAAGTCTCCTCCACAGAGGCGGACGATGCGGTAGGGCAGCTCTAATTCGTCGAGTAGGGAAGAGACGTGTTCCAGCATTTCATCCAGGGCTTGGTAGGAGTTATCGGGATGTTCTATGCGGACGATTTCCACTTTGTCGAATTGATGGACTCTGTTCAGACCGCGCACGTGTGCGCCATACGATCCTGCTTCTCTACGGAAGCAGGGCGTATAGCCGGTGAGTTTAATGGGGAAGTCGCTTTCTTCGAGTATAGTGTCGCGGTAGAGGTTGGTTACCGGTACTTCAGCTGTAGGGATGAGGTAGAAGTTGTCGCGTTCCACATAGTACATTTGCCCTTCTTTGTCGGGTAGTTGACCGGTTGCGCGAGCTGTATCCGCATTGACGAGCAGGGGTGGCGAGACTTCTTTGTAGCCGGCTTGATGGGCACGGTCGAGAAAGTAATTGATGAGCGCTCGCTCCAAGCGTGCGCCTTGTCCCAGGTAAACGGGAAATCCGGCGCCGGTGAGCTTTGTGCCCAATTCCAAGTCGAAGAGTTGGTATTTTTTTGCCAGTTCCCAATGAGGCAGTGCGTCTTGGGGCAATTCGGGTAGAGGCTTATCCCAGGCTTTGTACACTTCATTGTCTTCTTCGGACTGGCCGAAGGGTACCAGTTTATGAGGCACATTGGGGATTTCCAGCAATAGATTTTCTAGTTCCGTTTTCACTTCCCGAAGCTCGTTTTCGGGAGCTTTCATTTGCTCTTTGATGGAGGCCACTTCTACTTTTGCCGCTTCGGCTTCTTGCGCTTTCCCCTCTTTATACAACTGCCCGATTTCAGTGGCGTATTTTTTCAGGCTTGCCTGGCACTGCTCTATTTCCTGTTGCAGGCGTCGGCGGGTGTCGTCCAGTTCCAGAATGCGATTGATAATGCTGAGTTGATCGTCCTTCCAGTTGCGTTTTTTGAGACCATGGAGCACTTGGTCTTTGTGCTCTCGGATGTAAGATATTTGTAGCATAAGCGTTGAGCGTGAACTTTCCGTGGTAAAAAGTCGTTAAATTTTTGACAAAGGTAAGGCTTCGATTTCTAAAAAAAGTGTATTTTTGCGCAGCCATTCAAAGTTTCGCTTGAATTTTCTCTTGCTTATCGGACTTCTTTAGCATGAACTTCAGCGAGTTTTGCTTCAAAATGGCCTTTGATTACCGATTTTTTCCTTCAAACGACAGTGTAAGAGCTTTAAATGGTGCTTTGCGGACGACAAGGAGAAGATGAGGAGCATACTATTTAGCGCAAGGGGTGAAAGCAGCATTGTTTTCTTCAATGTATTCCAGTTGTTTTGGCATGTGCCGGTCTGAGTTTGTTGGATTTCACCCGGTTTGCCAGGGAAAAGGTGCCGGTGTTTGTGCACCGATTTTTTGTTGAGAAAAATTTTTTGAAACCAAATAACGACCATGTACGATATTGTTCAGCTCAATGATATGCTTGTGCCTGAGTTGCGAGAGTTGGCTGAATCCCTGAATTTAAAGGGTTACAAGCGATTGAACAAGCAGGATCTCATTTATAAGATACTGGATCAGCAGGCTTTGCTTGCCCGAAAACCGGAGGCCGAAGCAGCAACGGGAACGGACAAAACTTCCAAGGAAGAGGAAAATGGTGACCGGAGGAACAGGCGTCCGCGCAAAAAGCGAATTCTTCCGGACTCTGCTTTGAAATCTCCTACGCCGGTTAAAAGTCTCGTTGGGGGTATGCCGGAGCAAAAAAAGAAAATTGCTAAAGAAGTTTCAGCGGAAGCACCTAAAAAAATTGCTTCAGCTGATATGCCGACCCAGAAAAAGGCAGCGATGCCGCCCCAACAACCAGCTAAGCATAAATTCCCTCGTTCAGAACAACAAAGAGAGCAAGCATCACCTCAACAGCGACAAGTTTCTCAGCGCAATCAACAGCAAAATCGGAACACTGCTGCTTCACAAAACACCAATCAGCAGGTGCCTCAAAAGCCTGTAAAAAAATTCAATGTAGAGCTGGATGGCGTCATTGAAGGAGAGGGTGTATTGGAGATGATGCCGGATGGTTATGGTTTTTTGCGTTCAGCAGATTACAATTACCTTTCTTCTCCGGATGACATTTATGTTTCACCCTCTCAAGTGAAGCTCTTTGGGCTGCGTACGGGAGATACGGTTATCGGTGCAGTGCGGCCGCCCAAAGAGGGTGAAAAGTACTTCGCTTTGCTCAAGGTGTCTAGCATCAATGGCTTGTCGCCGGCGGAAATGACGGATCGCGTGCCCTTTGATTACCTCACGCCGCTTTTCCCCGAGGAAAAACTCAAGTTGACGACCTCGCCTACAGGCCGTGATTTGAGTACGCGCATCATAGACCTTTTTTCTCCCATTGGAAAAGGGCAGCGGGGGCTTATCGTTGCTCAACCCAAGACGGGTAAAACTTTTTTGCTCAAAGATGTAGCTAATGCTGTAGCAAAAAATCATCCGGAAGTTTATCTCATCGTTCTTTTGGTAGATGAACGCCCCGAAGAGGTTACCGATATGCGGCGTAGTGTGAAGGCGGAAGTGGTAGCATCAACCTTTGACGAGCCCGCCGAAAACCACGTTCGGGTAGCTGGTATCGTGCTGGAGAAAGCCAAGCGCTTGGTAGAATCAGGACATGATGTCATGATCTTGTTGGATTCCATCACCCGCCTGGCTCGAGCTTACAACACCGTCGCTCCGGCCAGTGGTAAAGTGCTTTCAGGTGGTGTGGAGGCCAATGCCCTGCACAAACCGAAAAAGTTCTTTGGCGCAGCCCGTAATATCGAAGGTGGAGGCTCCCTGACCATTCTGGCTACAGCGCTGATCGATACCGGTTCGAAGATGGACGGCGTCATTTTTGAAGAATTTAAGGGCACGGGCAACATGGAACTTCAGCTCGATCGCAGCTTGGCCAATAAGCGCCTCTATCCCGCCGTGGATCTCACCAAATCCGGTACCCGCCGCGAAGATCTTCTGCTGGACAGAGAAACGCTACAGCGCATGTTCATTTTGCGCAAGCACCTGGCAGACATGAAACCCGATGAGGCCATGGAGTTTATTCGCAAACACATGCTGAATACTTCCAGCAATGAGGAGTTTTTGGCTTCCATGAACGGTTGATGAAGCCCTCTCTGTAAGGTGAACTGAGCAGTAGCACAGCTTATCAGTTTTTTTGAGTTTTGGCCTTTGTGCCTCCGCCGGCCTTGCCGGAAATGCAGTGGCAGCGGTGCTCATTTCCTCTAAGCACTTTGCTGCGGGCATATTTGTCGGCTTTGCGCCAAAGCCAGGGTTCTTTTCCTGGCAGAGCGTTCTCTTTGTTTGGCAAAAAACCTTATCTTTGTACGTACTGCTTGCTGTCTTTGGAGCAGGCTGCTTGGGTTTTGTGTCTTCATCAATTGTTTGGCTATGCGCGTTTTATGTACTCTTCTGGTTTTTTCTCTTGCGCTCTTCTCTCTACCTGCGCAAATTACTTTGACAGATGAAAGTTTTCCACAAGCGGGTGACACCCTTTTCCTGGCTGTGGATAATGATCCAGGGATTGTGCTGACCGGGCCGGGAGGGCCTTACGACTGGGACTACACCTCTTTGCAGGCACCTTTTACTACAGAAGTGCTCTATAAACCTGCGTCAGAGGGAAATGCAGCAGACCAACTGCCGAATGCCGATTTGGTGGTTGATTTGCCGGGAGGTTCGGAGGCCTATTATGAAATTAGCAATGGAGAGCTGCGCAATATAGCCATCAATGGGCCGGACCCTGCCGGCCTGGGCTTTGATCTGTTGATGAAGCTCGACCCGCCTCTGGTAGAGCGAAAAGCGCCGACTTCTTTTGGTTTTTCCCTTTTGCAGGAAAGCTCCATCGGTGCTGCTATCTCATCGGATTTGATTCCGCAGCAAATCCTCGACCAATTACCTATAACACCAGACTCCCTCAGGTTGCGCATCTCTGCCAACCGCACTGAATTTGCCGATGCTTATGGTACGGTAAGTATTCCCGGAGGCACTTTTGACGTTTTGCGTATTAAGCGTTTTGAGGTGAGAGAATTTCACGTAGATGCTTATCTGTCTTTTAGTGGTTGGGCGGAAATCACGGATTTGGTGGGGGCTGATATGCCACCCGATTCTTCGCTCACTTACTTTTTCCTCAGCAATGAGGCCAAAGAGCCTATCGTTTCTATAGAGGCCGATCCTCTGACAGAAGAAGTACAAAGAGTGACTTTTAAGTCTATAGAAGGGTCGGTAGCAACGACTTTTGTTCCCGCAGGCCAAGCGATGGTTTTGGCTTATCCCAATCCAGCCATTAATGATGTTCGCTTTGAGTTTATCAATCTCCAACCCGGCGATTACCGCTTGGAAATTTACAACTTACTGGGTGTTAAAATCAGAGAGAAGAATTACCACCTTAAAGGAGGTAATTCCGTAGATAAAATGGACATTACCGCTTTGCGCAAAGGTTCGTACCTCTATGCCTTGATAGGGCCGGATGGCAAAACCATAACGACTAAGCGGCTCATCGTAATCAGGCCTTAAATGTCAGGCTGTTTTGTGGCAAAGCGGTTTGAGTTTTGCTCAAAAACTTTAACTCAATTGCAAATTTACAGGAATATAACTCTCTGGCAGCTGCTGTTTTAACCGCAATCCGGAATGGCAGCTGCCTTTTCTTTTGTTGAAATATGGACATCTACCGGCAAAAGTCACGTTGGAAGTTGTATTTGGCAGTAGCTGGCCTGTTGATTGTCGTGGGTTCTGCTCTTTATACCAGAAATCTCACCCAAAGACTTGCCCGGGAGGAACACAAAAAAGTGGAGCTTTGGTTCCGTGCCCAGGAGTCTTTGCTCAAGCCCTTAGATGAAACTTGCCTGGGCTGTGAAGATTTTACGCTCGAAACCGAAATCCTCAAATCGAATACCACGCTGCCTCTCATCTTGGTCAGCGAAACCGGAGAAATCATCTCGGCTTTTAACTTTGGAGAAGAAAGGGATACAAACAAGATCTTTCTACGAAAACAGCTCGACAAACTCATTGCCTCGGGCAGCCGGCCCATAGAAGGTTTTGGGCAAAAAATTTATTATCAAAATTCCCGCCTGCTAACGGAAATTAAGTATCTGCCCATTATTCAACTGTTGCTGATTGGATTTTTTGTCTTCATCGGCTATCTGGGTTTTAGCAGTGCTCGCAAGGCGGAGCAGAATCGAGTATGGGTTGGTATGGCCAAAGAAACAGCACATCAACTCGGCACCCCGCTTTCCGCTATTTTTGGCTGGTTGGAATACCTCAAGGAAATGAAACAAGACGATGAGGAGCTCAATATGGTGGTGGAAGAACTGACCAAAGATGCCAACAAACTACACATGGTAGCCGAGCGATTCTCCAAAATAGGTGCTATACCGGAGCTTCATTCACACAACATTTACGATCCCGTGCGGAAGACAGGTAATTATTTGCGCGAGCGCGCTCCTGCAGGCATACAATTGCATTTTCCGGAAGGAGAAGAAACTCCTGTTTATGCGATGTTGAACCCTCCGCTGTTCGAGTGGGTTTTGGAAAATTTGCTTCGCAATGCCATAGATGCTATGCAGGGCAAAGGCGATGTGAAACTGAGCATTACCTCACTTAAAGACAAAGTTTTGATCGAAGTGAGCGATACGGGTAAGGGCATGCATGCCGATGAGGTGAAGCACGTGTTCAAACCCGGATTTTCCACTAAAGATCGCGGTTGGGGGCTAGGGCTTTCTTTGGCTCACAGGATTATTGCGGAGTATCACGGCGGTCGCATTTACGTGAAACACTCGGAGCCGGGCAAAGGAACGACCTTTGCCATTGAATTGCCCTTGAGTAAAGAGACCACCAACAGAACAAGCTGACTATGCTGGCAAAGTATTCTCTGCTTTTAGTTTTTTTGTTGTTTTATGGCTTGTCTTTTTCTCAGGTTCTAAGGGTTTTGGATGAAAAAGGAGAACCCCTTCCCGGTGTTTTGGTTTACAACGAGGAGAAGGATTTTTCAGTTGTTACCAATGAAAGCGGGGAGGCTGATGTTTTTGGATGGGATAGAGCGGGCTTTTTGCACTTTTCTTTTCTCGGTTATGCCCCCTTGTCCTTGGATTTAGAGGCTCTTGAGCAGGTGAGTTGGCGTGTTCAGATGTCGCCTTTTCCCCGGAGCCTGGAAGCCGTTGTAGTAATAGGGCGTCGTGGTGAATTGGTAGGCGATGTGGTGGCTACGGTTGAGTTGTTGACGCGAGAAAACATGCTTTTTAGCCAGGCTCAGCATGTGCCGGATGCGCTGGAAAAAGAGTCTGGTGTTTTTGTGCAAAAAAGCCAGATGGGGGGAGGTAGCCCCATTGTGCGAGGTTTTGAGGCAAACCGCATTTTGCTTGTTGTGGACGGGGTTAAATTGAACAATGCCATTTATCGAAGTGGCCACTTGCAAAATAGCCTGAGCGTGGATCCACAGCTTCTCGATCGCATAGAGTTGATTTATGGGCCGGGTTCGCTGGAATACGGCAGCGATGCTTTGGGCGGTGTGTTACATTTTCGAACGAGAAGTCCTCAGCTAAAAAAGGAAGGACAAACCGCTACTCGGGGCAAGTTGTATGGGCGATTTTCAACGGCTAATGTTGAAAAAGCCATTCACTTTAGCTTCAACAGAGGTTTTGAAAGGTGGGCCTGGCTTAGTTCAATCAGTCTTTCCTCCTTTGGCGATTTGAGGGCGGGACGTCGGCGTCCGGCTGCTTATCCCGATTTTGGCAAGCGTTTGTACTATGCAGTTTTTCGGGATGGGGCCGACTATGCAGAGCGCAATATCAAGCCTGAGATACAACGCCCTACGGCTTACAGTCAGCTCGATTTGGGCCAGAAAATTGTGTGGCAGCCGTTGGATTTTTTTCGCCTTTCGGCAAATGTTCAATTTTCCAACAGCACGAACATTCCCCGCTATGATCAGTTAGCTATCACAGGCACTTCACCCGAGCAGCTCAAATTTTCCGAATGGCACTATGGCCCCCAGACGCGATTTTTGCTTTCGACTCAGGCAGATTGGGAAAAGAACTGTTTATTTTTGGATAAAGCTCGTTTTATTCTCGCCTGGCAATATGTGCATGAAGAGCGAATCAAGCGCCGCTTTAATCGCAGCCTGCGCACGACAAATACGGAAGAGCTTGGCCTGTTTTCTGCTTCTTTAGATGTGAAGAAAGGCCTTGCAGGAAAGGAAGTGCATCAGTTAGCTTACGGCGCTGATGTACAGGCCAACCAAGTGCGTTCTTCTGCTTTGGGTGAGGATGTTCAAACGAGGGCTGTGTTCGATGCTCCTACACGCTATCCCGGTGGCGGGAGTAGCTTGAACAGGGGTGGAGTTTACGCCCTTTATCGCTGGCAACCAACTTCAGGTCTTGTCAAAATACAAGCCGGTTTGCGTTATGCTTTTAGTCGATTGTGGACCCGCTATGAAGAAAACCCCTTTATTTCCTGGCCCGAAGTATATTTGAACCCGGGCATAGGCAATGCCGTGCAGGGCTGGAGCTACGGGTTGGGCATCCATTTCTCCGATAAAAAAGGTTGGCAGTTTAAAGCTTCTTTGGCTACGGCTTTTCGTGCTCCCAATCTCGATGACTTGGGTAAGGTTCGGGCTAAAAATGGAAAGCTCACCATCCCCAATCCCGATTTGAAGCCGGAGCGTACCCTTTCTGCAGAAATCAACCTGGGCTATACCTCGCCTGTAAAATCTGATAGCAAAGCTTTTTTATCCATTTTTTATACCGGTTTGCGGGATCTCATGGTTCGCAAAAAAGCGCCACTGCCCGATGGTAGCACAACCATCATGTATGAGGGAGACTTGTTGCAAACTGTGGCAAATGTCAATGAGCAGAGTGGCTTTGTTTATGGCCTTTCGGCAAATGCATCTTTGGCCTTGTTCGACAACTGGAGCAGCGGAATCTCTTTTAACTGGTTGCGTGGCAGGGTGCTTTTTTCCAAGGTTTTTGATTCGGGGCCTGTAGCTCGTCTCGACACCCTTTTGCCTCTTGCTCACATCCCTCCTCCGTATGGGCGTTTTAACCTGTTGTGTGAGGGAAAAAGATGGCAGGCAGAAGCTGTACTGCGTTTTCATTTGGCGAAAGCTCCTGAAGAATATGCAGCTACTGACCTCAACTACACTGCTCAGGGTAACCTCCTTATTGACAGGTTGGGGACTTCCGACAATTTGGAATATACGCCTTCGTATGTGGACGAACGTGGGGAAGTGCAATATGCGGGGGCTTTACCCTGGCAGACTGTTAATTTCTATTTTGCTTACTCATTTGGCGAAAGCCTGAAAATCTTTTTGGCTTTGGAAAACGTCTTTGATTTGCACTATCGCACCTTTTCTTCAGGGCTTAGTGCTCCCGGTTTCAATACTTCGGCCAGCTTGTTATTCAGCTGGTAGTACAAGGTGGATATTGGTTTTATACAGATGGGAGCCCTTGGGATGTTCCAAATCGTTTTAGCCCAAGGGAGGAAAAGTGTAAAAACAAGCTAAGAACAAGTCCCTTTTTGTCTTTTTTGCATTCTTTTTATGGTGGCTTGTGTGTTGGAATCCTTTTGCCCATTTCTGCTCATAGCGAAGTGGTTTGGGTAGCGAAAACGCCTATCTTTTGCTCGTTTATGCGTTGTAAATGTCCCCAACCATTTCAATTTGAGTATAAAATCTAAGAAAATCATCTGTCATGAAAAAGATTCTTTTACTTGTTGCGTTTCTCGGTGGCTTTTCTTTGTTGTCTGCGCAGCAAACTACCGATGAATGGATTCGCTCCGGTATTGCTTTGCACGATGCGGGAAAATACGCCGAGGCCATAGCGCAGTATAAAAAAGCTTTGGCTATAGAACCTGAGAACTATTGGGCGATGTACGAAATGGCTATGTCGTATTACGCCATGGAGAAAGAAGATGAGAGCGTTGTCCTCCTAAAGAAAATCCTCAAAAAGAGTCCGGGCCAGGCTCGTCTGGAATCTTATGTTTTGCTGGCTGCCATTTACGATGATTTTGGAAAATCGCGAAAGGCCTACAAGCTTTACGAGCAGGCGAGTAAGGAATACCCCCAAGAGTACATGGTGTATTTTAACTGGGGCATTACGTCTTACAGGCTTGAAAAAACGGATGAGGCTTACTCTTTTTTTCAACGGGCATTGGAGTTAAATCCCTCTCATCCTACTTCCTGGCTTTACCTGGCTTATTTGGATTGGGGTCGGGCTCAAAAGATGCGAGCTTTTTTTGCTTTCAACAGTTTTTTGTTTTTGGAGCCGGAGGGCAAGAGAGCGGAAGCGGCTTATGCTTCCCTTCTAAAACTTTTGGGCGAGGATGTTCGGAAAAAAGCTGACGGAGAGGTGGAAGTCCACTTGGACCCCAAAGCCATAGGTAGGTCTGAGCAAATTCTATTTGCCATGAATATAGCTGCGGCGTATCAGCTGGCGGATAGTTTGACTAAGGGGCAAGCAGAGCCGTTTGATGAGTTCATGTTTGTGGAGCAAATTATGTTTGATTCGGCTCCTCGGATACTGGAGGATGATGCTTCTCCGACGAGCAGAGCAGTGCATTTTTTTGCCAAGCTGCTTGGGTCTGACCAGCTGGAAACTTACTGCCATTACATTTCTTTAAGCCAAGGAGAAGAGCATCGGGATTGGCTCAAAGAACACGAAGAGCAATATGAAGCTTTTAACCGTTGGGTGGAGGAATATTGGTAAGGCGCTAAGATTTACCGACTGTGATGTCGGCTTTCCAGCTATTATACGACAATATGGTTTTTTCTTTTGGGTGATTTTGGCAATATGCTTTACCTTTTCAACCGTTTAGGTGTTGACCGTTTTGAACATTCAGAAGAACTTGAGCAAGGTGGAAGATGGATATGCTCATGGCGAAGTGGTTTGGGTGGCATCAGCCTCCTAAATTCCCTATCTTTCGCTCGTTTGAGAGTCGTAAATATCTCAAACCGTTTAGGTTTGGGTATATTGTGGCAGGACCCTTGCCGGTTGTAGGTTGATTTTAGCTCCAAAGTAGTTTGCTCTATGACTTTTTTCATTAGAAATTCGCTCTTCATTCTTTTAAGCTTTAGCCCTTTCCGACTTTTTGCTCAATCTGTTTTTTTGCCTTTAATTTCCGAGGAGAATGGGGCTTTTGTCATTCGGGAAGATCAAATTTTATCTGAAGCGGTATTTCCCGATTGCGGTTTTGATTTGCTGTTGGAGCAGATGGATGAGAAAGAGGCGCAGAGGCGTGAAACGTATGAGCAGGCTTGGCAGTATTTGGCGAAAGCAGGAAAAAACAAGTTTAAATCTCTGGCTCCGCCCTATACCCTTCCTGTGGTCGTGCACATCATTCATCAGAATGGGGCGGAGAACATCAGTGATGCTCAAGTGCAGCAAGCGATTCAATATCTCAACGATGCTTTTGCCAATGTGGGGTATTACGACCCCGCTACGGGAGTCAGCGTGCCGATTTCTTTCTGTTTGGCAGTGCAAGACCCCGATGGAAACTTGACAACCGGCATTAACCACTTAGCTTCTCCATGGACCGATGTGAACATGGATAGCGACGACTTGACGCTTAAGAATTTAATTCGCTGGGAGCCGTTGAATTACATCAACATTTGGGTGGTACGTGAAATTTGCAGCAGCAGTTTGGGTTGTGGCGTAGCCGGATACGCGTATTTTCCATCTGCTCATGGCGGTTTGCACGATGGGATTGTGGTGGAGGCCGGCTATATGGGTAGTTCGGAGGCCAATACCAGTGTGTTGATCCATGAGATGGGGCATTATCTCGGCCTTTATCACACTTTTGAGGGCGGATGTACCAATAACGATTGTACTTCCGATGGCGATCGCATTTGCGATACTCCACCAGACAACACGACTACTCCTGTCCCATGTGGAACAGATGTGAACAGTTGTTCCACAGATACAGATTCGGGTTTTGCGACCGATCAAAACGATCTTTATATCGACTATATGGATTATAGCCATTTGAGTTGTTATTCGGCATTTACTCAGGGGCAATCCGATCGCATGGTTTTTACAGTGGAGGGTGTGCGCAGCAGTTTGTTGGAGTCTCCGGGTTGCCAGACGCCTTGCATGTTGCCGCTTACCGCAGATTTTAGTCCGGGAACCAATCAAGAAGTGGAGGTGGGTACCACTTTGAACTTTTCTTATACAGGGACAGGTGCAAGCAATTTCAATTGGACAGTTGACGGGGTTTCTTTTGGCCTTTCGGCAAATGCTTCCTACACGTTTTTAGCAGAAGGGGTTTATACTATTGAGTTGCAAGTGGGTAATGGTGATCCGAATTGTCAGGAG
>Ga0256839_1005385_pt1 | contig 11858 bp, 9 predicted proteins | sample 354166metaG_FD_185968 | JGI IMG/M metagenome (GOLD analysis project Ga0256839, IMG submission 185968) | Hydrothermal vent microbial communities from Mid Atlantic Ridge, Atlantic Ocean - 354-166 | ecosystem: Environmental > Aquatic > Marine > Hydrothermal vents | place: Atlantic Ocean: Mid...
TGGCAGATGTCGGTGAAGCACCCCAGGCTGGTTTTGCAGAAGCTCACACAGGGCATGGCGTCGCCCAGGTAGCGGAAAAACACGTAATGGCAGAGCCCGTACTTGGCCGCGCCCCGGCATAGCAGCACAGGTAGTTGGGGCAGATCCTGCCGGGGGTCGTTTGGGTTGCCCGGTCCCAGCTCCCGATTGATGACGTGCGCCAGGGACGCGGCGGCTATTTTCGTCAGAAATTTGGCAGCCACGGCTAATGCCTGGCCGTACAGTTGTTTTCCAGAAGCAACCAGCGTATCGGCAGCTTCCCGCAGACGCCAGGCAGTATGGGCCGTTCGAAAGGCGGTGGCGGCCGCCAGCAAGCCCGACTGCTCGGGCCCTGAGCGATAGGCCTGCGCAGCCAGTGAATCGAGCGTCCATTGCGGAAAAGCGTCGGCCAGGGCTTGTGCTTCTGGAAAAAGAATACCGGCCACGTTTTCAAATCGGCGGAGCACCTCCGCCAGTGGCCGATCTGAAAGATCCAGCGTCAGCGTGTCTTCGAGACCCTGATAAACCATGGAAAGAAACGTGCGGCGCGGGGCAAAGGGATTCCCGCGCAGCCGCCGGACGGCCACTGTGACCGAGTCGCCAATCCACTGGATGGGGTGATGGCTTTCGTTGAACACCACGCCCTGCAGTTGTGCCCCCTGCTGCAGGAGCAGGTGCGTGAGCAGCAGCGTGTCGTTTTGCTGCCTACCAAAGTAATAGGCTCCCAGATCGGGTGGGGCCGTGATGGCGAAGAGCAGACCTTGTGGTTGGGTCAGCGTAGGGGTTAGCAGCGGGGCGATCGGTGTAAGCGCGGTCTCTATGTGTAAGGGGGGGCCGGATTCCAGAGAGTATATCGTGTCGGACGGCGCAAAAGAGGGATGAACGATACGTAGCCGGATTTCTCGAGGGGGAGCGTGTTGTTTGCCGGCACCGATAGGAGGAGTCGGAGTGCGCCATAGGGCAATCGAAGGAATGCCGCGGGTAGTTTGCACGAACGAACGAGGTGGGGTGTAGTAGCCTGAAGCGAAGCGCAGCCGCAAGAAGTATACACCGGCGGTTCGCGGCGCTTCCGGGGGAATCTGGCGGCCTGTTATGTCAAAGATTTCGGGGACAGGCGGCGTCTTCTCGGAGGAGGGGGCCTCATAGTGTACCTGAAGACGTAGGCTTTCCTGGATCGGTTGGGGATACAGCGCAGTGATGCGATAGACTGAGCCGGACGGCTGTGGATCAACCGCGGTGCCGGCGGGCAATGTCAATGCGAAGGAGCCCGAGGCGTCGGTTACGCCCGTGGCCAACGTCTCCGCACCGGTGGGTTCCAGGGCGTAAACCTGAGCCCCTTCCAGAGGAAAGCCTGGGCCGTAGGCGATCGTTCCGGTAATCTGATAATCGGCGGGTAGTGGAACAGACAGGCTGAACCAGGTAAGCGCCAACAGACAAAAACCAAGGATTATGCGCATAATAGATGGTATCTGATCTGTGGATAATGTAAAGTTTTGAATATGTAATACAAAATTGTTGCAATGGTGGCTATAATGTACCCAAAAACCCAGTATTTGCAGCTTTCGATCAAGGTGTACACCATTTGTTCATCTTTTACCTTTCGATTACTGTCGAAAGGCGCATAAAAGTCGCGCAGAAGCGCTCGTAGGTTAACCGGTCAAAGGTGTGGCTTTCCAAGGAAGTGTTGCTTGACCTGTTCGATGAGGAGCTTTGGTACAGGCAATCAAAAGTCGTCGGCGGGCTTTGTCTCTAAGAAGGTGTCGGAGCACGGCGCGGTGGTTTTAAATAGGTAGGGGATGCCAGGCAAGTGCGGAGGGCGCGCATTGCATGACGTCGGTCGCTCCGTAGCCAGGGGGGAACGGTGCAAGGGGCTCTGTTGCCAGTGCGCTGGAAGCGGCAGGGAGCGGTCCCGGTTTCCAACGGCTGCTGGCCAGAGGAGAGGCAGAAGCAGTCTACCAATGACATTGCCGTAGCGCCCGATGCATTTGTGAAGCGCAAGATTGCCTCTGCTGGTAGTGCAGCAGGTAAGGCCGGTGATTCGGTGGCCCTGGAGGGTGGTTCATTGCGGCCCGTCTCGATAGGCAGGCGCTCCGGTTGAGTGGATGGCCACATGAAGCGCTGAACAGCCCTTTTCCAGGAGCGAAGCTTATGTTGTATTTCCTTGGACGAGCACGACGCTGTTAGCAGGCCCATGCCGCCCCGGATAACCTGTGTTGCGGGGACCGGGATATTCGTTCGGCCGTAGTCTGAGGGGCGTTTATGCACAAAAATGAAAGGCGGTGTATAGGGCACCGCCTTTCATTTGCTGCCCGGGGAGGACTCGAACCTCCAACCCCCTGATCCAGAGTCAGGTGCTCTGCCAGTTAAGCTACCGGGCAGTGAGAAAGCGTGCCATAAAATGCCCGGAACCGGGCCGGAGTTCCCCGAAAAACGAACGCGTTCACATGCTTTTGATCGAGTGAATGCGGCAACAGTAAAGCGGGCTGTTTCGGGGGATTGTGGGCAGGCACGGTCGCTGCGGCTCTTTCCGGCTGGCCTGCAGGGTGGCTGTGGGACCGGGAACCTCTCATGCGGCGTGCCCGTGTGCAGGCCACAGGAACGACGTGCTGGCTGCTATGGACCGTCCGTGGCGTTGAGACGGACCGAAGGATCCGAAGAATGCGGTTCCGGCAAGGCGGTTGCGCGGCGGTTGTCGGGGCGCAGGGGCGTGACGGGCTATTGGAAGCTTGCTCACAGGGATCGTGCCTCAGATTCTCAAGGTCTTCTATGAGGAGCCGGCGGCGCTGGAGCCGGAGGTGTTTATGTGGCCGGGGGCGTCCGAAGCACCGCGCTACTATCGCGCATATCTGGCCGGGACGGATCTGGACGCCATGCGCATTGGACTGACGGCGTTGCGTCCGGAAGCCTATCGGCCGGCGTTGCTTTCCCTGCTGCAACGTCGGCCGCGCTGGTGGCAGGTGACGCCTTCAGGATCGGTACATTCGCTGTTCTTTGCGCAACTTTCATGGGTGCTGACCAGACCTGACGAGGCGGTAGCGCTGGTGGGCAGCACCTCGGAGGCGTTGCCGGTCGATCCGGCGTCTCTGGCTACGGCCGACGATCAGGAGCGGCTGCCTGTACTACGCCGCTTGCTGGATGCTGGCTGTCTGGTAGCGTTGCGTGAGCCGGCCCATCATGGCTACGACTGGCACCTGTTTGCCGCGGAGCCGTTGCGGGCCGTGTTGGAAGCGGCGTTGCAGGCGCATCCTGTGCCCGGCGTCCGGCGTTTTCTGGTGCCTTACCAGAAGGCCCGCACGGAAGAACGGTTTTACTTTGAGCAATGGATGCTGGATGGGCCCTCGTGGCCGGACTACATCCAGGAGATCTGACGGCGCGCACCGAAGCCGAACACTTCATGGTGCGCTGCCTGGAGCTGGCTTTTCGCGGGGCCGGTCGCGTCAGCCCGAATCCCATGGTAGGGGCCGTCCTGGTAGGTGCCGACAGACGGGTGCTGGCCGAAGGCTGGCATGATCGATATGGCGGGCCGCATGCCGAGCGCGTGGCCATTGAGACCGCTCTGCGTCAGCATGGTCCTGAGGCGCTCCGTCAGGCAACGCTCTATGTCAATCTGGAACCATGCGCCCACTACGGTAAGACGCCGCCCTGCGCCGATTTTATCCTGGCGCACGGGATTCCGCGGGTCGTGGTGGGCATGGTCGATCCTTTTCCAAAAGTGGCCGGCCAGGGCATTGCCCGGCTGCGCGCGCACGGCGTACAGGTAGAGGTAGGTGTACTGGAGTCGGTCTGTCGGCGATTCAACCAGGCGTTCGTGCACCATGTGCAGACCGGACGCCCGCTTGTTACGCTCAAAATGGCTCAGACGCTCGATGGCTTTGTGGCTACGCGGACCGGGCAGGCGCGCTGGATTTCCGGCGAGGCGGCGCGGCGGTTGGTCCATCAGTGGCGGGCCGTGCTCGACGGGGTGCTGGTAGGCAGCGGCACAGCAGCAGCCGACAATCCGGCGCTGACCGTGCGCCACGTCGAAGGACGTCAGCCGGTGCGCATTGTGCTGGACCGGGCCGGCAGGCTGCCGCCGACGCTTCAAGTATTTACCGACGTGCATGCTGCGCGGACGCTGGTTGCCGTAGCTCCCGGTGTGCGGCCGGCCTATGCCGCGTCGCTGGAAAAGGCGGGTGGCCGGCTCTGGGAAATACCGCTTGTGGAGGGGCATCTGAATCTGCAGGTCCTAATGGATCGGCTGGGGCAGGAAGGAGGTATGGAAGGGCGGCCGCTGCAATCGTTGCTTGTCGAAGCCGGACCCCGTCTGGCTACCGCGCTGCTTCGGCAGGGGCTGGTCGATCGCTTCTTTCTATTTATTGCCCCTCGTCTGTTCGGTGACGGCGTGCCGCTGCTGCATGATCTCGGAGTACGGGAAGTCGAGCAGGGCCTGCGTTTTGACACCCATCAATGGATGGAGATCGGCAATGATCTGCTGTTTGTGGGCTACTTTCGGGCCGTTTAAGCTGTCACGTTGCCGTGGTCGTCTGGTGGTTCAGCATCTGAAGCAGGCGTCGCCGTAAGGCGGAGAGGTCGACATAGGAGGCATGCGGGGGGAAGAGTTCGGTCCATACGGGGAGACCCCGCTGTTCATAGGCAAAGCGTCGGGTGGCCGGAAGGGTTTCGTCAGCGATCAAACCCAGCAGCCGTGGAGTAGTGCTCGGGGACGATTCGGCATCGCCGATCACGACCGCTTCGTATCCCATGGCCCAGAGCACGATGCGGAGCAGGTCGATGAGCTGGGCATCGCGCAGATGTAGGTGCACGGTGCCACGCAGGCGTTTGGGCAGAGTGGGGAAGGCTTCGCGATGGGAGGGGCCTTCCAGAATGGCTTCGGTATGCTCCAGTTCGGTAACAAGCTGCCTGATCAGTTCCCGAAGTCGGGGTGAGGGAAGGCGTCGGTGAGGTGGAAGTGGACCGGTCTGGAGGGTGGTATAGGGATTCCCACTGTCGCCCAGCCCCAGACGTTTAATGAGTTCGTTCGCGTCATAGACAAGCTCGGCGAGGGTGTCGCTGGCAGGAGGGGCTTCGGCATGGTGCTCGGCGACCGCCTGGGCCAGCGCTTCCGGCAGATTCCAGTGCTGGCACAGCGCATAACCGGCGGCTGCATGATCCACTTCGAACAGTTCATATTCCAGCATATGAAGGGGTTGAGAGCTCTGACGCGCGGCCAGCAACACCTGCGCGTAAACCACACCATGATGGGAAAGCAACACCAGCTTGCCGATGTCGTGGAGCAAGCCGGCTACAAAAGCACCTTCGCTGTCGGCCAGCTTCAGCTGACGGGCTAATTCCCGCGCCAGCAATGCCACGCTCAGGCTGTGCCGCCAGAAGGCCGCCGGATCGCCGGGCCACTGTTTCAGTAGATTGCGTTTGAGATTCAGCACCGAAACGCCCAGGGCCAGGTTGATGATCACTTCATGACCCAGCAGCACAACAGCCTGACGGACCGTCTGCACGCGTCGAGAGACGCCATAAAACGCAGAATTGGCGGCGCGCAGAATGCGAGCGGTCAGTGCTGGATCCGATTCGATGACCTGAGCGACCTTTCGAAAATTCACTTCGGGCTCACGCGACATGGCCAGCAGCCGCTCGACCGCTGCAGGTAGAGGAGGCAGCGAACGAACACTTTCATAGATATAATCAGGAATTGAGGCCGACATAGCTAATGGATGGCTGGTCTGTCGAGCAGATCGTACAACCGAAACATCCTTCCGTGCGTACCGTACCCCTCGGCTACGGAGCGGGGGTTAAACAAGAAATATGCCTTTGCAGTGTTTACAGGGATTGTTGAAGAAACGGGGCGTATTGTCCGTATTGAGCCCCTTGGAGCCGGGCGGCGGTTGACGATTCGGGCAAATTTTGCCGATGCGTTACGGCCTGACCAGAGTGTGGCTGTCAATGGGGTCTGCCTGACGGTGGTGGAGGCCACGGCATCTACGTTTACCGTTGAGGTCGTGGCAGAGACGTTGCGTAAAACGACGCTGGGCTATCTGGCCGAAGGCATGCCCGTAAACCTGGAGCGAGCACTCCCTGCTACCGGTCGGCTGGATGGCCATTTCGTGCAGGGACATGTCGACACCACGGGTGAAGTGATTGCCGTTACGAAGGAAACCACTGATCGGCTTTATCGCATCCGTTTTCCCCGGGCGTTTCGGCCGTATTTGATACCTACAGGCTCTATTGCCATTGACGGCATCAGTCTGACAGTTGCCCGACTTGAGGAGGAGACGCTTACGGTGGCTATCATTCCTCATACGTTCCGCAAAACCAATGTGCCGACGTGGAAGCCGGGTACGCCGGTCAATCTGGAATTTGACATGATCGGCAAGTACGTGGTGAACTGGCTGATGCACGGACGGGACCCGAAAGCAGCCGGCCTGCGTTCATCTTCCCCGCTGGAAAATATTTGAGACGCGGTGGGCTATGGATCTGATTCAGGATCTGGAGATTCTCGAGGATCTGGATGCGCCGAAGCTGACGGCTGAGGAGGCGGAAGGCACGCGTAAGGTGTATATCGAGACCTATGGCTGCCAGATGAACGTCTCCGACTCGGAGATCGTGGCAGCCATCCTGCGGGCGCACGGCTATGGACTGACGCGCGATCCGGAGCAGGCCGACGTGGTGCTGCTCAACACGTGCGCCATTCGGGAGCATGCCGAGCAGAAGGTGCGGCATCGGCTCGACATCTTTCGGGCGCACAAGCGGAAGCGTCGGCCTGGCCTGCGTATCGGGGTGCTGGGGTGCATGGCCGAACGCCTGCGGCATAAGCTGCTGGAAGAGGAGCAGCTCGTGGACCTGGTGGTGGGCCCCGATGCCTATCGGGACCTGCCGCGTCTGCTCGAAGAAGCGGAAACGACCGGACAGGCAGCCGTCAACGTCCAGCTTTCCCGGGAAGAGACCTATGCCGACATTGCCCCCGTTCGCTACGACTCGAATGGGGTCACGGCCTACGTGTCGATTATGCGGGGCTGCGACAATATGTGCGCCTTCTGTGTGGTGCCGTTCACCCGGGGGCGTGAGCGCAGCCGTCCGGTGCAGAGCATCCTGGACGAATGTGCCCGCCTGGTCGAAGAAGGCTACCGCGAGGTGACCGTGCTGGGGCAAAACGTGAACTCCTATCGCTACACTGAGAACGGCACGGTCGTTACGTTTCCCGAATTGCTCTATCGCGTCAGTCTGATCTCACCGGAGCTGCGCGTGCGCTATTCGACCAGCCATCCCAAGGACTGCTCCGACGAATTGCTACACGTGCATCGCGAATGCCACAACGTGTGCAACTACATTCACCTGCCGGTGCAGCATGGTAACACCGACGTGCTACGGCGCATGCGCCGCACCTACACGCGCGAGCAATACCTGGCGCTGGTAGCGCGCGCCCGCCGCATCGTACCCGGCATCTCCCTTTCAACCGACATTATTGCGGGCTTCTGTGGCGAGACCGAGGCGGAACACCAGGACACGCTCTCCCTGCTGGAACAGGTCCGCTTCGACCACGCCTACATGTTTATCTACTCAGAACGGCCGGGTACCTATGCGGCGCGTAAGTACAGAGACGATGTGCCCCTGGCGGTAAAAAAGCGGCGCCTCCAGGAAATCATCGCGTTGCAGACGCGCATTTCGCTGGAAAACAATCGGAAAGAAATTGGCCGCGTGCATACCGTGTTGGTGGAGGGGCCCAGCAAGCGGAGTCCGGAGCAACTCTGTGGCCGCACCGACACCAACAAAATGGTGGTCTTCGACCGCCAGGACTTCCGGCCCGGCGAGTACGTGCGCGTGCGCATTACCGACTGCACATCGGCCACCCTCCTGGGCGAGCCGTTGGGACGTACGACACTGGCCGAATCGGCACGGACCGTATCGGTTTTGATATAAGGGGGAACCTCCCGGTCTTTTACCGGCACGTAACTGTTGGCAGTGGTATACTTTTGTATCATCCAGAGGAAAGCAAGCATTCTTCGCTTATAAAAGCTCGGGTTACACGGGCGCGTGTCTCTATAGACCATGGATCGAGAAGCTATTCAGCAGCGTTTTGGCATCATAGGCCGGTCGGCGGCTCTTCGCAACGTAATCGACCGGGCCCGTATGGTGGCCCGCACCGATATTACAGTGCTCTTGCAGGGCGAAAGCGGCGTAGGCAAGGAGCTGATTGCCCATGCTATTCACGGCATAAGCCCGCGCCGTCATGGGCCCTTTGTTATCGTCAACTGTGGGGCCATTCCAGAAGGGTTGATCGAGTCGGAACTGTTCGGGGCAGAAAAAGGCGCCTATACCGGCGCGATTGAACGGCGCAAAGGCTATTTTGAGGAGGCCGACGGCGGCACGATTTTTCTGGACGAAATCGGTGAGATGCCGCTGGCAGCACAGGTGCGGCTGTTGCGCGTGCTGGAGACCGGTGAGTTTACCCGGGTAGGGTCCAGCCGCCCCATCAAGACCGACGTGCGAATCATTGCCGCGACCAACAAGGATCTGGCCAAAGCGGTTCGCGCCGGGCACTTCCGCGAGGATCTGTATTACCGCATCAGCACGGTCATTATCGAGATCCCTCCGCTACGTGAGCGCCGAGAGGACATCCTCCCGCTGTTCGAGTACTTTTTGCATCGTGCAGCTCAGCGGTATGGCACGCCGTTACGCCGGTTAGATGATAGTGCACGGCAGCTTTTGTTACGTTACCACTGGCCGGGTAATGTGCGCGAGCTGCGCAACGTGGCCGAGCAGGTGGCCGTACTGCTTCCTCGAAATGTGATTACGGCCGATGATCTACGTCCGTTGTTGCGTGGCGTAAGTGCTGGTCGTAGTCTGATGCCGGTTGGTCGCACCTCAGAGGCGGGAGGAGATGCCCGTGAACGCGAGTTGATCTACCGGATCCTGCTGGAGCTACGGCTTGATGTGCACGAGGTCAAGGCATTGTTGCATCGGTTGGTCACAGCGCAGGAACGGCGGCCGGAGCGTCGACCAGAGCAGCTACCTCCTCCCGCTGAGGAGCCGATCTTTCGGACATCCGCGACCTGGACGGAAGCCGAGGACGTGGACTTTGTGGAAGAGGTCCCCATCGAAGAGGAGCTTGACTTCGAACCGGTTGAGATGGGCAATCGCTCCGGGCTGTCAGACAGTACGTCGGATACTGCCGACGAGACCAGCAAAGCAGACGAACAAACAGCGATTTCGGGATTGTTGAATGGTGAGCGCCTTCCTACGCTGGCTGAAGCCGAACGCCTGCTGATCGTCGAGGCGCTCAAACGCTACGGTGGCAACCGTCGACAGGCTGCCCGGGCCCTGGGAATCAGTGAACGTACCCTTTACCGGAAGCTGAAGGAGATCGATGAGGCCCTATAGGTGGCTCTGGAGCTGGTGGATCGGATGGCTGACATTGAGCGGGTGCGCCTATTACAGCTTTACGGGCGCCTCTATTCCATCGCATCTACAGACAATCGCGATACCCCTGGTTGAAGACCGCAGTAACAGCCCCTTTACCAACCTGGATCAGCAGCTCACCGACCTGCTCATTGAGCGCTTTGTCAATCAGACGCGGCTGACCCTCGAGCCCGATCCGGAGGTGGCCGATGCGCTGTTGGAAGTGCGGATCGACCGTTATACAAATGAACCCACGGCAATCGGTGGCGCTGAACGGGCCGAACGCAATCGCGTCACAATTACGGTTACGGTTCGCTATGTGGATCAGGTGAACGATCAGGTGTTGATGGAGCGGAGTTTTTCAGCCTTTGAAGAGTATGACCCGGTGCGGCAGGGGGTGGCCGGTGAGGAGGAAACCGCGCGACTGGTACTGCGCAACTTGGCTGATGATATTTTTACAGCAGCTACGGCCAACTGGTAACCAACGAAAAATCGTTGTATCTTTAAGGAAGGTTCTCGAACCATACAAGCGTCTGCTATCCTGAAAACAGAAACCATGTCGCTTCCCGACCTGCGGGCTATCGCCCAACAGCTTGAACAGGGCGAAACCCGTGCTGTGCTCCCAGTGCTTTACCAGTTGGCGGAGCAGTTTCCGGCATGGAGCGCGGTGCAGGTGCTGCTGGCTCGTGCGCTTCAGCAAGCAGGCCGCTGGGATGAAGCACTGGTGGTGTGGCAGCGGGTAGCCTTCTGGTTGCCCGATAGCCCGGTGGTGCAGCAAGGAGGACGTGCTGCCCTGCGGCAAGTCATGCGGCCGGTAGAATCCCGCTATCACGCAGGAGAGCCAGACTTGCCCGACCCGCTGCGGAAGCTGGCCCAGGTCGTCGGCCAGCAAGTAGAGGCGGGGCAGGAGCCCTCCCAATCAACAGCGGCGCTGGAGGATGATCTGGACCTGGACCGGCTGATTGCTGAGCTGGCGTCGGCCCGGATCGAGCCGCGCCCCGACCTGGACGACATCCCCCCACCGGAGCTGGAAGACGATGTGGACGACCTGGTCTCAGAAACCCTGGCCCTCATCTACGCAGCGCAACAGCAGTACGAAGAAGCCGCTCGCGTATACGAAAAGCTGGCCCTGCAGCACCCCGAAAAAGCTACGCACTATCACGAACAGGCAGCCAAAATGCGTGAAAAAGCGGCCGGACAGGCCGGTTGATGAACGCCGGATCTATGGTACAACCCCTTCCCCGGTGCTGGCAGCGACTCTGGCTTCGACCTGGGCGCTACGTGGTAGGGTTAATGAGCGGCACTTCGCTGGACGGCATTGATGCGGCCCTGGTTTATCTGGAAGGAAGTGGTCGGAGACTCCAGCTTTCCCTGGAAGCGTTCGTGCACCGGCCGTTTCCAGAAGAACTTCGCAGAGCACTACTACACAACAGTGCGCCCGAAACGTCGTCGGTGCGCGAACTGGCGCTGCTCAACGCCCGATTGGCACAGCTCTACGCGGAGGCCGTCGAGGCCGTGCTGGACCAGGCCGGACGCCCATTGAATACGCTGGATCTGGTAGGGATGCATGGCCAGACCGTGCACCACATTCCGGAGGCGGCCCCGTGCGCCGGCGCTTCAGTGACAGCGACCCTGCAGATCGGTGACCCTTCGGTGCTGGCCAATCTGCTTGGCGTGCCTGTTGTAGGTGATTTTCGGCAGGCCGATATGGCCCTGGGCGGGCAAGGAGCTCCGCTGGTACCCTATTTCGACTACGTGTATTTCACGCATCCCACAGAGACACGTGGACTGCTCAACCTTGGCGGCATCGCCAACCTGACCGTCCTACCTGCCAACGCCGCTCCCGAGCACGTTTGCGCCTTCGATACGGGACCGGGAAACATGCTCGTCGATGCGCTGGCCCAGCAACACTTCGGCGTGCCCTACGATCCAGACGGAAACTATGCGGCCCGAGGACGCATCAATGAACATTTGCTGGCCGAGTTGCTCTACGATCCCTATTTCCTCAAGCCGCCGCCCAAATCCACAGGTCGTGAATACTTTGGCGCTGCATTTTTAGCCGCCTTTTTAGAGAAAGCGAGGGCCCTGGGCGTAACCGATCCCTATGACCAGATAGCTACGCTGACAGCGCTGACAGCGGCCTCGGTCTATCAGGCCTATGCCCGCTATGTGCGGACGCACCATCCATTTGACGTGCTGATCGTCTCGGGCGGGGGGGTGCACAACCGTACGCTGATGGCGCTGCTTGCACGCTATTTTTCGCCCATTCCGGTGCGCACTGTGGCCGATTATGGCCTGGATCCCGACGCCAAAGAAGCGTGTTGTTTTGCCGTCCTGGCCCACGAGCTGTTAAACGGGGTGCCTACAAACCTGCCCCATGTAACCGGAGCGCGTCGGGCTACCCTGCTCGGTAAACTCTGCCTGCCCGCCTGAAAAAAAATCGGCGATGA
>Ga0256839_1005386_pt1 | contig 11858 bp, 11 predicted proteins | sample 354166metaG_FD_185968 | JGI IMG/M metagenome (GOLD analysis project Ga0256839, IMG submission 185968) | Hydrothermal vent microbial communities from Mid Atlantic Ridge, Atlantic Ocean - 354-166 | ecosystem: Environmental > Aquatic > Marine > Hydrothermal vents | place: Atlantic Ocean: Mid...
CGCTCCTCCTGCTGCTCATGGCCGTCGCCTTCTGGAACGACCTCTCCCGCTACTGGTCCCGGCTGCTCGAGTTCGTGCGCTCGGGCCTCTGAGCGGGAGCGCCCCTTGAGCTCGGCCCGGCTGCTGCTCGCCCTCGATGCCTCCACCGACCGCCTCGGCGCCGCGGTGTTGCGCGGCCACGAGGTCCTCTCGGAGCAAGGCCTCGAGGCGGCGGGTGGCCACGCCGAAGGGGTGCTTCCCGCCGTGGAAGAGGTGCTCGCGGCGGCGGCCGTGGGGCCCGCCGAGCTCGAGGCCTTCGCCGTGACCGTCGGCCCGGGGTCGTTCACGGGGCTGCGGGTGGCGGTGGCCACGATCAAGGGGCTCGCGCTGCCGCGCGGCGAGCCGGTGGCCGCGGTGTCCACCCTCCGTGCCCTCGAGGCGACGGCCCGCGAGACCCTCCCGCCGGAGCTCGCCCTGCGCCCGGTGGCGGCGGTCCTCGATGCGCGGCGCGGCGAGCTGTACGCGGGCGTCTTCGGCCCGGCGGGCGAGGAGCTCCTGCCGGAGGACCTCTACCGGCCCGGCGAGCTCGCGGCCCGGCTGCCGCCGGGCACCCTGGTGGCTGGAGTCGGCGCGGAGACGGTGGCGGCGCTTCCGGGTGGGGCGCTGGTGGTCCCGAGGCCGGTGGCCGCGCCCTCCGCCGGGGTCGTGGGGCGCCTCGGGCAGGCGCTGCTCGACGCGGGCCGTGGGGTCGCCGCGCGGTCGCTCGTGCCCCGCTACCTGCGGCGGGCCGAGGCCGAGGTGCGCCGCACCGGACGGGCGAGCGAGTGAGGCACCGCTTTGACGGGGGCGAAAACCTCGCCTAATCTCGCGGGGTTAGCCGCTTCGCGCGGAACCCCGGCCCCGCACCCCGACCCCGCCACCCGGACGGCGCGCGGATCGGGGTCGCCGGAGCCGCGATTCCGGCCGAATCCGCCAACCCGGAGCGCGAGCCGCCCGAGCTCGCAGGAGAGCCAGCCCACATGGCACTGCGGATCTTCTACGACAAGGATGCCGATCTCGGACGCCTCGAGGGCAGGACCGTGGCCATCCTGGGCTACGGAAGCCAGGGCCACGCCCACGCCCTCAACCTGAAGGCGTCGGGGGTGGATGTCGTGGTCGGGCTTCGCAAGGACTCGTCCTCCCGGCCGAAGGCCGAGGCCGCGGGCCTGCGGGTGCTCACGCCCGCGGAGGCCGCCCGCGCCGGGCGGATCGTGATGCTGACCCTTCCCGACGAGGTGGCGGCCCGGGTCTACCGGGAGGAGGTCGAGCCGAACCTCGCCGAGGGTGACTACCTCGCCGTGGCCCACGGCTTCAACATCCACTACGAGCAGATCGTGCCGCCTCCGGGCGTGAACGTCTTCATGGTGGCGCCCAAGGGGCCGGGGCATACGGTGCGCCAGAACTACGAGCAGGGGCGGGGCGTGCCGGCCCTCGTCGCCGTCGGGGCGGATCCGTCGGGGGACACCCTCGAGATCGCCCTCGCCTACGCCAAGGGCCTCGGCGCCGGCCGGGCCGGGATCCTCGAGACCACCTTCCGGGAGGAGACCGAAACCGACCTCTTCGGCGAGCAGGCGGTTCTCTGCGGCGGGCTCACGGCGCTGATGACCGCGGGCTACGAGACGCTGGTGGAGGCCGGATATGCGCCGGAAATGGCCTACTTCGAGACCATCCACGAGGTGAAGCTGATCGTCGACCTGATCTACGAGGGCGGTATCGCCAACATGCGCTACTCGGTCTCGAATACGGCCGAGTACGGCGACCTCACCCGGGGGCCGAGGGTGATCGACCAGGGGGTCCGCAAGCGGATGCGCGAGATCCTCGGCGAGATCCAGCGAGGAGAGTTCCCGAGGGAGTTCATCCTCGAGAACCAGGCCGGCAACGCCTCGTTCAACGCCATGCGGCGCCGCGCCGCCGAGCACCCCATGGAGGAGGTGGGGGCGCGGCTGCGCGCGTTGATGCCCTGGCTGGCGGAGAACCGGCTGGTGGATCGCAGCCGGAACTGAGGGGCGGGCAGGGGTGGCCGTGCACACCGAGGGCGGAGCGGGGGCCGGTGCCGGCCGCCCGCCGGCGCGGCGCCGCCGACGGCGGCGGCGACCGGGCGAGCCCCGCCGCGGCCTCTACCTCCTGCCCCATCTGTTCACCACCGGGAATCTCTTCTTCGGCTTCTACTCGGTGGTGCAGAGTGCCGCCGGGGCCTACGACCGCGCGGCCTGGTGGATCGTCCTGGCCGGCCTCTGCGATGCCCTCGACGGCCGCGCTGCCCGGCTCGCGCGCACCAGCAGCCGCTTCGGCGCCGAGTACGATTCGATCGCGGACACGGTGTCCTTCGGGGTCGCGCCCGCGATGCTCGCCTACCACGCCGGGAATCTGGCCGGCCTCGGGAGGGTGGGCTTCGTGGTGGCCTTCCTGTTCACGGCCTGCGCCGGCCTCCGGCTGGCCCGCTTCAACGTGGCACCGGGGCGGTACCGGGGCCGTTTCGAGGGGCTTCCGAGCCCGGCCGCCGCCGGCATGATCGCCGCCACCGAGCTCTTCGTGACGCTTCTGCGCGAGGCCCGGGTCCCTGTGGTGGCCCCCGAATGGCTGGTCGCCGCGGGTGTGGCGGCGCTCGCCCTGCTCATGGTCAGCTCGGTGCCCTACCGCTCCTTCAAGGAGGTGGACCTGCGCCATTCCTATGGCACCCTGGTGCTGGTCGTGCTGGCCCTCGCCGTGGTGGTGGCGCAGCCCCGGATCGCGCTGTTCGCCATCGGGCTGCTCTACGTCCCCTCCGGACCGCTGGAACTGGTCCTTCGGAAGCTCGGCCGGGGGGCGCCGCTCGAGGCCGCGGCGCCCGGCGAGGCGGCGCCCCCCGAACGACCTGCCTGATCCCATCCAGGCGGCACCGGCCGGCCGAGGCCGGCGGCCGCGCGAGGTAGCGATGTCGACCGAGACCGATCGGGTCCTGATCTTCGACACCACCCTGCGCGACGGCGAGCAGTCGCCCGGGTGCAGCATGAACCTCCCCGAGAAGCTCGCCCTCGCCCGCCAGCTCGAAAGGCTCGGGGTGGACGTGATCGAGGCCGGCTTCCCCATCGCGAGCGAAGGGGACTACGAATCCGTGCGGGCCGTGGCGCGGGAGCTACGGGAGCCCATCGTCTGCGGCCTCTCCCGCACGGCTCCGGAAGACGTCGAGCGCGCCGCCCGGGCGCTCGAAGCGGCGCGTCGGCCCCGCATCCACGTCTTCATCGCCACCAGCGACATCCACCTCGCCCACAAGCTTCGCATGGGTCGGGAACAGGTCCTCGAAGAGGTCGACCGCGCCGTCCGCCAGGCACGGAGCTACTGCGACGACGTGGAGTTCTCGGCGGAGGACGCCACCCGCTCGGACCGGGACTACCTCGTCGAGGTCTTCCGCACGGCTGCGGAGGCCGGTGCCCGGACCCTCAACGTTCCCGACACCGTCGGCTACACCACCCCCGGCGAGTACGCGGCACTGATCCGGTACATCCGCGAGCGGATCCCCGGTTCCGAGAACCTCGTCTTCTCGGTGCACTGCCACGACGACCTCGGCCTCTCGGTGGCCAACAGTCTCGCAGCGGTGCTCGCCGGCGCCCGCCAGGTGGAGTGCACGGTGAACGGGATCGGCGAGCGCGCCGGGAACACCTCGCTCGAGGAGGTGGTGATGGCGATCAAGACGCGCCGGGACGTCTTCGCCGGCGTCGACACGGGCATCGTCACCACGGAGATCTACCCCTCGAGCCGTCTGCTCTCGACGACCATCGGTGTGCCGGTGCAGCCGAACAAGGCCATCGTGGGTGACAACGCCTTCGCCCACGAAGCCGGCATCCACCAGGACGGCGTGCTGAAGGCGCCCATCACCTACGAGATCATGACGCCCGAGTCCATCGGGCGGAGCTCGAGCACCCTGGTGCTCGGCAAGCACTCCGGCCGGCACGCCTTCCGCGAACGGCTGCGGGAGCTCGGCTACAGCCTCGACGAGGCCGACTTCCAGAAGGCCTTCCGCCGCTTCAAGGCGCTCGCGGACAAGAAGAAGACCATCTACAACGAAGACCTCGAGGCCCTGGTGGCCGATACCGTGAGCGAGCGGGACCAGCGGTACCGCCTGGGCGAGGTGGCCGTGGTCAGTGGCACCTTCCAGACGCCCACCGCCACGGTCGAAATCGAGGTGGACGGCGAGCGGCGCAAGCGGAGCGCCATGGGCGACGGTCCCGTGGACGCCGTCTTCCGGTGCATCGCCGAGCTCACGGAGACCAAGAGCGAGCTGGTGCGCTACCAGGTCAATGCCATCACCGAGGGGATGGACGCGCAGGGCGAGGTCTCGGTGACCCTCGCCGAGGATGGCCGGCGGGTGATCGGCCACGGCGCCCACACCGACATCATCGTGGCCAGCGCCAAGGCCTACGTCCACGCGCTGAACAAGCTGCACTGGCACAAGCAGCGGCGCGATGCCGAGGCGCCGAGGGGGATCTAGGGGTGCACCGCATCCTGCTCCTGCCCGGCGACGGCATCGGGCCGGAGGTCGTGGCCGAGGCCCGCCGCGTGCTGGGACGCGCGGGCGAGCGCTTCGGGCTCGACCTCACCTTCGAAGAGGGGCTGATCGGGGGCGCGGCCCTCGACGCGACCGGCAGCCCCCTGCCCGAGGAGACCCTCGAGCGGGCGCGGTCGTGCCGCGCGGTGCTTCTCGGGGCCGTGGGCGGGCCGAAGTGGGACGCGCTTCCCGTGGATGTCCGGCCCGAGAAGGGGCTTCTGCGCATCCGCAAGGAGCTCGGCCTGTTCGCCAACCTCCGGCCGGCGACGGTCTTCCCCGCCCTCGTGGGTGCCTCCACCCTCCGCCCGGAGGTGGTGCGGGGCATCGACCTCCTCGTGGTCCGCGAGCTCACGGGCGGCATCTACTTCGGCGAGCCCCGGGGCCGCGAGCAGCGGGACGGCCGGCGTCGGGCCTTCAACGCCATGGTCTACGACGAGGAGGAGATCGCCCGCATCGCCCGGGTCGCCTTCCGGGCGGCGGCGGGCCGGCGCGGCCACCTGACCCACGTCCACAAGGCCAACGTCCTCGAGGTGAGCCAGCTCTGGGTCGAGGTGGTCTCGGAGGTGGCCCGGGAGTTTCCGGAAGTGGAGCTCGCCCACCAGCTCGTCGACTCCTGCGCCATGCTGCTCGTCCGGGAGCCCCGCCGTTTCGACGTGCTGCTCACCGGCAACCTCTTCGGGGACATCCTCTCCGACGAGGCCGCGATGATCACCGGCTCGCTCGGCATGCTGCCCTCGGCCAGCCTCGGCGAGAGCGGCGTCGGGCTCTTCGAGCCGGTCCACGGCTCGGCTCCCGACCTCGCCGGGCGCGACGAGGCGAATCCGCTGGCGACCATCCTCTCCGGAGCCATGCTCCTCGAGCACTCGCTCGGCGCCCCCGAGGCGGCCGGTGCGGTGCGGCAGGCGGTGGCGCGGGTGCTCGAGGCGGGGGCGCGCACCCGCGACCTGCTGCTGCCCGGTGAGGAGCGCCCGGTCCTCGGCTGCCGGGCCATGGGCGAGCAGGTCCTCCGGGAGCTCCCGGCGTGAGGGCGGCCCGGTGAGCCGGCCGGGCGGCGGGCCGGTGGTGGCGCTGGTCGGGGCCACCGGGGTGCTCGGCCGGGAGATGCTCGAGGTCCTCGGCGCGCGGATGCCCGGAATCGCCGAGCTCCGGTGCCGTGCCGGGGAGCGCTCGCTCGGAGCGGAGGTGGAATTCCGCGGCGATCCGGTGTCGGTGGACGAGGGGATTCCCGGCCCGGCGGATCTCCGCGGCGTGGATCTCGCCATCCTGTGCGCGCCGCCGGAGGTGTCGCGGGAGGCGGCACGGGCTGCGCTGCACGCCCGGGTGCCCTGCATCGACTGCTCGGGAGCCCTGGCCGGGGAGGGTGACGTCCCCCTGCTCGGACCCGGGATCCTCGCTGGCGGCAAGGTCCCGCCGGGACCCGCGCTCGCCGTGCCGCCGGGACCGGTGCTCGCCCTCGCCACCGCCGCCCTTCCGCTGCGGGAGGCCGCGGGCCTCGAGGGGCTGGCCGCCGCGGTGCTGGAGCCGGCCTCGGCCGCGGGGAGGGAGGCCGTCGACCGGCTCTCGATCGAGAGCATTGCGCTCTTCAACCAGGCCGAGCTCGAGGAGGGGCCCGTCCCGGAGGCCGCGGCGGTGGCCTTCGACTGCGCACCGCTCGGGGACGAGCGGGCCGAAGCGGCAGCGGGCCGGCTCCTCGCCCGGGCACTCGGCGACGAGGTTCCGAGCCACATCGAGCGCATCCGGGTGCCCACCTTCCACGGGACGGGCGCCGTGGTCTCCGTCTCCACCGGGCGCTCCCTCGACCCGGAGGCCGCCGCGGGCGTGCTCGCCGCCGCACCCGGGCTCGAGGTGATCGCCGGAGCGGCGCCCGGCACACGGGGCATCGCGGGCTCGGAGCGGGTGCGGGTGGCGCGGATCCGGGCGGACGCCAGCCGGCCCCGGGGCCTCGCCTTCTGGCTGGTCGCCGACGCCCTCCGCCTCGCCGCCGTCTTCGCGGCGCGGGCGGCCGAGGCCCGGCTCGCGGGCGACTAGGGCCGGTGCCGGTCTACCGGCTCGTGCTCGAGTACGACGGAACCTTCTTCGCCGGCTGGCAGATCCAGCCGGACGGCCGCCGGACGGTGCAGGGCGAGCTCGCGCGCGCCCTCGAGCGGCTCACCGGGGCGCGCGCGGTTCCGGTGGCGGCGGGCCGGACGGATGCCGGCGTCCACGCCGAGGGGCAGGTGGCGAGCGTGCGGCTCGAGACCCGCCTTTCGGAGGCGGTGCTGCTCCGCGCCCTCGACGCCCTCCTCCCGCCCGACCTCGCAGTGCGCGAGCTCGCGCGGGCGCCGGACGACTTCCACGCCCTCCGGGATGCGCGGGCCAAGCTCTACCGCTACGCGATCTGGAACGGGCCCACCCGGTCGCCCCTGCGGGCGGGCCGGAGTCTGCGCGTGGCCGGTCACCTCGACCCGGCCGCCATGGCCCGCGCCGCCCGGCACCTCGAGGGCACCCACGACTTCGCCTCCTTCTGCGCGGCCGGCTCCGGGGCCCGCACCACGGTGCGCACCCTGCGGCGCGTCGCCGTGGAGCGCGGCGTGCCTGGCGAGATCGCGGTGGCGGTCCTCGGCGAGGGCTTCCTCCGCCACATGGTTCGGATCGCGGTCGGAACCCTCCTCGAAGTGGGCCGCGGGCGGCGGGATCCGGAGGAGCTGCCCGCGGTGCTCGCGGCACGGGACCGCCGTGCCGCGGGGCCGACCGCGCCCGCCCACGGCCTCACGCTGGTACGGGTCGACTACGGCGCCGCGGCGGGCGCCGGCACCGGGGAGGGCTCTGGTTGAGCGGCTCCGCTCCCGGCGGCCCGCCAGTCCGCGAGCACGGCGGCGAGGAAGCGGTCCACGGCGTGCACCGTGTCCCGACACCGCAGGGAGTGGAAGACCTCGAAGGCGTGCTGCGCTCCCGGAAGCTCGGCGTAGGCGACCGGGGCCTTCGAGACCTCGCGGAGCGCCGCCACGAAGGCACGCGCCTCCTCCACCGGCGCCAGGCTGTCGTGGGTGCCGTGGATCACGAAGAAGGGCGGGGCGTCGGCGTGCACGCGGTGAACCGGCGAGGCGGCCCGGAAGGCCTCCGGCGCCTCGGAGAATCGCCTCTTCAGGACGACACGCCCGAGAAAGCGCTCGAAGGCGTGGAAGTGCTCGAGGCCGAAGCGACCCGCGAGGTCGTAGACCCCGTAGAAGGGCACACAGGCCTGCACGCGGGTGTCCACCTCCTCGAATCCGGGCTGCAGGCTCCGGTCCTCCGCCGTGAGGGCGAGCAGGGAAGCGAGGTGTCCGCCCGCGGAGCCCCCGGTGGCTGCGACGAAGCGGGGGTCGCCCCCGAACTCCGCGATGCGCTCGCGGATGAAGCGCAGGGCCTGTTTGAGGTCGACGAGGTGGTCCGGGAACGTGGCCGCGGGGCTCAGACGGTAGTTCGCGGCCACGCAGACCCAACCCCGGGAGGCGAGGTGGGTCATCAGGGGGAGGGCCTGCTGGCGCTTGTCGCCCATCACCCAGCCGCCACCGTGGACCTGAAGCAGCACCGGCGCATCCCCGACGCCGTCGCGGGGTCGGTAGATGTCGAGCAGGTGGCGGCGCCCGGCCCCCGGGGCGTAGCGGAGGTTCCGGATCACCTCGACTCCGGGGTGGTGGAAGTGGAAGGGGTTCCAGGGGAGATCCGGCGGGCGGTCCTCGGCGAGGCGAGGCGGGAGCTGGCGGCGGATCCGCTCCGGGTGGTCGGGACCGAGCGCCTCGTCGAGGGCCCGTCGAAGGACCGGCCGACCGCGGCGGGCCACGAAGACCAGGCCGAGGAGCGCGGCCCAGGAGGCGGCGGTGATGGCGAGCCCGAGCTGGCCGGGCCAGCGTTCGAAGGCGCCGGCGAGGCCGAAGCCGGCGGTGGCGGCGAGCTGCCAGGCGAAGTGGTGCCCGGCGAGCTCGGAGGTGAGCCAGCCGGCGAAGAAGCTCGGGATCCCGAGCGGGGTCCCGCCACGGCGGGGGAAGTAGGCGTTCCAGGTGAAGCCGGCACCCACCAGGGTGACAGCGAGGAAGAGCCAGGACGGGTCGGGCATGGGCCCATTGTGACCGCGCGGGCCTGCGCCGCAAGCCCCGCACGCCCTGGATTCGGGCCGGATTCCAGGGGGTTGGCCCACCTCGGGCTTGACGGCTCGGGGGGCATCCGGTACCCACTTCCGCTCCGCAGCGCCGGGCCGCCCCGGCGTGCCGAGGGGAGTACGCCCATGGCTGCCACCGGTCCGAGGGCCAACCGTCCGACCCGGAGCGCCCGGCCCGGCGAGGTCGAGCGCCGCTGGGTGGTGGTCGATGCCGACGGCGTCGTTCTCGGTCGTCTCGCCTCCGAGGTCGCTGCCCGCCTGCGCGGCAAGCACCGGCCCCTGTACACGCCCCACGCGGACACCGGGGACTTCGTCGTGGTCGTGAACGCGGAGAAGGTGCGGCTCACGGGCCGCAAGCCCCAGCAGAAGACCTACTACCGGCATTCCGGGTGGGCCGGCGGGCTTCGCTCGGTCACGGCCGACAAGCTGCTCGCCTCCCCCCACGCCGACCGCGTGGTGCGCCACGCGGTCCGGGGGATGCTTCCCAAGAACAGCCTGGGCCGGAAGCTGCTGAGGAAGCTCAAGGTCTACGTCGGTCCGGATCACCCCCACCAGGCCCAGCAGCCGGAGGAGTGGAAGCTTGGCTGAACCCCTGTCGGACATCCTGGCCACGGGCAAGCGGAAGACCGCCGTGGCGAGGGTGCGCCTGCGCCTCGGCACCGGCCAGATCCGGGTCAACGGCCGGCCGGTGGAGGAGTACTTCCCGCGGGAGGCGCTCCGAATCCTGATCCAGCAGCCCTTCCTCGCCACCGACACGGCGGGCCGCTTCGACGTGCTCGCACGCGTGGAGGGCGGAGGCGTGACGGGCCAGGCCGGCGCGCTGCGCCACGGCATCGCCCGCGCCCTCGAAAAGCTCGACCCGGCTGCCCGGCCCCCGCTCAAGCAGTCGGGCTTCCTCACCCGGGACGCCCGCAAGAAGGAGCGGAAGAAGTACGGGCAGCGGGGCGCTCGCGCCCGCTTCCAGTTCTCCAAGCGCTAGGCGCCGCTCGCCGAGCCCGGCCTCCACGCCTGCGCCGCGGGCGCGGGCTCCGGCCCGACCGCGTTTGACGCGGTCGGGGCGCGGCGGTATAACCGGGCGGTACCGCCCCACAGTCGAGGTTCGCTCCGATCCCCCGTGGTGGTCGAGGCCTGCCCCGTGGCCGTCCGCCGGGGGAGCGGGCCGGGGGAGCGCGCGTGAGCCGCTACTTCGCCACGGATCCGGAGGTCGTCCGGCTCTCCGTGTCGGCGGTGGTGCTCCGGGGCTCCGGGTCTCGCGCCGGCGAGATCCTGCTCATCCGCCGCTCCGACAACGGCCACTGGGGCATCCCGGGTGGCTATGTCGAGCCCGGCGAGAGCGTGTCCCGGGCCGTGGCCCGGGAGACCCGCGAGGAGACGGGCTACGAGGTGGAGGTCGGGCGCCTGGTGGGGGTCTATTCGGATCCCTGCCGCCAGGTGATCGAATACCCGGACGGTGGCCGGGTGCATTCGGTGAACCTCTGTTTCCTGGCGCGGGCGCTTTCGGCGGGGCCACCGACCACCCCCGAGGAGATCCTCGAGGTGGGCTTCTTCCCGGTGCGGGCCCTGCCGGATCCGATGGTGCCCATCCACGGGATCCGGATCCGGGATGCGCTCGCCGGTGGCCGGACCGCAGTGCGATGAGCCCCGGCCGGGGCACGCGGGAGGCGAGAGGCCATGAGCCAGCGACCGGAAAAGTTCATCTTCGTCACCGGGGGGGTGCTCTCCTCGCTCGGCAAGGGCCTCGCCTCGGCCTCCGTCGGCGCCCTCCTCGAGGCCCGCGGGCTCCGGGTCACCTTCCTCAAGCTCGACCCCTACCTGAACGTCGACCCCGGCACCATGAACCCCTTCCAGCACGGGGAGGTCTACGTCACCGAGGACGGCACCGAGACCGATCTCGACCTCGGTCACTACGAGCGCTTCACCCACGCCGAGCTCGGTCGGCGCAACAATGTGACGGCGGGACGCGTCTACGAGGCGGTTCTCGCCAAGGAGCGGCGCGGGGACTACCTCGGCGGAACCGTCCAGGTGATTCCCCACGTCACCGACGAGATCAAGGCGCGGATCCACGAGGCCGCCGAGGGGGCCGACATCCTCATCACCGAGATCGGCGGCACCGTGGGAGACATCGAGTCGCTGCCCTTTCTCGAGGCGATCCGCCAGTTCCGGGCCGACGTCGGCCGCCAGAACGTCTGTTACATCCACACGGCGCTCGTGCCCTTCGTCGCCACCGCGGGCGAGCTCAAGACCAAGCCGGTCCAGCATTCGGTCAAGGAGCTGCGTACCGTGGGCATCGCCCCGGATATCATCCTCTGCCGCACCGACCGCGAGCTCCCTCAGCCGGTCAAGGAGAAGATCGCCCTCTTCTGCAACGTGGACCGGGACGCGGTGGTGACCGCCCGGGATGTGGAGAGCATCTACGAGGTTCCGCTCCTCTTCCACCAGGAGGGGCTCGACGACAAGATCACGGAGGTCCTCGGGATCTGGACCGGACGGCCCAACCTCGAGGCCTGGCGCGACCTCGTCTACCGGATCCGCAACCCCGAGCGGGTGGTCACCATCGCCATGGTCGGCAAGTACGTGGGACTCACGGAGTCCTACAAGAGCCTCAACGAGGCCCTCTACCACGCCGGCTACGCGCAGCGCGCCCGGGTGCACATCGAGTACTTCGACTCCGAGCGCCTCGACGATCCCTCGGTTCTCGCCCACGCCGGAGGGATCCTCGTCCCCCACGGCTTCGGCCCCCGGGGCGCCGAGGGGAAGGTGCGCGCCATCCGCTACGCGCGGGAGAAGGGGATCCCGGTCTTCGGGATCTGCTTCGGCATGCAGCTCGCGGTCGTCGAATTCGCCCGCAACCTGGCCGGCCTCGACGGCGCCAACTCCACCGAGGTCGATCCGGCGACGCCGCACCCGGTCATCGACCTGCTCCCCGAGCAGCGAAGCGTGGAGGCCAAGGGGGCGACGATGCGGCTCGGCGCCTGGCCCTGCCGCCTCCGGGAGGGGACGCTGGCGCACAAGGCCTACGGCCGCACCGAGATCTCCGAGCGCCACCGCCACCGTTACGAGTTCAACCCGGAATACCGGGATCGCCTGGCCGAGGCGGGCCTGGTGCTGGCCGGGACCTCCCCCGACGGGCGCCTGGTCGAGGTGGTGGAGGCCCCCGAGCATCCCTGGTTCGTGGCCTGCCAGTTCCACCCGGAGTTC